>Ga0210114_1000006_pt1 | contig 54055 bp, 47 predicted proteins | sample MayberryNW_TuleA_FD_185524 | JGI IMG/M metagenome (GOLD analysis project Ga0210114, IMG submission 185524) | Wetland microbial communities from San Francisco Bay, California, USA, that impact long-term carbon sequestration - MayberryNW_TuleA_D2... | ecosystem: Environmental > Aquatic > Marine >...
GACGACGCGCTCGGCGCGCAGCCGCGCGACCTCCTCGGGCGTTTTCCCAAGCACCCCCCGCAGGATCTCCTCCGTGTGCTCGCCGAGCAACGGCGGCGGCGTCTTGTGCTCGAGCGGCGTCGCGGAGAAGCGCATCGGGCTCGCCACCATCGGCAGTCTGCCCGCCACCGGGTGCTCGACGTCGATTTTCACGCCGCGCGCCTTCACCTGCGGCTCGGCGAAGACCTGCGCGAGGTCGTTGATCGGGCCGTTCGGCACGCCCGCGCGGTCGAGCAGGTCCACCCATTCCTTCTTCGTACGCCGGGCGAAGATCTCGCCGAGCAGGCGGGTGAGCTCCGTGCGGTTCTCCACGCGCTTGCCGTTGGTGGCGAAGCGCGGATCGGCCGCCAGCTCCGGGCAGCCCGCCGCCTGGCAGAATTTCCGGTACAGGTTGTCGTTGCCGCAGGCGAGGATCACCTCGCCGTCGCTCGCCTGGAACGGCTGGTAGGGCACGATGTTCGGGTGCAGGTTGCCGATGCGCCTGGGCGGCTTTCCGGTCGCGAAGTAGTTCGTGTTCTGGTAGGCGAGCAGCGCGATCTGCGAATCCAGGAGAGCCAGATCCAGATGCTGGCCCGCCCCCGACAGGGCGCGGTGCGCGAGCGCGGCGCAGATGGCGATCGAGGCGTACATGCCGGTGATGATGTCGGCGATCGGCACCCCGGCGCGCTGCGGGCCGCCGCCGGGAGCGCCGTCGGGCTCGCCCGTGACGCTCATCATGCCGCCCATGCCCTGGATCATGAAGTCGTAGCCCGGGCGCTCGCGGTAGGGTCCGGTCTGACCGAAGCCGGTGACCGAGCAATAGATCAGGCGCGGGTTGATCGCCTTCAGGTCGTCATACCCCAATCCGTACCGGTGCAGATCGCCGAACTTGTAGTTCTCCAGCAGGACGTCGCTCTTCGCGGCGAGTTCGCGCACCAGCGCCTGCCCCTGCGGCTGCGAGAGGTTCACAGTCAGCGACTTCTTGCCCCGGTTCGCCGACGTGAAGTACGCCGAATCCTTCGTGTCCCGCCCCTGCGCATCCTTCACCCACGGCGGACCGAAGGCGCGCGAGTCGTCGCCCACCCCGGGCCGCTCGATCTTGATGACTTCGGCGCCGAGGTCGGCGAGGTTCTGCCCGGCCCACGGGCCCGCGAGCACGCGGGACAGGTCGAGCACGCGTACGCCTGCGAGGGGTCCTGCCATCTTCAAGCCTCCTTCACCACAAGTTTGCCAGCATGCGCAGCGCGAGCGCGAGCAGCATGACCGAGAAGACTGCGCGCAATCGTCGCACCGGCAGCCGGTGCGCGAGGCGCGCACCGAGCGGCGCGAGCGGGATGCTCGCGACGACGATCAGCGCGAGGGCGGGCAGGTAGACGAAGCCCAGGCTCCCGGCGGGCAGATGCGGCACGCGCAGTCCATGCAGGACGTAGCCGACGGTGCCCGCGACCGCGATCGGAAAGCCGTTCGCCGCCGCGGTGCCGATGGCGCGGCGCAGCGGCACGTTGCAGCGCACGAGGAACGGGATGGACAGGAAAGCGCCGCCCGCGGCGAGAATGCTCGACACCGCCCCGATTCCCGCCCCCACCGAGAACAGGCCCGCCGCCCCCGGCAACGCGCGCGTGGGCGCGGGCGCGGACGCGAAGAACATCTGCGCGGACGCATAGAACATGAACGCCGTAAAGAACACCGCGAGCGGCCGCGTGGGCACGAACCCCGCGGCCAGCGCGGCCAGAAGCGACCCGGCGACGATGCCGGGCGCCATGGCGCGCGCCACGCGCCAGTCGACGCCGCCGTGGCTGTGGTGCGCGCGCACGCTGGAAAGGGACGTGAAGGCCACGGTGGCCATCGCGGTGCCGAGCGCGAAATGCATCAATTGCTCGGTCGGGAAGCCTTTCGATGTAAACACGAAAAACAGCATCGGCACCATCACCATCCCGCCGCCGATGCCCAGGAGTCCCGCGAAAAAACCCACCGCCGCGCCGATGGCGAGGTAGGCCCACCAGTACTCCATCAGCGCTCCCCGAGCAGGTGCGCGACGCACTCGGCAAAGCCCGCCCCGGACTCGCGCCGTGTGACGTACCGAGGCGCGGCCTCGAGGTGCCCCGCGAAGCGCGCCACATTGGCGACGCCGATCGAATTGCGGAAATAGCCGAACATCGGCGCATCGTTGGGCGAATCGCCGGCAAACGCGTAGTCGGCGTTCGCCGCATCCAGATCGGTTGCGAAACGCTCGGCGAACAGCGTTTTCGTCATCGCCAGCTTGTCGTAGGCGCCGAACCAGCCATTGACGTGGATGGAGCTGATCTTCGCGCTAAGCCCCGCCGCGCGCATTTCCGCGGCGATGCGCTCGGCATCCGCAAGCGGCAGCGGCGGCACGTCTTCGCAGAAATCGATTGCCAGATCGGTGTCGCGATAGGCCTGATCGGCGGCGAGCGCGCAGCCCGGGACCTTCGCCAGGATGCGCCCGGCAATGGCGTCGAGCCGGGCGCGCTTTGCCGCGCGCTCGGTGTCGCCATCCTGGTAGCGCTTGTGCAGCTTGCCATTCTCGTAGCGGAAGTAGAAGGCGCCGTTCTCGCCGATCACCGCGTCCACCGGCCACATGCGCGCGATATGGTCGCACCAGCCCGCCGGGCGGCCGGTCACGGCGACGGTGCGACGCTTCGCCGCATGCAGCCGCTCGAGCGCCGCGTAGGCCTCGGCGGTCAGCCGGCCGGCGGTGGTCAGCGTGTCGTCGATATCGAATAGCAGGCCGCGCAGCCGCGCGGCGTCGCGCAGCTCCGACAGGGGTTTCATCGGCATCGCCTCTCCGGGAAGGCGCGATTCTAGCGCGCCAGCGGCAGGTGCACGCGCAGCACCACGCCGTCGCCCGCCGGCGCATCCGCAGCCTCGATCGCGCCGCCGTGGAATTCGGCGATCAGCCGCGCGACATAGAGACCCAGGCCCAGATGCGGCCCTGCGCCCGCGCGCGATTCGCGCACCGACACCATCGACTCGAATAGCCGCGCGCGCATCTGCGCGGGCAGCGCCGGGCCTTTGTTGTACACGGCGAGCAGTGCGTACCGGCCCCGCTCTTCGAGGCGGACGTGCACCGTTTCGCCCGGCGGCGAGAATTCGGCGGCGTTCTCCACGAGCTTGTCGAGCATCTGCGCGCCCAGATCGGCGGATCCCGAAACCTCGAGCGCGCCCGCCGGCGCCTGCAGCGCGATGGGCGTCGCAGCATAGGCCAGCCGGTAGCCCTCGACGCAGCCGCGAACCACCGCCGCCAGGTCGTAGCGCTCGCGCTCTGCCGTGCGCAGCGCCTGCTCGAGGCGCGTCGCCTCGCTCATTCTGTGAAGGATGGTGTTCAGCCGGCCGAGGCCCTCTTCGGCGCGCGCCACGTAGGTGCGGATCTCTTCGGGCGTAGCCGCGAGCTTGAGGTTCTCCAGCGAGGACCGCACGACCGCGATCGGCGTGCGCAGCTCGTGCGAAAGCCGCCCGGCCATGCTTTCCAGGTACACATGATGCTGCGCGAGCCGCGCCAGCATCGCCGAGAAGCTGCGCGAGAGATCGCCGATTTCGTCGCCCGCGTCCGAGCCGGCGGCCAGCCGCGCGAGGCGCCCGCGCGCATCGATGGCGCTTTCGGCCTCGTCGCGCAACCGCCGGATGCGCTGCGACAAGCGCGTGGCGAATCCGATGAGGAGCAGCGCGGTGCCCGCGAAGGCGGTGAGCGTAAGTACCAGCAGCCGCTCGAGCGCGTCGCTGCGCAGGCTGGCGATCGGATTCGTGGTCTCCTCGACGACCACGGCGCCCGCGACCTCGTCGCCGTTCCAGACGGGGTGGGCGGCCGACACCACCACCGCGCGGCCGTCAGGGGTGCGCCGCGTGCGCGTGCCCGGCGTCCCCTGCAGCGCCGCAGCGATGTCGCGCCCGGTGGCAAGCACGTCGTCCGGCACGGATTCCGCGAAATCCTCGCTGGGACGCTCGATCAGCCATCCCGCAGCGCGCCGCCACACCCGGCGCAGCGTTCCGTCTTCGCGCTCTGCGGCTGCCGGCCGGCGCAGGCTGCCTTCGAGCGCCAGCACCTGGTAGCGGCGGTTCACGACCCACAGCCGCGACTCGGTGCGCTGCACGCCGCGCAGGATGGCGGCGATCTCGTTCTGCGCCTGGCGCACGGCGCGCTCGGTTTCGCGCGCGAGCGGCAACGCTGCCACGGCCGCCTCCGGCAGCCGGCCTTCGCTCTGCGCGATGCGTTGCAGCTCGAGCTCGGCCTCGCGGCGCGCGATATCGTCGCGCGCGGGCGCCGCGGCGAGCAGTTGCGGCCGGTCGTGCAACGCGGTCGCCACCGCGCGCGCAGTCGCGAGCAGCGCGCGCTCCTGTCCCTCGAGCAGCACGCGCTCCATCTCGTTCACGTAGCTCACGCCCGCCCAGGGCAGCGCGAGCAGCGCCAGCGCGACGAGCGCGAGCTTCGCGCGCAAGCTGAACGCGAAGCGGCGCTTCACTCGCGCCAACGGTAGCCCATGCCGTAGGCGGTTTCGATGTGCCCGAACGCGGGATCCACGCCCTGGAACTTGCGCCGGATGCGCTTCACGTGCGAGGACCGTGCCGTCGTCGACCACAAGGTTCGCTTCGCGCATCAGCTGCTCGCGATTCTTGACGTGCCCGGGATGGCGAGCGAGAGCGTGCACCATCCAGAATTCGGTGAGCGTGAGCGGCACGGGCTTGCCGCGCCAGACGATGCTGAAGCGCTTCAGATCGAGCGCCAGATCGCCTCGCACCAGGGTCTCCTCCCGCGCGTCGGGCGCCTGCGCCAGCTCCGCGCGCCGGAAGAGCGCCGCGATGCGCGCGAGCAGATGCGGCAGGCTGATGTCCTTGGTCAGGTAATCGTCCGCGCCGAGGCGCAAGCCCGACACGACGTCGAAGTCGCTGTCGCGTGCGGTCAGGAAGATGATCGGCAGCGAGGTCGACAACGCGCGCAGTTCCCGGCACAGGACGAAGCCCGCATCGGCGTCGCCGCCCAGCCCGATGTCGATGATCGCGAGGTCGGGCAGGCGCTCGCGCAGCGCCGCGAGCGCTTCGGCACGCGCGCCGTAAGCGCTCACCTCGAAGCCGTGCTTGCGCAGCGCTTCGGCGTAATTGGCGCGGATGGCCGGATCGTCTTCGACGAGGGCGATGCGGCGAGACATGGCGATCGACTATAGCCGATCGCCGCGGACATGCAGGTGGCTGCCCCGGGATTGCCAGAATTGTTCGCCGGATTGCCCGTCGCGTGCCGCGCCGCAGCCGCTTGCGGCGCGCGTAATGCGCCTACCGACACAGCTCAATGGAGATGCGGCATGCAAGAGCAACAGCGCACGGCAAGCACCTGGCGCATCGGCTTCGACCTCGCGGCATTCGTCGTGCTCGCCGTCGTCGCCGGCATGGTGGCAGCCATGACCCTCGCCGGCATCGCCATCCTGCTCACCGGTGCGGGCGCCCCCGCAACGCCCGCCGCGGGACCCGAAGCCCCGGTGCAGGCGCCCGCGGCACGCACCATGGTCGCGGGCGGCACTGCGCCGGCGCACTGAACCGCGGCGGCGAGCGCGGGACGCGGGGCCAGGCTCCTCCACTGGCTGCCCTCCCCGCTTGCCCGCTTCGGCCTCGCTAGTCCGCCGACAGCAGCCGCAGGAATTCCGCAGCCGTGCGGCTCCAGGTCCAGGCCGCCAGGTCCTTTGCCGCGCGCTCGCCCAGTGCCGCCAGCCGGTCACGATGCCGGTACGCATGCTCGAGCTGCGCGATCGCCTGGTCCAGATCCGGCTCGGGCCATTCGGCGGTGCGCACGCCGGCCTCATCGCGGACTTCCGTGACACCGCGCGCCTCGATCGGCAACGCATTGTGCGGGCTGACGACGTCCGCGTGGCCGGTGACATTGGACGCCACGACCGGCTTGCCGCACGCCATGTATTCCATGAGCACCAGGTTGGTTCCGCCCTCGCAGCGGTTGGGAAACAGGCCGACGTCGGTGTTGGCGTAGACGCGCGGCATGAGCCTGTTCGCCTGCGGCAACAGGGTAACCACGCGCCCGACGTCGATGCCGTTGCCCGCCAGGACGTCGTTGATGCTGTCGACGTACGAAGCCGCGGATTGCGGCGGGTTGAACCGGATCAGCTTCGAGGATCGCATGGTGTGCGAGCTGAAGGGCCAGGGGTTGTACCAGGAGTTGACCAGCATGACGTCGTCGTGCCGGTCCTGCAGCACCTTGTACGCCCGGATCGCGATGTCCTGGCCCTTGCGAAACTCGATCTTGCCGCCCGAAAAGACGACGAAACGGCCGCGGAAGTATTCCCGTTCCGCGGCGCGCGGATTGAAGATCTTGTGGTCGACGCCCTGAAGCACGGTCGAGACCCTGTCGAGTCCCCGCTCCTCGAGCACCCGCGTGCACCACGATGAGCCGGTCGCGACCCAGTCGAAATGGCGGCGCGCGTTGTCGATCCAGCCGGGCTGGAGGACATTGTCTTCGAAGAACGAGTAGCCGACGGTGCGCGTACCCCGGATCGTCCGGGTCAGCGGCAGCATCTCCTTGCCGGCGATGCATTCCAGCAGCGGCGCGTCGAGCCGCACGACCTCGCCCTGCCGCGGAAACTCGGCCAGACGCTGGCGCGGAAAATGATGTCGGGCGAGCTCATGCCAATCGAAGCCGTCGCCGACGGCTTCGGGCGTGAAATCCTCCGCGAGCAGCCGCGTCGGTGCGAGGCGCGCCAGCTCGCGCGTGCAATACTTCCCGCATACGCCCCAGCCGTGCGCCGAGCCCAGCGGAAAATCGATATAGATCACGACGGCCGATTCTAGAGGGATTTGGCAGCCGGCCCGGCGAGAGGCTTCACGCCGCCGAGGTCGCTCCCTGCCGCCACGACTTGACGCGGATCAAGCGCGCGGTGCCACGAGTGCAGTCAAATACCGGGCCACAGGAGACCGCAATGAAACTACGCGTGCTATTGCTGGCCGCAGCGCTTTCGCTTTGGGCGATGGCGACGTATGCCGCGGATGACATCACCGTCTACAAGGATCCGACCTGAGGCTGCTGCAGCTCGTGGATGGACCATCTGCGAGCCAACGGCTTCCGTGTGAAGCCGCAACACGTCGGCAATCCCGCGGTCTACCGGTCACGTTTTGGCGTGCCGGAAGCGCTGGGCGCCTGCCACACCGCCGTCATCGAAGGCTATGCGATCGAGGGCCACGTTCCGGTGCGTGAAATCCGGCGGCTCCTGAAGGAGCGCCCGAAGGCGGTAGGACTCGCCGTGCCCGGCATGCCCGCGGGCTCGCCGGGCATGGAAGGCCCGCGACGCGAGCCCTTCGATGTCCTGCTGATACTGCCCGACGGGAGCTACAGGGTCTACGCGCGCTACGGCGCGCGATAGGCGTTGGCGGCGCCTACATCGCGCGGCAAATGGTGTAGAAGTTGGTGCCAGTCTCCACGTAGCTGCTTGCGCCGCCGACCGCTGCGGCCGTGGCATCCGCGGGAATCGCCGGATTCGGTGCCGTCTGGAGAATGCCGCGCAGGCTGCCCGCGGTGCGGTTTCCGTCGTCCATCTGCGTATCGACCGCCGACACAATCTTGTCCGGCAGGCCTGCCGAGCAAAGGATCAGGCCCGTAATCCCGCCCGTACCGCCTGCGCCGCCGAGGACCGGCCCGGCGGGCACCGCGCCGTCCCCGGTCTGCACCCCGATCAGCCCGTTGCTCCAGTTCGCCGGCGGCGTCGCGCCGGAACCGGCCAGAAAGCCGCCGCGGCGCAGATGGTCCCACCAGTTGCAGCTTTCCACGGTGGCGACGCACGGCGCGTTGCCGTTGTTGTAAGTGCCGCTCACTTCCCCATCCCCATTGCCGTCCGTGGCCACGGTGGGCGTGATCCAGCGTTGCGCCGCGCGCGGATCGTCGCCCGGCAGCGCCCGGTAGCGGTCGAAGTAGCCGTGGTAGGCGGCCGAGACGCCGGAGAAGTCGGCGATGATCACCTTGATTCTCGCCTGGGAAATCAACTCCTGGCCCTTGAGTATGCCGCCGACCAGCAAGCCCACGATGAGCATCACGATCGCGATCTCAACGATCGTGAAGCCGCTGTGACTCCCGCGCGGCGAACGCATGCGCGCAGGAAGTCGGTTCACGAGCCGCGCGCTCCTACTTCTTGCGCAGCTTGCGGATCGCCGCAAGCTGCGCGGCGAGCATCGCGAGCTCGGCTTCGACGGCGGCGATTTCCTGCTTGTCCTGGGCCTTGGCGCGCGCTTCCTCGGCCCTTCTCAACGCCTCGTTCGCCTTGGCTTCGTCGAGATCGGCGCCGCGGATCGCGGTGTCGGCGAGCACGGTAATGACGCTGGGCTGCACTTCGAGGATTCCGCCGGCGACGAAGATGAGCTGTTCCTCGCCGCCACCCTCGGGGATGATGCGCACCGCGCCGGGCTTGATGCGCGTAATGAGCGGCGTATGGCGCGGATAGATGCCGAGCTCGCCCGCTTCGCCGGGCAGGACGACAAATTCCGCTTCTCCGGAGAAGATCGCCTCCTCGGCGCTGACGACGTCGACGTGGATGGTGGCGGCGGCCATTACTGGAGCGTCTTCGCCTTCTCGAACGCTTCCTCGATCTTGCCGACCATGTAGAAGGCCTGCTCGGGCAGCTGATCGCACTCGCCCTCGACGATCATCTTGAAGCCTTTGATCGTGTCCTTGAGCGTCACGTATTTTCCAGGTTGGCCGGTGAAGTTCTGCGCCACCGTGAACGGCTGGGAGAGAAACCTCTGGATCTTGCGCGCGCGCGACACCGCGAGCTTGTCCTCCGGGGAGAGCTCGTCCATGCCGAGAATGGCGATGATGTCGCGCAGCTCCTTGTAGCGCTGCAGCGTCGCCTGCACGGCGCGGGTCGTGTTGTAGTGCTCTTCGCCGATGGTATGGGGATCCACCTGGCGCGACGTCGAATCGAGCGGATCCACCGCCGGGTAAATGCCGAGCGAAGCGATATCACGCGACAGCACGACGGTGGCGTCGAGGTGGCCGAACGTGGTGGCGGGCGAGGGGTCGGTGAGGTCGTCCGCCGGCACGTACACCGCCTGGATCGAGGTGATCGAGCCGGTCTTCGTCGACGTGATGCGCTCCTGCAGCCGGCCCATCTCCTCGGCGAGCGTAGGCTGATAGCCCACGGCGGACGGCATGCGTCCGAGCAGCGCGGACACTTCCGTGCCGGCGAGCGTAAAGCGGTAGATGTTGTCGACGAAAAACAGGATGTCGCGGCCCTCGTCGCGGAACGCCTCGGCCATGGTGAGGCCGGTCAGCCCGACGCGCAGGCGGTTGCCCGGCGGCTCGTTCATCTGGCCGAACACCATGGCGACCTTGGACTCGGTCAGGTTGTCGAGCTTGACGACACCCGCTTCCATCATCTCGTGATAGAAATCGTTCCCTTCGCGGGTCCTCTCGCCCACGCCCGCGAACACCGACAGGCCCGAATGCTGGGTGGCGATGTTGTTGATGAGCTCCAGCATGTTCACGGTCTTGCCGACGCCCGCGCCGCCGAACAGGCCCACCTTACCGCCCTTCGCGAACGGGCAGATGAGGTCGATCACCTTGATGCCGGTCTCGAGGAGCTCCACCGAAGGCGAGAGCTCGTCGAACTTGGGTGCGACCTGGTGAATCGCGCGGCGCGCTTCGGACTTGATCGGCCCCGCATCGTCGATGGGGCGCCCGAGCACGTCCATGATGCGCCCCAGCGTGCCTTCGCCGACGGGCACCGAGATGGGCGCCCCGGTGCCCTTCACCTTCATGCCGCGGCGCAGGCCGTCGGAGGAGCCGAGCGCGATGCAGCGCACGATGCCGTCGCCGAGCTGCTGCTCGACCTCGAAGGTGAGGCCTCTTTCCGCGAGGCCGCCCGCCTCGCCCGTATCCTCGAGAATGAGCGCGTCGTAGACATTGGGCATCGATTCGCGCGGGAACTCGATGTCGGTGACCGCGCCGATGCACTGGACGATGGTGCCTGCTGTATCTGCCATGGTTCGATTCCTCAAACGGCGGCCGCGCCGCCCACGATTTCCGAAAGTTCCTTGGTAATGCCGGCCTGGCGGTTCTTGTTGTAGACCAGCGTCAGTTCGTCGATGAGCGTCGCGGCGTTGTCGGAGGCCGCTTTCATCGCCACCATGCGCGCGGACTGCTCGGAGGCCATGTTCTCGGCCACGGCCTGGAAGATGATCGCCTCGATGTAGCGCGTCATCACCTGATCGAGCACCGCCTTCGCTTCCGGCTCGTACAGGTAGTCCCAGACGGTCTGTGGCGCGCCCATGCGCTCGCCCGAGAGCGGCAGCAGCTGCTCCAGCACCGGCTCCTGCTTCATCGTATTGATGAAGCGCGTATAGCCGATCATCAGCCGGTCGAAGCGGTCGTTGGTGTAGCTGTCGAGCATCACCTTGATGGTGCCGATGAGCTTGTCCATTTGCGGCCGGTCGCCGATCTGCACCGCGTGCGAAACGATGTGGGCGCCCAGGCGCTGCATGAAGCCCATGCCCTTGTTGCCGATGCAGCAGACGTCGATTTCCTCGCCCTCGGCCTGCCAGGCCTTGTACTGGCCGAGCGCCATGCGCAGCAGGTTGGTGTTCAGCGCCCCGCACAGCCCCTTGTCGGTCGTGATGACGATGAGGCCGACGCGCTTAACGCTGTCGCGCTCTACCAGGAACGGATGCCGGTATTCCGGGTTCGCGTGGCTGATGTGCGCGGCCACGGTACGGATCTTCTCGCCGTAGGGGCGCGCCATGCGCATGCGCTCCTGGGCCTTGCGCATCTTGGAGGCGGCGACCATCTCCATCGCCTTGGTGATCTTCCGGGTGTTCTGCACACTCCGGATCTTCACTCGAATCTCTTTTGTGCCGGGCATGGCGCTCGCTCAGTACGACGCGTTCTTCTTCCAGTCGGCGATCGCGTCTTTCAGCGCCTTCTCGTCGTCCGCGGACAGGTCCTTCTTGTCCTGCATGCGCGCGATAAGGTCGCCGTACTTGTCCTTGACGTAGTCGCGCATGGAGCGCTCGGCGGCCAGCGCCTTCTTCACGTCGATGTCGTCGAAATAGCCGTTGTTCACCGCAAAAAGCGTCAGCGCCATCTCCCACACCTGCAGCGGCTGATATTGCGGCTGCTTCATGAGCTCGGTGACCATGCGGCCGCGCTCGAGCTGCTTTCGAGTCGCCTCGTCGAGGTCCGAGGCGAACTGCGCGAAGGCCGCGAGCTCGCGGTATTGAGCGAGCGCCAGGCGCACGCCGCCGCCCGTGTCCTTTCGCTTCATCACCTTGGTCTGCGCGGCGCCGCCTACGCGTGACACCGAGATGCCGGCATTGATCGCCGGCCGGATGCCGGCGTTGAACAGGTCCGATTCGAGAAAGATCTGCCCGTCGGTGATCGAGATGACGTTGGTCGGCACGAAGGCGGTCACGTCGCCGGCCTGCGTCTCGATCACCGGCAGCGCGGTAAGCGAACCGGTTCTGCCCTTCACCTCGCCCTTGGTGAACTTCTCGACGTATTCCGGGTTCACGCGGGCGGCGCGCTCGAGCAGCCGCGAATGCAGGTAGAACACGTCGCCCGGATAGGCCTCGCGGCCCGGCGGCCGGCGCAGGAGGAGCGAGATCTGCCGGTAGGCCCAGGCCTGCTTGGTCAGATCGTCGTAGATGATGAGCGCGTCCTGCCCCCGGTCGCGGAAATACTCGCCCATGGTGCAGCCCGAGTACGGCGCGATGTACTGCATGGCCGCAGACTCGGAGGCCGTTGCCGCGACCACGATGGTGTAGTCCATGGCGCCATGCTCTTCGAGCTTTCTCACCACGTTGACGATGGTGGAAGCTTTCTGGCCGATGGCGACGTAGACGCAGAACAGGTCCTTGCCCTTCTGGTTGATGATGGTGTCCACGGCGACCGCGGTCTTGCCGGTCTGCCGGTCGCCGATGATCAGCTCGCGCTGCCCGCGGCCGATCGGCACCATGGCGTCGATCGCTTTCAGCCCCGTCTGCACCGGCTGCGACACCGACTGCCGCGCGATGACGCCCGGCGCCACTTTCTCGATGACGTCCGTCAGCTTGGTCTTCACGGCGCCCTTGCCGTCGATCGGCTGGCCAAGCGAATTCACCACGCGGCCGAGGAGCTCCGGCCCCACGGGCACCGACAGGATCTTGCCGGTGCATTTCACCGTGTCGCCTTCGGTAATGTGCGTGTACTCGCCCAGGATCACCGCGCCCACGGAGTCGCGCTCCAAGTTGAGCGCCAGGCCGAACGTGTTCCTGGGGAATTCCAGCATTTCGCCCTGCATGACATCCGACAGGCCATGAACGCGGCAGATGCCGTCGGTCACCGACACCACGGTGCCCTGGGTACGCATCTGCGCCCCGGCATCCAGATTCTGGATGCGGCTCTTGATCAGTTCCGAGATTTCGGATGGATTGAGTTGCATGACTGCTCCTTAGGCTTTCAATGCGGCTTCGAGCGCGCCGAGCTGCGCGCGCGCGGTGCCGTCGATGACCTTGTCGCCGAGCACGATCTTGACGCCGCCGATCAATTCCCGATCCACGCTGACGCGCGCCTTCACCTTGCGCCCCGTCTTCTTCTCCAGCCGCGACACCAAGTCCGCGATCTGCGGCGCGCTCATCTCGAAAGCCGAAGTCACCTCGGCCTCGATAACCCCTTCGCGCTCGTTCTTCAGCGCCTCATACTGGGCGCGGACTTCCGGCAGCACGTCGAGGCGGCCGTTCTCGGCCAGCACGCGCACCAGGTTTTCCGCGTCCCCGGGCAGCTTGCCTGCCAGAATCGATATCAATATCCCGGCAGCCTGCGCCGCGGAAAGATTCGGGTCGCCCACCGCCGCGCGCACGCGAGCATCCGCGGCGACCGCGGACAGGTTGGCGAGCACCACCGACCATTCGGCGAGCTTGCCCGCGGCGTCGGCAAGCGCGAACACGGCCTCGGCGTAGGGCCGCGCGACGGTGCTGGGCTCGGCCATGGCCTAGAGCTGCCCCTTGATCGATTCGAGCAGGTCCGTGTGCGCCTTGGCATCCACTTCGCGACGCAGGATCTTTTCCGCGCCGGCGACGGCAAGCGCGGCGACCTGATCGCGCAGCTGCTCGCGCGCCCGCGCCACTTCCTGCTCGATCTCCGCCTTGGCGGCGGCCTTTTCGCGCTCGCTTTCCTGCTGCGCGGCGTGCTTGGCCTCTTCGATCATCTGCGCCGCGCGCTTCTCGGCCTGGCCGAGGATCTCCGTTGAGCGCCCGCGCGCCTGCCCGATGGCTTCCTCGGCCCTGTGCTTGGCGGCCTCCAGCGACTTGTGCCCCTCTTCGGCCGCGGCCAGGCCATCGGCGATGGTCTTCTGCCGCGCCTCGATAGCGCGCAGCATGTGCGGCCAGATGATCTTCACCGTAAACAGGATGAACGCCGCGAAGGCGAGCATCTGCGCGATCAGCGTAAGGTTGAAGCTCATGCGATTTTCCTCGACGACGGAGCGGCCGCGGCGCTGGCGGCTAGCGGAATGGCGTCGCCAGCGGACTGGCGAAGGCGAAGAACATGGCGATGCCCAGCCCGATGATGAACGAGGCGTCGATCAGGCCGAGCAGCAGGAACACCTTGCCCTGCAGCGAGTTCGTGAGCTCGGGCTGACGCGCGGCGGCTTCGAGGAAGCGGCTGCACATGATGCCCACGCCGATGCAGGCGCCGGCGGCGCCGAGGCCCACCATCAGCCCGATGCCGATGCCGGTATAGGCCTGGACCATTGCAAGCAACTGAAGCTTTTCCATTTTAATTTCCTTTCACGGGCGAAATGGGTTTGGCGATGCGGACTCAGTGATGCTCGTGCGCCATCGCGATATAGACGACGGTCAGCATCATGAAGATGTAGGCCTGGAGCAGCACGATGAGGATGTGGAAGATCGCCCAGCCGAGGCCGAGCAGGAACCCGAAGAGGGTTCCCACCAGCCCGGTGGCGGCCCACAGCCACAGCAGGAAGAACAGGATCTCGCCCGCATAGATGTTGCCGAACAGCCGCAACGAATGCGACAGCGTCTTCGACACGTACTCGACCATGTTGAAGAGGAAATTCGCCGGCCACAGCAGCGGGTTCTTGCCGAACGGGGCGCAGAACAGCTCGTGGATCCAGCCGCCGAGGCCCTTTGCGGCGATGGCGAAATAGATCGACAGCAGCAGCACCGAAATGGACAGTGCGAACGTGGCATTCACGTCGGCGGTGGGCACCGGACGCCATTCGTGAAGGCCGACGAGCTGCAGCGCGCCGGTGACGAAATCGACGGGCAGCCAGTCCATGGCGTTCATCAAGGTCACCCAGACGAACACGGTGAGCGCGGTCGGCGCAATGAACTTGTGGCGATCGCCGTGCTGGAACAGCCCCTTCACCTGCTCGTCCACGAACTCGATCAGCAGCTCGACGAAGGCCTGGCGGCGATTCGGTACGCCCGAGGTGGCACCGCGCACCACCCACCACACCAGTCCCAGGCCCAGCAGGCCGAGCAGGATCGAGGTCACCACCGTATCGACGTTGAGGGTCCAGAAATCGCCCTCGCCGAGCGGCGCCCGGAAGAAGGTGAGGTGATGCTGGATGTAGTCGGTGGCGTTGAAGTCTTTGCCGGAAGCCATTTCTCAGTCGTAGTCGCGCACAAAAAACGCCATCGCAAAAATCAGGGCCGTCACCAAGAACGAGCCGATGAACGCCGGCGCGACGACATTTCCGTACGTCGCCAGCACCAGCCACAGCAGGAGCACGATGAGGCCGACCTTGACGCCTTCGGCCACTAACGCGCTGATCAGGACCTCCCCTGCCGACCGCGCCCTACCCCTCGATGCCACCACTGCGGATGCCGCGCCGGCGAAGACGCTCACTGCGCCCCCAAGGGCCGCGGACAACGCGCCATCGGCCCCGGCCGCGATTCCCCCGGCCAGCCCAAGAGCGGCGGTGGCGGCCAACTGCCACCGCAAGACAGTGCGGATCGGCTTGCGCAGGATGCCCAGGCTGATGCTCATCTCCTGTGATTCCTGCAAAGCCGTGGGATTTTATCGCCTTGCGCCAAGAACGGTCAACGTGTTGCGGTGCAACACCGGTCCCATTTCACCGCAATTTCTTCAGCAGTTGATCGAGGTGATCGAGACTGGAGTAGTGCACCACGATCTTGCCGCGTCCCTTGGTGCCGGCCCGGATCTCCACCGTCGTCCCCAGCCGCCCCGATACCTCTTCTTCCAGCCGCGCCAAGTCGCGGTCCGGCTTGCGCGCACGCCGTGCTGCCAGGCCACGCTGCATATGCCCGACCAGGGCCTCGGCTTCGCGCACCGAGAGGCCGCGCGCGGCGATGCGATTGGCCGCCTCGATCTGCCGCGCGCCGTCCAGGGACAGCAGGGCGCGCGCATGGCCCATGTCCAGCACGCCTTCCATCACCATTCCTTGCACGGGCTTGGCAAGCTGCAGCAAGCGCAGCAGATTTGTGGTGGCACTACGCGACCGCCCCACTGTGTCCGCCGCCTGCTCGTGGGTCATGCGGAATTCGTCCACGAGGCGCTGCAGGCCCGCCGCCTCCTCCATCGGATTGAGGTTCTCGCGCTGGATATTCTCGATCAGCGACATGGCGAGCGCAGACTCGTCCGGGACTTCGCGCACCAGCGCCGGAATCTCCTGCAGCCCGGCCATTTGCGCCGCGCGCCAGCGCCGCTCGCCGGCGATGAGCTCATAGCGGTCGCGGTCCACCGGCCGCACCAGAACCGGCTGCATCAGACCCTGCGACTGGATCGACGAGGCGAGCTCGGCGAGCGCTTCCTGATCCATGCGCGTGCGGGGTTGGTAGCGGCCGGGCCGAATACGGCCCACGGGGAGCGCGGTAAGGGTGTCCTGAGACGCCGGGTCGCCACCGAGCAGCGCCTCCAGCCCACGCCCCAGCCCTTTGCGCTTCTGGCTCATGCCTCGCCGGCCGGCACGGCGGCGCGCTCGCGCTCGAGCATCTCGTCAGCGAGCGCCAGATACGCCTGCGCGCCCTTGGATTCGGGATCCCAGACCACGGCCGGGATGCCATAGCTCGGCGCCTCGGCCAGGCGCACATTGCGCGGCACGAGACTGCGGTAGACCTTCTCGCCGAAATGCGTTTCCAGCTGTGCCGACACCTGCTGCGCCAGCGTGTTGCGCGCGTCGTACATGGTGCGCACCAGCCCCGTAATCTCGAGCTGCGGATTCAGGTGGGCGCGCACGCGCTTGACGGTGGCGACGAGGTCCGACAGGCCCTCGAGCGCGTAGTACTCGCATTGCATCGGGATCAGCACCGATTGCGCGGCGACCAGGCCGTTCAGCGTGAGCAGCGACAGCGACGGCGGGCAGTCGATGAAAACGAAGTCGTACTCGCCGCGCACGGCCGCGAGCGCCGCCTTGAGCCGGCCTTCGCGGTTGTTCAGCTCTACGAGCTCCACCTCGGCGCCGGCGAGCTCGCGGTTTGCCGGCAACAAGTCATAGCCGCCCTGCTCGGAGCGCAGGCGGATCTTGGCGATCTCGCCCAGGCCGAGCAGCACGTGATACACCGTGCGCGCGGCGGCGCGCTTGTCGATGCCGCTGCCCATGGTGGCGTTGCCCTGCGGATCCAGGTCCACCAGCAGCGTGCGCTGGCCCGCGCGCGCAAGCGCGGCGGCGAGGTTCACGCTGGTCGTGGTCTTGCCGACCCCGCCCTTCTGGTTCACGACCGCAACGATGCGTGCTTCGCTCATGACGCACAGCGGCACAAGACGAGATGGCGCTCGGCACCGAGTTGCGGTACATGCAGGCGGCGCACATCGCGGCACTCGGCGTCCGCCGGAACGCGTTCGAGTTCGTCCTGCGGGTACACGCCCTTCATCGCTGCGAGCACGCCGCCCTTGCGCACCAGGTGCCGGCAGCGGGCGACGAACTGCGCCAGCTCGGCGAAGCCGCGTGCGATCACGCAGGCGAACGGGCTTGCCGGTCGCCACGCCTCGACCCGCCCGGCATGCACGTCGGCGTTCGCCAGCCTCAGCTCGATCACGGCTTGCCGCAGGAACGCAGCTTTCTTGTGATTTGCATCGTTGAGCGTTACGCGGCGCTCCGGCGCCGCGATGGCGAGCGGAATTCCCGGCAGCCCGCCGCCGGAACCGACGTCGGCGAGCGTGCCCGCGGGCAGGTGCGGCAGTACCGCTAGCGAATCGAGCAGGTGGTGGCTGATCATCTGCAGCGGATCGCGGATCGCGGTCAGGTTATAGGTCCTGTTCCATTTCGCCAGCAGCTCGACGAACGCGATCAGCTTGTCCTGCGCAGCCGGCTGCAGCGTCTGTCCGAGCTCCGCAAGTCCCCGGGTCAGCGCGGCGGACGGCGTCATGCACTTTTCTTGTGTGGCGAGGCGAGTCGCTTCAAGTGCACGAGGAGCAGTGCGATGGCGGCCGGCGTCACCCCGGAAATGCGCGCGGCCTGGCCCAGAGTCTCGGGGCGCTGGCGCTGCAGCGTCTGCTGCACCTCCTTCGACAGGCCGCGCACCGTGGCATAGTCCAGATCGAGCGGCAAGGGCTGGTCCTCATGCTGGGCGCGCCGTTGCACTTCGTCTCGCTGGCGTTCGACGTAGCCTGAGTATTTGGCTTGGATCTCCACTTGCTCTGCTACGGGTTCGCTCTCCACTCCTTTGCCAGCATTGGGCAATGTCATAAGTGAGCGATAACTGACGTTCGGTCTGCGAAGAAGCGCCCCGTACGAGTAGTCTCGCTCCAGCGGTTGGCCGAATACCCTAAGGGTGTCGGCCTCCGAAACAGACCGAGGACCCGCCGTCAAGCCCTCGAGCCGGGCCTGCTCCTTCGCAATCGCGTCGCGCTTCTCGCAGAAAGCTCTCCAGCGCGCGTCGCCGATCACGCCCAAGCGTCGTCCGATCTCGGTGAGCCGCAAGTCGGCGTTGTCCTCCCGCAGCGCCAGTCGATACTCCGCTCGGCTGGTAAACATGCGGTAAGGCTCCGACACGCCGCGAGTTACGAGATCATCTACGAGCACGCCCAGGTAGGCCTCGTCGCGGCGAGGGCACCAAGGGCTTTTCCCGCGCGCCTGCAGACTCGCATTGATGCCCGCCAGCAAGCCTTGGGCCGCTGCTTCCTCATAGCCCGTCGTGCCATTGATTTGGCCAGCGAAGAACAGTCCGGCCACGCTCTTCGTCTCGAGCGACGACTTCAGATTGCGCGGATCGAAGTAGTCGTATTCGATGGCGTAGCCCGGGCGCAGGATTTGCGCCTTCTCCAGTCCGCGAATCGAACGCACCAACTCGAGCTGTACATCGAACGGCAGGCTAGTGGAGATTCCGTTCGGGTAGATTTCGTGCGTCTCCAGGCCTTCGGGCTCGAGAAAGATCTGATGGCTCGCCTTGTCGGCGAACCGATGGATCTTGTCTTCGATCGACGGGCAGTAGCGCGGCCCGACGCCCTGGATCACCCCCGTGTACATGGGCGACCGGTCCAAGGCTGCCCGGATCAGATCGTGGGTACGCTCGTTCGTGTGCGCCACCCAGCACGGCCGCTGCGGGGGATGCATGCCTCGGTGACCGAGGAATGAAAAGACGGGCTCGGGCGTGTCCCCGGGCTGTTCCTCCATGACCGAGAAGTCGATCGTGCGTCCGTCGAGGCGCGGGGGTGTCCCGGTCTTCAGCCGACCGACCGGCAGGTTCATCTCCCGGAGTCTCGCGGCTAACGTTACCGCCGCAGGATCTCCGGCGCGCCCGGCTTCGTAATTCTGCAATCCGACATGCACGCGACCCGATAGAAACGTACCCGCGGTCAGCACAACGGTGCGACCGCGAACGCGGATACCGAGCTGCGTCGCCACGCCGCAGGCCCGATTCCCCTCGAGCAGGATGTCGTCGACCGCCTGCTGGAACAGGGTCAGGTTCTCCTGGTTCTCCAACCGGGAGCGAACCGCCCGTCGGTATAGGACACGATCCGCCTGGGCGCGGGTGGCGCGTACAGCCGGTCCCTTGGATCGATTGAGGGTGCGAAACTGGATTCCCGCCTCGTCTGCTGAAAGCGCCATGGCGCCCCCTAGCGCATCGACCTCCCTGACCAGATGGCCCTTGCCGATGCCGCCGATCGACGGATTGCACGACATCTGCCCAAGGGTTTCGATGCTGTGGGTCAGGAGCAGGGTCCGGCAACCCATGCGGGCTGCCGCGAGCGCGGCCTCGGTTCCGGCGTGGCCGCCACCCACCACAATGACGTCAAACTCGCTCGGGAACTGCATGCGGACCTGATTCGGAGGAGGGCGCATGATACGTGAATGTTCCACGTGAAACTAGCTTACGCTCACCTCGGGGGACATGTTCCACGTGGAACAAGAGCGACTTAGGGCATTGCTGCACTGCAGCAACGCAGCTATGCATGGGAGAATCGCGGCCTCCTCATGGGCTGCCGATGATTTCCTTTGCACGCTACGCGGCATTGCTCGCGCTGCCCGATGTCCTGCAGGCCTTCGCCAGCTCGTTCGTCGGGCGAATTCCGGTCGGCATTGCCGGTCTGGCAATCCTGCTGCTCGTCCAAAGTGCGGATGGCTCCTATGCGCAGGCCGGCTTGACGGGCGCCGTCTACGTCGCGGGACTCGCCGCGGCAGCGCCGATCCTCGGTCGCATGATCGATCGACTGGGTCCACGCCGAGTCCTCGCCGCCTGCGCGCTGCTCTATCCGGCGGCGCTGTTCGCCCTGATCGCCGCGCTGCTGGGTCGCGCCCCGGCGACGCTCAGCCTGCTGTTCGCCGCGTGCGCCGGCGCCAGTTTCCCCCCGGTGACCGCCTGCCAGCGCGCCTGGCTGCGCCACAAGCTCGGCGAAGATGCCTTGCTAACAGCCGCGCTGTCGCTCGACGCTTTGATCGTAGAACTCGTGTTCATCGCGGGGCCGCTGCTGGTCGCGCTGCTCGTGGCCCTTTTTTCGCCCGCAGTCGCCGTCTCCGCCGCCGCGGTCTGCGGACTTGCGGGCTCGCTGCTCTTCATGCGCTCCCGAGCGCTTCGAAGCTGGAACAGAACCGAGCGCCCGGTCGGCGCCTATCTGGGTCCTCTCGCCGAGCCGCGGTTCGCCGCTTTGCTGGTCCTCGTGTGCGGATATGCGTCCGTCTTCGGCTTGGTGGAGATCGGCGTCGCCGCGTTCGCGGCGGAATCCGGGCAGCCTGCGCTGGCCGGCGTGTTGCTCGGAGCGATGAGCGTCGGCAGTGCGGCGGGCGCCCTCGTGTACGGAACCCGGCACTGGCACATGTCGCTTGCCCGGCAATTCTCCTACTCGCTCGCCCTCATGGGGCTCGGCATTGCGCCTCTCGCCCTCGCGACGAGTCCTGTTGCCTTTGGACTGTGGTGCGTCATCGCCGGAATCGCAATGACACCCACCCTGATCATCCAATCCACCCTGGTCGCGAAATCGGTACGCGCCGAATACGCCACCGAGGGATTCACCTGGTCGGCGACGGCGCTGCTTGCGGGAATCGGAATCGGCCTGGCGGCAGGGGGACTGCTTCTCGAACTGAGCGCGGTCTCCGGGCTATTTCTGGTCGCGACACTGGTCAGCGTTGCCGCCGCCGTCCTCGGGCGGGTCAGCCTGCGATCCTAGATCGCCGAGCGTGACCGCCCGTCGCCGCCCACCCGCCGCCGCTGCAGAAAGTAAACGAAAGCGATGAGCGCCAGGGACGGGATATAGACCCAGTGCTCCGAAGGCCGATCGGTCGGCACCTTGACCGCGGCGACTTCGAACCCCTGCTCGAAACCGGATTTCTTCGCGCGGCTGCCGAACCGCACTGCCGCGACGCGCACGTTTTCGCCAAAGGCGCTGATGCTGAGGCCGGCAGCCGCGAGCCGCCTGCGCCCATCGCCCGGGCCGCCCAGTTGCACCGCCACGGTCTTGCGCACGTCTTCGCCTTCGATGTTGGTCCCCTTGATCACGAGCACGAGGCGCTCCTTCTCCGCCATCTCACCCGCGACGCGGAAGATCTGACTCGCCGGTACCTCCGTGTAGGGCTCGTAGAGCTTGTCCATGAAGAAATCGGGCCGGAACAGCCCGAAAGTGCCCGCGAGCAGCAACACCACCTCCCACCACCGGCAGCGCGTGTGAAACCATCCCAGCGTCGCGGCGGCAAACGCGAGCGACGCGACGATGGCCGCGGTGACGACCAGCAACACTTCCCACCAGCCGCGCACGTCGATGAGCAGCAGCATCGGATTGAACACGAAGACGAACGGCAGCACGACCGTGCGCAGTGCGTAGAGCGAGCCCTGTACCCCGGTCTTTATGGGGTCCTCGCCTGAAATGGCCGCCGCCGCGAACGTCGCCAGGCCGACGGGCGGCGTGATGTCGCCCATGATGCCGTAGTAGAAGACGAACAAGTGCACGGCGATGAGGGGTATGACCAGGCCCGACTCCGCACCCAGCTCGACGATCACCGGCGCCATGAGTGTCGCTACCAGGATGTAGTTCGCCGTGGTGGGCACGCCCAGACCGAGCACCAGGCACACGAACGCCGTAAACAGCAGCATGATGAATACGTTGCCCTGCGAAACTACTTCCACGAAATCCGTCATGCGGAAGCCCAGGCCGGTAAGCGTTATGCCGCCAACGATGATGCCGGCGGTGCCCGTCGCGATCGCGATGGAGATCATGTTGCGTGCGCCGTCGCTGAGCCCTTCCACCACTTCGACCGCGCCGCGTCGCGATGCGGCCGCCAGTCCGCGCTTGCGGCGAAAGTATGCGGTCATCGGATGGTGCGTGGCCATCAAGGCCATCAGCGTCACCGTGGCCCAGAATGCCGACAGCGCAGGTGATAGCTCCTCGATCATCAGGCACCAGATGAGCACGCCGATCGGGATCAGGAAGTGCAGGCCCGCCTTCACGGTGGGCCAGGTGTCGGGCAGCACCGGATTCTCGACGTCGATGTCCTGCGGCAGGTCGGGGCAGTGCGCCGCCACGCGCACCGTGTAGACGTAGAGCACGGCCAGCAGCGCGCCCAGCACCCAGGGCGCGGCCACGGGGCCGAGCAGGCTCTTCGCGCTCTCGGCCACCCAGTAGATCAGGCCGCAGACGACGACTGATCCGGAAACGCCCAGCCCCCAGGCGATCAGCTTCTGCCGCAACGGGCGCTCGCGCGCGCTCGCCGTCGGCTCAAGCCCGAGCTTGAGCGCTTCGAGGTGCACGATGTAGAACAAGGCGATGTACGAGATGATCGCCGGCAGGAATGCATGCTTGATGACATCGGTATAGGGAATGCCGACGTACTCCACCATCAGGAACGCCGCGGCGCCCATCACCGGCGGCATGATCTGGCCATTGACCGACGATGCGGTCTCGATCGCGCCCGCCTTGATGCCGCCGTAGCCGGCTTTGGTCATCAGCGGAATGGTGAAGATGCCTCCGGACACTACGTTCGACACCGACGATCCCGAGATGAGGCCGTTCAACGCCGAGGACACCACCGCGACCTTGGCGGGGCCGCCGCGCAGGTGTCCGAGCATCGCGAACGAAACCTGCATCATGTAATTGCCCGCACCCGCCTTGTCCAGCAGGGTGCCGAACAACACGAAGATAAAGATGTAGCCCGCCGACACGCCGAGCGCGACGCCGAACACGCCTTCGGTCGTCAGCCACTGATGCACGAGCAGGCGCTCCCAGGACGCGCCCTTGTGCGCGATCACTTCGGGTAGCCACTGGCCGAGCATCGTGTAGGCCAAGAAGACGAGCGCCAGGATGGTCATCGGCAGCCCGACCGCGCGCCGCGTGGCTTCGAGCAGCAGGACCAGCCCGACCGAAGCAACCACGATGTCCTGCAGATTCGGCGTGCCCGGGCGAGTCGCCAATTGCGCGTAGAAGAACAGGAAATAGGCACCGGCGCCGGCGGCGGCGATGCCCAGGACCCAGTCGAACCAGGGGATGCTTTGCCGCTGCGCCGCCGTGCGCAAACCGGGATAGCACAGAAAGGCGAGCAGCAGCCCGATCCCCAGGTGCAGCGAGCGCGCCTCCGTGTCGTTGAGGATCGCCCAGCCGAACGTGAAAGGCAGCGGCGAGGCGTACCAGAGCTGGAACAGCGACCAGCCGACAGCTACCGCGAAAATCAACTTGCCGGCGATGCCGCCCGCCGCGCGTCCTCCCGTGTCCGCGTCCGCGACCAGCTGCTTCAGGTCGGGCGCCGGTGCTGGCGCTGTCTTGACCATCGTGTTCTCCCCTGAACGAAAAAGGGGCGGAACTCGCGCTCCGCCCCTTTTCTGCTACGAGCTCAAGCCGCCGCCTACTTCAGCCAGCCCTTCTCCCGGTAGTAGCGTACCGCCCCGTCGTGAAGCGGCGCCGTCAGCCCGTCCTTGATCATGTGCTCGGGCTTGAGTACCTGGAACGCCGGGTGCAGCTTCTTGAATTCGTCGAAGTTGTCGAACACCGCCTTGACCACGGCGTACACGGTGTCGGCCGGAACGTTCGACGAGGACACCAGCGTGGCGAGCACGCCGTAGGTCTTGGTCTCCTGCGGATTGCCCGGATACAGGCCGCCCGGGATCGCGGCGTAGGCGTAGTACGGATTCGCGGCGACCAGCTTGTCCACCGCGGGACCGGTCACGGACACCAGCTTCGCGCCGCACACTGTCGTCGGATCCTGGATGTTGGCCGATGGGTGGCCGACGAGGTAGAAGAAGCCGTCGATCTTGCCGTCGCACAGCGCCGGCCCGTGCTCGTCCGCTTTGAGCTCCGAGGCCAGCGCGAACGCCGAGAGGTCCCAGCCCATGGCACCGATCAGCTCATCAAGCGTGGCGCGCGTGCCCGAACCGGGATTGCCGACGTTGAACTTCTTGCCCTTCAGATCGGCGAAGCTGTGGATGTTGGCCTCCTTGCGCACCACGACCGTCACCGGCTCCGGGTGCAGGGAAAATACTGCGCGCAGCTGCGTGAACGGCTCCTTGAACTGCGCCTTGCCCTTCACCGCGTTGTATTGCACGTCGGACTGCGCGACACCCATGTCGAGCTCGCCGGCCTTGATCGTATTGATGTTGAACACCGACCCGCCGGTGGATTCGACGGAGCAGCGGATGCCGTGCTTGGCGCGGTCCTTGTTCACCAGGCGGCAGATCGCTCCGCCCGCCGGGTAATACACGCCGGTCACGCCGCCCGTGCCGATGGTCATGTACTTCTGCTGCGCCTGGGCCGACGGCACGAGGGCGCCGGCGACGATCAGACCTCCTGCGAGCGCGCTGAGAATGCGCATAACGGTATCCTCCTGGGTGGATTGCCCGGCTAGCTTAGCGGACGGAGGCGCTAGGCGGCAACCCGGGACTTCAACGCCGCATCGAGCGCTGTGCCGAGCTTGGCGACCAGTTCCTCGAGTTGCCGCTCTTCGACGATGAAGGGCGGTGCGAGCAGTACATGGTCCCCGCGCGCGCCATCAAGCGTACCGCCCATCGGATAGCACATCAGCCCGGCTTCCAGCGCCGCCTGCTTCACGCGCGCGTGCACCCGCAGCGCCGGGTCGAACGGCGCCTTGGTCGCCCTGTCCGCGACCAGCTCGAGACCCCAGAACAGGCCCCGGCCGCGAATGTCGCCGACATGCGGGTGCGCGCCGAAGGCGGCGCGCAGCTTGCGCTCCAGCAGCGCGCCCAGCGCGCCGACGCGCGCCAGAAGACCGTCGTCGTGCAACCGCCTCTGCACGGCGAGCGCCCCGGCGCAGGCGGCTGCGTGACCGAGATACGTGTGGCCGTGCTGGAAGAAGCCGCTGCCCGCCACGATGGTGTCGTATATCTCGCCGCTCACCATGACCGCACCGATCGGCTGGTAGCCCGCGCCCAGGCCTTTCGCGACCGCGACGAGATCGGGCACGATGCCCTCCTGCTCGAATGCCCAGAGCGATCCGCAGCGACCCATGCCGCACATCACCTCGTCGAGGATGAGCAGCACGCCGTGGCGATCGCACACGTCGCGCACCCGCGTGAAGTATCCCGGCACCGGCGTCGCCGCGCCCAGCGTGGCGCCCACTACGGTTTCAGCGACGAAGGCGATCACGCTCTTCTCGCCCAGTTGGCGAATGGCATCTTCGAGCTCAGCGGCCAGCCGCTGCCCGTAGGTCTCGTCCGATTCGCCGGCCTGCTTGCCGCGATACGCGTAACAGGGCGAGACGTGCGTCGCCGAGACCAGCAGGGGCTCGAACTGGCGCCGGCGCCACTGGTTGCCGCCCACGGCAAGTGCGCCGAGCGTGTTGCCGTGGTACGACTGCCGGCGGCCGATCACGTGGCGCCGCTGCGGTTCGCCCTTTTCCACGAAGTACTGCCGCGCAAGCTTGAGCGCCGCCTCCATCGCCTCGGAACCGCCGGAAACGAAGTACACCTTCTGCAGCGACGCCGGGGCGCGCGCGACCAGCGCGTCCGCGAGCGCTTCCATCGGCTCGTTGGTGAAGAACGAGGTGTGCGCGAAGGGCAGGCGCGCGAGCTGATCCTGTATGGCGCGCACCACGGCGGCGTCCGAGTGCCCCAGGCATGAAACCGCCGCGCCGCCCGAGGCGTCGAGGTAGCGCTTGCCCGCGCGATCGACGAGATACGCGCCGTCGCCCCGCACCGCGACCGGGTAGCGCTCGCGCGGATTGCGGTGGAAGACGCGCGTCACGTCAGGCGGCGAGCTTCTCGTGCAATTGCGAACGGCGCAGCGCCAGTTCCCGCGGCAGGTGCGCGCCGAGCTTGCCCAGTAAAGCGTCGTGCGAAGAAATCTCGTCCTTCCAGGCGCCGCCGTCCACGCGCACGATGTCCTCGTACTGCTGGCGCGTGAAGCGCTCCAGCCCTTGCCAGTTGAGGTCTTCGTGGCGCGGAATGATGCCGAGCGCCGTCTCGACCCCGCGGGCGCGGCCATGGCAGCGTTTCACGACCCATTCCAGAACGCGCATGTTCTCGCCAAAGCCCGGCCAGATGAACTTGCCGAGCGCGTCCTTGCGGAACCAGTTGACGCGGAAGATGCGCGGCGGGTGATGCACCGCCTTGCCCATCTTCAGCCAGTGGGCGAAGTAATCGCCCATGTTGTAACCGCAGAACGCGAGCATCGCCATCGGATCGCGCCGTACCACGCCGACCTTGCCGGTGATCGCCGCCGTAGTTTCCGAGCCGAGCGTGGCACCCATGTACACGCCGTCTTCCCAGGAGGGCGCTTCGACGACCAAGGGTACGGTGCTCGAGCGCCGCCCGCCGAACAGGAACGCGGAGATCGGCACGCCGCCCGCGTCTTCCCACTTGGGGTCTATCGAAGGGCACTGCGCCGCCGCGACCGTGAAGCGGGAATTGGGGTGCGCCGCCGGGCGGCCGCACCCCGGGGCCCACTCCTTGCCTTGCCAGTCGATGAGTCTCGCCGGCGGCGTCTCAGTCATGCCCTCCCACCACACATCGCCCTCGGGCGTGAGGGCAACGTTCGTGAAGATCACGTTGGCGGCCAGCATCTTGATCGCGTTCGGGTTCGTCGCCTGGGACGTGCCCGGCGCGACGCCAAAGAACCCCGCCTCCGGATTGATGGCATAGAAACGCCCGTCCTGGCCGGGCTTGATCCAGGCGATGTCTTCGCCGATGGTGGTGACCTTCCAGCCGCGGTACGCCGGCGGTGGAATGAGCATGGCGAAATTCGTCTTGCCGCAGGCGCTCGGAAACGCCGCCGCGACGTAGGACTTCTCGCCCTCGGGCGATTCGACGCCGAGGATCAGCATGTGCTCGGCGAGCCAGCCCTCGTCGCGCCCCATCACCGATGCGATGCGCAGCGCGAGACATTTCTTGCCGAGAAGCGCATTGCCGCCATAGCCCGACCCGAACGACCAGATCTCGCGGGTTTCCGGGAAGTGGACTATCCACTTCTCCTTCTCGTTGCTCGGCCAGGGCACGTCCGTCGCGCCGGGGGCGAGCGGCGCACCGACCGAATGCACGCCGGGAACGAAATCGCCGTCCTCGCCCAGCCACTCGGCCACCGCGCGGCCCATGCGCGTCATGATGCGCATGTTCACGACGACGTAGGCCGAGTCGGATATTTCCACGCCGATCTGCGCGATATGCGAACCGATCGGACCCATGGAATAGGGCATCACGTACATGGTCCTGCCGCGCATGCAGCCGTCGAACAGGCGCGTGAGCGTGGCGCGCATCTCGCGCGGTTCCACCCAGTTGTTGGTGGGACCGGCCTGCTCTTTCGTCTGGCTGCAGATGAAGGTGCGGTCCTCCATGCGCGCGACGTCGCCCGGATTCGAGCGCGCAAGGTAGCTGTTCGGGCGCAGCTTTTCGCTCAACTTGATGAAGGTACCGGCGCGCACCAGTTCGCCGCACAGGGCGTCGTACTCCGTTTGCGAGCCATCGCACCATACGATGCGCTCGGGCTTGGCGAGCTGCGCGATCTCGCCGACCCACTGACGAAGGTCGCGGTGACGAACCCACGCCGGAGCATTCGACGGATCAGCGGGGCCGGATGCAGGAGTGCTCATGCGTGCTAGCTCCAGAAAGGCAAACGGCCCAGCAGCGCGCTGAGCCGGTTCAATAGGGGCGTCCGATTGTAACCCGGCCGCGCGTCTTAGGGGATGCATCGCGCGCCGAAGCGCTCATAAAGTTTTTCTGCAACAACAGCTTACGCGCGACTTGGGCCGCCGTCTTTCACTTGCCGATGCAGAAGCGGCCAAAGATCTCGCCGAGCAGATCATCGGCCGTGAACTCGCCGGTAATGCCGGCAAGCGCAGCCTGCGCCAGCCTCAGTTCTTCGGCGAACAGCTCCCAACGCTGCGCTTCGCGCGCCGCCGCATCCAGATGCTCGGCCGCGCGCTGCAGCGCGCGCAGGTGACGTTCGCGCGCGAGAAATACGGTTTCGCCGGTTGCGCTCCAGCCCGCCGCGTTCAGGATTGCGCCTTTGAGCGCATCGAGGCCCGCTCCGGTCTTTGCCGAGACGGCAAGTGCGCCGGCGGACGGCACGAAATCGGGCGCCAGATCCGCCTTGTTATAGACGTCGATGAGCGCTGTGCCCGCGGGGAGCGCCTCGAGCGGCGCGTGCGGCTGTCCCGCTTCGAATACCGCGATGACGATGTCGGCGCGCTCGAGCTCGCGCTGCGTGCGCTCGATGCCCAGGCGCTCGACCGGGTCCGACGAGGGCCGCAGGCCCGCTGTATCGATCACCACCAGCGGCACGCCTTCGATCTGGATCGGCTCGCGCAGCGCATCGCGCGTGGTTCCGGCGACCGGCGTGACGATAGCGCGCTCCTCGCCTGCCAGACGGTTGAGCAGGCTCGACTTGCCGACGTTGGGCCGTCCGGCCAGAACCACGTGGATGCCCGAGCGCAGCAGGCTGCCCTGGCGGCTCCGGGCAAGCACCTCGTCCAGCGCCGCGCGCACGCGCGCGAGCCGCGCGCACGCATCGTCGCGGTGCAGCGCGTCTGCTTCCTCGTCCGGAAAGTCCAGCATGGCTTCGGTGAGCGCGCGCAGCTCGACCAGCGCCGCCACCAGCGCATCGACGGCGGCGGAGAATTCTCCCCGGAGCGAGCGCAGCGCCGAGCGCGCCGCTTCGCGGCTCGCGGCGTCGATCAGATCGGCCACGGCCTCCGCCTGCGCCAAGTCCATCCTGCCGTTCAGGAACGCCCGGCGCGTGAATTCCCCGGGCTCTGCGAGTCGCGCTCCGGCATCCACGCAGGCCGCAAGCACGGACCGGAGCACCGTCGCGCCGCCATGCCCCTGGAATTCGAGAACGTCCTCTCCCGTGTAGGAGTGCGGCGCCGGAAAATACAGCGCGAGGCCTTCGTCGAGCAGCTCGCCGCCCGCGTCACGCGCGCCCCCCAAGGTCGCGCTGCGCGGCCGCGGCAGTTGTCCCAAGAGGCGACGCGCGATATCCGGCACTTTGGCGCCCGACACGCGCACGATGCCGACAGCGCCGCGCCCGGCAGGCGTGGCGATCGCGGCTACGGTATCCGGCGCGGGCCCCGGTGGATCAGCGCCTGGCATGGGCAGTCTTGTCGCGATTGAACAAGCGCTGAATCTGCCATTGCTGGGCGATGGAAAGGATGTTGTTGACCAGCCAGTAAAGCACCAGGCCGGCCGGGAAGAAGAAGAAGAACACGCTGAAGATGAAGGGCATGAACTTCATGACCTTGGCTTGCACCGGGTCCGGCGGTACGGGGTTCATGCGCGTCTGCAGGACCATGGACGCCGCCATCAGGATCGGCAGCACGTAGTACGGATCCTGTGCCGAGAGATCGTGGATCCACAGGATGAACGGCGCGTGGCGCAACTCGATCGCCGCCAGCAGCACCCAGTACAGCGCAATGAATACCGGGATCTGCACCAGAATCGGAAAGCAGCCGCCCAGCGGGTTGATCTTCTCGGTCTTGTACAGCTCCATCATCGCCTGATTCATCTTCGCGCGGTCGTTGGCGTACATCTCGCGGATCTTGGTGAGCCGCGGCGTCACCAGCTTCATCTTCGCCATCGACTTGTAGCTCGCCGCCGAAAGCGGGAAGAACAGCGCCTTGACCGACACCGTAAGCAGGATGATGGCCACGCCCCAGTTGCCGGTCCAGCGGTGAAAGAACTCGAGCACCGCGAAAAGGGGCCAGGCGATGATCGTCAGCCAGCCATAGTCCACCACCAGGTCCAGTCCGGGCGCGGCCTTCTTGAGACGGCTTTGCTCCTCCGGCCCCGAATACAGCTGCACCGAAACCCGCGCGGTGCCCCCCGGCGCCACCTGCGGCGTAGCGAGGATTACGCCAGCGGCGTAGTCGCCGTCGGCCAGCTTGCGGGCGTAGAACTCGCGCGCCGTGTTCTCCGCCGGCAGCCAGGCCGAGACGAAGTAATGCTGCATCATCCCGATCCAGCCGTCGTGCGCCTCCTTGGGCAGATCCGCCTTGTCTTTCTCGACGTCGGAGAAACTGACTTTGTGGAAAGCCCTCTCCTTCGTGTAGTACACGGGCCCCGTGTACACGTACATCATGCGGTTCTGGCCGGCCGGCGGTTTGTCGTCGCGCGCCATCTGGTAGTACGCGTAGGCGGCGACCGGTGCACCGCCGCCGTTTTTCAGCTCGAACGCGACATCGATCAGATAGCTGTTGCGGTGGAAGGTGTAGGTCTTCTCCACCACCAGCCCGCCCGGTCCATCGGCGGCGAATCTGACCTGCAACCGATCCGAGCCCGCGCCCAGGGTGCGCTCTCCCGGCAGTGCACGCCACGACGTGCGGTGGGTCGGCAAGCCCTCACCGATCAGTCCGCTCTGCGCACTGTAGGAATGCGTGGGCCCGAGCAGCGTGAAGTTCTTGTCGGCATCCAGCGCATCCTTGTGCTTGCGCAGTTCCAGGCGCGACAGTGTTGCGCCGAGCGTATCGATGTCGGCAACCAGGAGGTCGGTGCTGATCTGCACTTTCTCCGAGGGGGCCGACGTGGCAGCCGCCCCCGGCACGGCCGTCGCGGCACCGGCCGAAGGGGCCGAGGGAGCCGAGGGCGCAGCCGGTGCAGAGGCGAGCGGCTTGGCGGGCGTGGGTACCCCGGGCGCAGTCCGCGTGGCAGCGGCCGGCACCGGCTTCGGCTGCTGCTCCTTTTGCCATGCGTCCCACAGCATCAGCAGCGAGAAGCTGAAAATGAAGAACAGAATCAGTCTCTGGGTATCCATGTGGCTCCCGGCTGCCGCCTAGCCGCGCTTCCGTTCAGGCACCGGGTCGTAGCCACCCGGGTGCCACGGGCCGCAGCGGCACAGGCGGCGTGCCGCCATCCAGCCGCCGCGCAACAATCCGTGACGCTCGAGCGCCTCATCGGCGTACTGCGAACAACTGGGGTAGAAGCGGCACGAGGGCCCGAGGAACGGGCTCACCAGATACCGGTAGCCGCGCACGGCAAGGCGTGCGAGACCGGTCATGGCGCCAGCCTGCCGAACAGCTCGCGCAGCCGCGCTAGCATGGCGGCCGAGCCGCGCGCGCCGTAGGGCGGCCGCACCAGGACGTCGAGCGCGCCGAGGCGGGCCTGTTCCAGCCTGAATGCCTCACGTATGCACCGCTTGATGCCATTGCGCTCCGTAGCCTTTGCCGCGTGTCGTCGCGACACGAGAATGCCCAGCCGTGGCGGTCCTTCCGCGCGGCGCTCCAGGTAGAAGGTGTAGCCGTCGAAATTCCGCCGCGTCCCGCGACTCAGCAACCGCTCGAACTCAGCGCTGCGTGCCAGCCGGCGCTCCGCGCCGAAGCCGTAGCGCGCACGCTTGCCGCGACCCGGCACGCCCCTCTTGGGCCTATACCGAGAGACGCTTGCGGCCGCGAGCGCGACGCGCACGCAGCACCGCGCGACCCGAAGCGCTGCGGCTGCGGACGAGAAATCCGTGGCGCCGCGCGCGGCGAGTCTTGGAGGGCTGGTAGGTGCGCTTCATCGGCTTGCTCGCTGCGAAAAAGGGCGGTATTAGAGCCTGCGCAGCGCAGCATTGTCAAATACTTGCGTGGCCACGCGCGCCGCGAAGCGGGCGCTTCAATCCTGTGGATAACGCTACGCGGAAGGGGTAAAATTCTATTCTCGCCGGCGCGCCCAGCGCGGCCCCGGCGAAGCCCCGAACAACGCGCTGCGCGAGACCGTCGAAAACATGCAAAGCCTCTGGGACGCCTGCCTGCGCCGTCTGGAGCAGGAGCTTCCCGCGCAACAATTCAACACTTGGATTCGCCCGCTCGCTGCCGACGCCGCGGTGGCGGAGCCCGGCATGCTGGTGCTGGCCGCTCCCAACCGTTTCGTGCTTGAGCTGGTCCGCGAGCGCTTTGCCGCGCGCATCGAGCGCTTGGCAACAGAAGCGAGCGGGCGCGAGCTCGGCATAAGGCTGGTGCTGGCGCGCGCCAGCGAGCCCGCCGCACCGCGCGAGGCGCCGGTGCGCGCAAACAGCGCCGCGCCGCCGGCCCTGGAGCGTGCACGCCTCAATCGCCTGTTCACGTTCGACAGCTTCGTCACCGGCAAGGCGAACCAGCTGGCGCGCGCCGCGGCGATCCAGGTCGCCGAGAACCCGGGCACGTCCTACAACCCGCTGTTCATCTATGGCGGCGTCGGGCTGGGAAAGACCCACCTGCTGCAGGCGATCGGCAACCACCTCGCCGAGCAGCGCCCGAACGCCAGGCTGCGCTACACGCATGCCGAGCAATACGTCACCGATGTGGTGCGCGCCTATCAGCAGAAGTCCTTCGACGAGTTCAAGCGCTACTACCATTCGCTGGACCTGCTGCTCATCGACGACATCCAGTTCTTCTCCAACAAGGGCCGCACGCAGGAGGAGTTCTTCTACGCCTTCAACGCCCTGGTCGAGGCGCACAAGCAGATCGTGATCTCTTGCGACACCTATCCGAAGGAAATCGCAGGCATGGAAGAACGCCTCATCTCGCGTTTCGGCTGGGGCCTGACCGTGGCGATCGAGCCGCCCGAGCTGGAGATGCGCGTCGCGATCGTGCTCAAGAAGGCGGAGGCCGAGGCGGCGCAGGTGTCCGAGGAGATTGCGTTCTTCATCGCCAAGAACATCCGCTCCAACGTGCGCGAGCTGGAGGGTGCGCTGAAGAAGGTGCTTGCTTTCGCGCGCTTCACCGGTCGCGAGATCACGCTCGAAATGGCCAAGGAAGCACTGCGCGACATTCTGAACGTGGCCAGCCGGCAGATCAGCGTCGACGGCATCCAGAAGACCGTTGCCGAATATTTCAAGATCAAGATGTCGGACATGCACTCCAAGAAGCGCAGCCGCAATGTGGCGCGACCGCGCCAGGTGGCAATGTCGCTCGCCAAGGACCTCACGCCCATGAGCCTGCCGGAAATCGGCGAGGCCTTCGGCAACCGCGACCACACAACCGTGCTGCACGCCTGCCGCACCATTTCCACGTTGCGCAAGAAGGATTCGGTGCTCAACCGCGACTATCTCGTGCTCGAGCAGGTACTCAAAGGATGAATAGCCTGTGGAATACCGCTGCGCGAAATGTGCGTAAAGCGGGCCCCGCGCCGCAGGCGAATTTCCACTCACAGGGACGCACACGCCGTCCACAGGTTTTCCCGGCCCGGCGAGCGCTCCAAGCCAATGTGTGCGCGGGCTTTTCGGCACTGTGGGTACAACTCGGCCTGTTCTATTAACTACTACTAAGGATAATGAATGGTCCTGGTTAAAGCGAAGCGCGACGAACTTCTCGCACCGCTTTCCGCGGTTAGCGGCATCATCGAGCGGCGCCACACCTTGCCGATCCTCTCGAACGTGCTCATCGATCGGACCGACGGTACGCTGTCGTTTCTCGCGACCGACATCGAGATTCAGATTACGGCCCGTTCCACGCTGGCCGCGGGAGGCGAGGCGCGCCCGGTCACGGTCGGCGCGCGCAAGCTCGTCGACATCCTGCGGGCGCTGCCCGAAGGGGCCGAGATTACCGTGCAGCAGCAGGAAAAGCGGCTCCAGATCAGGGCGGGCAAGAGCCGGTTCGTGCTGCAGACGCTCCCCGCGGAGGATTTTCCGCGGCTTGCCCGGCCGAGTGGCGAGGTGGCGCGGTTCTCGCTGGCGCAGAAAGACCTGAGGCGGCAACTCGGCCTCGTGCAGTACGCCATGGCGCAGCAGGACATTCGCTATTACCTCAACGGCCTGCTCGTGCTGGTCGAGGATCGGCAGCTGCGGCTAGTGGCGACGGATGGCCACCGGCTGGCCTACGCCGCGATCGCTCTGCCGGCGAGCCTGCCGCGCCTGGAGGTGATCGTGCCCCGCAAGACGGTCATCGAGCTGTCCAAGCTCCTCGCGGACAGCGATGACGAGGTGAAGATCGAGCTGTCCGCGACGCAGGCCGCATTCAGTTTCGGTACCGTGGAGCTGGTGTCGAAGCTCGTGGACGGAAAGTTTCCCGATTACACGCGGGTCATTCCGACGCAGCACAAGAATCTGGTCACGCTGCAGCGCGACGTGCTGCGCCAGTCGCTGCAGCGTGCGGCCATTCTGTCGAACGAAAAGTTCCGCGGCGTGCGCTGGGTTCTGACCGACGGCAGCCTGAAGATCGTTTCCTCCAATGCCGAGCAGGAAGAGGCGCAGGAAGAGCTGGAAGTGAATTACGCGGGCGACGCGCTCGACATCGGGTTCAACGTCAACTACCTGCTGGACGCGCTGAACAACGTGCCGGCCGCCGAGGTGCAATGCCGCTTCGGCGATGCCGCGTCGAGCGCGCTGCTGGAGTTTCCGGGAGAGCCCGAGTTCAAGTACGTGGTCATGCCGATGCGCATCTGAAGAAGGGACTCCAGTGGACGAACCCGAACAGCAGAGACCCGAGGCAAGCGAATACGACTCGGACAGCATCAAGGTCCTGAAGGGACTGGAGGCGGTGCGCAAGCGTCCCGGGATGTACATCGGCGATACGTCCGACGGCACCGGCCTGCACCACATGGTATTCGAGGTCGTGGACAACTCGGTCGACGAGGCGCTGGCCGGCTTTTGCGACGAGATCGTGGTCACGATCCACACCGACAATTCCATCTCGGTGCTGGACAACGGCCGCGGCATCCCCACCGGGGTCAAGGACGACGACGAGCTCAAGCGCTCGGCGGCCGAGATCGTCATGACCGAGCTGCATGCGGGCGGCAAGTTCGACTCCAATACGTACAAGGTGTCAGGCGGTCTGCACGGCGTCGGTGTTTCGGTGGTGAACGCACTGTCCAGCTGGCTGCGGCTGACGATCTGGCGCGACGGCAAAGTGCACCAGCTGGAGTTCGCGGACGGCGTGCCCACCGCGCCGGTGCACGTCACCGGTACAACCGAGAAGCGCGGCACCGAGGTGCATTTTCTCGCGTCGCGGCAGATCTTCGGCAATGTCGACTACCACTACGACATCCTGGCGCGGCGTCTGCGCGAGCTTTCGTTTCTCAATAACGGCGTGCGCATCGTCCTGGTCGACCAGCGCTCGGGCAAGGAGGAAGACTTCGCTTTCGTCGGCGGCGTCAAGGGCTTCGTCGAGTACATGAATCGCGCGAAGACCGTCCTGCATCCGAACGTCTTCAACGCCCAGGGCGAGAAGGACGGCATCAGCGTGGACGTGGCGATGCAGTGGAACGATTCCTACCAGGAAAACGTGATCTGCTTCACCAACAATATTCCGCAGAAGGACGGGGGTACGCACCTGACCGGCCTGCGCGCGGCGATGACGCGCGTGCTCAACAAGTACATCGAGGAGAGCGAGCTCGCCAAGAAGGCCAGGGTGGAGACGACCGGCGACGACATGCGCGAGGGCCTGGCGTGCGTGCTTTCCTGCAAGGTGCCGGAGCCGAAGTTTTCCTCGCAGACCAAGGAGAAGCTGGTGTCTTCCGAGGTGCGTCCCGCGGTCGAGGAGGTCGTGGCAGAGAAGCTGCGCCAGTACCTCGAAGAAAGGCCGAACGACGCGCGCATCATCACCTCCAAGATCGTCGACGCCGCGCGCGCCCGCGAAGCGGCGCGCAAAGCGCGCGAAATGACGAGACGCAAGGGCGTGCTGGACGGCATGGGACTGCCCGGCAAGCTTGCCGACTGCCAGGAGAAGGATCCAGCACAGTGCGAGCTGTACCTGGTGGAGGGGGACTCCGCGGGCGGTTCCGCCAAGCAGGGGCGCGACCGCCGCTTCCAGGCGATCCTGCCGCTCAAGGGGAAGATCCTCAACGTCGAGCGTGCGCGCTTCGACAAGCTCCTGGCGTCCGCGGAAATCGCCACGCTGATCACGGCCCTCGGCTGCGGCATCGGCAAGGAAGAGTACAACCCGGAAAAGCTGCGCTATCACCGCATCATCGTCATGACGGACGCTGACGTGGACGGCTCGCATATCCGCACGTTGCTGCTCACCTTCTTCTACCGCCAGATGCCGGAGCTGGTGGAGCGCGGGCACATTTATATCGCGCAGCCGCCGCTCTACAAGTCCAAGCTTGGCAAGGAGGAGCGCTACCTCAAGGACGAGCACGAGCTGAACGAGTTCATGCTGCGGCAGGCACTGGTCGACGCGGCGCTTCATCCGGGGGCGCAGCGCGACGCGATTCGCGGCGAGGCGCTGGCCGAGCTCGCGAAGTCGTACCTGCTCGCGGAGGCGGTGATCGAGCGCGTATCGCGCTGGATCGATCGCGACGCGCTGCAAGCCCTGCTGCAGGGCGCGCAGGTGGACCTTTCACGCCGTGATCTGGCGGAAGCCTCGGTAGAAGCGCTGGCGGCGGCCATGCCGCGCAACGGGGTGCACGTGCGCGCGCACTTCGACCCCAAGACGGAGCGCTACCAGGTGCGCATCGAGCGCACGCGGCATGGCAACGTGCGGCTCTCGGCGATCGACGCCGAGTTCGTGCATTCGGGGGACTATGCGCAGATTCGCTCTTCGGCGGAACTGCTGCGCGGCCTGATCGGCGCGGGCGCCTACGTGCAGCGCGGGGAGCGCAAGCAGCCGGTCGGTGACTTCGCCGAGGCCATGCACTGGCTGCTCGCCGAAGTGCAGAAATCCATGGTGCTGCAGCGCTACAAGGGCCTGGGCGAGATGAACCCGACGCAGCTCTGGGAGACGACCATGGATCCGGCGACCCGTCGGCTGCTCAAGGTGCAGATCGAGGACGGCATCGCCGCCGACGAGATCTTCACCAAGCTGATGGGCGACGAGGTGGAGCCGCGGCGCGCCTTTATCGAGTCGAACGCGCTCGGCGTGCGGAACCTGGACGTGTAGGCTTGGCCGGCGCCTTGGGCGCCGGCTTTTTCGGCAGTGCCTTTACCTCGGCTGACGGCGCCTCGGCGCGCGGCTTCGCCGCCTGCTTGGGCGCGCGCGCCTGGAATTCGAACCCGATCGTGCCGCCGGGCGTTTTCACCAGGTATGCCTTGAAGGGGCGGCCCTTCTTCGAAATGAAGCGCGTCAGCAGGTCCGTGCGGCCGGTGACGAGGAGCTTCTGTATCTGCGCGCGCTCGACCGGCTGCTGCAGGATGATCTTGCCGGTGCGGAAATCGCAGCTGCGCTGCGCGCCCACTGAGTTCTCGCAGACGTAGGCGACGCCGTGCTCGAAGACGCGCGCGCCGCACTTCGGACAGGCGCCGAGGCTCTCCTGCGAGGAAAAATCGGGCGCTGCCTCGCCTTCGCCGGCGGCGCTGGCCTGGCCGAAATCGAATTCGGGGCGCAGCTCCGCGTTCAGCCTGAGCGCGGCACTGAACGGCTTGCCCATGCGGCTGCGGAATCCGGTCAGAGGGCCGATGTAGCGCTTGCCGATGAGCTCTGCAACCTCCTCGGGCGACCATTCGCGGCCGGACGTGACCTTCCAGATCGCAAAGTCGCATTTCTGGCACTGGAACTTGCGGTAATTCTCTTGCACCGTGCCGCCGCATTTCGGGCAAGGCACCGGCACGGTGGCGAACGCGGTATCCGGGATATCGCCGTTCTTGATGCGCTCCACCAGGTCGCGCGTCACCTGTTCGATGTGCTCCATGAACTCTTCGCGCTTGAGCTTGCCGTGCTCCATCTGCTTGAGCTTGAATTCCCAGTCGCCGGTCAGCTCCGGCGACGTAATTTCGGTCACGCCGAAATGTCTGAGCGCGAAAAGCAGCGAAAACGCCTTCGGCGTCGGCACCAGCTCGCGGCCGTTGCGGTGGATGTACTCCTCGCGAATCAAGCCTTCGATGATCGCGGCGCGCGTCGCCGGCGTACCCAGGCCTTTGGCTTCCATCGCGGCGCGCAATTCGTCGTCTTCCACCAGCTTGCCGGCGCCCTCCATGGCAGAGAGCAGGGTGGCCTCGCTGAAGCGAGCGGGCGGCTTGGTCTGCAGGGCGGTCGCGACGACTTCAACGACCGGCACCTTCTCGCCCGCGGCGACCGCGGGCAGACTGGCGCTCTCCTCCTGGGTGGCGCGGCCGTATATCGCGAGCCAGCCCGGGCTCTGCAGGACCTTCCCCTCGGTCTTGAAGCGCTGCTCGGCAACCGTGGTGATGCGCGTGGTCTGCAGAAACTCCGCCGAGGGGTGGAACACGGCAAGAAAGCGTCGCACCACCATGTCGTAGAGCTTGCGCTCGGCATCGTTCAGGTTCTTGGGCGACTGCAACGTCGGGATGATCGCGAAGTGGTCGGAAATCCTGCTGTTGTCGAAGACCCGGCGATTGGGCTTCACCCAGCCGTTCTTCATCACCGCCTTGGCGAACGGGGCGTACTCGCTATGCGTGCCGAGGATGTCCATGGTCTTTTTCACCGTGGCGATGTAGTCCTCGGGCAGCGCGCGGGAATCGGTCCTCGGGTAGGTCAATACCTTGTGGCGCTCGTAGAGCGCCTGCGCGAGGGACAGGGTGCCGCGCGCGGAGAAGCCGAAGCGGCCGTTCGCCTCGCGCTGCAGGCTCGTGAGGTCGAACAGCAACGGCGAAGCCTGCGTCGTCGGCTTGGTTTCCTCGGCAACCGTGCCGGTCTTGCCGTGGCACGCGGCGACGATGGCTTCGGCCTGGTCTGCGCGCCACAGCCGCTCGGCCTTGCGTTCGGCATCGTCGTCCTTGGCGAACGCCGGATCGAACCAGCGCCCGGCGTAATCGCCGGCTCTGGCGCCGAAGCGCGCATGCACCTCCCAATAATCGCGCGGCCTGAACTCCCGGATCCTCTCCTCGCGCTCGACCAGGATCGTCAGCGTCGGCGTCTGTACACGGCCCACGGTGGTCAGATAGAACCCGCCCTCCTTGGAATTGAACGCCGTCATGGCGCGCGTGCCGTTGATGCCGACCAGCCAGTCCGCCTCGGACCGGCTCTTGGCGGCGTCTGCGAGCGGCAACAGTTCGCGATCGGCGCGCAGCGCGGCGAAGCCGTCGCGGATCGACGCCGGCGTCATGGACTGCAGCCACAGGCGCTGCATGGGCTTCTTGATGCGCGCGTGCTGCACGATGTAGCGGAAGATCAATTCGCCCTCGCGCCCCGCATCGCAGGCGTTGATCAGCCCGTCGACGTCCTTCCGCTTGATCAGCCGCAGCAGGAGGTTGAGGCGGTCCGCCCCGCGCTCGATCGGCGCCAGCTCGAAGCGCGGCGGAATCACCGGCAGGTGACTGAACGACCATTTGCCGCGCTTGACGTCAAACTCCTCGGGTACCGCCAATTCGAGCAGGTGGCCTACGGCCGAGGACAGCACATAGTCGTCGCTTTCGAAGTAGTCCCCCTTGCGCGCAAAGCGACCCAGCGCGCGCGCGATGTCGGCGGCGACGGACGGTTTCTCGGCAATGATGAGTTTCTTGCTCATGCGGCGCGAAAGGCCGCAGAGGATACCCGCAAAGCTCGCGCCCTATCAACCGCTCGGCGTCCCACGCGCGCGCAGGCGCGCGCGAGCGAGCGTGCGTCAGGTCAACTCGGCAGGCGCGCGCCGCGCGCCGAGAGCAGTTCCTCGGCCACCAGCTGGCTCGCGGGCGCCTGCTGGTTCCACAGCACCATGACCACGATCAGCTTCAGCTGCTCCAGCGATAACGCGTCGTCCGCCGTCGCCAGGGCGCGCTCGATGACGTGCTCCCGGCTGGCGGGCGAGAGGATGCCGGAGCGTTCCAGGAACATCAGGAAGCCGCGGCAGTCCGCATCGAGCTTGGCGAGCTCTTTCGGCGCGAAGGCGCGAAATGCGGTGCTGCTTTCGGGCAGCGGCGCCAGCGAGCGCTGCGAGGTGCGTACCACGCCAGCCAGCCAGGCCAGCGCGGCGTTGATCTCGGTGTCGTCGAATCCCGCAGCGGACAACCGGCGCGCAACCCGCTCGGGGTCGTGAGACACGTCGGCCTGACGGCAGTTCTCGAGCACGAAGACGAGGATGTCGAACATGTTGTTGTTCTCCTTGGTTGACCCTCAGTTCAGTCGCTGGTACATGCCGCCGGGCAACGCGGCGACGCGCCCGGCTAGCTCCAGACGCAGCAGTTCTGCGCTGACCCGTTCCACGCTCAGACCGGCGCGCGCGCAAAGGGACTCGACATCGACCGGGTCGAAACCCATATGCGTCAGCAGCGGCTCGTCGGCGCCGGGTTGCGATGTTGCGGTGCGCGTGCTGGCAAAGCCGGTGCGACGGAACGCCGTCAGCTCGGCAAGCACATCCTCGGCCGACTCCACCAGCTTCGCGCCCTGCTTGATCAGCGCGTGGCAGCCCTTGGTAAGCGGCGAGTGGATCGACCCGGGTATCGCGAACACCTCGCGGCCTTGCTCGGCCGCGGTGCGGGCCGTGATGAGGGAACCCGATGCCAGCGCGGCCTCCACCACCAGGCAACCCTGCGCAAGCCCGCTGATCAGGCGATTGCGTCGGGGAAAATTGTGCGCTGCGCCAGGTGTGCCGAGCGGAAATTCCGACAACAGCAATCCGGCCCGGGCGATGCGTTCCGCGAGCGCCGCGTTGTGGCGCGGATAGGTGAGGTCGACCCCGGTCCCGAGAACAGCGATGGTCGAGCCCTCCTCCGCGAGGCCCCCGGCATGCGCTGCGGCGTCGATGCCCATAGCCAGGCCCGAGACGATCGTCAGGCCGGCGGCACTGAAGGCCTGCGCGAACTGCTGCGCATTGCGCATGCCCTGCGCGGTCGCGTTGCGGCTGCCGACGATGGCGAGCGATGGGCGCGCGAGCAGTTCTGGCCGGCCGACCGTGTAGAGCAGGGGCGGCGGATCGGCGATCTCGAGGAGTAGCCTCGGATAGGCCGCATCGGCGAGCGTGACGACCGCATGGCCGGGCGCTTCAGCCCAGCGTAACGCTTTCTGGACGGCTTCGGCGGTCTCGTCGCTGCGGCTCAGCCCGGCGGCTGCCGGACCGGCCACGCGTTCCAGCTGCGCGCGGGGCGCCGCGAAGATGTTTTCGGGAAGCCCGAACTGGGTGAGCAGACCGCGGACTGCGGCGGCACCAAGGCCCGGCGTGAGGGTAAGCTGCAGCCAACCCGCCAGGCCCCGGTCGATGCTCATCCCGGCGGCGGCGCGTACGCGGAAACGTGCATCTCGCCGTTCAGCCTTTCAGGGCGTCTGCACGACGTCCAGCGGATTGACCGGACGGGAAATGCGCATCACCAGGGCGTACGAGACCCTGTCGTAGATCCGGAACACGAATGCCAGCCCGTAGCGCTCGTCGGGCAGCTTGAACGTCGCAGGCTTGCCCTCGGTCCTGACCGAGGCATCGGTAATGACCGGGCCGGGCCGGTACAGCGCGAATACGTGCCCGACCTCGACGCCATCGGCGCGGCCGCGATTCAACGTGATGATTTGCTGCGGGCCGGCTTCGCCCACCTTGCCCAGCCCGCCGTAAATGCTCATCACGCGACCTTGCATGAAGACCGCTGGCGCATGCGGCGCATACTTGGGCACTTCCGGCACGCCCACCGGCAGCAGCTTGTCGCCCTTGCCGACCTCCTGCGTCACCGTCGTGAGCTGAACCGTCGCCGGCTCGCCCGCGCGCGTGACGCGCGCCGTGCCGAGATAAATCGCCTCGTAGCCGAGCGTCACGTCCGTGTCCGGGTCGACCAGCGGCTTGCCGCGACGGTAGATGAACCAGTTTTCTTCCTTCGAGTCGCCCATGCCGCGCACATAAGCCTGGTTGCCGGCTTCAATGATCACGCGATTTTCTTCGGTTGCGATGATGGTGGGCGCCTGGTCGAGCCCGTCGGGCTCGATCACCAGAGGGCGCGACAGGAACGGCTCGATGGCGCTCGGCGGAATGCTGGGGATCGCATCGCGCGCCGTCGATTCGGCGCGCAGACGCGGCGACAGCTTCACCGTGCCGACCGCGCTCCCGGTGTCGAGCCCCGGTCGCCCCCCAGGCGTGCCGGCTGCCGCGCCCGGTGTGCCTTCGGCACCCGGCTTGCCCTCGGCGCCCGGCTTGCCGTCGGCTCCGGCAATGGACAACGTGCCGCTGACGCGATCGAGCACGATCACGTCGCCCGGGAATATCCAGTGTGGATTGCGGATCTGCTCGCGGTTGAAATTCCAGATTTCCGGCCAGCGCCACGGCGAATCCGTGAAACGCTCGGCGATTCCCCAGAGGGTATCGCCCCGCACCACGACGTAGCGGTCCGGGGCGTCCGCCTTGAACGCGATCGGGGTTTTCGGGATCGGCGGGACCTGCGCCAGCGCTGCGTTGGCGGACACGCCGGCCACGACAAAAACGAGCGCTGTGATAGACTTACGCAATTGGTCGTGCATGGTGCCCCCGAACCTTATCCATGTTCCCGGGCCGGCTTGAAATGCCCCTTTGCCATCCAAATGTAGCACAATCATCGTACTGTTTACCTGGTGCCTTAGATTCTGCATCTAATTTGTTCAATTTGCAACGCTATTTGCCATTCCAATGCCCCTGTTGAACATCCTGCGCTATCCCGACGCGCGGCTGCATAAGACCGCCGTTCCTGTCACCGTATTCGACGACGCGCTGAGGAAGCTGGTGCGCGACATGGCCGAGACGATGTACGCCGCGCCGGGCATCGGCCTCGCGGCCTCGCAGGTGGACGTGCACAAGCAGGTTATCGTCGTGGACGTGTCCGAGCGTCGCGATTCGCTGGTGGTGCTCGTCAACCCCGAGATCGTCGATGCTTCGGGAGTTTCCGATATCGAGGAGGGCTGTCTTTCGGTTCCCGGCGTCTACGACATCGTCGCGCGCGCGGAGCGCGTCAAGGTGCGAGCCTACGATCAGAACGGCAAGGCTTTCACGCTTGAGGCGCAGGGCTTGCTCGCGGTATGCATCCAGCACGAAATGGATCACCTCAAGGGCAAGGTGTTCGTGGAGTATCTTTCGCAGCTCAAGCAGCAGCGCGTGCGCGCCAAGCTCGCCAAGCAGCTGCGCAAGAGCGCCTGAAGCGCTCCATCCGGGGCGCTTAACACCTTCCTGCGCCTCGTTTTCGCAGGCACTCCGGTCTTCGCTGAGCGCGCGCTCGCTGCGCTGCTCGACGCCGGCCACGAAGTCGGGCTCGTTCTCACGCAGCCGGACCGCCGGGCCGGGCGCGGCATGCACCCGGCGCAAAGCGCAGTGAAGCAGCTCGCCGCGGCGCGCGGGCTGGAAGTCCTGCAGCCTGCCACGCTGCGCGATCCCGACGCGCAAAGGCGCGTCGCCGCCGCAAGCCCGGCGTTTCTTGTGGTCGCAGCCTACGGGCTCATCCTGCCGCGATGGGCACTTGAGGTCGCGTCGGGCGGTGCGCTCAATATCCACGCGTCACTGCTGCCGCGCTGGCGCGGCGCGGCGCCCATCCAGCGCGCGCTGCTCGCCGGTGACCGGGAGACCGGGGTCACCATCATGCGCATGGACGCTGGTCTGGACACCGGGCCGATGCTCGCGCAGACGCGCATTGCCATAGCGGACGATGAGGACGCGCAGTCGCTGCACGACAAGCTCGCGGTGCTCGGCGCACGCATGATTGTCGCGGCACTCGAGGACGCCGCCGCCGGGCGCGCCCGCGCGGTGCCGCAGCCGGCGCGCGGCGCGAGCTACGCGCGCAAGCTGGAAAAACGCGAGGCGCAAATCGACTGGGCGCGCCCGGCGGACGAGATCGAGCGCGCGGTGCGCGCCCTGCGTCCGGCACCGGGGGCCGCGGCCAGGCTGCGCGGGCAGCCGCTCAAGATATGGCGGGCAAGGGTCGGCGCCGGTGCGGGCGCCGCCGGGACCGTGCTGGCTGCCAATGCGGAAGGGGTGCTCGTCGCCTGCGGCGAGGGCGCACTTCTCGCTACCGAGCTGCAGCGCGCCGGCGGCAAGCAACTCGCCGCGGCCGACTTCCTTCGCGGCTGCGCGATTGCGCCCGGCGAGCGACTGCAATGACGGGCATGGCCGCGCTGGCGCCGGCGCTCGCCGAGGCGGCGCGCGCCACGGCACGCGTGGCCTCCGGGCACAGCCTCGAGGACCCGGGCGAGCAGGGTGCAGCCCGCGGCGCGGTGCTCGATCTGTGTTACGGAACGCTGCGTCGCTTCGGCCGGGTCCAGGCCCTGGTGCGCGCCTTGTCGCACAAGGGCAAGACCGCGACGCAGGTGCAGGCCCTGCTCTGGTGCGCCTTGTATGCGCTGGAAAGCGGCCGATACGCTACGTATACGGTCGTCGATCAGGCGGTGCGCGCGTGCGCGCTGCTCGAGCAGTGGCCCGCGCGCGGCTACGTGAACGGCGCGCTGCGCAGCTACCTGCGCGGGCGCGCGGCACTGGAGCGGCGCGTGCTCGCTGATGAGGAGGCGCGTTACCAGCATCCGCGCTGGTGGATCGAGATCCTGCAGCGCGAGCAGCCGCAACACTGGCCATCCATCCTGGAGGCGGGCAATTCGCATCCCCCCATGTGCCTGCGCGTGAATCGCCGGCGCATACAGCCCGCAGAGTATCTCGCCCGACTCGCCGCGGACGGTCTGGCGGCCCGTAGCGTAGGCGCGTGCGCGCTGCTGCTGGAGACACCGGTCCCGGTCGCGCGCCTTCCCGGATTCTCCGAAGGCCTCGTTTCGGTGCAGGACGCGGCCGCGCAGCACTGCACGCGGTTTCTCGATCTGGCGGCAGGCCAGCGCGTGCTGGACGCCTGTGCCGCGCCCGGCGGCAAGTGCGCGCACATGCTCGAATGCGCGGACGTGGAAATGACGGCGCTCGATGCCGACCCGGCGCGTGCCGCGCGCGTCGGGCCGGGACTCTCGCGCCTCGGTCTGCGCGCCGACGTGCGCGCCGCGGATTGCACGGCGCTCGACGACTGGTGGGATGGGCGTCCATTTGACCGCGTGCTGGCGGACGTGCCCTGCTCGGGCTCGGGGGTGGTGCGGCGCCATCCGGACATCAAGTGGCTGCGCCGCGCCGGCGACCTGCGCACCTTCGCGCAGCGCCAGACGGCGATCCTCTCGGCGCTTTGGCGGGTGCTCGGAGCGGGTGGTAAATTGCTGTATGTCACCTGCTCCGTTTTCCGTGAGGAAAACGACGCGGTACTGGCGGACTTCTGCGCGCGCACGCCGCGCGCGCGGCGCCGGCCGCTACCGGAGGACGCGGGGGCGCAGTTGCTGCCGTGCGCGGAGCACGACGGTTTCTTTTACGGCCTGCTGGAGAAAGCCGCCTGAAGCGGCGCGCGATGCATATCAGCGCTATTTGCTCGGGATTCATCGTTGCGCTGGCCTGCACGGCCGCGGTGAACGCGCGGGCCGATGAGATCGACGTCGTCGATGCGCGCCTCGCGTCGTCGGAGGAAGGCCTGCTGCTCAGCGCCGACTTCGCCTTCGACTTCAGCGCGCGGCTTCAGGAGGCGGTCGCCAACGGCGTTCCCCTGCATTTCGTGGTCGAATTCGAGCTGACGCGGCCGCGCTGGTGGTGGTTCGACGAGGATACCGCCTCGCGGCACACGCAGTGGCGGCTTTCCTATCACGCGCTTTCCCGGCAATACCGCCTGTCGAGCGGCCCGCTGCACCAGAATTTCGCGACGCTGGAAGAGGCGCTCGAAGTAATGCGCCACCTGCGCAACTGGCTGGTGCTGGAGCGCTCGGTGCCGCTGACGGGATCGCAATACGAAGTCGCGGTGCGCATGCGCCTCGACACGGCGCAGCTGCCGCGGCCGCTGCAGGTCAGCGCCATCACCAATCCCGAATTGCGGCTCGAGTCGCCCTGGAAGCGCTTCATCTTCCTGCCGCCGAAGCCGCCGATCCGGCCGAGTCCGGCGCCGGCGCCGCCGTCGGTGGGCGCGCCGACCCTTCCGGACACGCCGACAAGGCCCGCGCAATGAGAATTCTGCTCATCGTCGGCGCGGCGCTGGCAGGCGTGCTGCTGTTCCTCCTGGCGACCGCGAGCGCTGCCGACTCGACGCTTCTTTCGCAGCATTACCCGCTGCTGCTCGGCCTGAACGCGGCGCTTGCCGGTGCGCTCGCCGCTCTCGTCGGCTACCAGCTCGCCGCGATCCTGCGCCGCTATCGTGCACGCGCGTTCGGCTCGCGCCTGACGCTGCGCTTTCTCGTGCTGTTCGCGTTGATGGCGGTGGTGCCCGGTGTACTCGTGTACACGGTATCGGTGCAGTTTCTGACAAAGAGCATCGAGTCCTGGTTTGACGTCAAGGTCGACGCCGCGCTCGAGGGCGGCATCAACCTGGGCCAGTCCGTGGTGGACCGGATGATGGCCGAAATGCAGGACAAGGCGAGGTCCATCGCGCTCGAGCTCGCCGATCAATCCTCGACGCAGCAGGTAGCGATGCTCAACCGCCTGCGCGAGCAAAGCGGCGTGCAGGAGGCGGTGCTGCTGGGTTCCGGAGGCACCCTTCTGGCCAGCGCAACCGACGAACTGTCCCGGTTCGTGCCCGAGCTGCCGTCGGCGCAAATGCTGCGCCAGGCGCGCTCGGCACAGGCTTACAGCTCCGTCGATGCGCCGGAGGGCAGGCCGCTCGCCCTGCGCGTGGTAGTGCCGGTCACCGGTCTGGCGATCGCCGACGAGGCGCGTTTCCTGCAGCTGCGGCAGGTGGTACCGGCAAACCTGGCGCGCAGCGCGCAGGCGGTCGAGGAAGCCTACCGCGATTACCGCGAGCTGGCGCTGTCGCGTCAGGGTCTCAGACGCATCTACATCGTGACGCTTACGCTGGCGCTGGTGATGGCCCTGTTCGTGGCCGTGTCGCTCGCCGCCATTCTGTCGGCGCGGCTGTCGGCGCCGCTCGCGAACCTGGCACGGGCGACGCAGGCGGTGGCGCGGGGAGACTTTTCGCCGCGGCCCCCGGTCACCAGCCGCGACGAGCTGGGAGTGCTCACCGAGTCGTTCAACTCGATGACGCGCCAGCTGGACGAGGCGCGCAAGGTCGTGGAATCCAACCGCATTGCGCTGGAAAACGCCAAGGCTTCCCTGGAGAACATTCTCGCGAACCTTTCGGCCGGCGTGCTCGTGTTCGACAGCGAGCAGCGCCTGACGATCTCCAACCACGGCGCGGCCGAAATTCTCGGTGGCGAGCTGGGTGCGCTCGGTGGAAAGCCGCTCGCGGCCTGGAGCGGCGCGCTGGAAACGTTCGCCACCGCGGTGCGCGAGCAGTTTGTCGTGCACCGCGAGCGCACCTGGCAGCTCGAGATCACCCTCAAGGGCACCGGCAAGACGCTGCTGGCGCGCGGCGCAGCGCTGCCGGGCGCGACCGGCGGCGGCCACGTGCTCGTATTCGACGACATCACGCAGCTGATCCAGGCGCAGCGCGCGACGGCCTGGGCGGAAGTCGCGCGCCGCCTCGCGCACGAGATCAAGAATCCGCTCACGCCGATCCAGCTGTCCGCCGAGCGACTGGAGATGAAACTCGCGGACCGGCTCGCCGCGGAGGACGCGGAGGTCCTGCGGCGCAATACGCAAACCATCGTCAACCAGGTGACCGCGCTGAAGTCCATGGTCGACGATTTCGGCGACTACGCGCGCCTGCCGGCACCGATGCCCGCCGGACTCGACCTGAACGCGCTGGTCAGCGACGTGCTCGCGCTCTACGAGAACTCGCGCGTGCCGATCGCCAAGCGCCTGGCGCCCGTACTGCCGCTGGTCTGGGCCGACACGGCGCAGATCCGCCAGGTGATTCACAATCTGGTGCAGAACGCCCAGGACGCGCTGGAGAACCGCAAGGAGTCGCATGCGCAGCCCGTGATCGAGGTGGCGACGGAGCTTGCCGGGGACAAGGTGCGTCTTTCGGTCTCGGACAATGGCGACGGGTTTCCCGAAGCGCTGATGGCACGCATCTTCGAGCCCTATGTCACGACCAAGCCCCGCGGCACCGGCCTGGGACTGGCCATCGTCAAGAAGATCGTCGACGAGCATCACGGCTCGATCGCCATCGAGAATCGCCCGGAGCGCGGTGCTTCGGTGAGCGTGCTGCTGCCGCCGGCGGAAGCGGCCTGAAGGCGCGCCATGGCGCAGATCCTGGTGGTCGACGACGAGATGGGGATCCGCGAGCTGCTGTCGGAGATCCTCGAGGACGAGGGGCACGCCGTACTCCTCGCCGAAAGCGCTGGGGCGGCGCGCAGCCTGCGCGAGTCGAAGCGCCCCGATCTCGTGCTGCTCGACATCTGGATGCCGGACACCGACGGCATTACCCTGCTCAAGGAGTGGGCGAGCAGCGGGCAACTGACCATGCCGGTGGTGATGATGTCGGGGCACGGCACCATCGAGACCGCGGTCGAGGCGACGCGCATCGGCGCGCTCGATTACCTGGAAAAACCGATCGCCCTGCAGCGGTTGCTCAGCACCGTGAAGCGCGCGCTGCGCAATCACGATCTGACCTCCCCGCGCCAGCTGTCGCTCGCGGCGCTGGGGCGCTCGGCGCCGCTCGTGGACGTGCGCAAGCGCCTGGCGCAGCTGGCGCAGACAGCCGCACCCCTCATGCTGCGCGGCGAGCAAGGGATGCTGCCCGAGATCTTCGCACGCCAGCTGGCCGCGCCGGGCGCACCGTTCCTGGCGGGTGCCGAACTTCTCGCGGACGCGTCTACCGATCTGCTGTCGCGCGCCGCCGGCGGCATCCTGTTCCTGCCGGATCTGTCGCGCCTGCAACGCGGCGAGCAGAAGAACCTGGATTTCCTGCAGGCGCGGGCAGACAAGCACCGGGTGCGCATCGTGTCCTTTACGCCGGTCGACGGCAAGACGCTCGTGGATCGGCACGGCTACGACGCGGCGCTCGTGGCGCGGCTGGGCGAGCTTGCGCTGCGCCTGCCGCCGCTGCGCGAATTCGCGGAGGACGTGCCCGATCTCGCGGCACAGATGCTCGCGCAGCTGGTCGAAGCCCGCATTTGCGCGCCGCGCCGGTTTTCGGTCGGCGCGCTGAACGCGCTGCGCCACCACCGCTGGCCCGGCAATCTCGCCGAGCTGGAGCATGCGGTGAAGAACCTGGCGCTGAGCGCCCTCGATGAGGAAGTGAGCCTCGAGGACGTCGCGCGCGTGCTTGCGGCACAGGCGCCCGATGCGGCCGCGCAGGACCTCGGGCTCGACCGGCCCTACCGCGAGGCGCGCGAGGCCTTCGAACGCGTGTATTTCGAGAACCTGCTGGCCGCGGCGAGCGGCAGCATGTCGCGCGTGGCCGAGAAGAGCGGCCTGGAGCGCACGCACCTGTACCGCAAGCTCAAGGCGCTCGGACTGCCGATCGGGCGGCGCGAGGACGGGTGAAACGGAATAGAATGCCGCGCCTTTCCCAAGGAGCGCGTACGGCGTGAAGATCGTCATCCTCGGCGCCGGCCAGGTCGGCAGCTCGGTCGCCGAAAGCCTGGTCTCCGAGCAAAATGACATCACGGTGGTCGACGTGGATGCCGGGCGCCTGCGCGCCCTGCAGGAGCGGTTGGACCTGCGTACCGTCACCGGCAGCGCGTCGCACCCTTCCGTACTCGCCGAGGCGGGCATCGACGACGCTGACCTGCTTATCGCGGTGACGCAGTCCGACGAGACCAATCTGGTGGCCTGCAAGCTCGCGGCACGCATGTTCAATGTACCGCGGCGCGTGGCGCGCATCCGCGCCAATGCGTTTCTCGACAACAAGCTGCTGCTCGGCGCGGACGGCTTCGACGTCGATCTCGCGATCTGCCCGGAACAGGTGCTCACCGATTACATCGTCAAGCTGGTCGAATTTCCAGAGGCGCTGCAAGTGCTCGATTTCGCGGGCGGCAAGGTGAGCCTGGTGGCCGTGCGCGCCTACCAGGGCGGCCCGATGGTCGGTCGCCCGGTGAAGGAGATCCGCGCGCATATCCCCAACATCGACACGCGCATCGTCGCCATCTTCCGTCACGACCGCGCCATCATGCCCGAGGGCGACACGGTGATCGAAGCCGGCGACGAAGTGTTCTGCCTCGCCGCCGCGGCCAACATCAGCAAAGTGATGCACGAGCTGCGGCGCATGGACCAGCCGGTGAAACGCGTGATGATCGCGGGCGGCGGCAACATCGGGATGCGGCTGGCGCGTGCCCTGGAACGCGACTACTCGGTGCGTCTGCTCGAGCACAACAAGCGCCGCTGCGAATTCCTCGCCGGCAAGATGAACCAGGCGCTGGTGCTGAACGGGGACGCGACGGACGAGGAGCTTCTCGAGCAGGAGAACATCGCCGAGATGGATCTGTTCGTCGCGGTGACCAACGACGACGAGAACAACATCATGAGCAGCCTGCTCGCCAAGCGCATGGGCGCGCGCCGGGTGGTGGCGCTCATCAACCGGCGCAGCTACGTCGACCTGCTGCAAAGCGGGCAGGTGGACATCGCCATTTCGCCCGCGCAATCCACCATCGGCATGCTGCTCGCGCACGTGCGCCGCGGCGACGTGGTCGCCGTGCACAGCCTGCGCCGGGGCGCTGCCGAGGCGCTGGAAGCGGTGGTGCACGGCGATCGCGAGTCCTGCCGCGTCACCGGGCGCAGCGTGCAGGAGATCGACCTTCCGGCAGGCACCACGATCGGCGCGGTGGTGCGCGGCGGCGAGGTCCTGATGGCGCACCATGACACGGTGATCGAGGCCGAGGATCATGTGATCGTCTTCGTGACCGACAAGAAGACGGTGCCGCGGGTCGAGAAGCTGTTCCAGGTCGGCGCGCGCTTCCTCTAGGACGCCGGCCTTCTGGCGCGAATGAGCCGCGTGCCCGTGCGGGTGGTCGTCGGAGCGGCCGAAGTCCCCTCGGGCTGGGTTGCGCTGCGGCCGCGGGCCTGCCCCTGCTGCGTAGGCCGCGTGCAGATGCAAGTCGAACTCGTACGCCTGATCCGGGAACAAAGGCCGCGCGGCGTGCAGATCGAACTGGCCGACGCGAGCCATCTGTCCGCCCTGCGCCGTGCGCTCGCCGAGTGGCCGCTTTCGGCCTACATCGCGCTCTAGGCGCGCACGGCGGCCGCCGCCAGCGCGAGCCAGCCAAGCAGGAAGGCGAGCCCGCCGAGCGGCGTCAGCGCGCCCAGCCCTTTCGGCGCGCCGAGCGCGAGAGCGTAGAGGCTGCCGGAGAAGAGCACGATGCCGGCGAACAGCAACAGGCCCGACGCGCGCAGCCACGGCCCGTCCGGGACGAGCGCTGCGCTCAGGCCGACGAGCACCATCCCCAGCGCATGCCACAGGTGATACTGCACGCCGGTGTTCCACACCGCCAGCGGCCCCGCGCCCAGGCGCGCCTTCAGCGCGTGCGCGCCGAAGGCGCCCAAGACGACGCCTGCAGCGGCCAGCAGCGCGCCCAGAGCGACGAGGAGCCTGGGGCTCAGGATGTCTTCTTCGCCTTCTTCACGCGTTGCGGGCGCACCTTGCCGTAGCTGCCCTTGTAGATCTTGCCGCGCCGCGTTCTCTTGTCGCCCTTGCCCATGTCACGCCTCCGGTTCGGAAATCGCGCCGCATTATAGCTACGCCGCCTGCGCCTGCTGCTCCGGGTCGTACGCCAGATAGGGCGCGAGCCAGCGCTCGGCTTCCTCCACGGCCATGCCTTTGCGGCGCGCGTAGTCCTCGATCTGATCGCGGCCGACCCTGCCGACCGCGAAATAGCGCGCTGCGGGATGAGCCAGGTAGAAGCCCGCCACCGCGGCCGCCGGCAGCATGGCGTACGACTCCGTGAGCCGCATCTCGGCGTTGCGTTCGGCATCGAGCAGCGCGAACAGCGCGCCCTTCTCGGTGTGGTCCGGACATGCGGGATATCCGGGCGCCGGCCGGATGCCGCGGTACTTCTCGGCGATCAGGTCTTCGTTCGATAGAGTCTCGTCGGGCGCGTAGCCCCAGTACTCGCGGCGCACGCGCTGGTGCAGGTGCTCGGCGAACGCTTCGGCGAGCCGGTCGGCGAGCGACTTCAGCATGATCGCCGAATAGTCGTCGTGCGCGCGCTCGAACTCGGCGAGCTTCTTCTCGATGCCGAGGCCCGCGGTAACCGCGAAGGCGCCGACCCAGTCGTGCACGCCGGAATCCTTCGGCGCCACATAGTCCGCAAGGCACTGGTTCGGGTGACCCGAGGGCTTCTGGTTCTGCTGGCGCAGGTTGTGCCAGGTCATCAGCGTCTCGCGCCGCGACACGTCGCGGTAGATCTCGATGTCGTCTCCTACGCGTGCTGCGGGAAAAAGGCCGAACACGCCGCTCGCGCGCACCCAACGCCCCTCGATCATCCTCCTGAGAAACGCCTGCGCATCGGCAAGGAGCTTGCGCGCCTCGGCGCCGACGACCGGATCCTCGAGAATCTTCGGGTACGGGCCGGAGAGCTCCCAGGTCTGGAACAACGGCCCCCAGTCGATGCACGCCGCGAGCTTCTCGAGCGGGTAATTCCTGAGCGCGGTCACGCCCGTCTGCGCCGGCGCGGGAGACGCATCGGCGCGCCAGTCCGCGGCGTAGCCCAGCTCGCGCGCTCGCGCGAGCGGCAGGAGCGGCCCCGGCCCCTTCTTCGCCGCGTGCTGGCGGCGCAGCTTCTCGTAGTCGGCGCGCACTTCGGCGACGTAGGCGTCGCGCGCGTCCCGGGAAAGCAGACTCTGCGTCACCGGCACCGAGCGCGACGCATCCGGCACGTACACCACCGGTCCCGAGTAGTTCGGGGCGATCTTCACCGCCGTGTGTGCGCGCGAGGTCGTCGCGCCGCCGATGAGCAGCGGCAGCGTGAATCCTTCGCGCTCCATTTCGCGCGCCACGTGCGCCATCTCCTCGAGCGACGGCGTGATAAGCCCCGACAGGCCGATCGCGTCGGCCTTCTCGACGCGCGCCGTCTCCAGGATTTTCTGCGCCGGCACCATGACGCCGAGATTCAGGACCTCGTAGTTGTTGCACTGGAGCACCACGGCGACGATGTTCTTGCCGATGTCGTGGACGTCGCCCTTCACCGTGGCGATGACGATCTTGCCCTTGGGGCGCCCGCCCTCGCCGCTTTTCGCCTTTTCCGCCTCGATATAGGGCACGAGGTGCGCGACCGCCTGCTTCATCACGCGGGCGGACTTCACCACCTGCGGCAGGAACATCTTGCCGGCGCCGAACAGGTCGCCCACGACGTTCATGCCGTCCATCAACGGCCCTTCGATCACTTCGATCGGGTGCGCCGCGGCGAGTCGCGCCTCCTCGGTGTCCGCGACCACGTGCGTCGCGATCCCGGTGACCAGCGCGTGCATCAGGCGTTCGCGCGCCGGGGCGCGCCGCCAGGCGTCGTCCTCCTTCGCCGCCCTGCCGCCCCGCTTGACGTTCTCGGCGAACTCCACCAGCCGCTCGGTGGCGTCGCCGCGCCGATTGAGGATCACGTCCTCGACGCGCTCGCGCAGCTGCGACTCGATCTCCTCGTATACGCCCAGCTGCCCGGCGTTGACGATGCCCATCGACATGCCGGCGCGCACGGCGTGATACAGGAACGCCGTGTGCATGGCTTCGCGCACGGCGTCGTTGCCACGGAAGGAGAACGAAAGATTCGACAGCCCTCCGGAAACCTGCGCGTAGGGCAGGTTCTGCCGGATCCAGCGTGCCGCATCGATGTAATCCTGCCCGTAGCGCGCGTGCTCCTCCAGTCCCGTCGCGAGCGCGAAGATGTTGGGGTCGAAGATGATGTCTTCGGCGGGCATGCCGGCCCGCGTCGTCAGCAGCTCGTAAGCGCGGCGGCAGATGGCGGTGCGCCGCTCGAGCGTGTCCGCCTGGCCCTGCTCGTCGAAGGCCATCACCACCACCGCCGCGCCGTAGCGGCGCGCGAGGCGCGCCTGGCGCAGGAACTCGTCCTCGCCCTCCTTCAGGCTGATCGAATTGACGATGCATTTGCCCTGCACGCACTTCAGTCCGGCTTCGATCACGCGCCACTTGGAGCTGTCGATCATCACCGGCACGCGCGCGATGTCGGGCTCCGCGGCCGCGAGCGTCAGGAAGCGGTGCATCGCCGCTTCCGAGTCGAGCATCGCCTCATCCATGTTGACGTCGATGATCTGCGCGCCGTTCTCCACCTGCTGGCGCGCGACACTCAGCGCCTCGGCGTAGTCGCCCGCCAGGATCAGGCGCGCAAAGGCCCTGGAGCCGGTGACGTTGGTACGCTCGCCGATGTTGACGAAGAGCGAGTCCGCGCCCACGTTGAGCGGCTCGAGGCCCGCCAGGCGGAGCATTTTGGGAAGCTCGGGAACCCGCCTCGGCGCAACGCCGCGCACGGCCTCGGCCAGCGCGCGGATGTGATCGGCCGTCGTGCCGCAGCAACCGCCGACGATGTTGAGCCAGCCGCTTCTCGCCCATTCGCCCATCACTGCGGCCATGTTCTCGGGCGTGTCGTCGTACTCGCCGAAGGCGTTCGGCAGCCCCGCGTTCGGATGGCAGGAAACGAACGTCTCGGCGATGCCGGCGATCTCCTCC
>Ga0210114_1000008_pt1 | contig 52290 bp, 42 predicted proteins | sample MayberryNW_TuleA_FD_185524 | JGI IMG/M metagenome (GOLD analysis project Ga0210114, IMG submission 185524) | Wetland microbial communities from San Francisco Bay, California, USA, that impact long-term carbon sequestration - MayberryNW_TuleA_D2... | ecosystem: Environmental > Aquatic > Marine >...
CAGTAAAGACGCCGCTAACACCAAACCCCAGTAACTCATCGTTGCGGTCGGATCGACGACCAACCATCCGGCCAGAGCAAGACAAGCAACGCCGATCAAGCCGTTCCAAAGCTGGTGTGCCGGAACCGACATGGACTTTTCCGAGATAAGTCCCTGGAGTTTACCGAAGGCCACCAAGCTGCCCCAAAAAGTCACGGCGCCAACGATACCCGAGGCTGCGATGGAGACGGTGACGTGCGTGGTAAAACCCGATGCGATCAATATGGTCTCGATTAGTGCGGCTCCCGCTACCAACACCGATGCTCCGCCACCGAACCCGTTGAACAGCGCGATCAATTGCGGCATTGCGGTCATCGGAACCTTCAGCGCGAGCGGGATACCCGCAGCAGTCCCGACAACCAGCCCGCCGACAATCAGCTCGTAGCTTACGATGGCGCGATCGAGCAGAGTGACCACTACGGCAAGAAGCATGCCGCCGGCTCCGGCGAGATTTCCACCGACGGCGGTTCGCGGATGGGTCAGCCCCTTGAGGCCCCAAATAAACAGAATTGAAGCGATGAGATAGGCGAGGTTGACGATGACTTGAGGCACGGCGATCAAACCTTCCTGCGGAACATCTTGAGCATGCGATGGGTGACGAGGAATCCTCCCACTACGTTGATCGTGGCGAAGATGACGGCGATCACGCCGAGAATTGCAGTCAGAGTGGAATGCTGGGTGCCGGCGGAAAGCAGCGCGCCGATCAAGGTAATACCGGAAATCGCGTTGGAACCTGACATCAACGGCGTATGCAAGGTGGGTGGAACCTTGGTGATGATCTCGAAACCGACAAAGATCGCCAACACAAAGATGGTCACAGCCGCCACGAGGGACTCCATCAAACCTCCTGGTTTTTAGCCTCCGGCCTCCAGCGGCGGGAGTTGTAAAAATTCACGAATGCGCTGGTTCACGACCTCACCGTCGCGGGTAATCAGTATGCCCGTGATGATCGGGTCGTCGTCATTGAGCCTGAGCTCCCCGTTTTGGGTGAGATAAAGGAGCAATGTCGAAAGATTCTTGGCGTAAAGCTGGCTCGCATGAAAAGGCACCGTAGATGCGATATTGATCGGCGACATAATTGTGACGCCGTGGCGATCGACGTTCTCGCCTGCACTGCTGAGCGCGCAGTTACCTCCCTGCTCTGCGGCCAAATCGACGATCACCGATCCTGCAGCCATTTGCTCGACCATCGCTTCGGTGACCAGGACCGGAGCCTTTCGGCCCGGCACCACAGCCGCGGTAATAACCACGTCGCTTTCAGCGACGGCGCCGGTCAGCAGTTCCTGCTGGCGGCGGTAAAAGCTTTCGTCCTTGGCTTTGGCGTAACCGCCGGCCTTTTCCTCTTCGCCTGTTTCGAGCCCAATCTCGACGAATCTCGCTCCCAAACTTTCCACCTCCTGCCTGACCGCGGGCCGGACGTCGTAGGCTTTCACAACCGCCCCCAGCCGCCGTGCGGTAGCGATGGCTTGCAGGCCGACGATGCCGGCGCCGATGACAAAGATTCGTGCCGGCTTGATGGTGCCGGCGGCGGTCATCAACATCGGGAACATCTTCGGCAATGCTTCGGCGGCGGCAAGAACGGCTTTGTAACCAACGACGGTGGACATCGAAGAGAGCGCGTCCATGGATTGCGCCCGGGTGATTCTGGGCATCAGCTCGACGGCGAAGCCGGTAACCCGAGCCTTGGCCAAAGCACTGATTTTGTTGTCCTGCGTGGCGAGCGGTCGAAGGAAAGCGATTAGCGTTTGATGAGGGCGCATTAGAGCGAGATCGGACGCCCCACCGAGCGGGTTGGCGTTGAGCGCCAGAACCTGAACGATGATATCCGCCGCAGAAAATATTTCCCGGCGCGATGCAATGATTTCGGCGCCGGATTTTTCAAAGTCTTCATCGGCATAGCCCGCCGCTACTCCAGCGCCGGCCTCAATCAAGACCGTTAAGCCGCTCTGAATCAGACTCGGTAGCACCGCCGGCGTCAGCGCGACCCGGCGCTCCCCCGGGTAGGATTCTTTTGGTACGCCGATCACCATATCTCTAACCTGCCAGCCCTAGCCGTCACTCGCAATGGTCAGCCGGTAGATTGGGCGGCAAATGGCCGCACCTGCGATAGCGTGATGAAAAGTGTTGCAGGAACGGAGAATTGAGGCCCCGGTTTCGGGAGCTACGAGAACTTACTCGCGGCAATCAGCAAAGCGGTCGAGATCTTGGGCGTGACACTTTAAACGCGTCCGGATTGCTGGCGTGGATAGGCGCACCGCTGAAATATTTCAAGATGTTGTCGACGGACATCGTCGCGGCGCGTTGAAACGTCTCTCTGGTTTGCCATCCCATATGCGGCGTTAGGACGGTTCGCGGCGCTCCGAGTATCGGATCGGTCATGTCGACCGGCAAGGGATCGCAGAGATCCATCGCGGCTCCGGCCAATCGCCCGGCCTTGAGCGCGTCGGTGAGCGCTTGCCGGTTGACCACACCGGCGCGTGAAATATCGACCAACAGAGCCGTCGGTTTCATGAGCGTCAGGCGCGATGCATTAACGAAATCGTCGGACAACTTGCTGTAACGTAAGTGGACGGACAGAATGTCGGAATCCTGAAAGAGCTGTTTTTCGCCGACGAAGTGAGCCTGCGATGCGTTGGCGCGCTCGGCTGTAAGGGTGGGTCCCCAGGCAATCAAATTTACGCCGAAAGCCGCCATTCGCTTGGCTACGGCGCTGCCGATGCGACCTAAGCCTAAAATTCCGAATGTTTTTCCGGCGAGATCAAACGCCGTGATTGGCTCCCAGCACCGGCGACGTAAGGCGTTATCTGCGCTTACGATGTGGCGCGCAAGTGTAAGGATGAGCCCACAGACGTGATCGGCCACCGCAGTGGTCGAGACCGCGGGAGTCGTCGCGACAACGATTCCCAATTTCGTCGCCGCTTCAATATCGATACGGTGAGGGCCCGTTGAAGCGATCAACTCGAGGTCGGACAATTGTCTCAAAGTCTCTCCGCCGAGCGCGACTCGCCCGCGAAATTCTAAAACGGCCCGAGCGTCGCGCAAGCGCCGGATCACGATTTCTCGGTTCGGATCCAAGTCGTTGAATATCTCCACGGACCCAAGCGGTTTCAATCTGCTCAACTCGCCGGTTTTTTCGATCTCATGTTCAAGATCGCCGCAAACTACGATATCGGCCATCGCTACTCCTTTATTTGATGATGAACTTGCCGTATCTGAACCGCAACAGCCGGGCGACGTGCCGTAGATACTTCAGTTGCTCGGTCGCGGATAGTTTGCTGTTGCCGAACTGGCGCTGCGCAAAGTGAATCGGCACCTCTCTGATGATCGAGCAGTTGCATTTAACGATCAGCTCGAGGGCGATCTTGTAACCGATCGGATTCAGTGGGGCGGCGTTTTCGTAAATGGTTTTGGGGATCGCAAAAAAACCGGACATGGGATCTTTGACCGAGGTGAAGGGCCGGGCCATAGCGGTTGCGATCTTACTGTTGAGCCAGCGCCGCAGACCCCAGTGGCCGCTTGTGCTGCCGCCAGGAACATACCGGCTGCCGAGCACAAGCTCGACACCTGGGTTGGCGAGAGATTCCAAAATTGCCGGTATCGCCTCAGGTGGATGGCTCAAATCCGCATCCATGCAGATCAACGTGTCGCCTTTTGCTTCGGAGAAGCCGCGTATGACCGCGGTGCTAAGATCTCTCTCGCCGGTCCGGGTGATGAGCCGAACCGGATAATCCAGATCAGCCATTTCCTGGACGGCTCGCTCGGTTCCGTCACGGCTGTTGTCGTCCACGAAAACGATTTCGTAGGGCCGCTTCGCTTGAGACATTGCCGCGCTGATTCTTAGCACCAGAGGCCGAAGGTTTTCGACCTCATGGTAGGTAGGGACGACAACGCTCACGCTGATTACTTGCTCCTGACTTGACTCTTCGATCGAAGATTGCGTCTTCACGTCTACACGCTTTTTAGCCCGAATTATTCGGGATGAAGCTACGCCGAGATGCAACCCTTCCGGAGCCCAGCGCCACCCGTGACCATGAAACCGTTGGCTCTGCTGCCTTCGCTTCTTCCGGGGCCGGATCTCGGTCGACAGAATCTCATGAGTTTACTCGTCGTATGAATAATCGGAGCTAGTTCAGAAGTTTAGTTCAGCACCGGAGGGCGATTAAAAATGTTGGGTCAAATCACCGACAGCCAAATTCAAGATTAGCACGAGCAGCGCCGGCCGCTAGGTGTCAAGCGGTGCTTTCTCGCGTGCGCCGACCGGCTGCATATGATCCGCAGCTCTGAGCTTCCAGCCGAGCCCAAAGAAGAGCAACAGACATGCTAGCAGTGTACTCCCCGCCGCCTGCAGCGGCCGAAAAGCAGGGAGCGGAATTGTGACGGCGAGGAGAACAACGCTTGCCCAGAACCAGAGCCAGCCTCTGATCCTTTGCGGCGACCGGGGCGGCGCCGACAGGACTAAATTCAGAACGATGACCAGCGGATAGAGAAGCCAGACAAAGAAATAGGTAAACGCAAGAGGTGTGAACATCAGGATCAACAACAAAAGCATGGCATACTCGAGCGCATCCGACCAGTCCGTCCGCTGACTTCTGCGCGGCATGCAGCCGATATAAAAGAAGCCAAGACCGAGGCCAGCCAGAACGATGATCACGGTGACATACTTGAAATCAACGTCGGCAATGTTGACGAACAGAACCTCGTCGCGCTTGCGGTGCGCATTGACCGGGCGGAGCAGGCGGTGAGCGACGGCGACCAGGGAATGGTTCGCCCAGCTAAAGCCGCGCTGCTCACGTTGCGAAATCGAGTCCTCTTCATAACGGAGCATTCCCTTGCTCCAGGTTTGGAGGTCCTCGAGGTTACGGTCAATGCCGCGAAACGGGAAAGGAACGACGACGACGAGCAAGATCAAGAACAGCACAGCCGAAACCGTCGCTTTCCAGTGTCTTCGGTAGATCAAATAGCCGACGGCGAGCACCGGAAAAGCCTTGATCGCGGTGGCGAGTGCCACCAAGGCTCCGGCACTCCATTGCCTGCCGATGCGTAAGCAGAGGAAAGCCCCGAGCATGAGCGCCAGCAGAAGGAGGTTGGGCTGGCCGAGCAACTGGTTATCGACGACATACGGGAGGCAACAAACGGCGGGTAGGAGGTAGAGCAGAGGGCGGTCGCGCCCGAGGGTGCCGGTCGCGAGGAAGACCGAAAGGAGCAGCGAGACGATCCATGCAATCGAGTACAACACGACCAAAACGACGATCAGCGGCAGCTCGCCCCAATAACTCGGAATCGCGAAAAGCACTGCAGCGGTCGGCGGGTACATGAACTGGAACGTCCCATCGCCTCTGGGCGCGTAGATATCGCCACCCTCGATCACGGTTTGGCCGACCTCGAACCATTTGGCATAATCCTTCGTGCTGCCGCGGAAATAGTTGTTGATCGGCAAAAAGACCAGAACCGCAATCGTAATTGCGAAAAAGATTTGAACCTTGGTGAGTTTCACGTTAAGCGGATTTCCGTGTTACATCCAGTTTCCTTTATACACTTTACACAGCAAACCTTGAAACCTGCTCGCGGCGTCTATTCTGGCGACAGGCGCCGAACAGCTGCCCCCAAGGCCCGCGATCGCATCCGACGCAGGTTTATTGCATGCGGCTCAAACTCCGGCGGCACGCTTCAAACGCAATTCAACACCTAGAGTACAAAGGTCACCTACTAGGCGCGCCGTTACCGGGGTTGATGCCGTGACTGTGTCTCGCGAGACATGAGGGCGTGTCGCGAGATCGGGCGCTGACGCCATATTTCAAAGAGTTCACCTTATATGCTCCAATAGAACGCGGCGTTGGACGGTGCAGTTCGGCGTTATTTTGCGATTTTAGGACAAATTGTCCGATGGTACCGGCCTTGCTCTAGTAGCCAGTCCATGAGCATCAGCGAGAAAAAAAGCACCGCGTCGGAGCTGAGAGAAACCGCTCCGGACACCGAGACCCTCCTGCTGGCACGATTGCAAAGCAGCACAACCACGGAAGATTATTTTCGTTGGTTATTATTCGTCGTGGGCTTCTACAGAGGAATCAATAAAATCGCTGCGGCCGTGGACCTCCTCGAGCGGTTTATCCAAGAGAGCAACGATGTCGAACAATCGGCACACTGTTATCTGGCGCTGGGACAGATCGCCACGGACGGAGGACGGCACGACTCAGCTCTGGAATATTTTACCGCGGCGCTGAATTTAGCGCCGAAAAGACCCAAGGTCGGTTACGTGCTGCAGAATAACATCGGTTACAGCCTCAACTCGCTTGGCCGCTTTGTCGATGCAGAAAAACACTGTCGGATCGCCATCGATATCGATTGCAATCGCGCCAGCGGCTACCGAAATTTGGGTGTGAGCCTGCACGGGCAAGGTCATGGGGTGGAGGCGGCCTGGGCGTTCGCGGAAGCCGTCAAAGCCGATTCAAGCGACAATCGCGCGCGCGTCTTGCTGGAAAAATTACTCGCCCTCCATCCGAGTTTAGCGGTTCAATGTCCCTGGGCTGTTCAGCTCCTCTACTCGTCTGACCAAGACACGCAAGCCGACACTCTCCCGGTGTGAGAAGCCGCGGTTTTCGAGCTCGGCAAACTGCTGCGCTGCAAACGAACCCCTGAGAGCTGTGATAAATCCGGAATTCGAATAGCGAGATCCGGAAACGCTTCTTAGTTCCTCTCGTTCGCCATGGTTTCGAGTTGCGGATTAACCGCAGCCCAGGCCGGCCAGCGTTAGTGAACTTAGCTTCTCCAATTTACCGAGTTTTTCGAGCATTTCGCGTTGACTTTTGTTTTTATCGATGAGATAAGAACATAAGGTTTTAATGCCTTCGCGCTTAATTTTCTTAAATTGCTGGATCAAATAGATTTAAAAATACTTTTTATTCTGCAAAATGACGGTAGGAGAAGGCTTGCCGACATCGCCGACGAAGTCGACCTCTCCGCACCTGCAGTCATGGAGCGGGTAAAAAAGCTCGAAGGCAGCGGCGTGATCCGGGGCTATCAGGCGCTGCTGGACGGCAAAAAGGTCGGTAAAGACATTACCGCCTTTATCGGCGTCTCAATCGCCAATCAACGCGATATCGACAAATTTGCCGACCAGATGATGCGCTATCCCGACGTTTTGGAATGTCACCATGTGACCGGAGACGAAAGTTTTATTTTGAAAGTCAAAGCCGCCAACACGGCCGCTCTGGAAAAGTTGCTCGGCGAAATCCGTTCGGTCAAAGGCGTGAGCCGAACGGTAACCAGTATCGTCTTATCGACGGCCAAAGAGAAGCTTACGCTCGAGCTCGACGCCGGACTGGCGGAGAATGCGCACGCGAAGAAAAAATAAATCTGGATCGTATGGAGCACGCGGGACTGGATGAGTGGGGCGTTTCGTTATCATAACGCGCCGCGCCCGTGTCCCTTGCCAGAGAAAAAAAAGTTCAACGAAGGTGAGATCTATGAGTCAGGGCAGTCTGCCGCCTAAACAGGGTCTTTACGATCCGCGCTTTGAGCACGACGCCTGCGGCGTCGGTTTTGTCGTGAATATCAAAGGCGAGAAATCGCACACGATCGTCGAGCAAGCGTTGACGGTGCTGGAGAATCTCGATCATCGGGGCGCTTGCGGGTGTGAGGAGAATACCGGCGACGGCGCCGGCGTGCTGATGCAAATTCCTCATGCGTTTTTAGAGGATGCCTGTGAAGGTCTTGGCTTTCAATTGCCGGACCCGGGCGAGTACGGCGTTGGCATGATTTTCCTGCCCGATCATCGCGACCGTCGCCGGCGCTTTGAAAAGATCATCGAACGAATCGTCGTCGAGGAAGGGCAAAGATGCCTCGGCTGGCGCAAAGTTCCGACCGACAACATGTATCTTGGGGATACGGCCAAGGAGTTCGAGCCGTTTGTCCGCCAGGTCTTCATCGGCCGCGGCGCCGGCATCGACGATGACTTGGCTTTCGAGCGCAAACTTTACGTGATCCGGCGTCGCGCCGAGAACGCGATCCGATACGCCGGTCTTGCGGGCGGCGATTTTTTCTATATTCCGAGCCTGTCCTGTCGCACCTTGATCTATAAAGGCATGCTGACCCCGCGCCAGGTGGCAACGTTCTATCCGGATCTCTCCGATCCGCTGATCGAGACCGCCATCGCGGTCGTGCACTCGCGTTTTAGCACCAACACGTTTCCGAGCTGGGGTCGCGCGCATCCGTATCGCTATTTGATTCATAACGGTGAAATCAACACGTTGCGCGGCAACGAAAATTGGATGTACGCCCGCCAAGGAATGCTCGCGTCGGAGCTTTTCGGCGACGATCTTAAAAAGGTTTTCCCGATCATTCAGGAAGATGGCAGCGATTCGGCCAAGTTCGATAACTGCCTTGAGTTCCTGGCGCTGAGCGGGCGCTCGTTGCCGCACGCGGTCATGATGATGATTCCCGAGCCTTGGGAAAATCACGAGAGCATGGATGAAAAGAAGCGGGCCTTTTACGACTACCACAGCAGCTTGATGGAGCCGTGGGACGGACCGGCTTCGATTGCCTTTACCGACGGCACCGTGGTCGGCGCTGTGCTCGATCGCAACGGTTTACGGCCCTCGCGTTACTACGTAACCAAGGACGATTTGGTCATCATGGCTTCCGAAGTCGGCGTGCTTGACGTGCCGCCGGAGCGGGTTTTGGAAAAACGCCGGTTGCAGCCGGGAAGAATGTTCCTGGTCGACACGAGCGAAGGTCGGATTATCGCCGACGAAGAAATCAAGCAGGAGTTGGCGTCGGCCAAACCCTACGTAAAATGGCTAAAAGATAACGTCGTGCGTTTTACCGATTTGCCTGAGGTCAAGGAAGAGGAGCCCCAAGCGAATCATCAAGCGACGCTGCAGCAGCTGCAAGCCTTCGGTTACAATTTCGAGGATCTGCGCATCAACATCGGCCCGATGGCCCAGAACGGGATTCAACCGGTCGGCTCCATGGGCACCGATACGCCGCTGGCGGTTTTATCCGACAAGCCGCAACTCCTCTACAACTATTTTAAAGAACTGTTTGCCCAAGTGACCAATCCGCCGATCGATCCGATCCGCGAGGAGCTGATCACTTCGACGACGCTCACCCTCGGTAGCGAAGGTAATCTCGTCGATCCCAAGCCCGAAAGCTGCCGGCTACTTCGGCTTCCCGATCCGATCCTCAAGAACTCGGATATGGAAAAACTCCGCCGCATCAACGAGCCGGGGCTCAAATCGAAAACTCTATCCCTGCTCTTTAACCCGCGCGACGGCAGGGCCGGTCTGGAGCGCGCGCTCGAAGAACTGTTCAAGGCAGCCGACGCCGCTATGGCGGCGGGCGCGACAATCCTGATCCTGTCCGATAAGGGCGTCGATCGCACGCGCGCGCCGATACCGGCGCTGCTGGCGACCGCGGGCTTGCACCACCATTTGATTCGCGCCGGCACGCGCACGCGCGTCGGCCTGGTGCTCGAATCGGGCGAACCGCGCGAGGTGCATCATTTCTGTCTGTTGCTCGGCTACGGCGCCCAGGCGATCAATCCGTATCTGGTCTATGAATGTTTGAACGACATGATTCATGAAGGATTGTTGGACGGCATTACTTACCACGACGCGATCAAAGGATATGACAAGGCCGTCTACAAGGGTGTCGTTAAAGTCATGGCCAAGATGGGCATCTCGACGATCAAGTCCTATTGTGGCGCTCAGATTTTCGAGGCCGTCGGGCTGGGAGAAGAACTGGTCAGTAAGTATTTTACCTGGACACCGTCACGGATCGGCGGTATCGGGCTCGGGGAAATCGCCCGCGAAGTCGAGCAGCAGCATGCGCGCGCTTTTCCGACGTATCCGCTGAACGGCCATACGCTCGAAGTGTATGGACAGTACCAGTACCGCAAGGACGGCGAGCTGCATTTGTTCAATCCGCGCACGGTTCATCTGCTCCAGAAAGCCACGCGCAACAACGATTACAAGACCTTCAAAGAGTACACGCGGCTGATCGATGACCAGTCGGAACGGATGGCGACCATGCGCGGGCTGATGATCTTGAAGTATGCGCCCAGGCCCATTCCCATCGACGAAGTGGAGCCGGTGGAAGCGATCGTCACGCGGTTTAAAACCGGCGCCATGTCTTACGGCTCCATCAGCAAGGAGGCGCACGAGGCGCTGGCGATCGCGATGAACCGGATCGGCGGTAAGAGCAACACGGGCGAGGGCGGCGAAGATCCGGCGCGCTACACGCCTGAGCCCAACGGCGATTCGAAGAATAGCGCGATCAAACAGGTTGCGTCGGGCCGCTTCGGGGTGACCAGTTATTATCTGACGCAGGCAAAAGAGCTTCAGATCAAGATGGCCCAGGGCGCCAAGCCGGGCGAAGGCGGCGAGCTACCCGGCCGCAAGGTCTACCCCTGGATCGCCAAGGTGCGCCACTCGACGCCGGGCGTCGGCCTGATCTCGCCGCCGCCGCACCATGATATTTATTCGATCGAAGATCTGGCCCAATTGATTCACGATCTCAAAAACGCCAACCATCATGCGCGCATCAGCGTCAAGCTGGTCTCCGAAATCGGCGTCGGCACGATCGCGGCGGGCGTGGCCAAGGGCCACGCGGACGTGGTTTTGATCAGCGGGCACGACGGCGGCACCGGTGCATCGCCGCAGACGAGCATCAAGCATGCCGGCTTGCCCTGGGAGTTGGGGCTAGCTGAGACGCACCAGACGCTGGTGCTCAACAATCTGCGCAGCCGTATTGCGGTCGAGACCGACGGCCAGCTCAAAACCGGACGCGACGTGGTCATCGCCGCATTGCTCGGCGCCGAGGAGTTCGGCTTTGCGACCACGGCTTTGGTGACCCTCGGCTGCATCATGATGCGGGTTTGTCATCTCGATACTTGCCCGGTCGGCGTGGCGACGCAAAATCCGGAGCTGCGCGAAAAATTCACCGGCAATCCGGCCCACGTGGTGAATTTCATGCGCTTTATCGCACAGGAGATGCGCGAGCATATGGCCGAGCTCGGCTTTCGCACGATCAATGAGATGGTTGGCAGGTCGGACCGCATCGAGATGCGGCTCGCCGTGGAGCACTTGAAAGCCAAGGGCTTGGACTACTCGGCGATACTGTATCAACCGAAACTCGGACCCGAGGTGGGACGGTACTGCCAGATTCCGCAAAACCATGGATTGGAAAACGCGCTCGACAATCAGGTGTTGCTCGATCTAGCTGCGCCGGCGCTCGAGCGCAACGAGAAAGTCAAAGCGACTCTCGATATTCGCAATACCAATCGCGTCGTCGGCACCATACTCGGCAGCGAGGTGACGCGCCGCTTTGGACCCCAGGGGTTGCCCGAGGATACCATCCATTTTCACTTCCAGGGCTCCGCCGGACAGAGTTTCGCGGCGTTCATCCCGCCGGGCATGACCCTTGAGCTTGAAGGCGACGCCAATGATTATTTCGGCAAAGGGCTCTCGGGCGGCAAGGTCGTGCTTTATCCGCCGGAAGGTTCGACCTTCGTTCCAGAAGAAAACATCATCGTCGGCAACGTCGCATTCTACGGTGCAACCAACGGCGAAGCCTACATTCGCGGCATGGGCGGCGAGCGCTTTTGCGTGCGCAATAGCGGCGTGCGCGCGGTGATCGAAGGCGTCGGTGATCACGCCTGCGAATATATGACTGGCGGGCGGGTGGTCGTCATCGGAAAAACCGGGCGCAACTTTGCCGCCGGAATGTCCGGCGGCATTGCCTACGTTTTGGACGAGGACGGCACATTCAAGCATCGTTGTAATCTCGAAACGGTGGCGCTCGAGCGGCTGGATCAGCGAGATCTTCAGGAGGTCGAAGAAATGCTCAAGCGCCACGCCATCTATACACGCAGCGCGCGGGCGTGGCAGCTTCTGGCGTTGTGGCAGGAAACCGCGGGCAAGTTCGTCAAGGTGATGCCGCGCGATTATCGCCGCGTGCTCGAAGCCCTGCAAGCCGCTGAGGCGAAGGGTCTGGTGGGCGATGAGGCCCTGATGGCCGCGTTCGAAGCCAACAAGAACGACGCGGCTCGGGTAAGCGGCAACTAGCAGAAGCCTCGACTTCTTTGAATCGTTTGTTCTGAGTCGACGCTAGCGGCTCCGATCCATAATTTTGAAATTGGTGTTCTTGCGGTTGCACGCAGGTTTCGCGTGAGCGCTTTCTATTGTTAGGAGAAGAATTGCAGATGGGAAAACCAACCGGCTTTATGGAATATGAGCGCGAGCTGCCGCACGATCGTTCGCCGCTGGAGCGAGTGAAGGATTGGAATGAGTTTCACGAACACTTCGCCGAAGGCAAGCTGCGCAATCAGGGCGCGCGCTGCATGGATTGCGGCATTCCGTTCTGCCACACCGGCCAGTTGATCAGCGGCATGGCGTCCGGCTGTCCGGTCAATAATCTCATTCCGGAATGGAACGACCTCGTATACCGCGGCCTCTGGAAAGAAGCTCTCGAGCGCTTGCACAAGACCAACAACTTCCCCGAGTTCACCGGACGGGTATGTCCGGCGCCCTGTGAAGGCTCCTGCGTGCTCGGTCTCAACGAGGCGCCGGTGACGATCAAAAACATCGAGGCCGCAATCATCGACAACGGGTTCGCTCAAGGGTGGGTAACTGCCGAAGCGCCGGAAAAGCGCACCGGCAAGAAAGTCGCAGTGATCGGCTCGGGTCCCGCCGGTCTCGGCTGCGCGGCGCAGCTCAATCGTGCCGGTCATCTAGTCACCGTCTACGAGCGTGCCGATCGCATCGGCGGGCTGCTCATGTACGGTATTCCGAACATGAAGCTCGATAAACAAATCGTCCAACGGCGGGTCGATTTGATGGCCGAAGAAGGCATTCGTTTCGTCACCAATGCGCACGTCGGCGTGGACCTGGCGGCGACGAAGTTAAAAAAGGAGTACGATGCGATCATTGTCTGCACCGGGGCGACCAAAGCTCGCGACTTGCCGATCCCGGGACGCGAGCTGAAGGGCATTTACATGGCGATGGAATTCCTCCGCGCCAACACCAAGAGTCTGCTCGACTCGGCGCACCAAGACGGCGCTTTCATTTCCGCCAAAGATAAGCGTGTGATCGTCATCGGTGGCGGCGACACCGGCACGGACTGCGTAGGTACGGCGATGCGCCACGGCTGCAAGACTTTAACCCAACTCGAAATTCTGCCGCGCCCGCCCGATACTCGGCAACCGGACAACCCGTGGCCGGAATGGCCCAAAGTCTACAAGCTGGACTACGGACAGGAGGAAGCGGCGGCCCGCTTCGGCGCCGATCCGCGCATCTATCTAACCACCGGAGAGAAGTTTGTCGGCGACGAACAGGGCAACGTCAAAGAACTCCATATCTACGATGTCGAGTGGTCCAAGAACGAGCAGGGTGCTTTCATTCCCCAGCGCGTGCCGAAATCGGAGAAAATACTGCAGGCCGACCTAGTGTTGCTGGCGATGGGTTTTCTCGGCCCGGAGGACGCGGTGCTTTCGCAACTGGGGGTCGAGCGCGATCCGCGCTCTAACGCGAAAGCGGAATACGGTCAGTTCGCGACCAGCGTGCCCGGAGTCTTCGCCGCCGGCGATTGCCGCCGCGGCCAGAGCCTGGTGGTATGGGCGATCAACGAGGGCCGCGGCGCTGCCCGGGAATGCGATCGTTTTCTCATGGGTAAAACGGACCTGCCGTAAGACTTCGACACCTGCCTCTATGGCTCCAGCGCTCGCGACAATCTTGACGGCTGTTTGTGCCGATTTGCCCGTGACAGCGGCCGAATGATTGCGATGGGTTCGGCGTTTTTGGTCGCGCTGAAATCGGCGCCCGGATTTGATAGCGCCTCTTGGGTGCCTTTCCTGACTGTCACGTTGCCACAAATGTCAGAATCGTTACAAATTCTGTGCGACATTACGCTCTTTTCAGGGAAGCTTTTGCCCATTTTGGATATGGCATTATCGTTGCTCTCATGCTGCGCAGAGGAGTGGAGTCGAGAACCGACTCCCGTCATACTCGCCTGAAAAAGCCGAACTCTCTGCGAGGGGAGGGCGGAAAGCCACGGGTCACCAAAGCGGATGGCCTATTTGCCGAGACTGGGGTGACCGCCGAGCCGCCGAAAGCGAAACGATTTCTAGTCAGCGCGTCGCCTTGGAGGCAGACCATGAGACAAAACACCGCGAAGAGTCAAACAGCCAACGGAGCCGACAATCGCACAATGGCCAATCCAAGCGCGGCTGAGGGAAGCGATTGTCGAGGGTTCGCGCATCAGCTGCGCGCGCTCGGGCAGGCGCTTGAAAAATTCAGTTTTTCGGCCTTTGACCTTGAGATCAGAAGCGGAACCTATCTGGTAAGGGGACAAGCGGTTTCCAGCGGGAATGTAAAGTTTTCATTTTCTCGATTTGTCCGCGAATTGCTCCACGGTACATTGGTCCGACCCATCGTTACGTGCTCCGAGGGACAGGTTGATTTGCGCTTCTCGCCCGACGAGATCGAGTGCTTCGATGTGCGCGGGAAAATCAAACGCCAGGACCCCAACAAAATGCCGGACCCTTACAGTATTTCGCAAATACTGCGCGGCGCCGGCTCATACTTGGACAACCGAGACGTCACCACCTTGATAGGGATTTCATTGAAGGGGAAATGGGTTACGGTTAATTACCAAACTGCCGAAGGGCGTCTGGAGCAAGCACAGCAGGATCTCGAGTACTTTTATGATTACTGGGTGAAGATGTATTTACGACGTAGCAATCGCGCCAAAGCGCTGCCCATGAGCGATCCCACTCTGTTCGTCACCTGGGAAGGTATGCGTCGCGCGCATCGGATTTCCAACGTTCCGGGCTAGATTCACGGCTTGAGTGATTGGTACTGGTAGAGCCGACGCAACGGCAAAGGGAGACGGGTGCCCTAGCGCGGGTTGTGTTGCTGCTGGCGCAGGCGATCTAAATCTTGCTGAGTTTGATTGCGGCGGATTTGGTCCTGCAGCGCATCGATTCGCTGACGCCGCTGCAAACTTTCGATCTGCTGCTGCTGGCGTAACGGATCGGTCTCGCGCTGGATGCGATTTATCTGCTGCTCGGTTTGCAGGCGCTGGAGTTGTTGATCGTTCCGTTGCTGATCGAGCCGGCGCTGCGTTTCCGTCGCTTCTAGCTGCTGCGGCCGCGATGGCTCGATGTTCTCCTGTTTGGTCTGATCCAATTGGCGCTGTAACTGACTCGAACCTTGCTCACGTTTGAGATTTTCGATTTGCTCCCGGCGCCGAAGCTCTTTCACCTTGTCTTCCCTCCGCGCTTTGGTTTGTTCTTGTAGGATTTCTTCAAGTTGATCCGCTGCGCCCCAGGCCATGGGCTTTGCCTGCAACACCATGAAAAGCAAAAAAACAACGACCCCTAGACGTTTGAATCTTTTAATCATCTATTTCGAGTTTAGCACATATTTAAAAACGTTTAAGCGCCTGATCCGTGCTCTCCTTCCCCGGGCCAGGTCGATTTGATAGGAGTAAGGCATCCTTATTTTAGAGAGGAACAGGCCGATGGGGTACATGCTCGAGGGTACATGGAAAAACGACGACCGGATTCCCGCCGATGCCCGCGGTCATTTTCAGCGCGCCGATTCGCAGTTCCGCCATCGGATCACGGCCGACGGCAGCCCCGGCCCATCCGGAAGCGGCGGTTTCAAGGCTGAGCCGGGTCGCTACCACTTATTCGTCTCCTATTCTTGTCCGTGGGCGCATCGGACGATCATTTTTCGCAAGTTAAAAAGACTCGAGAACGTGATTTCCATGTCGATCGCCGACAAGCCCAAGACCGAAGGCTGGTCTTATTCGAACGGGATCGATGATTTGCGGCCGGGGGACGACGGCGTGTTTCGCCTTTATCAGGTTTATGCCGCGGCCGATCCGCGCTACAGCGGCAAGGTGACGGTGCCTACCTTATGGGATCGCGAGCGGCGAACGATTGTGAACAACGAGTCGTCCGAGATCATCCGCATGTTTAATTCCGCATTTGGCGCGCACACGGACGCCGGTTACGACTTTTACCCGGAAGATCTCCGCGCCGAAATCGACCGCATCAACGACATTGTTTACAGCCAATTCAACAACGGCGTCTACCGCGCCGGTTTCGCCCGCAGTCAGGAGGCTTATGAAGAAGCGGCGAGTAGAGTATTTATTTGTCTCGATTTGATGGAGCAGTTATTGAACGAGCGGCGCTATCTGGCGGGGGGCCGGATTACAGAATCCGACTGGCGCGCATTCCCCACGCTATTGCGCTTCGATTTAGTCTATTACAGCCATTTCAAGTGCAACCTGCGGCGCATCCAAGATTATCCCAACCTGACAAATTACCTGCGCGAGCTCTACCAGTGGCCGGGAATCAAAGAAACGCTGGATCTGGAGAAGATCAAGGCGGGTTACTATAGCCAGCTTACCGTGAATCCAACGGGGATCGTTCCGATCGGACCGATTCTGGACCATCTGGAATTACCACACGATCGAAACCGGCTGCGGGCCGCGGCTCATTAGCCGTGAAAGCTAGGCAAAAGCGGCAAGCACAGATCGGAATTCACCACATAGGGTGCAAAGGTCACAAGTGCCGTGAATGAAATCAAAAAATGTGGTTTTGATACGGCACAAGGTGTACTCAAGTTATCATTTAGTTTTTATCAAGCGACACTTTAAGGACGATTATGGCCGTTAGATTTCTGCAAGATTATCGAGCATTGGATCTGACCGGTTTGAGCGGCCAAATGTGCGGGCGCGTGCTCGCCGACTTGGGCATGGAAGTGATCAAGATCGAACCTCCGGGCGGCGATCCGGGGCGCAATCTGCCGCCATTCATTGAATCAGCGGCCGGCAAGCGACTGAGCACGACCTTCGCGCATCTAAACGCCGGCAAAGCGAGCAAGGTGCTCGATATCGACAAAGAACCGGACCGCGCGGACTTTCGCAGACTGGTCGAGGACGCTGACGTGGTGCTGGAAAGTTTTCAGCCCGGCGAGTTGGAGTCGAAAAGGCTGGGTTACAAAGATCTCGCGGCGATCAATCCCGGCATCGTCATGGGCTCGATCACCGCATTCGGCCAAACCGGACCCAAGAAGAACCTCGCTTACAACGATCTTGTCGCGCTGGCGCAGAGCGGATTTTTATACATCGCCGGCGATCCGTCGATGCCGCCGGTGCGGCCGCCGGAGACGCAAGCATATTACTTCGCGAGCTTATTCGCCGCGGCGGGCGTGCTGGCGGCGCTCTATCGGCGCGAGCGCACCGGCCGCGGCGATCATGTCGACGCATCGATGCAGGAGACGCTAGCCACCCAGGAACACATCATTCGGCTATGGGCTAATGAAAAGCAGATCGCAAAGCGCGCCGGCAGCCAGCACGGCTCGGTCGCTCCGGCCAAAATTTTTCCGAGCAGCGACGGCTTCGTCTATCTGTATGTGACGCGGCAGCATTGGAAATTGTTTCTCACCGTCTGGAAAGATCATCCAGCGGTCTTCGACGCCCCCGACTGGCTCAACAATCTCTACCGCCGCGCCCACGCGGATGAGCTGAATCCCGCGGTGGAAGCCTTCGTTCGTCAATTCACCATGGCTGAAGTCACCGAGTTGTTGCAGGCCAAAGGCATTCCCTGCGTGCCGGTGAATACGCCTCTGGGTTTTGCCAACGACGAGCATGTGCAAGAACGCGGCTTCATGATGCCGGCCGATCACGCCGGTTTCGGCAAGATAAAGCAACCGGCGATGCCGTTCGTGATCGATGGTGCGCGCGTTCCGGTTGGCAGCGTGCCGATCTTGGATAGCTGGCGCTCCCCCTCTACCGCCACGGGGGAGAGAAGAGAAGCGGCCGATGGGCAAAGAACAGGTGTAAACAGCGGCACGCAGAACCTAGCCCCCGCGCAAGCGACGGCCGCCGCGGGAAGCGGCAACGGTCCGCTCGACGGCATGCGCATCGTGAGCTTCGATCATGTGCTCGCCGGGCCGTATGGTACGACGATCTTAGCCGAGCTTGGAGCCGACGTGATCAAAGTCGAATCGAGCAAGGGCGGCATGGACCCGTTTCGTTTCTTCGGCAGCGGCGAAGATCCCAATGTCTCGCCGCGCTTTCTCGAGTTCAACCGCAACAAGCGTTCTTTCACGGTCAATCTTAAACATCCGAAGGGCCAGTCAGTGCTGCACGACCTGGTCGCCAAGGCTGATGCCGTGCTCGATAACTACAGTGTCGATGTCGTCGGGCGCATCGGTCTAGCCTACGATCAGTTGTGTAAAGTCAAGCCCGATATCATCAACCTGCGCATGCCCGGACTGGGCACCACCGGGCCAAAGCGGCACTTCTCGACCGTGGGTGTGAATATCACGGCATTCACCGGCCTGACTTATCTGTGGAATCATCCGGGTGTGACCCATCCGCCGATCGGGGCGCAGACGGTGTTTCCTGATTACGTCTCCGGCGTGCTGTGCGCGATCATCATTATCTCCGGCGTGCTGCATCGCGATCGCCGGAAAAAGGGCGCCTTTATTGACTTGGCGCAAGCGGAGGCGACGGCGTTCATGATCGGAGCGAGCCTGATAGAAGCGGCTGCAAGCGGCAAAGATTCCCAACCGATCGGCAATACGTCGCCGGCGGCGGCGCCGCATGGTTGCTATCCGTGCAAGGGCGAGGATCGCTGGTGCGTGATCGCGGTCGAAAACGAACAGCAGTGGACCGCGCTAGCGGCTCTGCTTGGATCCGAGGTCAATCGAGATGCGCGCTTTAGAACGATGAACGACCGACTCCGGTATCGCCGCGAGCTCAACGCCGTCATTTCGCGCTGGACTCAAGAGCAGGATGCTTTTGAGATGATGAATCGTTTACAGCAGGTGGGCGTTCCGGCCGGCGTCGTTCAAACCGGCGAGGATCTGAACAACGATCCGCAGCTCAAAACGCGCGGCTTCATCGTCGAAGTGAATAATACGCGTCTTGGGCGCGTCGTGTTGCCCAATTTCCCGCTGCAATTTACCAATTCTAACCTGACTCGGCGCTGGGAATTTCCGGTGCTCGGACGCGATACCGAGGCGGTCCTGCGCGACGTGGTCGGGTACAGCGAAGCAACGATCGCGGCATACCGGCAGGACGGCGTGTTGGAGTAAAAACGATTTCACTGTTTCTGATGCGATGACAAGTTGCGAGACAATTTGTTCAGACGCGACATCTGCTTGACGGGCGATCCGGCCGACGAGCGAAGGATCGTCGCACTATAAGATCTCCCACAACTGTTTGAAGAGCCAAACAGCAGCGAGCACGATTCCGCCTAGCAGCAGAAGAAGTCCGAGGATCAAGGCGACGACGAATAGCCAATCAGTCAAGACTGTTCGTTTCGTTTGCCTGCCGAGAGCGCGCTGAATCAGATCCACATTTCTGACATTGCTGCGAAACCAGATCGATAAGATGTCGCCGAAAATCGGAATTGCACCGAGAATCGTGTTGAATGCGATGTTCATTCCCATGCGCGCGAGTACAGCCTTTGGGACCCCCAGTTGAGCGGCTACGACCAGGATCAATGAGCCGGTTGCGTTGGTTAAAAGATCCCCGATTCCAGGAATCAAACCGATCAGCGGATCTAATCCGATCCGAATCGATGTGCCGGGAATCCTGAACCGTTGGTCCAAAAGATCGGCGAGAAATTTCGCCAGCCAGAGGCGGTCCACATCATGATCAGGCGCCGCGCCCGTGCTCATTGGGCGGGGCATATTGCGTGCCATAACTATCCTCCCGAGGTTGCGATCGGCTCTATCGCGTTTGGTTCGCGCGGGCGCGCGTCCCGGAGTTTGCAATCTGTGCCGGCATGGCCCGGGCGCCATAAAATGATTCCAGCTTTGCTCGGCCCTTTTCTGTGAGCAAGGGAGCCCAGAGATCGCCGACCTTTTTGATGCGCTGGCGCATGTTGTCCATGCGGAAGTCTTCGATCCGGACTGCTTGGTCCAGCTCTTTCCAGGTGATCGGAGCGGAAACCGTTGCTTTCGGTTGAGGACGTACCGAGTAGACCGAAGCGAGCGTCCGGCCCCACGCATTTTGATTGTAATCCACCAGCACGCGATGTCGCGGCCGTTTGGCAACACGATATTCGGCCGTCAGCAAATCCGGCCGCAGAGCCGCCAGACTCGTGGCAAATTGTTTGGAAAACTTCCAAACCTCTTTTTGCGTCGGACCGCGCACGATCGGCACGTAGACATGAAAGCCCCTCGAGCCGGTGGTCTTGATGAGCGCCGGTAATTTGAGCTCACTCAACGCTTGATGGACCACTTGCGCACTTTCCAACATTTGATTCCAACTCGCGTCTTTGACGGGGTCGAGATCAAAGTGAAGATAATCGGGACGATCGGTGTCGTCGCAGCGGGCATACCATGGATTGAGATCGATGCAGCCGAGGTTAATGACCCAAAGGAGTGAAGCGAGATCGCGAATGATTGGAAAGTCGATGATGCTGCCGGATGAATGTTCGATCGCGCAGGTCTTGATCCACTCTGGCCGCGGCGAAGGCGCGCGCTTCATAAAAAAGAAATCGGCGGCGATGCCGTTCGGGTAGCGCTTCATTACCATCGCGCGATCGGCGAGGTGGGGAAGCAGAACCGGCGCTATGTCGATGTAGAATTGAAGAAGATCGCGCTTGGTAAGACCGAGATCAGGCCAAAACACCTTGTTGAGATTGGTCAAACGCACCGTCTTGCCGACGGCATCGAATTCGACGCTTTCTTCAGGCGGGAGAATAGGCGTCGTAGCGGTCAGCCGGGGGGTAGGTTTGCGTGAACGACGGGTCGTCTTCGCCGTTTTGGCTTTTGCTTGGGTACGCATCCATCCGCCTGACGTTGCGGCGCCAGCATGAGCCATAAGCCGCTCATTTCAGCCTAACGGCTTTCAAGCTTGTTTCAAGGCAGGACGGTAACGATCGGGAACCCGGAGTGACTTATTTCCCCAGGTAGAGTTTGCGAGCGGTCCGAAGATGGCTGAACGCTTCTTTTCTTTTTCCCAAGGATTCGAGCACAAGACCAAGGTTGTAATGGGCATCGGCAAAATCAGGGTCTCTGTCGATGGCTTCTTGATAGCAGCGCGCGGCTTCCCGTGCTTGTTTCAAATCTTCCAGCAGAACACCCAGATTGAAATGCGGAGCCGGGTCATTGGGAGCATACTCCACGGCAGCCCGGTAATGCAGCTCGCATTTCTCGAGCATCCCAGCATCGTGATACAGTTTTCCCAGATTCAGGTGGGCATCGCTCATGCTCGGGTCGAGTTCCAATGCCCGAAGATAAGCTCGCTGCGCTTCTTCGGTCGAGGTGTTTTCGAATTCCATGGCGAGATTGAACCAATAGCGCGCGGTAAGCTTTGCTTTACGAGCTTTGGGTTGAGGCAACTTCAAGGTACGGAGGACGCTCTGCGCGTCGAAGTTGAAAAGAAATTGGCCCGAGTCGGGCTGCCATTGGGCTTTACCGTCCCAGACCACGACTCGGCGGCCATCGGCATAAATTTTCAAACTGGCAAGATGTTTCTCATCTGGAAGTTGCCGTTTCAAGGACGCCAGGATGCGAAGGATGCGTTTTGCCGGTACCCGAGAAGCCAGCAGGCTCTTGGCGGTTTTTAAAAACAGCAGGTCGCGAAAAGTAAACTGAAGCGTTCCCGTTCTGTTCTTGGCGGGCGCCAAGAATCCGGCACGCACAAAAGAGCGGATGCGGCGATTCGGCAGATTTACGATGTTCACCACTTGCGCAGTGGAGAAGAGTTTCATTTTTTCGAAGAGGAAGCTTTCTTTCGAGCCTTTTCAGGTTCCATTTCCTTGGCGCGAACCGCGGGTTTCTTCTGCCGCGTTTGTTTCCCGAGACTTCCCTTGAGGGCCGCCATGAGATCGATGACCTGCCCGCGCTGCGGTTGCGGCTGAGCAAGAGTGATTTCCTGGCCTTCGGCTTTCTTGTTGACGAGGTTCAGTACGCGCTGGGAGTACTCGTCTTCATACTTATCCGGCTCAAATTCATCGTTTGATAGCTCTTCAATGAGCCGGACGGCCAAACCGGTCTCGGCCGAGCTAATTTTGGCCGACTCTCCCTTGGGAATCTCATCGAAGCTCCGCACCTCGTCGGCAAAATACATCGTGTGCATCATGAGTCCGTTTTGCGCCGAGCGGACAATGACCAAGTTCTCTTTGCCGCGTAAGACAAATTTGGCCAGGGCCACCTTCCCGACCTGTGTCATAGTGTCGGCTAAAAGCCGGTAGGCTTTTTCACCGCCTTTATCGGGGCCGAGGTAGTAGCTTCTCTCGAAATAAACCGGATCGACCTTTGCGAGCGGAACGAACTCGGATATTTCAATTGCCTCTGAAGCCTCACCCTCGAGTGCTTTGAGCTCCTCATCGGTAACTCTGATGTATTGATCCTTGGCGATCTCGTAGCCGCGGATTAAATTCTCGCGCTCGATGACTTCATTGCAGACCGGACAGACGCGCTGCTGACGAATGCGACTGCCGCATTTCGCGTGGAGTAGATTGAAACTCGGCGCTTCGGATGAAGCCGCCACATAGAGCTTGACCGGGATCGAAACCAAGCCGAAAGAAATAGCGCCGGAGCCTATCGGGCGTGGGGGCATAGGATCATCCTCCTTGTTGACTCGAGCCTACCAAATGAAACCTGGCTAATCTAATGGTAATTTTTCAGTTTCGCAAGATTTTTTCAGCCCCGCTCCGGGTAAATGCTTGAGTCTAATAACATTTGGGCGCATCCAGGTTGGGTTCGTGACCTACGACCGCCAAAAATTATTTTGTGCACCGACTGCGGGTTAGACAACCATTCCATCGTTCGCGATCCGCCGCCCACTGGTGAGCCATCAAATCCACGGACGCGTCATACGAAGCAAAGCGAATCGCTCGCCGAGTAATTCGAACGTTTGACAGTTTCGTTCTATCTAGAGTAGCAGTGGAAATGCGGGAGTATTTCGCGAATCTAAGGAGGACGACAATGGCAAACTATCAGACTCTGTTGGTTGATAAAAAAGACGGCGTGACGACGATTACGCTTAACCGCCCGGAAAAACGCAATGCGATGAGTCCGCAGCTCCACCGCGAGATGTACGACTGTCTGAACGAGCTCCGTTATGACAAGGAAACACGCGTGATCATCATTACCGGCGCCGGCGAAAGTTTCTGTGCCGGGCAGGATCTAAAGCAATATTTCATCGAGATGGATTCGCAGCCTGAGCGCGTGCGTGATGAAGTTCGCGAGAAGTCGCGCCAGTGGCGTAACGAGATGTTGCGCAAAATGCCGCAGCCTGTGATCGCCAAAATCAACGGATGGGTGTTCGGCGGCGGCTTTACGGTCGTGACCGGCTGCGACATCGCGATCGCTGCGGATGACGTGCAGTTCGGCCTCTCGGAAGTCAACTTTGGCCATTTTCCCGGCGGCGAGGTGACGATCGTTCTGACCGAGCATTTGCAGCCGAAGCACGGGCTCTACTATGCCCTGACGGGGAAAACCATGAACGCCAAAGAGGCCGAGCGTATCGGTTTAATCACCAAGGCGGTGCCGCGCGCCGATTTGGATAAAGAGGTGATGGAGATTGCCAATAACCTCAAAGAAAAAGCCCCATCGGCGCTGAACGCGGTCAAGGAAGCGTGGTACTACACCTTCTATTCCAACCCGGAAGTGGCTTATGAAATTTCCGGCTTGATTTCCGACAAGGCCAAACAGGCGATCGGCGGCCGGCCCGGATTGCAGCAGTTCGCCCGCAAAGAATATCGGCCGGGGCTGGGATCGTATAAAGTCGAAGACAACAAATAGCAACGTGTAAGAATTTTGGATTTGCGATTTTGGATTTTGGATTGTCGGAGCGGGGATCCAACGTCTAAATGTATTTTTCGGATTCCTCGATCCGATAATCGAAAATCCAAAAATCTAAAATCCAAAATCAAAAGTTGGGGGAGTGATGGATTTCGATCTTCCTGAAGAACTGCAAATGCTCAAAGATACCGTGCGCAAGTTCGTCGACAAGGAGCTGATCCCGATCGAGATGCACTCGATCGATAACATGGAGCTCAAGCCCGACATTCGCGAACGGCTGGAGAAGAAGACCCAAGAGATGGGGCTGTGGATGTTCGATGTGCCGGAAGAGTACGGCGGCGGAGGGCTCGGCAGTTTGGCACAGGTGTTGGTCTGGGAAGAGCTGTCGCGCACCGTGGCGCTGCCGTCACGCGGGCAGGGAATCTTTGGACCGGAGGTGCGGCCGATTCTTTATGCGCTCAATCCCGAGCAGAAAAAGCGCTTTATGGATCCGGTTCTGCGCGGCGAGAAAAAGCTATGTTTCATGCAGACCGAGCCGGATGCGGGGTCCGATCCCGCCTCGATGAAGACCCGCGCCGTGCGCCAGGGCGATCACTATATTATCAATGGCACCAAGCGGTTCATTACCGGCGCGGGCGAAGCCGATTTCGGTCAACTCATGGCGGTGACCGATCCGCCGAAGGGCGCGCACGGCGGTATTTCCTGTTTCATGGTCGACATGAAGTCGCCGGGCCTGACCCTCGTGACGAAATTCAAGACCATGATGGGCGAGGAGCCGTGGCAGATCGCCTTCGATGACATGAAAGTACCCGTCGAAAATCTCGTGGGCAAAGAAGGTGAGGGTTTCAAGCTGGCGCAGAAATGGCTCGGCATCGGCAGGTTAAAGCATGGCGCGCGGGCGTTGGGCGTGGCCGAGCGCTGCATCGAGATGGGCGCCCGCTATTCCAAGGAACGGGTAACCTTCGGCAAGCCGTTATCGGAGCGGCAGGGGATCACATTCAAACTGGCCGACTCTTACGTCGAGCTGCACGCCGCGCGGCTGATGGTTTATCAGGCCGCGTGGAAAAACGACCAGAAGATGGATATTCGCAACGAGGCCTACATGGCCAAGCTGTTTGCCGACGAAATGTCTTTCCGGGTGGTTGATCGCGTGCTGCAGATCCACGGCGGCATCGGCTTGACCCTCGATCTGCCGCTCGCCAAATGGTTCGTCGATCAGCGCAGCCGGATGATCACCGAAGGCGCGTCAGAAGTGATGCGCATGGTTATCGCAAGGGAAGTCTTAAAAAAATACAACTAAGAAATTTAACCGCAAAGAACGCAAAGTACACAAAAAATCGGACGGATGAACCACAAGATGGCATGGCTCACAAAGAATCGTTTGCAAATCTAGTGTCCTTTGCGCTCTATGTGGTTAAAATCTGTTTCTTCCTTAGTTACCCTTCGCGAACGACAGCTCCCAGCGGTTGCCGTCCGGGTCGAAGACGTTGATCGAATAGCTAACGCCGTCCCGGTGTGGCCGAATTTTTTCGATGTTCGCGCCGACCTGCTTTAACGCCGATAGCGCTTTTTCTTGTTCCTGCCACGGAATATTCAAAGTATGATGCGGATCGACCGGTCGCGGCTTGACGGACGCATCGAACAGATGGACTTCGAAGTTGCCAAGCCGCACGTCGACTTCCTTGACCTGGCCGGCCTTCAACTGATCTTCAGTCGGTTCGACTCGTCGCGTGATCTCGCCGCCAATCACGTTGGTGTAAAACGCCACGGCCTTGTCCAAATCCTTCGCGCTCGTGGCAAAAGTTCTGATTCCCTTGATATCGAACATGGTCGCCTCCGTAGAAAAACCGTTATTGGTATTGTGAACTCAAGTTATTGCCGGGAAGCGCAGGTTGTCAAGGCTTTTAGCCCGAATCGAGTATGATCATCGAGGGCTTTTGGAAGAAAGAAAAGCGGGACACAATTTTCATTGTTTTGGCAGTTGTTATCACGGTGCGATCTGATAGAAAATGCTTGCTAGCAGGATGTTCAAATCGAACTCTGAGTTCAGTATCGCGTTTATCCGTCAACGCTGGAGACGGCACATTCCCGCAATCCGGCCGGGCTCGCTCCGTCTCCCACCGATCACGAAAGGAGATCGCCATGGGATTCTTTAGCAATATTCTCGAGAAACTCGGTATCGGCAGCAAGGCTGCCGCCTCGACTTCGCCCTCTCCGGGCGCGCCTGCGGAGACGGGCGCGACCGGAGCGCCGCCGCCCAAGCCGGTTGCTGTTGTGGATGTCGTCGCGCAACTTGAGCAGCGCGCCGCGGCTAACCCACAGAAGCTGAACTGGCGAACCTCCATTGTCGATCTGCTAAAGTTGCTCGAGATCGACAGCAGTTTCGCGGCGCGCAAGGAATTGGCTACGGAGCTGGGTTGCCCGGCGGAGCTGATGGGGGATTCGGCAAAGATGAATATTTGGCTGCATAAGACTGTGCTGGCGCAAATCGCCGCTAACGGCGGCAACGTGCCGAAAGAACTTTTGGACTGAGCAGGCGGCAACCACAAAACTAAGGAGTCACCCACATGCAGATCACCGACATCCTCGCCCAGATGGGCGGCCTCCAATCGATGGCGCGGGAACTGGGCGTCAACGAGAACCAAGCGGCGAGTGGCGCCGAAGCGCTCATCCCGGCGATCCTCGGCGGATTCAAGAAGCAGGCGCAGTCGCAACCTTCGGGCGTCGAAGGACTCGGCGGTCTGCTCGGGCAACTCGGCGGCGGCGGCCTGCTCGACGACGTGCTGGCGCCGCAGCCGACGAATGTCAGTCGCGGTAACGACGTACTCGGGCAGATATTCGGCTCCAAGGATGTGAGCCGCACGGTCGCGCAGAACGCGGCTTCGCAGTCGGGCCTCGAGCCGTCCTTGCTCAAGAAGATGCTGCCGATGCTGGCAATGCTCGTCGCAGGCTACATGGCGAAGCAGCGAAGCGCTGGTGCGGCGCAGCCGTCACAGGCGGGCGGCGGCCTTGGCGACATGCTGGGGAGCCTGTTCGGCGGCCAGGCCGCCGGCGCCGGCAGTGCGAGTCCGGGCGCCCCCGCGGGGGGACTCGCCTCGATGCTCGACCTGAACGGCGACGGCAATCCATTGGACGACATCCTGCGGATGGCCTCCAAGGGGCTAGGTTAACCCTGCTTTGAGCTCGTTTCCGCAGCCGAATCGCGTGCTCCTGGTTTACACCTAAAGGCGCACGCTCGAGCCGTCTGTGCAAGCGTAGACCTAGCTGCCGTAGACCTGGACTGGGACACCGGCTTGTCCGTGTCGGCAGACGGCATGTGATGACGCTAATCTTCCACGATCCAGGACGGACGTCGGGTTCACCTGTCGGGTACAATGAGGCGAAAACCACGCCCGCCGCTTTCCATCGATCAGCCATAGCACGTTAAAATCCCGACAGAGCGTGTCCTCAGCGCGGCGACCATCACCGGGGCGGGCAATGGTCCATGCTCTCGTCGATCAGTTTCCACACACTTTCCGATTCGGCGATATTAGCGCCGCGTCGATGATACCGTTCATGTCTCCTCTTGTATCTAAAGTGAATCGATCGAGGACCGGAAGTTTGGGGCAAGCGGTGCGTCCCTGCACAGGCGTAAACAAAAGTTGACAGCGACTCCGGTCGAGGGTTATAGGCAGAGCACAATAAGGAAGGCTTGGAGGAAACCTCATGATCGCCGGTCACGCGGTAGCTCAATGTCTTCGTAACGAGGGCGTTCGCCACGTTTTCTGCGTTCCCGGGGAAAGCTACGTTGCCGTTCTCGACGGCTTGTGCAGTATTCCCCAAATCCAACTCGTCACCAACCGGCAGGAAGGCGGCGCTTGTTTCATGGCCGAGGGCTACGCCAAGGCGACGCGCACGCCGGGAGTGTGCATTGTCACACGCGGGCCGGGGGCGACCAACGCGAGTATCGCAGTTCACAGCGCCAAGTACGATTCCGTCCCGCTGGTGTTATTGGTCGGGCAAGTCGCGCGGTCGGCGCGCGGCCGGGAAGCGGGCCAGGAGATCGACTACACGCATTTCTTCGGAACCCTAGCCAAATGGGTCATCGAGATCAGCGATGCCCGGCAGATTCCGCGCATCATGGCGCGGGCGTTTCATATCGCGCGCAGCGGCCGTCCCGGACCGGTGGTGGTCTCATTGCCGCGCGACATGCTCGAAGAAGATGCGAAGATTCAAATGATCGATCCTTATCCCGCGGTGCGCTTCGATCCCGACGCGAAATCGATCGAGCAGGTCATCGACCGGATCAATGCGGCGAAAAGGCCGGTCTTGATCGCCGGTTCGGGCACTCAGTATTCGAACGCGAGACAAGAGTTGGTCGAGTTTTCCGAAAAATTTCAGATCCCGGTGCTGACCTCCTATAAGCGCCAGGACGCGTTTCCGAACAGTCATCCGAACTACATCGGCAACCTGGCAAACGCCAACAAGCACACGCGTAATCTGGCCGCCAATGAAGCCGATCTGATCGTCGCAGTCGGCAGTCGAATGAACCAGCAAACGACCGGAAGTTTTGCTTTCCCCAAGCCAGGCCAACCGTTCATTCAAATCTATCCCGACGAGCAGACGATCGGCCAGAATTTGCGTCCCGACTTCGCCATCGTTGCCGATGCCAAAACTGCCCTGGCCGCCGCTGTTAAATTTCCCGCTCCTCGACCCAACGAGAGCCGCGCAGGCTGGGTCGCGGAACATCATGCCGCGCAAAAGCGCTACGCGACGCCGCGTGAACGGCCGACCCGACGGGTCTCGATGGAGCGGGTGTTGGCGGATCTCAAAGCGGCGCTGCCGCCGGATGCGATCACGACGACGGATGCCGGCAGTTTCGGACAGTGGCAGCAGCGCTATTTGGAATTCGATCAGGCGGATTCCTATATCTCGCCGACTCTCGGCTGCATGGGACCGGGTGTTCCCTCGGCGGTAGCGGCGAAGCTCGCGCACCCGGAGAGGCTCGTGGTCGCTCACGCGGGCGACGGCGGATTTCTCATGACTGGCCAGGAGATGGCGACGGCAAAACAGTACGGCGCAAACATCATTGTCATCGTTTACAACAATGGAGGATACAACTCGATTCGCATGCACCAGGAAGCGCAGTACCCCGGGCGCCAGTATGGCAACGATCTCAAGAACCCGGACTTTGCCGCACTCGGTTCGGCTTACGGCGCATTGGGATTGAAGGTGAATCGCGATGAAGAGTTTTTGCCGGCGCTCAAACAGGCAATGGCGGTTAGAAATTCGGCCTTAATCGAGATCATGACCGATTTGGAATTTGTCACCCCGAACGCGACCTTGTCGGAACTCTCGGGAAAGCCGTTACAGGGAGGCGATTAGTTGCGGGCAGCGGGCAGTAACTCTGCGGTTAACGCGGGCGCGCAAGGAATAATCGGCGCGACAGGGTGTGCCATAACGATCTTTCAATTGGTCGAGAAGCGTACTAAGAATTTGCCAATCACTTGAACCTTAGGAGATGACGCGTGGGAATTATCGATGCAGATACTCATATCGACGAGACCGATGACACATGGGAGTACATGCAAGAAGCCGATTTAGCATTTAAGCCGACGACCGCCTATCCGGCGAATCCTGACCCAAAGCTCCCGCCGGCACGCTACTGGGTGATCGACGGGAAGCGCCAGGTGCGTTTTGTTCGCAGCGACAAAGACTCAGGCACCACCGCTGAAACGCGCGAGTTGTTGGACGTCAAAGCGCGGCTCAGGCACATGGATGAGCTGGGCACGGATATCCAGGTGATCTATCCCACCTTGTTTCTAATGGAGGCAACCGAAAAACCCGAGATCAATGCGGCGTTGCGGCGCAGTTACAATCGTTGGCTGGCAGACCGGTGCGCTCAATCGGGCGGCAGGCTGCGTTGGGTGTGCATGCCGCCGCTGCAGAGCATGGACGATGCCTTGGCGGAAATACGCTGGTCCAAAGAACATGGCGCTTGCGGAGTCTTGAAGAAAGGCGACCGGGAAGCGGGAAAGTATCCGGCCGACCCGTACTTCGATCCTTTCTACGCGGAAGCCGAAAAGCTCGATTTGCCGATTTGCATTCACACCGGCTCCGGCGTGCCGGATTTCTCGCCGGCCCGGGAATTTTCCCACGGTCAATTCATGCGCACCAAGGCGGCCGCGATCAACGGTGTGATCGGACTCATCCTGCACAAGGTTCCGGCCAAGTTTCCCAAGCTGCGCTTTGGCTGTATCGAAGCGGGCTCCATGTGGACGCCGTTTGTCGCCTACGATCTGCGCCGCCAACAGTTCCGCCAACAGGGGCGCGAAAGTAGCGGCGTGCTGGGCGTGCCGAAACTCGAACTTGCCTCTAATCTTTTCAAGGAAAACCGGATGTATGTCACCTGCCAGGTCGACGAAGATCTTCCCTATATTCTCCAATGCGTCGGTGAAGATAACCTGATGGTCGGGTCGGATTACACTCACCGCGATCCCTCGATGGAACTCGAGTTCCGCAGAGAACTACAAGCGCGCGCCGAGAAGGGCGACATTCCTCACGCTGCGGTGCAAAAAATTCTCTACGATAACCCGAAAAGATTTTACGGGCTGTAGGATCCTTGCGCGCTGAGACGGTATCGCAATAAGATCATGCCTGGATATCGCATGCTGATTCATCGGTGGGAGTCAGATAAACTCGTGTTATTTCCGATTTTCGAAAATGCAGGTCCTGAGACATTCCGCGCTCGGATGAGGAGCAACTTCCATTTTTAGGAGGAGGCGAATGATTATTCTGAGTCCCGAAGGAAAGGCGCAGGCAACGGCGGCGCGAGTGGCCGGCCTACCCCGATTTGGCGATTTGCACGGCAAGATTATCGGATTACTCGATAACAGCAAGCCGAATGCCGACAAGCTCGGTGAGCGCTTCGAACAATTGCTTCGTGAAAAGTACGGCGTGGCCGGGGTCGTGAAGCGGCGCAAGCTTACGGCGCAGCAGGGCGCGCCCAAGCAATATCTCGACGAGCTGGCGTCCCAGGCCGACTTCGTTCTGAGCGGTCTCGGCGATTGAGGCTCGTGCACGTCGTGGAGTGTCCACGACTCCATCGAAATTCAAAAGCGCGGCCGGTTTGCCGTAACCGTGATCACACATGCTTTTGAAGCTCTCGCCAAATCCGAACGGGAGGCTTTCGGCGTGCCGGATCACCCCGTGCTGATCGTGCAGCATCCCATCGGCACCGTAAAGCAGGAAGAGGTCAATAGACGAGCCGATGCGGCATTCGAAAAGCTGGTTGAGATCTTGCTCGATCCGCAGCAGAAGAAGGCCGCTGTCGGTTAATCCTGGCGGCGCGATCGCATGATTTGCGACGAACCCCGTCTCCCGCTTAAACCTGAGGCTGATTCGCCGAGGAGGATCGGAGAGCGGGAGAGCACGACCGACGGTGCGGATGTCTCACCCATAACCGCCTAACGAAGGGGTACACGATGACACCTATCTCTATGCAAGCAGAACGGATCGAAGTCGAAGATGATCTCTGGGCGGTGCAGTCGTTTTTCGACGAAAGAGGATGGAGCGATGGGCTTCCAATCATTCCGCCGACGGAAATCCGGGTCGAACAGATACTTGCAGCGGTCAAGCGCAAGCCCGAGGAGGTGATCGGGCTGGTGCCGCCGCGTTGGGCGCCGGCTACGATCGAAAAAGTCGCCATTAACGCGGTGATGGCCGGCTGTAAACCCGAGTACATGCCGGTGCTCATTGCAGCGGTGGAAGCGCTCACCGATGCCAAGCTCAATCTTTATGCACTGCAGGCGACCACGGGGGGGCCGGCGGTCATGTTGATCATCAATGGGCCGGTGCGCAATCAAATCGGAATCAACGGCGGCTCGAATGCGCTCGGCGAGGGGTTTCGCGCTAACGCGACCATCGGCCGCTGCGTTCGTTTGGTCCAGCGCAATATCGGCGGTTCGTATCCCGGCACCACTTGCAAAGCGACCCTGGGTTGGCCGGGAAAGTATTCGATCTGCATTGGCGAGAACGAGGAAGCGAGCCCCTGGGAACCGCTCCATGTCGAGCGCGGCTTCGAGAGGGAAGACAGCACGGTGACAGCGATCAGCGCCGACGGTTCGGTGCGCGCGTCCGATCTCGACAGCACAAAGGCTGTGGGGATTCTGAGCAATTTCGCCCAGCGCATGGAAGGACCTTCGGGACCGGAGGCGGTCATGGTGATTTGCCCGGAGCACGCCAGGATCATCGCCGGTGACGGCTTCAGCAAGACCGACGTGAAAAAGTTTATCTGGGAGCGCGCGGCGTATCGCATGAAAGACTTGCCGGAGGAAACTTTTGCTCAACGCGCCAAGCGCCGGCCCGATCTAGATCTGACGCGCGAAAGTGTCATTCCGATTACCGACAAGCCTGACGATATTCTCGTCGTCATTGCCGGCGGCGACGGTTCGCAATCGCAATACATCCATGTCTGGGGACAGAGCACGCCCGAGGGCGGTTCGACGCGGTCGGTGACGAAATTGATCCAAGACTGAGAGTTCAAACCGTCCAAGCCGGCTAAACCGTTCGAGGTGATCTCGCTCGGGAGCAGTAAGATCTTTTGCCCACAAATTCGGGCGGCGATACACTCACATTCGTTCGTTAGATTCTTCCCGATACAATCCGAACGCGCGTAAAATCGGCTCGTCATGCATGGAGAAGAGAATTGCTTCGGCCGTTGCCGATCTGTTGGCATGTTCGTGCCACGCCCACAACGGCACGATGAAAGTGTCGCCTTTCTGCCACTGGAAAGGCTCGCCGTTGATGAGCGTCGTGCCGCTACCGCGGAAGGCGTGATAGATACTCGTGCTGGTGTGGCGGTGGGATCGGGTCTTTTCGTCCGGCCGGAGCATTTGCACTCGGCATGACATCGTGGGCAAGGTTGCCGCGCCGGTTGCCGGATTGACAAATTCAAGCGCGGCCCCGTCAAAGATGTCGCCGGGCGTGCGCGCTAATCGTTGCAGCGCGGCATCGGTATCACGCCAGTGATAGTGCAGCAAAGGCGGAGCTTCCGGCTTGGCGCTATCGAGCGGTCGGGTCATGCCGTAAAAGACCGCCGGATCGATAGTCTCGCGTACCGGCAAGCGGCCCGACTCGTACGGATCGAAAGAGATTTGATGCAGCGCCTGAATGAAAGGAACGTCGAGTCCGTCGATCCAAACCATGTTTTCATCACCCTCATGGGCGTGCTCGTGCCAGCAACCATGCGGCGTGAGGATGAGATCGCCGTCTTCCATGACCATCTTTTGACCGTCGACGTTGGTATAAGCGCCACGGCCCTGCAGGATAAAGCGAAACGCGGCCATGGTGTGGCGATGCGCCGGCGCGACTTCGCCGGGTTGAATCAATTGAAATGACAGTAAGATCGTGTGGCTGGTCATCTCACTGTCAGCCATGCCGGGATTGACCAAGCGAATCACCCGCCGTTCCACGCTGCCGCTGGCGACCGAAATTTTCTCTTTCGCTTGAATTAAGCTGTCGTAGATATCGTGCCACTTCCAAAGATGCGGCTGGACCCGCGTCTTCGGATCAGAGGGCCGCTCGGCGTGATCAACGTTCCATAGTCCAGACAGCCAGCGGGGCCGGAGCACATCGTTTAGCTGTTCGATTTCTTTGGACGGTTGCATGTAGCCTCCGCGCTAAGTTGGTTCAAAACGTTTAAGTAGTTCAAGCGGTTTCTCGGATCATAAGCCCGGTTCGGTTTCGGACGTTTTGAACGAATTAAACCTCTTGAACGGAGCGAAGCGGTTGAACCCGCCGTTTTCCCCTACGGGAAACGGCGATACACTCCGTCATAAAAATTTCCGATCATCTGCACGGCAATCTTGCCGCAATATTCCAGCGGCCATCCGGCGCGTTCGTTGCCGTAACCTTCCTGGAGCGCGACTTCGAGGATCGCCTGATTCGTGCCGCCATGTTCTTCGTCGAGGTCGGCTTCTTCGTGAATACGAAAATATTTCATGGCGTCTTTGGTGACGCCGTATTTGGGCAAGCTCTGTTGAAAATCGCGCGAGATGAAGCCGAAGATCTCTTCTTCCATGTGCACGGCGAAACATTCGGCAAGCGGAATGTCAATCCAAGAACGAACGAAGAAATCGACCAGGCCGCGGGCTTCCGGAATGAGCTCGCACTCGATCATCTCGTCTGCGGACACGCCTAGTGCGTTTCCCAAGATCGGCAGCATGCGCGCGTGGCCGCCGATCGCCGGTGTTGTGAATTCTTCGCCGATTTTCTGCGCGATACGATTTTCCAGTTCCGGATGTCTTTTGAAAAAGCCGACGAACTGATGGTACACGGTTGCCATGCCGGTATTGACCTCGAGCGCGAAGGAGTACCAATTCTTAATCCATCCCTGGAGGCGAGGGCGAGATAACGTGCCGGCGCGAAGATCTGTGAAAAACGGCGACGGCTGAACTTCGCGGTAGTAAGTATCGAGGATGATTTTTCTGATCGCCTCAGCCGTTTGTTTTGCTTCTTGCGGCGTCATTTTGCTATGTTCAGCCACGGCGGGTTCCCTTTAAGTGATGAATTGTTTTCTTGCAAAACACTTAGCTGAAGGGCGCGCTGCTTGTCAACGTGCCCTTCGGCTCGATCGATGTGCTCGATGGGGGCTCAAATACGGCAAGCCACGCCTCGTATCTAGTGATGTTGTGGTGAAAAAATGAAGCAAGCCGACGGCAGGAGAAGTTGACTCAAGCAAGCCCACGAGCTCGGTAAAATCCGGACGATCGAAGCAGCGGATTGGGACTTAGAGATAGGCGGCGTTGCCGATATCGTCAATGAACGGGGAAGTGATCGGACGAGCTGTCGTGAGAATTCATTGCGGAAGCACGGCAGGCGTCTGGTATAGGAGGGACGTAGGTTGGAATTGATCAAACAGTTGTCGTTTTCGTTGCCGGCCCTGCTTTGTTGCATTGCGCCGCTGCACGCGGCGTTGCGAGAAGTGCATAAGGAGATGGGAATCGTGAAGTAAGTCAGGTTGGAGTAGTGGAGTATTGGAGTGCTGGGTTCCTCGATACCCGGAGGTTGTTATGAAGAATGGATTTCGTGCTTTCGATAGCGACATGCATGTGTATGACCCCGCGTTTCTCTACGAGAAGTACATGAACCCCAAATGGGGCGATCGGATTCCGCGCGGGCGCCGGAACGGCAAGCACGGGCGCGTCGAGTTCTCTATCGGCGCCGGCAAGGAGACACTGCGTCAAATCACTGACGTCATCGATCACGGACAGAAGCAAGTCGCCGATCGTTACGACTTTGCCGTCGCTCGCGACTATGACGCCGTGTCGCAGCTCGAAGCCATGGATCGCGAGGGCCTGGACGTGGCGGTGCTGTTTCGCACATCGCCGCTGCACTGCGATGAGACCTTGGAGCCGGAGTACGCCAACGATCTTTGCAGGGCGTGGAATGACTGGATTGCCGATTTTTGCAAAGAGAACCCGCAACGGTTGAAAGCTTCTGCATTGATTACGCTGCATGATGTCGATCTCGCCGTCGATGAGGTGCGCCGCGTCGTCAGCGGCTTAGGCATCCGGGCGCTGTCTCTCTGCCCCGAGCCGATCAACGGCAAACGCATCCACGATCGTTATTTCGATCCTTTGTGGGGGGAAATCGAAAAGCTCGATGTGGCCCTTTGTTTTCACCCCCCGGCCCGACCGAAGCAGGATCAGGTCGCCAACAAGTTCTTCGGCCACCCGAACGCCAACATCGTCGCTCTGGCTTTGCGCAATCCGGTTGAACTGATCCAGGCGGTGTCGAGTTTTTGCGCCGGCGGAGTATTGGAAAAATTTCCGAAACTGCGAGTCGCGTTCCTGGAAGGCAACTGCGCATGGTTGCCATGGCTGCTTTACCGGCTCGACGAGCGCGCCAAGCTGCACGGACCATTGGCCGACGTGCCGCTGTCGCGCCAGCCGAGCGAGTATTTTCTTCAACAGTGCTTTATCTCGGTGGATCCGGATGAATATCTCGTGACCGACGTCGTCAAGCGTCTCGGCGACGACAATCTCGTGGTCTCCACCGACTATCCCCATATCGACGCGCACTTTCCTCAGGCGATCGATGAATTCCTCGAGATTGGCGGTTTGAGCGATGCTAATCGGAGGAAAATCTTGTGGGGTAACTGCGCGCGGTTGTACGACATGGGTTAAAAACTCGTTAATATTCAAAGGCTCAAGGTTTCAACTTTCATCTTGGATTTGATCAAAGAAGGAGTCAGCGAATGACACGTAAAGCAATCTCGATACTGCTGGTTTTATCCGTTCTCGGTTGGGGCTGGCGCTCAGCGGAGGCCGCAGAGGCGGCTTCGAAAGCGATCTTCGCCTATGGCGCGATCAACGCCTATCTGACCTCCACGTGGATCGCCAAGGAGCAGGGCTTCTTCCGCAAGCACAACGTCGAAGTGCAGCCCGTTTTCATCATTGCAACGCAGGCGGCGCAAGCGATGCTCGCCGGCGAAGTGCAGGTGGGGCTTATCGGCCCGACGCACGTGATCAATGCTGTCGCGGCCGGAAGCGATATGGTGATGATCATGGGCAACCAGAACAAAGTCAGGTATCAACTGGTCGCGCATCCGAGCATCAAGCGCGCCGAGGACTTGAAGGGAAAAACCTTCGGTATCGGCGCCAGCATGGCCGGTTTGGCTAGCCTCGCCGCGCTCATGGCTCTGGATCATCTGGGTTTGAACCCTCGCCGCGACAATATCACGCTTCTGCCCACCGGGCCGGAGCCTTCGCGCCTGGCGGCGTTGAAGGGTGGCACGACTCAAGCGACGGTGATCGCGCCGGAGATTTCCAAGGCGGCCATCGCCGAGGGCTTTCCGGTGCTGGTGGATATGGCCAAGATGAATATCCCCTTCCAAGCAAGCGGTCTGGCGGTGATGCGCAAAACCTTGCGCAGTCAGCCCGTGATGGTCGATCGCGTCGGACGGGCACTCACCGATTCGGTTCGTTTCATTGTCAACCCGGCGAACAAGAACGTTGTCCTGCCCTCGATGATGAAGAACCTGCGAATTAGCGATCAAGCAAGGGCGGAAGAGGTCTATGCCGATCTCGTCGACGATTTACCGGACAGTATTTGTCCAACGGTGCCGGGTGTGCGCAGCATCGCGAAGCTCATGGCGGAATTCGGCGTCAACCCCAAGGCCGCGCAAGTCAAAGTCGACGACGTGGTCGACCTGACGTTATGCAAACGCTGGGGTAGTCAGGCGCGCTGAGAAGGTTGGTGGGCGGCCGCAGATTCGGAATGTCTCCGCCAAGACGCAAAGAAGATCTGGTTATTTCGGCCGCGGGAGAAATCCTTCTGAAAGAATTTCTCGCGCTGCTCGAAATGACGAAACCGGACTGTCACGCTGAACGAGAAGCCGTTTCGCAATATTACAAATCACATGAATGTCATGCTGAGCGAAAGCGAAGCATCTGCTGGTTCACCGGCTCACGAAAAGCGGATTCGTCGGCCGCGCCTCAGAATGACACTCTGACAGTAGTCTAATGAAGTGAAGCATCTGTTTACGAAGTTGTTTCGTTGATGTTCGAGTGTTAGCCAGGAGACGCGAATGCTGCTTAGCGAACAAGAACTCGACGCCATGCATGCCCGCTTTCCGTACCCACGCTTTTCCAAAGCGGAATACGAGCGGCGATATAAGAACATCCGCGCGATGATGCGCGAGCACAACCTCGATTGCCTCCTGATCGTGGGCGGGTCGGCAGCCTACGGCCGGCTCTGGTTCAACGTCCGTTACGTGACCAACATGATGGGAAAAGCCGAGATGGCGAACTACTGCTTTTTCCCCCGAGAAGGGGAGCCCGCCGTGGTGACGCGCCCGGGCCATTCCCTCGCCGGCGGCATGCTGGCCCGTACAGCCGTGCGCAACGTCATCGTCGGAGCGCCCAGCGTGCTCGGCGCCATCGTCAACGAGATCAAACAGCGCGGCTATGACAAAGGACGCGTCGGCATCGTCGAGTACGATCCGTACACTTCGATTCCAAAAAACCACTGGGATTTTTTCACAACGAATTTACCGCAGGCCGAATTCGTTTTCGTCACCAAAGAATTCATCGTTCTGCGGCTCTTGAAGAGCGCGGAAGAAATTCGATTCCTCGAGCGCTCGGCGGAATTAGGGGATGTGGGGCTGCGCGCCATGCAAGAGCGGGTGAGGCCCGGTATGACCGAGGGCGAGGTATTCGGACTCGTCCACGAGGCCGTCATGAAGGCTGGCGGCGAGATGGGTATGATCCAGCTCGGCTCGTGCTCGATGCTCGATCCCGATATCAACGATCAGCGGCCGCGTCCAGTCGATCGCGTGATCGGCGAGCGCGACATCATCAACAACGAATTGGGGATTTTTTACAACGGCTACGAAGCCCAGTGCGGCAGACCGGTGGTCACCGGCGATCCGACAGCCGAATACAAGGAAATGTTCGAGATTGCGGTTGAGGGTTACCAGCGTCTTGCGCCGACACTCTCTGCCGGTAGGAGCAGCGAAGATTCGATCCAGGCCATGCAATTTATCCGCGATACGGACTACGAATTTTACGGCGGGTTTCTCCAAGGCATGCTCGGCGCCAACCCGCGCCACGAGCCGCAAATTGGATTTGACCGCGTGCAGAGCACGGAAGACCGTTTTCTCTTCGATTCGGACGGTAGGCTGGTTTACCAGGTCGGGCATGTGTTCGCTTTGCAGATGCACATCGTCGATAAAAACCACACCCGCGGACTTTTTCTCGCCGATTTTTTTGCCATTGAGGAAAAAGGCCCTCGTTGCCTAAACAAGTTTCCCTGCGAAATCATACGGTGTCGATCGAGTTGATGGCGCAGGAGAATTGACTGAAACTTCACCGCGTGATACGCGAAATTACCCGCAGGCGACTTATCGACTGGCCGATTGGAGGCTTCACCGCATGCAAGTTTGTTTGATTCGATCGCTCATCCTTCTTGTTGGTTTTTTTGTGCTGACTTTGCCCAAGTCAATTGACTTTGCGCGCGCCGCCGAGCCGATAAAGTTCGCGCTGCCGGGAAATTCAATGGGTTACCTGCCGCTGTTTGTCGCCGTGCACCGAGGTTTTTTCCGAGACGAGGGACTGGAGATCGAGCTACCGCGCCTGCGACCCTCGATTGCGCAAAATGCGCTCCTGGCGGGAGAGGTGCAGTATCATGGGCTCGCCGATTCAGGCTTGCGCCTGGCGGCACGCGGTTTACCATTGAAAGCGATCTTCTACGGCGCTGACCGGCCGATGTATTATCTGGTGGCGCAGAAGGACATTCGCTCGGTAGCCGAGCTCAGGGGCAAACGAGTCGGTGTCAGTCAATTCGGCGGCACTTCCGACCTTTCGGCACGCCTGGCGCTTAAGCACTTTGGTATCGAACCGGAGAAGGACGCGATACTTATACAAATCGGCGCCGAGGGAACGCGAATGGCCGCGTTGCGCGCCGGTTCAGTGAGCGCGATCATCGTTCCGGTGCCTGCCGTTGCGATTCTCAAACGGGAAGGGTTCAATGAAGTGTCCTTTGTCGGCGACGTCGTCGAGTTCGCCAGCAACGGCTACAGCACGACCGATCAGCGCATCAAGGAGCATCCCCAGGAAGTCAAGAAAGTCGTGAGATCTCTCTACCGCGGCTTGCGCTACGCCAAGGACAATCCCGAGGGAACCATCGGTGTGATTCAGAGGGAGTGGAAAGTCGATCCCGAGATTGCCAAGGGCTCCTATCAAGCCATCATTAAGGCGCTAAACGAGGACGGCATCATCGGCGAGAGACAACTCAAGGTTCACTTCGATCTCATCCGCAAGGTCGAGCAGGACGTCGGCGATATACCCGTAGAGAAGGTCGTTGATTTCCGCCTGCTGAGAGAAGTGCGCAAAGAGATCAGCGGCAAATAATTCCGACGCTGGCAGGCGATCAGGCGCCGGTTTCGCGACGGCCGCTGGAGCACTACGCCCTGCGTATTTCCGGCTGTAGACACTATTACCGCGACGGGGCTTGCCGGTCTCAGGCCCGGTCCTCTACAGTGTTTCAACATTTAGTCGAAGCGCCGCAGGCCAGTGCTGGACAGCCCGATTCGCGCTGCTGTTTACCTTCGCTTGACGCTTTTGGACCCAACCGTTATTGTCACGCCTACCGGCCAGGAATCATGGACCCGCAAATCATCTCGCGTCTGACCCAGCGCATCGCCGCTGAAAAGCTCGATGCCATCGTCGCCGTCTCACCGGAAAATGTTGCTTATGTCTCGGGTTTTGTCGTGCCGTCGCAGTCGCTCATGCGCTGGCGCCATGCTGCCGTTATTGTCACGGCGGACGAACGGATTTCGATGATCGCCATCGATATGGAAGCGACCACGGTAAAGGCGCACGCGGGGATCGGCGATTTGAAAATTTATCGCGAGTTCAGCGATGATCCGATGGACAAGCTGGCTGACTCGCTGAAGGACTTGAAGCTCGACGGTGGCAAAGTTGGGATCGAGTTGGAGTTTCTTCCTGCAAGAGATTTTGCCCGGCTGCAAGAAAATCTTCCGACCGTTCACTGGGTCGCCGCCGATGCGATTTTCAATAAAGCGCGGCAGATCAAGACGGCTAACGAATTGGCGTTGCTACGCTCACTCAGCAAGCTCACAGACAAGGCGATCGGCGACGCGCTCAGGTCAGCAAAGATAGGGATGACCGAGATGGAGCTGGCGGGAGTCTTGCTGACGTCGCTCTTCGGCGGGGGTGCCGAGAGCTATAAGCTGATGATCATCGCCAGTGGCGAGCGCAGCCAGTTTCCCAATGTCGGGCCAACCGACCGGAAGCTGCAAAAGGGCGATATTATTCGGATGGAGATTTTCGGCCAGAAAAGCGGCTATCTCAGTGGCGTTTGCCGCACAGCGGTGCTGGGCGACGCGACGCCGGAGCAGTACAAGATCTGGGCGAACCTGATCGAGTGCAAGTATCTCGTCATGGATTTGATTAGGCCGGGCGCGAGCTGTCCGGACATTTACCGAAAATTCCTCGCGAAATTCAGCCAACTCGGTTTCGAGCCGATCAGTTTCGTCGCGCATGGCATCGGTCTTCACCTGCACGAGGAACCGTATATGGGCCGCTACGGAAACGAGATCGTCGAGGCGGGCATGGTCGGCGCCTTCGAGCCGCTGGTCTATATTCCCGGCCGCTTCGGCATGCAAAACAAGGACATGTTCTGCGTGACGGAGAAGGGTTGCGAGTTGCTTTCCGACGTCACACCCACCGACACGCTTTTGCGAGTTGGTTGAGATGAAAATCACCAAAATCGAAACCATTCCGATTCGCCTGCCGACCCGGCGCGTGCATCAATGGGCGAGCCTCACCACGCCGATCGGCGTTTACGTCATCATCAAGCTCTATACCGACCAAGGTTTGGTTGGTCTCGGCGAAGCACCGGTTTTGAAGGACTGGGGCGGCGATCACGGGAGATATTTCGGGGAGACGCCGCAGACGACGGTTCACATCATCAACGATATTTTGGCTCCCGCTTTGTCGGGCCAGGACCCCAGCCGATTCGAAGCCATTCACGCGGTGATGGACAAAGCCGTGAAAGGGTACCCGTATTGCAAAGCGGCGATCGATGCGGCGATTTACGATGTTGTTGGCAAGGCGCTGAAGGTTCCTGCCTGCCAGTTGCTCGGTGGTTTGTTTCGTGACCGCGTTCCAATTGCTCATAGCCTAGGCTTGATGGATATCGAAAGGGCTGTTGAGGAAGCGAGTCAAGCCAAATCGGAAGGTGTGAAGACGATCAAGCTGAAATGCGGGATCGATCACAAGCGCGACGTCGAGCTGGTGAAACGGGTCCGCGAAGCCATCGGCCCGGACTTGCAGATCTGCGTCGATGCCAATCAAGGTTACCCGACAGCCAAACTCGCGGTAAAAGTTACCCGGGCGATGGAAGAGTATGATCTTCTTTATATGGAGCAGCCGGTCGAAGGGCTTGATCAAATGGCGGAAGTGACGCGGCGAGTCGATACGCCCATCATGGCGGACGAGAGTGCCTGGACGCCGCAGGATGTGATCGAGATTGTCCAAAAGAAAGCCGCGGATATGATTTCGATCTACACGACCAAACCCGGCGGCATGTTCAAGGCGAAGAAAGTCGCGGCGATCGCCGAAGCCGCAGGGCTAAAGTGCAACGTCAACGGTTCCGTTGAAACCGGCGTCGGGAATGCGGCGAATATTCATCTTGCCGCATCAACCGGTGTCGTAACCTACGGATGCGTTGTGCCGGTTTCGACACCGGAGGGGAAAGGCAAGGGCGGTATCGCCGGGATCTACTATCAGGATGATATTATCAAGGAGCCTTTCCAGTACGCGGACGGTGACGTTATGGTTTCCTCAAGGCCGGGGCTCGGTATCGAGTTGGATGAAGACAAGGTTCAGCGCTACCGCATCGCGTAACCACCGATAAGCACGCACGCCGTCCCCTACAAATTTCCATGGCCATTCAGAAGATCGCTGTACTCGGTGCAGGCAACGGCGGATGCGCCGCCGCCGCCGATCTGACCTTGCGCGGTCATGAAGTCCGGCTGTTCTCGAGATCGGAAAGCACCATCGCCACGCTCGCCCGGCGCGGTAAGATCGACCTCATCGAGGCTGGCGAGCAAAAATCTGCCGTGCCTTACTTCATGAGCCCGCACTTGCCCCCGGTGGTGCAGGGCGTCGATCTGATCGTCATCACCATACCGGCGGTCGGCCATGAATACCTGGCGGGCAATCTGGCAAAGTATTTGGTCGATGGCCAGCGAATCCTCCTCAACCCAGGGCACACCGGCGGCTCGCTCCATTTTGCCAATCTGCTGCGTGTGCTCCGTTGCAAAGCCGATATTCAACTCTGCGAGACCGTGACGCTCACCTACATCTGCCGTATGCCGGAGCCTGGCCGGGTGGAAATTTACCGGCGCACGACCCATCTTCGTTGTGCCGCATTTCCGGGAAAGCATACCGCCGGTCTCGTCCAGGAAATCCAACAGGTATTTCCCAACGTCGTTCCGGCCGCCAACGTGCTCGAAACCGGGCTTGCGAATATCAATGCGATCATGCATCCCGCCGGCATGCTCGGTAATGCCGGATGGATCGAAAAGAGCGGCGGCGATTTTCTCTGGTACTACGAAGGTATCACCCCGGCGATCGGCAAGTGGATCGACGGTGTCGACGGGGAACGGCTGGCGATCGTCCGCGCTCTCGGCCTTGAGCCGCTGCGCTTCGTCGATCTCTTTTACCAGGCCGGATTGACGACGGCGGAGGCACGCGAGAGCGGTTCGGCCTATCGGGCGATTCACGACAGTGAGCCGAATAGGACGATCAAGTCTCCTCCTTCGCTCGATCATCGCTACCTGAGAGAGGACGTCGGATATGGATTGGTGCCGATGGCGGCAATCGGAAAATTACTGGGCGTAGAAACGCCGGTCATCGATGCGCTGATTACGCTCGCATCGACGGCACTGGCAGCGGATTTCCGTGTCGACGGGCTGACGTCGGAAAAAATGGGATTGGCGGGGGTGACACGAAAAGAGTTCTCTAAACTTCTGCACGAGGGTTTTTAGCCGCCGATGAGGGGAGCTTTTTTGTGATCGTATCGGTGGAACTGTTATGTGAATCAGAACGAGCAGGAGCACGAATCACGAACACGGGGAGACTGGGAGAGCACCTATGCGGATCGGTTTATGCTTTGACGGTTTCTATTCCATCCAGGAAATGATCGAGCTGGCCCGGCTGGCCGATGAGGCCGGCATGCATTCGATCTGGATGTCGGATCATCTCTGTTTTCGCGATTCGCTTACTACCGCGATGGCGCTCTTGGCCGCCACCCAAAGGATCAAAGTCGCGGCGGCGCCGATGAGCCCGTATTCGCGTAACCCGATCATCACGGCCATGGCGATTGCGACAATGGAGGAGTTCGCGCCCGGCCGGGTCATCGCAAGTCCAGGAACCGGCAATGCGGCGGCGTTAAAGGAAGCCGGCATCGACTCGCCTCACCCGCTTCAAACCATGCGCGAGTATGTCGAAATCCTGCGCCGGTATCTGCACGGCGAAGCGGTGAATTTCCAAGGCAAGATGTTTCAGGTCAACGGCGCCAAAATGGGCTTCGTGCCGTCACAGCGGATTGATATGTATATTACCGCGGTGCGGCCGCGCATGCTGCGGCTCGCTGGCGAGATCGGTGACGGCGTTCTTCTGTCGGGTGGCTGTTCGCCCGGTTACATCGCCCAGTGCACTGGGGAAATCATGGCGGGCGCCGAAAACAGCGGCAAGACTCTCAAGCGGGTTGATGTCGCCGGTTTTGTGACTGCGGCGGTGTCGAAGGATCGGCAAGAGGCCGTTGAAGCTAACAAGCTCTTCCTGGCCTACATTTTCCGCAACGTGCACCACGCGGACAATATTCGCCTGGGCGGCGGCACAGTTGATCAGAAAGGTCTTGCCGCCGCCGTAGCTAAGCGCGATTGGGAGAACGCCAAGAAATTCATCAGCGACGAAGTCGTTCGTGCACATTCTATCGCCGGGACACCGGACGATTGCCGGAATCAGCTCGATGCATTCGTTAACGGCGGTCTCGACTTGCCCATCCTGCTTCCGACAGGCACGCAAGAGGCGCGCCGGCAAGTCATTCGGATGGCTCGTGAGCTGGTGAGCTGATTTCCCAGCTTTTAAATTCGTTGGCATTTACATTAAATAGAATCGGCTGAATTTCGTCTAACTCAAGGAGGTCCCTCACCATGCGTCTGCGAGCACTACTATTCATTGTAACCGCATTTGCCTGCTGGTTACTTCTCAGCGCGGCGGTTTCGGCCCAACCGGTCAACGTCGATGCAGCCAAAAAAGAAGGCAAGCTCGTGATTTACGGCACCATCGTTCCAAAGGTGATGGCATTGATTCAGAAGGGCTTTGAAGCGCAGTACGGCATCAAAGTGGAATATTGGCGCGGCGACGCCACGAAGGTGATCGACCGCGTACTCACAGAGTGGCGTGCCGGTAAGCCTAACTTCGATGTCGTGCTTGGCGCCAGAGGTCCGCTAGCGCTGGCCAAGCCCGAAGGCGTGTTTGCAAAGTATTCACCGCCGGGGGCGGCCAATTTTCCGGCGAAGTTTAGAGATAAGGGCGGTCAATTTACCGCGATGCGGGTTACGCCGGTTGGCATTCTTTACAATACCGAATTGGTAAAGGGTCCCGATGTGCCGAAAACATTCGACGACCTGCTCGAGAGCAAGTGGCAGGGCCAGATCAGCATGCCGGATCCCTCCCGCCACGCCAGTACGGCGCAGTTCCTGTGGAACATGGAGCAGCTCAAGGGCGACAAATGGATGGATTTTGTGCGCGGGCTGGCCAAGCAAAAACCTCATTTAGTGGAATCCTACTCCTCCGTGCCCAATACGATCGTGCGCGGCGAGACTGCGGTCGGCATCACCTACGTGCAATACGCAGGGCAGTTCAAGGGCCCAATCAGCTTTGCACCGCTCGACAAAGTTTTTGCCGATCCGAGCGACGTCGCGCTCAGCGCAAAATCGCCCAATGCGAACGCCGGAAGACTGTTCATCGAGTATCTTTGTTCCGCTGAAGGACAGAAGACGGTAGCCGGTACCGGGGAGTTCGTGCTCGCTCCTGGCATCTATCCGAACATCAAGGGTGCTGACAAGATCATGGACAGCCTACTGCTTATGAATGATGCGAGCAGTGAACGGCTGGCTCAGCTGCAAGGCGAGTTTCGTCAGCTTTTTGTAAGAAAATAGCGGAGATACGCTCTATGTTGGCGATCTTGACTTGACCACGTTCAACTTATAGTTTTGTTTAGTTTAAGACAAAAGGAGGATTTGTGAAGCGAAAAATGAATTACTGGTTTACAGTTTTGGTCTCACTGGCAGTGGTCGGCCTGGTGACGCGCGCGACCGTATCGGCTCAAGCTGTCAACGTCGAAGCAGCCAAGAAGGACGGCAAAGTTATTGTGTATGGAGCTCAGGTTCCGCAAGCGATGAAACCGCTCCACGCGGCATTTGAAAAAAAATACGGCATTCAAGTCGATTACTGGCGCGGTTCATCGACAAAGGTATCGGAACGCGCGCTGACCGAATGGCGCGCCGGCAAGCCCGGCTTCGACGTGGTCGAAGGCAATCGTGGCGTTCAACTGATCATGCGGGATGACGGACTATTTCAGAAATACATTCCGCCCTCGTCGGAAAAGTTCCCTGCAAAGTTTAAAGAAAAAGACGGCATGATCACCCCGTGGCGGGTCCTACCCATCAGTATTCTCTACAACACGGACATGGTCAAATCCGGGGAACTCCCGAAAACGTTCGACGATCTTTTGAATCCCAAATGGACCGGGAAGATCACTATGCCCGATCCCACCAGACACACGACAACGGCCCAGTTTTTATGGAACCTCAAGGAGTTAAAAGGGGATAAATGGCTGGATCTGGTCAAAGGACTGGCTAATCAAAAACCTCTGCTGGTGGAGTCCCTGGCGCCCGTGACAACTACAATTATCAAAGGCGAGGCTCCGGTGGGCATCACCTATATTAAATACGTAAAGCAGTACAAAGGACCAGTCGGGTACGTGTTGATGGACAAGTATCTGAGCGATCCGAACTATATGAGCCTGGGCGCCAAGGCCCCTCATCCAAACGCGGCGAAGCTCTATATCGAGTTCGTAACTTCAGCGGAGGGTCAGAAGCTGGCCGCCCAAGAAGGGGAGTTCGTGATGTATCCGGGGATTTACCCTCCGATCAAGGATGCGGAAAAGGTGGCTCCCAATATGATCTTTATGGAGAACCCCTCCGAGGCAGAATTTAAGAAGCTGATGACTAACACTTTTCGGGAGATCTTCTTCAACTAGCTCTCCGCGACATCGTTTGAATCGATGCCGTCAAAGAGGGCTGGCCTGCATGATGAGTGCGCAAGGCCGGTCCTCTTTGTGTTTCTGTGACTGCAGTGAAAGACACGACGCTAACAGATTCCACAGCCTCTAGCCGTCTCTTTGACCGTCCTTTTCGAGCCTTTTGGCAAAATCCCGATCGTGTGGTGGTCACGGTCGTCGGAATTATCATCGCCTATCTAAGTCTCTCACCCACTCTAATGCTTTTCTACGGCAGCTTCCGTACCAAGGCGTTGGGCGTGAAGGGGAACTTTACGCTCGAGCACTACATCAACGCCTACAGCGATCCGCTCACTTATGAGCTGTTTTTCAACTCCTTTGTTTTTGCTTCGGGTTCGGCGATTCTTGCGACCGTTCTGGCGGCCACACTGGCATGGATTTCGATCCGCACCAACGCGCCTTTTCGCAGGGTATTTGAGCTCACGGCGATCGTGCCTAACATATTTCCACCGGTCATGCTGGCGGTCGCTTGGACCGTGCTGCTCAGCCCGCGCACCGGGCTGATCAACCGATTTCTGATGGACATCTTCGGCCTTGCCGAAGCGCCCTTCAACATTTATTCGCTCGAGGGAATGATTTTCGTAGAGGCGTTGATCACCACGCCGCTGGCGTTCTTGCTGATTTCGGCGGCGCTGTATTCGATGGATCCCGCCCTCGAAGAATCGGCCCGAGTGGCGGGATCGACGAATATTCAGGTGGCCCGGCGCATTACCTTTCCGATCGTGCGTCCCGCGCTGCTTGCGGCTGGCATGCTTAATTTCGTTCGCGCCATCGAGAGTTTCGATACGCCGGCGATCATCGCTCTGCCGGCACGTATCGAAGTATTTACGACTAAACTCTATCGAGAAGCGATCGGCGCATTTCCACCGAACCAGAACCTGGCCGCAGCCTACGCTGTCTCGCTGCTGATCATCACGATGCTTTTCGTTTATTTTTATCGCCGGCTGACGGCCCGGGCTGAGCGCTACGTCACCGTTAGCGGGCGCGGTTACCGGCCGACGATCATCGACCTGGGAAATTGGCGCTACGCCGCTTCGGGTGTGGCGGGATTGATCCTCATTCTGATCGTCGTTTTGCCGTTCTCCGTGCTGATTTATGTTTCTTTCGTGAGCTATGTTCACGTCCCTGGGCCGCGGACTTGGGAACTGTTGACGCTGGATAACTACCGTTCCAACCTTACCGACGATCGGACTTACAGGGCACTTATGAACAGCTTGCTTCTTGCCGTGGGCGGCGCGACCCTATGCATGCTGCTTGCGGCGGTGACCGCGTGGGTGACGACTAAGAGCAAATCCGCGGGACGCGGCGTCATCGAAGCACTCACCTTTATACCCTGGGCGTTCCCGGGGACAGCGCTGGCCATCGGCTTGCTATGGACCTACGTTTACATGCCGCTACCGATTTACGGCACGCTGTGGATCCTGCTGATTGCATACATCACCCGCTTTTTGCCCTACGGTCTGCGCACGATGACCAGCACGATCGTGCAGTTGCACGACGATCTTCCACAAGCTTCGATGGCCTGTGGGGCCAACTTCCTGACAACTTTTCGGCGCATCATGCTGCCGCTGCTCAGGCCCGGTTTCATTGCCGGCTGGATTATTCTCGCGACGATTTACCTGCGCGAGTTCAGCACATCGGTGTTTCTTTACTCGCCGGGCGCCGAACCGTTGGGGCCGTTGCTTTACCATTTTTATATTGACGGCAACTTGGGACCGATGTGTTCACTCGCGTTGATCGTCAGCGTGATTTGCATCTTCCTCATTTTAATCGCTCGCAAGGTCGGCAAAGTGGGCGGCGCGATCGAGGGCCACTAAAAGGCAAAAGAGTATTGGAGTGGTGGAGTACTGGGGTGGAAATCCAAAACCCATTACTCCAATACTCCAGCACTCCAGAGGGATTCGGATGGATGCGGGAACAGCCAAAAGGCTGATAGAAAAGAATCTCTCCTACGACGAGGTCAAGCGGCTCACGGTGAAGCTGGTGCAGCATGCCAGTCCGCAGACCGAGCTGCTCGAAGCCGAACCTCAGGTGCTTGCGCTGATCCGCGACGTGATCAAGTCCGAGCTCGAACAGTCCGGCTTGAAGCCCTTCGTCGACAAGATGGGAAATCTCATTCTCCATCTTAAAGGCCGAGCACGTAGCGACCGGTTGATCCTCGTTGGCTACGCCATGTGCGCGGCGCCGAGCACGATGCGAAATCCCTATTCCGGAGAAATCGTCGACGGCACGCCTTATAAACTCGACGGCGAATGCGTATGGGGCCGCGGCGCCTGCGAGCAGAAGGGCAGTTTGGCGGCGATGATGGCGGCAGTCAAATTTATCGGCGCCGCCCATGTGGAGTTGCCCAGCGATCTATATTTTGTCGTGAGCGCCGCTGGGGAAACCGGCCGGCACGACTCACTCGCCTACGTTCTCGACCAAGGGAAGGTCGAGGCCGACTGGTGCATCATCGACGGCCCGCCGGAGATTCAGCTCGGCAACAAGGGCCGTGTCGACGTATGCGTGATCGTGCGCGGCAAGCAAGCACACAGCAGCCGTCCGTGGGAAGGGATCAACGCGATCGACGGCGCGATGAAGGCGCTCGAGAAGTTAAAGCCGTTGATGCCGTATCCCGAGACGAAATCCCATCCCGAGTTGGGCAAGGTGAGTTTGACCCCTAACGCGATCGAGAGCTTTCCGAAGGCGACCCATACGATCCAGAGCGAGTGTCGCATCATGTTCGACCGGCGCCTGTTGTCGGGTGACGATCCGGACAGAGCGATTCAACAGATGAAAGACGCGATCGGCAAGATCGAACCATTCGAAATTGAAGTGCAGCCGCGCGATTTCATGTATCCCAGCGAGGTCGGCAAAGACGCGGAAGTCGTGCGCGCGCTCGAAAACGGCATACGTTCCATGCTCGGCTACGAGCCCAAGTTCATTTTTTCCACCGCCGCCAACGACACCGGACTCTTGAATTTTCGCGGCATCCAGGCGATCAACTACGGTTCGCGCGACATCCGTTTCCAGCACACCGACCACGATTTAGTGCCGCTAAACAACGTGTTCAATGCCGCAAAGGTGTTCGCCTTCCTGGCAATCCATCGGTAGGAGAATTAAACGATACCGTTCAAAAGTTCAAAGGTTCAACGTTTCCGATCCGCGTTGAACCTTGAACGGTCAGCTCTTTGCTTCGTGCTTGCGCAGCATGCGCACGTAATAATCCCATAAATTGATCATCGCATCCGGCCGGTAGATCCGTTTGCGCTTGAGCAGGGCGTCTTCGTTTGTGGCCCAGGAGAAGGCGCCCATCGACGCGGCGGCGACTTGGGTCTTGGCGCTGTGCTCCAGCAAGACGCCGCGAATGCAGGCTTCCTCGATCGAAGTGCCCGCCACGACGATGCCGTGATTGCGCAGCAGCACGATCTTGTGCTCGCCCAGCAACTTCGCGACGGCAACGCCTTGCTCGGAGGTGACGATCAAGTCGGATGATTCTTCGAACTTGTTGATCGCCGGCGGAAAGAAGGCGCAACTCAAGTTGGTGATCGGCAGGAGGCGATGCTCGGACGACGCGATGATCGTCGAATAGGTTGGGTGGGTGTGAATCACGCAGCGAATCTCCGAGTTGGTCCGGTAGACCTCGCTATGAATCGGAAATTCGTTATGCCGTTTGCGCTTGCCGGCCAGCGTGTTGCCGTCGAAATCGATCAGCACCATGTCGTCTTCGGTCGCTTCTTCGAGGCCGATGCCCGAGCCTTTGATCCAATACTGGCCCGGCGTGTCGGTGAGCGCCGACACATGGCCGTAGATCATATCGTTATGGCCTTGCATGGCCAAAATCCTGCAGGCGGTCGCGAGCTTTTCTTGCAGAGTCATTCGCCCTCCTCCGGATAACGACAATGAAATCTATTTGAGCAGAAGATTGGCACCGTGGGTCAGCTGAAAATCGAGCTGGTGCGCATTGACATCTCCGCCGCGGAGCACGGCGGAGTAGGGCGATGGTCCGAAGCGGCGCAGCCAGTCGATGAGCGGGCTTGCACGGTCGCGCGGCGTGAGAAATTCCAAAGCATGGGGTCCCGCTTCAAAACGCAGGCCTTCCGAGCCGAGCTCGTTGTCAGTGATCGCAGCTCCGCTTGAGTCTAACAGCCGGCCGTACCATTCTTCGATTTGTGCCAGTTCTCCGGCCGCCACGGTGACTTTGTCGATCCCGCGAGCGCCATTTTTATGGCTGAACTGCTGCGGGATACGTTCGCTGCGTGGCGTGACGTCCTCGATCAAAAATGGCGCGACGCCTCGATGGCTGCCGGTGGCCAGTGCGAGCCGCCACTTGAGCTCGTAACCGTCCGGCCGTTTGCGCGACCAGGGCACGGGGTCGTTGATCGCGACGCCGGCGTCTTTGAGTGTTTGCGTGTCGCCGCGCAGGTCATCGGTTTGTAAACAAATGTCGACGAGGCGTTCGCCCTTGCTCAGCGGCTGCCACCAGCGGTGATCGACGGCCTCGCGATAAAACGCGATGATTTCGAGATAAGAGCCGTCCGCAAACGAAATCAACGCGTTGTGACTGCCGACCGGATGCTGGCCGCCCGGGATAACCGTGAAGCCCAGCTGCTCGTAGTCTTTGACGGCGTGCTCGAGGTTTTTGACCACGACGACCAGGTGATCAATTCCTTTAATCATGATTCTAAGGCTCTGGATAAACGGCTGATTAATGCAGCGCGGGGACGACTTGTTCAAGGAAACGTTTAAGATGTTTTTCCTGTTCCCACGAGGTCATGCGCAGCGTTATATGATCGATGCCGGCGGCAAAATAGGCTTTCAGCTCGTTGATGCACTGCTGCGGGCTTCCCGCGGTAGTGAAGCCTTCGACGAATTTCATGCTGAAGTTCGATGTGTAGTATTTGTCGAGAAACGCCTTGCTTTCGTCCAGCGCGGCCTGGCGGTTTTCGTTAATGTTGATGTTGTGGTAAAGCGCGCTGCCCATCTTCGATGGATCGCGGCCTTCTTCTTTGGCCATCGCCAAGATCCGGGCCCACTGCGATTTAAACTCATCCGGCGTCACTTTATTGGTCATCCAACCGTCGGCGTACTTCGCCACGCGGCGTAAACCTTTTTCCACGGCGGGGGACGGCGCGCTCGCGCCGTCTTTCCACGTAAGCCCGGTAGGATTGCTGGCGATCCAAATCGGCAGGGGGTTTTGCACCGGACGCGGCTGGATCGTCACGCCTTCGAATTCATAGAAGCGGCCCTTATGCGATGCTCTGTCTTCATGAAAGAGCTTGCGCAAAATCATGATACCTTCTTCGAGGCGCGCGACCCGTTCCGTGTCTTTGATACCCATGACCCGGTGTTCCAGGGCTTGCGCCGGGCTCTGCTCGTTTGGTCCGCCGAGACAGACCGCGAGCCACGAGCGCCCGCCGGAGATCACGTCCAAGCTCGTCCATTGCTGTGCGAGCAACGCGGGATGGCGCTGTGGAAAGGTCGCCATGCAGCCGACCGCGAGCTTGACTTTGTTGGTGATCGCCGCGAGCGCGGACAAAAGCGCGATCGATTCCAGGCGCGGCTTGGCGAGCAAGCTGTCGCCGACCCATACCGCGCTGAACGCACCGGAGTC
>Ga0210114_1000009_pt1 | contig 52201 bp, 60 predicted proteins | sample MayberryNW_TuleA_FD_185524 | JGI IMG/M metagenome (GOLD analysis project Ga0210114, IMG submission 185524) | Wetland microbial communities from San Francisco Bay, California, USA, that impact long-term carbon sequestration - MayberryNW_TuleA_D2... | ecosystem: Environmental > Aquatic > Marine >...
CGAGTTTCCTGCGAGAAGTGACCAAATAATTCTTAACGATCGCAGCGTACGACAATTGATTCAAGACGGGTCTATTGACGAAGATCGGCCAATCTTGTGGCGTCCGCGCCATCACTTTCACAACCCGAGATTGAATTGGGATGAGGCGGGCTGGCAGCCGCCGCCACTTTCTGTTCAGTTAGGCGAATCATCGGTCATATGGAGTCAGGATTCGAATCAGAGTGTCGGTGGAAAACACTCCTGGCACGATGCGAGAGACACCTACTTCCAGGCTTTGACGGCAATGTCGCAATCGGAAAGGAAAAGGCTCTATGGGGAAACGTTTAAATCTTTAGGGCATTTGATTCATCTCGTTCAGGACGCAGCAGTACCATCCCATACCCGTAACGATAGTCATCCAAATTACAAAGGGATTGGAGATCCAGACGCTTTTCATGGCTGGGCCGAAGGGCAGGAGGCAACAATCGCGGGGACAAATCCTCTCCCGTTCAACACGTCATTGCTCAATCAGACGAATCCTAACGCGTTTGCTCCGCTCCCGATCGCACGCATCATAGATTCCACTGACGAAGATATTGGGTCATTGGCACTTACACCCGGGGCGGATCTAGGCATAGCTGAGTACTCAAGCGCAAATTTTTATAGCGACGACACCGTAAATTCGACGAGCTTTCAATCACCGCTTCCAGCTCAGGTCGAGGTCCGCGCCCCAGAGCCGGATGCCACAGGGACAAAACTAAGACGCTATGTTTACTTCCGTTCCGGTTTCGGAGAGCAAGATTACCCCCTGGCCGTCGCTAGCGCACTCGCTCCCTATGTTCTCGATCCAATTGCAACTCCGGCTGAGAGCGGTCTTGACGACAAGGTTTTTACGGGATACGGAGCGAAACTGTTTCCCCGTGCCATCGGCTATTCGGCAGGGCTGATCGATTATTTTTTTCGTGGGCAAATCGACTCACTGGGTCCGGGGTTTGTTTTAGTGCCTTGGGAACAGAGGCCAACTTCGATCAGTGTATCGGGGGTGAAGATTGTTGTACCAGGAGGAGGGGAACAAACCGGGGCGGGAACGATGCGTTTGGTTTTGTTGCACAGAAATTCCTTCACCGGGGACCCGCAGGGAGAACTTTCGCCTGGGTCGTTCCCTGTAGTCGTCGTATCTAACGAGGTACCGTTTACAATTAGTTCACAAACTCAAAACGTAACCTTCCCGTTTGCTGCCGATTTGCCTTTCCCCACGATAGCTCCACCCCCCGAGCTTGGCTGCTGTTATGGTCATATGTACATGGGAATCATAGTTTATCGAGGGACACTCGGCCAAGAGACAAATAACGCGGTTGTCGCGAGCGGCTATTGTGCTGCGTCCGGTGTCAAGTGGGAAAGGTATTATAGCTTTGAGCGGTCAACAGTAGACGCCTATATTGGTGAATGCTAATCGCGGGTTTAAACGAAAACGAGTTGCGGGTTGCTCTGCGTCTAGGCCACCGCACCGGACTGACGGCGACTCCTTCAGATTTATCGTTACCGCTTGGAGCGGCCAAGCGAGAGCATAGATGATTGCCGGAAGAGTTGCGCGCCGATACCTTGCGAGTTCGCGCCGTCGATAAGCGATACCATCCTCACAGTCGAGCAAGCGCAAAAAGCTTTACAGGTAGTAGGCGCTGGTCAGGGCTTTCGGGTCATGACTCTTAATTAAGTCTTACAATTGTCCCGCGGAAATTCGAAAGCGCCGATGAGAATGCGGACGTGATGAAGCACACTCTATATCGCTGACATTCAGAATAATTACCCTGGAATCAACTGTTCGGCCGGTGTGCCTCGCGGCCGTCGCCTTGACTGCACGGCGCTTGGTGCTTTGGGCGGGGCTTTCTCAGTTGGAATTGAGCTTTCCATACATATGTGAATTGCGCGGTCGCTTGTGGTAAGCAATTGGCTTCATGGTCGACATTGCCGGCAACTACCAAAGGATCCTCTCGGGCATTAATGAAGCGGCGGCGAAAGCCGGGCGAGATGCGCGGCACGTTAAGCTGCTCGCCGCGGCCAAGTCGCAGAGCATAGAAGCGATCCAATCGGCGATCGCGGCGGGTGTGACGCTAGTCGGGGAAAATTACGTCCAGGAGGCGCAGCCAAAGAAGGCACAGACCGCGTCCGGTGTCGAGTGGCACATGATCGGCCATTTGCAGCGTAACAAAGCCAGGGCGGCGGTGGAGCTGTTCGATGTGATCGAGACGCTCGATAGCGTCACGCTCGCTCGGGAGTTGGATAAAGAAGGCGTGCGGCGCGGCGCGACGGTTCGAACTTTGGTCGAAATCAATTTGGCCGGCGAGGAAAGCAAAAGCGGCATCGCAAGAAATCAGGTAAAGAACTTGTTGGACGAGGTCGGTAAGCTCGCACATGTCGCGGTCGAAGGACTGATGACGGTGCCGCCGTTTAGGGAGAATCCCGAGGGCGTGCGCCATTATTTTCGCGAGCTCTGCGAGTTGCGCGAAGAGCTTACCAATCTGCGCGTTCCGAACGTCACATTGAAAGAACTGTCGATGGGAATGACGCACGATTACGCGATCGCGATTGAAGAAGGGGCAACGATCGTGCGCATCGGTACGGGGCTTTTCGGCCCGAGGAGCAACTGAGCCGATGTTCATTATCGCCAACCTGCTAATCGCGGTTGCACAAGTCCTCGACTATGTCTTGTGGGCTTATATGTGGATTCTGATCGGCCGCATCATTATTTCTTGGGTGAACGCGGATTACGACAATCCGATCGTCCGCTTTCTTTATTCCGCCACCGAACCGGTGCTCGAGCCTGTCCGGCGGAGACTGCCACTGTTTGCCGGCGGTTTCGATCTATCACCAATCGTGGTCTGGATCGCCATCATCTTTCTGCAGCGCTTTTTGGTCCGCTCGCTCTACGAGTTGGCTTATGCGTTAAGATAACGCGTGGCGGTTGTCTCCATGGAGTCTGTCCATGCCGCCGCTATTCGTGATAGACAATTGGTGAATGGTTTTCACCGCTACGATCGGAGTTTGTGCCGAGCTGACGACGATCCATTGTCAAAGTAAATGAATCGAGGAGCACAAAAATGAAGAATTTTATCGCCGGAAGTTGGCTCGACAAGCCAAAGAAAATCGAAGTGACCAATCCTTTCGATAATTCCGTCATTGATACCGTGCCCAAGGCCGATGCCAGCGACTTGGAGAAGGCGCTGGTATTCGCCGAGCGCGGCGCCAAGGTGATGGCCAAACTCTCGAGCTACGAGCGTTGGAAGATCTTGCGCAAAGCGGCCGACATGATGGCGGCGCGCAATGAAGAGCTCGGACAAATCATTTCCAAGGAAGAGGGAAAAATTATTGCCGAAGGGCGCGGCGAAGCGAGCCGGGCGGTGGAAACCATGATGGGCTCGGCCGAGGAGGCCAAACGGCTTCACGGCGAGACGGTACCGCTGGATGCCGATCCGACCGGCAGCAAAAAACTCGGCTTTACTTTGCGCGTGCCCTGCGGCGTGGTGGCGGCGATCGCGCCGTTTAATTTCCCGCTCAATTTGGTGTGCCACAAAGTCGGGCCGGCGTTGGCGGCCGGCAACACCGTGATCGTCAAACCGGCGTCAGATACGCCGCTGTCGGCAATAAAGCTCACCGAGATTTTATTGGAAGCCGGCTTGCCGCCGGAAGGGATACAGTGCATTACCGGATCAGGAGGTGAAATCGGCGACGCCTTGGTCGCCGATCGGCGCGTGCGCAAGGTGACTTTTACGGGCAGCCGTGAGGTGGGCGATCGGATATGCCGCACCGCCGGAATCAAAAAAGTCACCATGGAGCTGGGCTCCAACAGTCCGGTGATCATCATGCCCGACGCCGACCTGGAGAAAGTGGCGGCGGTGGTGTCGACTACCGGCTACGGGAACGCCGGTCAAACCTGTATCTCCACGCAACGCGTGCTGACGGCGAAAAAAATCTACGGCGATTTTCTCGACGCGCTCAAACCTAAAGTCGAAGCGCTGACGACGGGAAACCAACTGGACGAAAAATCGAAGGTCGGGCCTATGGTCAAAGAAAGCGAGGCCGTGCGGGTTGATGAATGGATCAATGAAGCGATAGGCGGAGGCGCTCGTTTGGTCGCCGGCGGCGGCAGACGGGGTGCAATTTATCTGCCTGCGATCGTAGCGGACGTTCATCCGGACATGCGCGTGTCGCGCGATGAATTATTCGGTCCGGCCGTGGCGGTAACGCCTATTGAGACAATCGACGAGGCCATTGCCATGGCAAACGACAGCGTCTACGGATTGGCGGCGGGTATTTTCACCGAGAACGTCGACTGGGCGATGAAGTTTGCCCGGGAGGCAGAGGCCGGCAACCTGCACGTCAACTGGGGCTCGCAGTGGCGCGTCGATCTGATGCCGTACGGCGGATTGAAAGATTCTGGGTTCGGCAAAGAAGGACCTAAATACGCGGTGCAGGAAATGAGCGAGCTTAAGATGGTGGTGTTTCACTTGAAGTCATAAGACGAGCAGAGATTAGAGATTTAAGGCGAGAAAAGCTCGAATATACAGGGGACGAGGATGAGGTCGGACGGAAGGAAACCGGGGCAGCTAAGGCCGCTGACAATCACACCCAGCTACATCAAGACCGCAGATGGATCGGTTTTGATCGAGATGGGCGACACCCGGGTTATTTGCACGGCGAAGTTGGAAGACCGCGTCCCCCCGTTCTTGCGCAACAGCGGCAAGGGCTGGATCACCGCGGAATACGGCATGCTGCCAGGTTCATCCGAAACGCGCATCGGGCGCGAATCGTCACGCGGGAAGATCGGCGGACGGACGCATGAGATCCAGCGCCTCATCGGACGGAGCCTTCGCACAATTGCCGACTTGCCCCGACTCGGTGAAAAAACCATTTGGGTCGATTGCGACGTTATTCAAGCCGACGGCGGTACGCGCACGGCATCGATCACCGGCGCGTATGTAGCCTTGGTGGAGGCTACTCGCAAATGGCGGCAGCGTGGTATTTTTACCGCCGATCCAATCAAGGATTCCGTTGCGGCGGTGAGCATCGGCATCATTGAAAGCAGGATTTTCTTGGACCTGTGCTACGAGGAAGACCGCAAGGCTGACGTTGATATGAATTTCGTGATGACCGGCTCGGGAAAGTTTATCGAAGTTCAGGGCACCGCTGAGGCGGCGCCCTTTACCCGGAAGCAGATGGAACGGATGGCAGAAATCGCGCATAGCGGCATCAAGGAACTGTTCAAGGCCCAAAAAAAAGTGATTGCTTCGCTCTCACCTGACGCTTTGGCAAAGTGACTGAGCTTTTAGTGGCGACAACCAATCCGGGAAAGTTTGCCGAAGTGCAAGCTTTTCTTGCGAAACTTCCCCTACAAATCACTTCGCTTAAAAATCTCACCAATCCACCCGAAGTGGTCGAAAACGGCCGGACATTCGAGGAGAATGCGCTCAAGAAAGCACGCACGCTGGCGGAATATTCGGGTTTGCTCACATTGGCGGACGATTCGGGCTTGGAGGTTGATGCCTTAGGTGGCGAGCCGGGCATTTACTCTGCCCGCTACGCGGGTGCGGAAGGGGACGATGAGCGCAATAATCAAAAGCTGCTCGGTGAGCTGACCGGGGTGGGCGAAGAGCAGCGGACCGCACGGTTTGTCTGTGCGTTGGCGTTGTGTGCGCCGCAATCACAAGGCATGAAGGAGTGGGTCGTGCGTCAGACTTGCGAAGGGCGGATCGCGTTCGCGCCCAGCGGCTCTCATGGTTTCGGCTATGATCCGCTGTTTTTTTACCCGCCTTTCGGCAAAACCCTCGGCGAAATCGAGCGTGATGTTAAAGCGACGGTCAGTCATCGCGGCAAGGCGCTGATGAAGCTGGCGGAGGTCTTGGCAACGCTGCTGGAAGTGCCGACAAAACCTTGATTTCATGCAGCCCCTGTGTAGAATGACCGCTGGTCAATTATCGGGGCGTAGCGCAGCCTGGTAGCGCACCTGCCTTGGGCGCAGGGGGTCGGAAGTTCGAATCTTCTCGCCCCGACCAAACGCACGTTTACTGAGTGACGGCTTGCGGCGCCAGTAGCTCAGTTGGATAGAGCAACGGCCTTCTAAGCCGTAGGTCAGGGGTTCGAATCCCTTCTGGCGCGCCACCTTGGTCTTTGATTTTTCACGGTGAGTGTAGCTCAACGGTTAGAGCACTGGACTGTGGCTCCAGGGGTTGAGGGTTCAAATCCCTTCACTCACCCCATTTATAGATGTTGTTGAGGAAGATCGTGATCCTCAAGCGTAATTTCTCCATCCTCGATTGGTTTGGCGCACGGGCCGCTAGCTCAGTTGGTAGAGCAGCTGACTCTTAATCAGCGGGTCCGGAGTTCGAGTCTCCGGCGGCCCACCAAACTTTCCGACACCGCGACCGATTCACGAATAGAAATCTCTTATTGTTAAGGGCGGGAGGTGGTGCAATAATCATCTCGGTTGCGCTTACGACTCTGTCCGACTTGGTTTCATCGGGTCAACGGAAATAGCTCCTGATGGCGGAAGAAGGTCTCACTTATACGATGTTTGTCGAAGTTTACCTGCCGACGGCGATCGTCCGCGGTATTCTCGAGACCAACCAAGATCGCTTGAGCCATTATTTGGTGGTTCGTCAGGGCGAAGAGGTCTTTTCACTGAAACAGGCGACTCTCGATATTCCTAAACGAAAACCCATCTCGATCGGTACTGAAGAGTATCTAATCTACATGCAAGAAGTGTTTTTGATCGCTGACTTGAGCGCCGAAGATCGCTCGCAGCGTTCCGGTTTGCATACTTTGTTCGTTAAGAAGGATCGAAGCAAGGCGCTGCTCAGCGTGGGCCCGTATTTGCTTCAGGGCAACGTACACTTGCTGGCCGGCAGTGGACTGCACGAACTCTTAATGGAAAAGAGTCGCTTCCTACCCGTGACTGAAGCGACGTTGCTGGATCGGCCAGAGGTCGGGCCGCGGACCTATCTCGTCAATCGCGCAAAAATCGGCTTTATGTCGGCCATCGGGGATGCGCTGGTCGAGCTCTAGAGCGATGGTTTATCCAACGGAAATCAATCACATCAAATCTCGTGCGACGGTGCGGGTCACCTGGGAAGACGGCCATATGAGCGAGTATGACGAAGTTTATCTGCGCGGTTACTGTCCTTGTGCGCTGTGTCAGGGGCATGGTGCGCAGCACCGCTTCATCGACAGTCCGAATGCGACGCTGGCGGAAATCCGCGGAGTCGGAAACTACGCGGTTGAAATGCTCTGGCATGACGGGCACAGCACCGGCATTTACACCTTCGACTACCTGCGCTCGCTCTGTCCGTGTAAGGATTGTCAGATGAAGTAAAGCGCCGCGGGACAACCCATACCAACGACCGTACCATCGCCTCCCAGCCATCGCGTCATTCACATTCGACTAATGCCGACTGATCGATCTTTCATGCTTCGGACGTCGTTCGAGGCAGCAGCGAGGACGATCAAGCTGTGATTTGGCGCTGGCATGTCCCGGTAGCGATGATTTAGTCGCACGTCGTTCAAAGGTGTTGACATACCTGCGGGTAATTTTTACTCTGCAATTCGAACCGTGAAGATCCAAAAAATTTTTTGCAAATATTTGGAACGCGCGAGAGTGGCGGAACTGGCAGACGCACTAGACTTAGGATCTAGCGGGGAACCGTGGGGGTTCGAATCCCCCCTCTCGCACCAGTATGGATTGTCGGAAGTTCGTCGAGGAAATCTCTTTTTCCAAAATGAGGCGTTAAGGTCTTGAGCGCAACAAGAACGATGCGCCGTCGCGTTCTTTGTGCGAGCTGGCTTGCGGATCGCGTGACAACATGAAAATCGACATCGATGAATTAAGTTCGGTGCAGCGTAAAGTTCGTGTCGAGCTTCCGGTGGAAACGGTAGCGACTGAATTCTCGCGCGCCTACAAGAATCTCGGTCAGCGGGTGCGGGTCAAAGGTTTTCGGACCGGTAAGATTCCGCGAAGCGTGTTGCAAGGCATCTACGGCGATGAGGTGAAAGGTGAAGTTCGATCGCATCTCGTTGAAGAATCTCTGGGCGAGGTGATACGCGAGCGCGGATTGCAGATCGTGTCCCGTCCCGAGGTCGAAGCCAATGATCTCAGCGAAGCTGACGCATTTTCTTTTTCGGCGGTTTTTGAAGTCAAGCCGGAAATTGACGTCAAGGATTATCTCGGCGTCGAAATCGAGAGAGTTAAACTCGCCATTACGGATGCTCAAGTTGACGAGGCACTACGGCGGTTGCAAGAAAGTCATGCTCGTTTAGAGCCCGTGACTGACCGCGACATCGTTCAGAAAGGCGACTTTGTCGCGCTTGATTTTGTCGGTACGATTGACGGCAAGACTTTTTCCGGCGGCAAGGGTGAGAACTATGCCCTTGAGGTCGGCGCCGGGCAGGCATTACCGCAATTCGAAGACGCCGTAACCGGACTGAGGGTGAATGAACATCACACGGTGCAGGTAAATTATCCGGAGGATTTTTCCAACAAAGAGATTGCCGGCAAGGTCGTGGACTTTTCCCTCGTGGTGCGCGAGATCAAGCAAAAAGTACTGCCTGTGCTTGACGACGATTTCGCCAAAGATCACGGCGAATGTGCTTCGCTCAATGAGTTAAAAGACCGGATTCGGGGGCGTTTGACGGATGAATTGAAGCGTTATCAAGACGAGGAGCTCAAGGAAAAAATTATCAGCCGATTAATCGAGTCGCACTCGTTTGCGGCGCCACCCTCCATGGTCGAACGGCAAACACGGTATTTGATGGAGCGCTACCAGAATCAAGTTTCACAATCGGGCGCCGACGCCGGTGCGCCGCCGATGGAGGAGGCCAGGAAGGCGCTGGAATCCCGCGCCATGCGTCAGGTCCAAGCGACCCTGTTGATGGAGAAGATTGCCGAGCTCGAAAAAATTGAAATTTCCGACAAAGAAGTGCAACAGCACATCGACAATTTAGCAAAAGCCGCCGGCGAACGCGGCAAAACTGTCCGTGAGTTCTACTCGAGGCCGGAGGCGCGCGATGATCTGCGCGCCCAGTTGGCGTTCGGACGAACCGTCGATTTTCTGCTTGAGCGCGCGCGGATCAAGGAAGTCGATTCGCCTCCTTCCAAGGTTGATGAGTTAGGGGAAAAACGCTAGAATGCATTTTGTGATCGAGGGGTTTGGTTGTTTATGAATTTTATCCCCATCGTTGTCGAACAAACCGGCCGTGGTGAACGAGCCTATGACATTTATTCGCGTCTCCTAAAAGATCGAATCGTTTTTCTAGGTTCCGTCGTGACCGACGACGTCGCTAACCTTATTGCCGCGCAACTGCTCTTTCTCGAGTCTGAAGATCCCGAACGTGAGATTTTCTTTTACATCAATAGTCCGGGCGGGTCTGTGACCGCCGGTCTGGCGATCTACGACACGATGCAATACGTCCGACCGCAGATCGCCACCGTGTGCGTCGGGCAGGCGGCCAGTATGGGCGCGGTTCTCCTCGCAGCGGGGAGCAAAGGCAAGCGCTTTGCGCTACCGCATTCACGCATCATGATTCACCAACCGCTCGGCGGATTTCAGGGCCCAGCGGCGGATATCGATATTCAAGCCCGCGAGATCTTGCGTATGCGCGAAGAATTGAACAATATTTTGATGAAGCATACGGGGCAAAGCTTAAAAAAAATCGAAAAAGACACGGATCGTGATATGTTTATGACCGGCAAACAAGCTCAGGAGTATGGCCTGGTTGATGAAGTGATTGCAGCGCGTCCCGATTCCAGTCTCAAGAAGGCGTCGTCAGTTTAACCGGGGGATCTATGGCAAAGCACGGTGAACACGGATCGGGAAATCTCGTCTGCTCTTTCTGCGGCAAGAGCCAAGATGAGGTGCGCAAGCTGATCGCCGGTCCGACCGTTTACATTTGCGATGAATGTATCGACCTGTGCAACGATATCATCGCCGAAGAATGTGATCACGATGAAACCATCAGTTCGTCATCGAATGTGCCGAAGCCGATGGAAATCAAACGGGTGCTCGATCAGTACGTCATCGGTCAGGAGCGTGCCAAGAAAATTCTCGCTGTCGCGGTGCATAATCACTATAAGCGCATCGACAGCCAGCTTGTGACCGGTGAGGTCGAGTTGCAAAAGAGCAATATCCTGCTGCTCGGCCCGACAGGGTCGGGCAAGACGCTCTTGGCGCAGACATTGGCTCGCTTTCTACAGGTTCCTTTCACGATCGCGGATGCGACAAGTTTGACTGAAGCGGGCTACGTCGGCGAGGATGTGGAAAATATCATTCTCAATCTGCTACAGGCGGCCGATTACGATGTCGAGAAAGCGCAGCGCGGTATCGTCTATATAGACGAAATCGACAAGATCTCGCGAAAGTCGGACAATCCATCGATCACTCGCGACGTTTCCGGCGAAGGCGTACAACAGGCGCTGTTGAAAATCATCGAAGGGACGATGGCGAGCGTGCCGCCCAAAGGTGGCAGAAAGCATCCGCAGCAAGAATTCCTCCAAGTCGATACAACGAACATCCTTTTTATCTGCGGGGGCGCGTTCGTCGGCTTGGATGACATTATTCGCAAGCGCACCGGGCGCAAGCGCATGGGATTCGGCGGGCAACTTGAAGACAAGGACGGTCGTCGACCGGCGGATCTCTTGCACGGCGTGCAAACTGAAGATCTACTGAAGTTCGGATTAATTCCAGAGTTTATCGGGCGCTTGCCCGTCATCGCAACGCTTGAAGAGTTGGATGAATCAGCACTGATGCGTATTCTGAAGGAGCCAAAGAATGCTCTGACCAAACAGTATTCGAAGCTGTTCGAGATGGAGTCCGTGCATCTGAAGTTTACCGAAGAGGCGCTGCGAGCGATTGCTCGTGACGCAATGAAAAGGAAGTCCGGTGCACGCGGGCTGCGCGCGATCATGGAAAACATCATGTTGGATATAATGTACGACATGCCCTCGCAACCTAATATCAAGGAAGTGGTGATTTCCGAGGACGTCGTCGAAAGACATGAACCTCCGATCGTCGTATACACCAAGGCTGCAGAGAGCGCTTAGGAGGGGAATGCTTATGCTGTTTCGGAATGAGAAAAAAGACGATAGGGATCAGGGATCCGGGCCCGTGCGCGTTCCGCTCCTTCCCTTGCGCGATATCATCGTATTCCCGCACATGGTTGTGCCTCTCTTCGTCGGCCGTCAACGGTCGATCAAGGCACTCGAAGAGGCCACCCAGAAACAGAGTCTGATCTTTCTGTCGTCGCAGAAGGACGCCAAAACCAATGACCCTTCGGAGGACGACATTTACAAGATTGGGACCCTGGGTTCGGTCGTGCAAATGCTCAAACTTCCCGATGGTACGGTTAAGGTTTTGATCGAAGGAAAAAGGCGAGCTCGGGTGGCGCGCTTCGTTGGCAATCCGGACTTTTTCCTGGTCGATGTCGATGAAGCTCCCGAAGTCGCCGAGCGAAACACGGAAGTTGAGGCACTGGTCCGTGAAGTTCACACGACCTTCGAAAACTACGTGAAGCTCAAGAAGAAAATTCCGCCGGAAATGGTCATGTCGGTCTCTTCGATTGACGACCCCGGACGGTTGGCCGACACCATCGTGGCGCATCTCGGCATTAAGCTCGAAGATCGACAGAATCTGCTGGAGACCTTCAATGCCGCCGAGCGCCTCGAGAAGGTGCTGGGCCACATGCGCGCGGAGATCGAAATACTTGAAGTCGAACGGCGCATCCGGTCGCGCGTGAAAAAACAGATGGAGCGCTCGCAAAAGGAATACTATTTGAACGAGCAAATGCGCGCGATCCAGAAAGAACTCGGCGAAAAGGACGAGTTCAAAAATGAGATTCAGGAAATCGAAGAAAAGCTTAAGCAGAAAAAACTTTCGGCCGAAGCCAAAGACAAGGTCGATAAGGAGCTCAAGAAGCTGAAAATGATGTCGCCCATGTCGGCGGAAGCGACGGTGGTGCGAAACTATATTGACTGGATCTTGAGTTTGCCTTGGAACGAATTCACCGACGACAAACTCGACATCAATGAAGCCGAGCGGGTTCTCGAAGATGACCACTACGGCTTGGAGAAGGTGAAAGAACGTATTCTCGAATACCTTGCCGTTCAGAGTCTTGTCGGCAAAATCAAAGGCCCGATTCTATGTTTGGTCGGTCCGCCGGGGGTCGGTAAGACTTCGCTCGGCCGGTCGATTGCGCGCGCAACCGGAAGAAAATTCGTTCGAGTGTCGCTCGGCGGTGTGCGCGACGAAGCGGAGATCCGCGGCCATCGCCGAACTTATATCGGCGCATTGCCGGGAAAGATCATCCAGTCGATGAAGAAAGCCGGTTCGAGTAATCCGGTGTTCTTAATGGACGAGATCGACAAGATGTCGACGGATTTTCGTGGCGATCCCTCGTCCGCGTTGCTCGAGGTCTTGGATCCGGAACAAAACACTAGCTTCAACGATCATTACCTGGATCTGGACTATGACCTTTCAAAGGTGATGTTTATTACGACGGCGAATACCCTGGATCGTATTCCGCGTCCACTGCAGGACCGCATGGAAATCATCCGGATTGCCGGGTACACAGAACTCGAAAAACTGAGCATCGCGAAAAAATACTTGATCGAAAAGCAGAAAGAATCGAACGGTCTGACGACGGAGAATTTAGTCTTTACGGACAACGCGCTTCTTGGCGTCATTCGTCATTACACTAAGGAGGCGGGTGTGCGAAATCTCGAGCGCGAGATTGCCTCGATTTGCCGTAAAGTGGCCGTCGAAGTTGTGCGCAAAGACCGTAACGCTCACATCCAAGTAGGCTCAAAGAGCTTGCACAAATATCTTGGCCCGGTCAAATTCCGCTACGGCAAAGCAGAGGCCGAAGTCAAAATCGGCGTCACGACCGGCTTGGCTTGGACCGAGTTGGGTGGAGAATTGTTGGCGACCGAGGTGACAATCATGCCGGGTAAAGGTCAGCTGATTATAACCGGCAAGCTTGGCGACGTCATGCAAGAATCGGCGCAAGCGGCAATGAGTTACGTTCGTTCTCGTGCCGCGGAGTTGGGCTTGGAGCGTGATTTCTATCAGAAGCTCGACGTGCATATTCATGTGCCCGAAGGCGCGATCCCAAAGGACGGCCCTTCGGCGGGAATTACCATGGCGACTTCGCTCGTCTCCGCCTTGATGAAAATTCCGGTTTTTAACGATCTGGCGATGACCGGTGAAATCACGCTTCGGGGCAACGTTTTGCCCATCGGCGGTCTCAAAGAAAAGGTGCTGGCGGCACATCGCGCCGGCATAAAGAAGGTTCTCATTCCTGCCGAGAACGAAAAGGATATTGAGGAGATTCCGGCGACCGTTCTTAAGACCGTGGAACTTGAGCTAGTCGCTCACATGGACGAGGTCTTGAAGAAGGCATTGGCGATCAATGATCCGGCGCGGTTGTTCCGAAATCCCACCGATGAAAATTCGTCAAAGGACGAGCCGCCTGGCTACCCTGATAAGGTCGAAGACGTACCCGCCTCCGAAATATTGCCACAATAGTTGAGGAGCATGATGATGCCGGGTGGTTTGACACCCGGCATCGCTGCTGTTATAAAAATCGCTTGCGCCGGCGGGCAGATTACCTGCGCCAGTATTGGCAGCGGATCTTAGATCCGGAGAGATAATCTGCCGACGCGCGACGGTTGGTCTCCAAATCAATCACCGGCGCTGAGTAACCCGGCTGTACTTACATGCGAAGGGCGGTTAGCTCAGCGGGAGAGCATCGGCCTTACAAGCCGGGGGTCACAGGTTCAAATCCTGTACCGCCCACCAGAGAGGATTGTTGCGAAGATCATGTCGGGGTCGTAGTTCAGTTGGTTAGAACGCCGGCCTGTCACGCCGGAGGTCGCGAGTTCGAGTCTCGTCGGCCCCGCCATTTTACCGCTCCTGCGAATGTGATCGTGTAGGTAGTGGAGTTAGCGCTCATGAATAAAGAAGAAGCTTTGTCCCAACGACGCTGGTACGTTGTCGATGCCGAGGGCAAAATCCTTGGACGAATGGCGACGGAAATCGCCAAAGTTTTGCGTGGCAAGCATAAACCGATTTACACGCCAAACCAGGACGCGGGTGATTTCGTTATCGTTGTCAATGCGCGTGGTCTCAAGCTGACCGGCACAAAGTTGGAGAAGAAAGTTTATTTCCGACATACGGAATATCCCGGCGGAATCCGCGAACGAACCGCGGCGCAGATGCTCCAGGAAAAACCCGAAGATCTCGTGCGGCTCGCCGTCAAGGGAATGTTGCCTAAAAATCGATTGAGCCGGAAAATGGTCACCAAGCTCAAAGTGTATGCGGGGCCCGAACATCCTCATAATGCGCAAAAACCACAACCTCTCGCGATCCTGGCTTAGGAGCAACGTTCAATGGCCGATAAAGTTTTTACAGCGACCGGAAGAAGAAAAACTTCAGTAGCAAGGGTTTTCCTGAAGCCCGGAAAAGGGAAGATTACTATCAATGCACGATCCTTGCAGGAATATTTTGGGCGCGAAACAGCTCGTATGATCGTGCTTCAACCGTTCGAGCTGACGCAAACCGCAGGTAGCTTCGACATCGATGTCAACGTGGCCGGCGGCGGGAACTCAGGTCAGGCGGGCGCGATCCGCCACGGGATCACGCGCGCGCTCATGCAAGTGAACGACGATTTCCGTACTCCGCTCAAGAAAGCCGGCTTCGTCACTCGTGATCCGCGCGCTGTCGAGCGCAAGAAATACGGTCGGCACAAGGCGCGTAAGCGGCCGCAGTATTCCAAGCGCTAAGGCGATTCTTATTCTGAATGTTGCCCCGTTTCTCCGTCGTTTTTTCACGATCGCCGGTTTGAATCAATTCCCCTCGAGGATTGTTACGCTGCGATTTGCGAGTTGCAGTTCGATGTGAACTCCACTTTTTTGACTCCTCAGGCCATCAGCCCCCGACTTCTCCAACATTGTCAGGGTCGTGCGCAGGCCGCTTTCAAATGTTAATCCTCGGCGGTAAAGAAAAACAAAGCGATCATGGCAAAAATGAAGTTGGGTATCCATGCAGAGATCCACGAAGGCAAAGCGCCGCTATGCCCTAAAGAAATGCAGAAAGCCGTGAGAACCCAGTAGCCGAATCCAATCACCATCGCGATGCCGAAGCTTAGCGAGATACTGCCGCCCTGATGCCGTTTGAGCGCGAAGGGAAAGGCTAAAAAGACCATGAGGGGCGCGACAAAAGGCAGAGCCAGCTTGCTCTGAAGATCGACTTCGTAAACTGTCGTATCAATGCCCTTGCTGCGCATGTCGGCGATCTGTTTACCTAGCTCAAAGTAGGAGAATTCCTCGGCGTCTCGCTCCAATAATTTCAAATCCTCCGGTGTTTCGCTGATCGGTAGGGCAGCCGTGACTTTTTGTCGGAAGGTCTGGCCGTCCGGCGTGAAATTCCATTCCGTCGCTTCTTCAGTTCTCCATCCGTCGTTGGTCCATTCGGCTTTAGGGATTTCCACCAGCGCGCGCAGGCTGAAGTCGCGGTTGAGCAGAAACACTGTGATGTTCTCAAGGGTGGCGGTCCGGGTATCGAAATAATCCACATTGATAAAGCTGGCATCACCGCGAATCCAAATATCCTGAGTGCCCAATAAACTTTTCTGCTGGCGGTTCTTGATTTCGTATTTGTAGATATTTTGCGAATTGCGAGTGAAAACAGGAACCAGAGTCTCATTCCAGATGAAGGTAAATGCGCAAATCAGCAGTCCCAGGACGATCAGAGGCAGCGCCATGCGCTCGACTGAAATACCGTTGGAGCGGATCGCAATAATCTCGCGTGATCGCGCCAAACTCGCGAGGCAGAAAAGAGTGGAAAAAAGCGTCGCGAAGCCGATCGTTCGCGAAATCAGGAGCGGGGCCTTGTAAAAAAAATAGCGCGTGATGCTCGAGATAGTCCCCCCCGCCTCCATCAGGGAGCCGATCCGGTCGAAGAAGTCCACAGTGAAGTAAAGTGAACTGATAACGGCCAAGCTAAGAAAAAATATCCGAAGAAATCCGCCGACAACGTAGCGATCGAGGATGCTCCCGAATGGGAGAAACTTGAATTGGAGTCTCACGGAAAGCTCAGCTGCGTCCGCTGGTTCTGAATGTCTGCATCAGCTGCCCCGCCGATGCCACCGCGGTTTCGATGGCGCGGGGCAGGAACAGCCGCGATTCCCTTAATGCTTGCTTGAAGAAGTGAATCGCGATGCCGCCGACCACAAGATTGGGCAGCCAGACTGCCGGAATCGGATGGAGAACATTCTTGTCGCCGAGCGCCTTACCAAAAGACAGTAAAGCGTAGTAAGCCAGCAGCCAGAAAACACATAACATAACGCCCCAGGAGCGATTGGATCGTGAAGTCCTCGGCATCAAGGTCAACGACACTCCCAGGAGGCAAAATATTAGAGGAACAAAGCCAAAAGAAATTCGCTGATGCAGCTCCATTCTTTCGGCGATTGCTTGCGTTCCGCGGCTTTGCTTGGTCTGGATCGAACTGAGCAGATCGGCGAGAGGCATTTCTTTGGGGCCGGATTCGCGTTGCCGAACCGGGCCGACCAGTTCCTCAAGGCCGACCTTGAAATCATAGATGTTGAAGCGGGTTTGGCTAAACCCTCCTCGAGTCGCATCGCGTTCATAGATCGATCCATCGAAGAGCCTAAGGCCCAGGCTGTTCGTTTCCTCGTCGGTGCTGATGCGAGCGACCTTGCCTAAAATGATATCCTCGCGCCTATTATCGCGATTGTCGACAATCAAAACGCCTTGAGCCGTGTTCCCCGGCGGAATGATTTCCTCCACGTAGATCAAGATTTTTGGGAAGTCGTCGTTAAAAACCTTCTCCTTAAGGGCCGTTCCGATCCGACTTTTTGCAATATTGTAAATTTCTTTCTTTAGTGCGAAGTTCGCCGCAGGACGAACAAACATCGTCAAGGCCAAAGTCATCGCGGCGATGACCAGAGCGACGAAGATTGTTGGCCAAAGAATCTGCGTCGGGCTGACCCCGGAGGCTTTCATGGCCAAGAGCTCTTGATCCTGCGACATTCGGCCCAGTCCTAAGAGGATTGCGAGGAGAAATGCCATCGGGACAGTCATCTCCAAAAAAGTCGGCAGAATAAGTGAAAAGAGCTTGCCGATTTGCAATGGTGATACACCGCGCGTCACCACCAGCTCGATGAGCTTTAACATGCGTCCAATCAATAAGATGAATGTAAACGCCAAAAGGCCGATGAAGAAGGGCGGCAGAATCTCAGAAATGAGATACCGAAAGAGTATTCTTCGCTTCACTGTGTCGCTATGTTAACTGGTGTGTCATTCTTTGTAAAATCCTTACATCACAAACAATGCAACAATCATGGCACAAAGCCACCAAATAATATTCGGTGTCAATCCGGTCTTAGAAAAATTGAATGCGTCATCCGAAGACGTGCAGGAGATTTTGATTTCTCAACACTCTGACCGATCGGCGTTGCGCAATATCACTCGGGAAGCTGCGCGGCTCGGCGTGCGGTTGGTGAACGTAGACCGAAAGCTTCTTGACGGGTTGGTTGGCGGGCAACGGCACCAAGGCGTCGTGGCCCGCGTCGAAGCCTTCCGCTACCTGGCGTTTGCAAAGCTACTCGAACGAATTGCGCCGGCTTCGATTGCCGAACGGATCTTGGTACTTGACGGGTTGACGGATCCCAGGAATTTCGGGGCGCTTCTTCGCACGGCGGAAGCGGCAGGCGTTCGCCATGTGGTGATCCCCAAAGATCGCTCCGTCGAAGTAACTCCGCTTGTCGTGAAAGCTTCCGCCGGGGCCATCCATCACCTTGATATTTCCAAGGTCACTAACCTGCGCTGGGCGATCGCGGATCTGAAAAAGAATGGATATTGGGTTGTCGGTTTAGCCGCCGGTCGCGCGGAAAGCATATATGGGAGGAGCTACCCAGCTCGTTTGGTGATAGTTTTAGGAAGTGAGGGGACCGGCATCCGACCGATCAACCTGCGTGAATGTGACTATTTGGTTTCCATCCCCATGCTTGGCCAGGTTCCATCCCTCAATGTTTCGGTTGCCGCGGCCGTGTTCTTATACGAGCTTTTTCGTCAATCACGGGAAGTTGACACCCGCGCGGCGGGAAGTTAAGAGGAAATGTGGATACGAAGTAAACGTGGGGTATGCAAGAGTGGTATTGACATGTTTTGTTGAAGATGCTTTATATACCCGTTTACAAATGGGTAGAATGCCTTACCTGCCGCCGGGCACTCACTAATGGCCATAAAGTGCCTGATTCAAGGCCGGTATTACGCCGTGTCCATCTTGCTAAGCTACTGATCTAAAGGCGAATTTACAGAATTTGCGCTGCGCGTAAAGACGGAGATCAATGCCAAGCTGGCGTAGCTCAATGGCAGAGCAGCTGATTTGTAATCAGCAGGTTGTAGGTTCAAGTCCTATCGCCAGCTCCAGCCAGCCGAGCTCGAATCGCCAGACTACCCGCACGAAACAACATTCGGAACGAAAGTTATTTAGTTTTTTAATGGGGTGAAGGGAAAAAAGGAGAGGTTCCCGAGTGGCCAAAGGGAGCAGACTGTAAATCTGCCGGCGATGCCTTCGAAGGTTCGAATCCTTCCCTCTCCACCAGTTTTGCGGGAATAGCTCAGTTGGTAGAGCGCAAGCCTTCCAAGCTTGGGGTCGCGGGTTCGAGTCCCGTTTCCCGCTCCATTTGTTGATCGACTGCGATGCCCAGGTAGCTCAGTCGGTAGAGCACGTCCTTGGTAAGGACGAGGTCGGCGGTTCAATCCCGCTCCTGGGCTTTGCCCTGAGTTTAGTTGCCGCCCGAAATTTTTAAATTGATTGACTGGCAATCATTAGGAGGATGAGATGAGCAAAGCGAAGTTTGAGCGCAAGAAGCCGCATTTGAACATTGGTACGATCGGTCATGTCGATCATGGCAAAACAACTTTGACCGCCGCGATCACTAAAGTTTTGGAAAAGCAGGGTAAGGCAAAATTCCTCGCCTACGATCAGATAGACAAGGCGCCTGAAGAAAGAGAGCGCGGTGTCACGATCAATATCGCCCACGTCGAGTATGAGACCGAAAAGCGGCACTACGCGCATGTCGACTGTCCCGGCCACGCCGATTACGTCAAAAATATGATCACCGGCGCTGCGCAGATGGATGGCGCGATTCTCGTAGTTTCGGCGGCCGATGGTCCGATGCCGCAAACGCGTGAGCATATTCTGTTGGCCCGCCAAGTCGGTGTCCCCGCGATCGTGGTCTTCCTTAATAAGGCTGACATGGTCGACGACAAGGAATTGCTCGATCTCGTCGAACTCGAAGTCCGTGAGCTGTTATCCAAATACAAGTTCCCGGGCGACGATACGCCGGTTGTCATCGGCAGTGCCTTGAAGGCGCTCGAAGGCGACACCTCGGACATGGGCGAAGGCGCAATCCTAAAGCTCATGGAAGCGGTGGATTCGTTCGTTCAAGAACCGGTGCGCGCCATCGACAAGCCATTTCTTATGCCAGTCGAGGACGTTTTCACAATCAGTGGTCGCGGTACGGTCGTGACCGGTCGGGTCGAGCGCGGTGTGGTTAAGGTTGGTGAAGAAATCGAGATCGTCGGGTTCAAGGCGACGCAAAAAACGGTTGCGACCGGCGTCGAAATGTTCCGAAAGCTGCTGGACGAAGGGCAGGCGGGCGATAATATCGGTGTTCTGCTGCGCGGTACCAAGCGTGAGGAGGTCGAGCGCGGACAAGTGTTAGCTAAACCCGGCAGCATCACCCCTCACACCAATTTCAATGCTGAAGCTTACGTTCTTACCAAAGAAGAAGGCGGTCGTCATACACCCTTTTTCAATGGTTATCGGCCTCAGTTCTATTTCCGCACGACTGATGTGACGGGAGTCGTAAAACTTCCGGAGGGCACGGAAATGGTCATGCCCGGAGATAATATCAACGTCGTAATCGAGTTGATTACTCCGGTCGCGATGGACGAGGGCCTGAAATTCGCCATCCGCGAGGGCGGCCGCACTGTCGGAGCGGGCGTGGTTACCAAGATTATTCAATAGATGTGGATAGAAAGGCGGGGTTATGCGGGAACTCGTAGGATTCGCGTGTGACAAATGTAAGCGCAAGAACTACACATCGACGAAGAACCGAAAGACAACCACGGAGAAATTGTCCCTCAAAAAGTTTTGTTCGTCTTGTCGGGCTCACACCCTGCATCGCGAGATCAAGGTTTAAAGAAGATACAGGGGTCAGTAGCTCCAATTGGTAGAGCGCCGGACTCCAAATCCGGTTGTTGCAGGTTCGAGTCCTGCCTGACCCGCCAGCTCGATTAGTAATGGTGCGTCATGGGTGATTGGATTCAACAACTCCAGGATGGTGTTCGGCACGGTACCGATTTCCTCCAGGAAGCCTGGCAGGAGTTAAAGAAAGTTCACTGGCCCACCCGTAAGGAAACGTATGCGGCGACGCTTGTGGTTATTGTCGTGGTTCTATTGATTTCCGCTTATTTGGCGTTGGTCGATCTGGCATTGACGAAAGCCATTCAGGCGGTTATCGGGTGATCTTTTAGGCACTCCCATGGCGAAACAGTGGTACATCGTTCACACCTTTTCGGGATACGAGCAGAAGGCTAAAGCGGCACTCGAAGAGCGGATCAAAGCTCTTGGTAAGCAAGAGCAATTTGGTGAGATCCTCGTGCCAGTCGAAAAGGTCGTCGAACTCGTCAAGGGCAAAAAAAAGACTTCTTCGCGTAAGTTCTTTCCCGGCTACATCCTGGTACAAATGGAGTTGAGCGATGATACCTGGCATGTCGTCAAAGAAACTCCAAAAATCACCGGGTTTGTCGGCGGCAGCACCAACCCGCCGCCGGTGAGCGATGAAGAGGTGCGGGCGATCACCCAGCAGATGGAAGAGGGCGCGATCAAGCCTAAGCCCCGGGTACTATTTTCCGTGGGTGAGAATGTGAAAGTCGTTGATGGGCCGTTTGCTGATTTTAACGGAGTCGTCGAAGAGGTTAAACCCGACAAGGGTAAGCTCAGAGTGTTGATTAGCATATTCGGACGGGCCACTCCGGTGGAGCTTGAGTTCGTCCAGGTCGAACGCAATTAGGCGAAGGATCGCGAAGATCATGGCTAAAAAGGTCATCGGAGAAATCAAATTGCAAATTCCCGCCGGGCAGGCGAATCCGAGCCCTCCGGTCGGGCCGGCGCTCGGGCAACGCGGCGTCAATATCATGGAATTCTGTAAAGCATTTAATGCTGCGACCCAGGCGCAGCAAGGCATGATCACTCCGGTGATCATTACGGTCTATGCCGATCGATCTTTTACATTTGTGACTAAGACACCGCCCGCCTCGGTGCTGCTCAAGAAAGCCGCGGGGCTCGAAAAAGGATCTTCGGAACCAGGGAAAACCCAGGCCGGCAAGGTTACTCGCGCGCAAGTGAGACAGATCGCTGAATTGAAACTTAAAGATCTCACCGCCAAGGACCTTGCGGCGGCGGAAAAGTCGGTGGAAGGCACCGCCCGCAGCATTGGTTTGGAAGTCGAAGGTTAAGCTCCGCTTAAGTTGCCGCCGACTGCAAGACAAACGCGAGGGAAAAGCCATGAGTGGTAAAAAGTATCGTGACGCATTGAATAAAGTCGACCGCAACCAACGCTACCTTCTGGAAGACAGCCTGCGGCTGGCCAAGGAAACCGCGCACGCCAAATTCGATGAGACCGTGGAGATGTCGATCCGTTTGGGTGTTGACCCTCGGCAGGCGGATCAGAACATCCGAGGCACCGTGACTTTGCCGCACGGCATGGGCAAGACCGTACGGATCCTTGCCTTTGCTAAGGGCGACAAGGAAAAAGAGGCGCAGGAGGCCGGAGCGGATTTCGTCGGTGCCGATGATCTGGTCAAAAGGATCAGCGAAGGCTGGTTGGATTTCGACAAGGCGGTTGCGACCCCGGACATGATGGCCGCCGTTGGCCGGATTGGCAAAATACTCGGACCCCGCGGGCTCATGCCGAATCCCAAGACCGGTACCGTAAGCATGGATATCGGTAAAGCAGTTAAGGAAATTAAGGCTGGCAAACTCGAGTATCGAGTGGACAAAGCCGGTATCGTCCATGTGCCGCTCGGCAAGGTCTCATTTGGCTTCGAGCAGTTGATTGACAACGCAAGGGCCGTACTGCTGTCGGTTTTGCGCGCCAAGCCGCCATCGGCTAAGGGCAATTACATCAAAGGCGTGACCGTGACGACGACCATGGGACCGGGAATCAAAATCGATCTGACGCAGATCAGAGCGATGGCCGCCTAGCAAGAAACCGCATTCGGAAGTTCGATTGACGCCGTTCGGCGTCGGGAGAGGGGCATGTCGGAAATGGAAGTTGCTCGTGCAAGTCACGGCGAGAAGGCCGAAACGGTTGCCGCCGTACAACAGCGGTTAAGGTCGGCCAAGATGGCAATTGTCACGGAATACCGCGGACTGAGTGTGGCACAGATGACGCGTTTGCGCCGTGAAATCCGCCAGGCTTCGGGTGAATATCAAGTCATCAAAAACACCTTGGTACGGCGCGCATTGCAAGATACGGCCTACGGCGACCTGGAAAAATTGCTCGAAGGACCCAATGGTTGGGTGTTTGCCTACGACGATCCGGTGCCGTTGTCCAAGGTCCTGATCAAGTTTGCCGACGACAACGACAAGCTTGCGATTAAGGGGGGGGTGTTTGAAGGTCAGTTCATGGACAGTGCCGCTGTCAAGGTTCTGTCCCAGATGCCGAGCAAGCCCGAGCTCCAGGCTACGTTGCTCGCGATGATGAATGCGCCAGCCACTCAGCTCGTGCGACTCATTCAGGAGCCTGGCGCCCGGGTGGTCAGATTGATCGAGTCGCTTCGGAAAGCAAAAACTGAATAACAAGGGTTTCGTAGAATAATAAAAGGGGGAAGGACTGTTATGGAAGGCGTATCGAAAGAACAAGTCAAGGACTTCATCAAGAACATGACCTTGATGGATGCAGCGGCACTGGTGAAGGAGCTCGAGGAGGAACTGGGGGTCAGCGCGGCGGCGCCGGTGGCGGTAGCCGCGGCGGCAGCCGGTCCGGCGGCGGCGGTGGAAGAGAAGACCGAATTCAACGTTATTCTTGCCGAGACCGGCGAGAAGAAAATCCAGGTCATCAAGGTCGTGCGTGAGTTGACAGGACTGGGCTTGAAGGAAGCGAAGGATCTGGTCGACGGCGCGCCGAAGCCGGTCAAAGAGGCGGTCAGCAAGGCCGAGGCGGAGACGATCAAGAAAAAACTCGAGGAGCAGGGCGCGAAAGTCGAAATCAAATAGGTCTTCGGCGGCTGTGGTGAAGGTTTGCCTGATGGATCGGTGACCGAAAATTCGACAAGGGAGTGCGCATGCCGTTTCAAGTTGCCAATAACTTAAGATTTCGGCGGAGTTTTGGAAGGATCAGAAAGATTATCGATCTTCCATATTTAATCGAAATCCAAAAGAACTCTTACGATCTTTTTCTGCAAAAGGACGTCGCTCCGACAGAGCGCCAAAACATGGGTTTGCAGGAGGTGTTTAAGTCGGTTTTCCCCATCAAAGATTTCAACGAGACCTCGTCCTTGGAGTTCGTCAGCTATTCCCTCGGCGAGCCCAAGTACGACGTAGAGGAGTGTCATCAGCGCGGCATGACCTTCGCGGCGCCCCTAAAGGTCACCGTGCAGCTCGTGCTGTGGGATGTCGACCCTCATACCGGTTCGCGCAGCATCAAAAACGTCAAGGAGCAGGAAGTCTATTTCGGCGAAATCCCGTTGATGACCACTAATGGGACGTTTATGATCAACGGCACCGAGCGGGTGATCGTCAGCCAGTTGCACCGGTCGCCGGGAGTTTTCTTCGAGCATGACAAAGGAAAAACCCACGCAAGCGGCAAGTTGCTTTATTCTGCGCGAGTGATTCCTTACCGAGGATCCTGGGTCGATCTCGAGTTCGATCCGCGTGACATCCTGTACGTGCGCATCGACCGGCGGCGCAAGTTTCACGCCACCGTGCTGTTGCGTGCGCTCGGCATGACGACGGAAGACTTGCTTAACTACTATTATCGCAGCGACACGATTGTTTTCGACGGGCGCCGACCGTTGTTGGTCTTCAACGCGAATCAATTGTTGGGGGCTAAGGTGAGCGCTGACGTGCGCGACCCCAAGAGCAACGACATCATCGTCAAGGAAGGCAAGAAATTCACGCGACCGGTTCTGCGCCAGCTTGAAGCGGCCAAAGTAAAGCATGTTCCGATTGCGTGGGAAGATATTATCGGGCGCGTGGCGGCCCACGACATCGTCGACCCGCAGACCAAGGAAGTGCTTGTCGAATGCAACCAGGAAATAACCCAGGAAAAACTCGATTTGGTTCGCGAAAAGGGCATCCATCAGATCGAAGTCTTATTCATTGATGAATCTAGCGTCGGACCTTACCTGCGGAATACTCTGCTGCAGGATCGGATCCGTTCCCCCCAGGATGCCATTTTGGAGATTTACCGGCGTCTGCGCCCGGGCGATCCGCCGACGATCGAATCGGCGACGAACTTTTTTAACAATTTGTTTTTTAATCCCGACCGCTACGATCTTTCCAAGGTCGGCCGGTTGAAACTGAACCACCGCTTGAAACTCAACATTCCGCTCGAGCAAGGGACCTTGCGGAAAGAGGACATCCTCGAGGTGGTGCGTTACCTGATGGAGCTCAAGAACGGCAACGGCTCAGTGGACGACATCGATCATCTCGGCAATCGCCGGGTGCGGGCCGTTGGCGAGTTGGTGGAAAACCATTTTCGCGTCGGTCTGGTACGCATGGAGCGGGCGATCAAGGAAAAAATGAGCCTGCAAGACATCGAAACACTGATGCCGCAGGAGCTGATCAACTACAAGCCGGTTTCGGCGGCGCTCAAGGAGTTTTTCGGGTCGAGCCAGCTTTCCCAGTTCATGGACCAGACCAATCCGCTCTCGGAGATTACTCACAAGCGGCGACTTTCGGCGCTGGGACCGGGCGGGTTGACGCGCGAACGGGCGGGCTTCGAAGTGCGTGACGTGCATCCGACGCACTATGGCCGGGTCTGTCCGATCGAGACCCCGGAAGGTCCGAACATTGGCTTAATCGCGTCATTGACGACCTATGCGCGCGTCAATGATTTCGGTTTTATCGAGACGCCTTATCGCGAAGTTGAAAATGGCCGGGTGACCGACCGGATCCGCTATCTATCGGCTCTTGAAGAAGAGGATCACGTTATTGCCCAGGCCAACGCGCCGATCGATGGCCGCGGGAATTTCACCGCCGACCTGATTTCGGCGCGCAAAGGCGGCGAGTTCGTCATGGCCCGTCCGGAGGAAGTTAACTTCATGGATGTGTCGCCGAACCAGCTGGTGAGCGTGGCGGCGTCTTTGATTCCGTTCCTCGAAAACGACGACGCCAACCGCGCCTTAATGGGCTCAAATATGCAGCGCCAGGCGGTGCCGTTGCTCAGGACCAAGGCGCCTTTCGTCGGCACCGGCATGGAAAAGATCGTGGCGCGCGATTCCGGTGTGACGATCGTAGCGCGGCGCGACGGGGTGGTGGAGAGTGTCGATTCGACGCGGATCGTGATCAAGGCCGACAAGACTTCTGGCGTGCGCGACACCGGCGTCGATATTTATAATCTCATCAAGTATCAGCGCTCGAACCAAAATACCTGCATCAACCAGCGCCCGATCGTCGTCGTCGGTGACCAAGTGAAAGCCGGCGATGTGATCGCGGATGGTCCGTCAACGGAAATGGGTGAGCTCGCGTTGGGGCGAAACGTCGTCGTCGCGCTGATGCCCTGGGGCGGCTACAATTTTGAAGATTCGATTCTCATCAGCGAGCGCGTGGTCAAGGAAGACATTTACACCTCGATTCACATCGAGGAATTCGAATGCGTCTCGCGCGACACCAAGCTCGGCCCGGAGGAGATCACCCGTGATATTCCGAACGTCGGCGACGAGGCGCTGACCGATCTCGACGAGAGCGGCATCATCCGGATCGGCGCTGAGGTCAAGCCCGGAAACATCCTGGTCGGCAAGATCACGCCCAAAGGTGAAACCCAGCTGTCGCCGGAAGAGAAGCTCCTCAGAGCGATCTTCGGCGAGAAGGCCGGCGAAGTGCGCGATACCTCATTGCGAGTTCCTCCCGGAGTCGAGGGAACGGTAATCAACGTGCGGATTTTTTCGCGCAAAGGCCTGGGTAAAGATGACCGGAGCCGGACAATCGAGGAAGAAGAGATCGTTCGACTACGCAAGGACCAGCATGACGAAATCCGCATTCTACAGGACGGCGCGCTACGGCGTCTAAAAAAGCTTTTGGCCGGACGCCGCTTGGCTGGGCGAATCAGCGACGACAGCCGCAAAGTCCTGCTCAATAAGGGTCAGGAGATCACCGAGGAGGATCTCGATCAGTTGCCGATGGCATACTGGAGCGAGATTCGCGTCGACAACGAGTCGGTGGAAAACGAGCTCGGCCGGATCATCGAGAGCACGACGAGCCAGGTTAATCTGATCAAAAGAAATTTCGAAGACAAGATTGAAAAGCTCAGGGGTGGCGACGAGCTTCCACCCGGCGTCATCAAGATGGTCAAAGTGTTTGTCGCGATCAAGCGCAAGCTTCAAGTCGGCGATAAGATGGCCGGACGCCATGGCAACAAGGGCGTTATTTCCCGTATTTTGCCCGAGGAGGATATGCCTTACCTGGAGGACGGGACGCCGGTGGATGTCGTCTTGAATCCTCTCGGTGTCCCCTCGCGCATGAACGTCGGACAGATTCTCGAAGCCCATCTCGGTTGGGCGGCGCGAAGTTTGGGGCAGCAAATCGATGAGATGCTGCGTACCCAGGCGGGCGACGGTGATAATTTACGACGGCGGCTAAAAGAGTATTTGAGCACTCGCGAGGCCAACGAGCTGATCGACGGCGCCAAAGAATCGGAACTTCTCAAGCTCGCGGAAAAATACCGCGAGGGCGTTCATATCGCGTCGCCGGTGTTCGACGGTGCCGCTGAAGAGGAGATTTTTAACTTATTCAAAAAAGCCGGTTTGCCGGCGACCGGCCAGGTGACCCTCTACGATGGCCAAACCGGTGAGCCCTTCGACGGCAAAGTGACCGTCGGCGTGATGTACATTATGAAACTTCATCATCTGGTAGACGACAAGATCCACGCGCGCTCGACCGGGCCTTACTCGCTGGTCACCCAGCAACCGCTCGGCGGCAAGGCGCAATTCGGCGGCCAGCGATTGGGTGAAATGGAAGTCTGGGCGTTGGAGGCCTACGGCGCGGCTTACACGCTTCAGGAAATGCTGACGGTCAAATCCGACGATGTGGTCGGTCGAACGCGCATGTACGAGGCGATCGTCAAGGGCGATAATTTACTCGAGCCCGGATTGCCCGAATCATTTAACGTCATGGTCAAGGAGTTGCAGAGCCTCGGCCTGGATGTGGAGCTGGTCGAGGAAAAGTAACCCAGCGCATTCGGCTGGGCCACAAACCGGAGGTGGTGCATTATGGAAGACCTATTTAATTTATTTGAAAAGCCGAAAAATCCGCTAAGTTTCAATGCCATCAAAGTGTCGGTTGCTTCGCCGGAGAAAATTCGTTCCTGGTCCCATGGAGAAGTTAAAAAACCCGAGACGATCAATTATCGGACCTTCAAACCGGAGCGCGATGGTTTGTTCTGCGCCAAAATTTTTGGCCCGACGAAAGATTACGAATGCAATTGTGGGAAGTACAAGCGCATGCGCCATCGCGGCGTGGTCTGTGAAAAGTGCGGCGTCGAAGTGATTCAATCCAAGGTGCGCCGCGAGCGCATGGGCCACATCGAGCTCGCGACTCCGGTCGTCCATATTTGGTTTCTCAAGAGTCTGCCGAGCCGGATCGGCGCGCTGCTCGATATGTCGCTCAAAGAGATCGAAAAGGTATTGTACTTCGAGTCTTACATCGTCATCGATCCGGGCGAAACGCCGCTTCAGTACAAGGAGCTTTTAACCGAAGCGCGCTACCGCAAAGTAGTTGAAGAATACGGCGGCAAGTTCGTCGCTGAAATGGGCGCCGAGGCGATCCGCAAGCTGCTTAAAGCGATCGACGTGGCGAAGCTCTCCGAAGATCTGCGCCAAGAAATGCGCGATGCGAATTCGGAAGTCCGCCGCAAAAAAATGGCCAAGCGGTTAAAAGTCATGAATGCTTTCCGGAGCTCGGGTAACCGACCGGAATGGATGGTGATGGAAGTTGTTCCCGTCATACCACCGGACTTGCGCCCGCTGGTTCCGCTTGACGGCGGCCGTTTTGCGACCTCGGATCTGAACGATCTTTACCGCCGCGTCATCAACCGCAACAACCGGCTGAAGCGGCTGATGGAATTGAGCGCGCCGGACATGATCATCCGTAATGAAAAGCGCATGCTGCAGGAAGCCGTCGATGCGCTGTTCGACAACGGGCGGCGCGGGCGAGCCATCACGGGCCAGAATCGCCGTCCGCTCAAATCGTTAAGCGACATGCTCAAGGGCAAAACCGGCCGGTTTCGCCAGAACCTGCTCGGCAAACGCGTCGACTACTCCGGCCGCTCGGTAATCGTCGTCGGGCCGGAGCTCCGGCTGCACCAGTGCGGACTGCCGAAGAAAATGGCGCTCGAGCTGTTCAAACCTTTCATCTACAACAAGCTCGAGGAGCGCGGTCATGTCACCACCATAAAAAGCGCCAAGAAGATGGTGGAGCGCGAACTTCCCGAAGTGTGGGATATTCTCGACGAAGTGATCCGCGAGCACCCGGTGCTTCTCAACCGGGCGCCGACCTTGCATCGGTTGGGCATCCAAGCTTTCGAGCCGACTCTGATCGAGGGCAAAGCGATCCAGCTTCATCCGTTGGTTTGCGCCGCCTACAACGCCGATTTCGACGGTGACCAGATGGCGGTGCACGTGCCTCTTTCGGTAGAAGCCCAGGTCGAGGCGCGTGCGCTGATGATGTCGACCAACAACATTCTGTCCCCGGCGAACGGCAAACCGATCATCGTACCGACCCAGGATATCGTACTCGGCCTTTATTACATGACCCGAGATCGGCTGCATGCCAAAGGCAGCGGCCGGCTTTTCAGCAGCCCGCGTGAAGTGCGCGTTGCCTACGATCAAGGAGAGATCGATTTGCAAGCGCAGATCACGGTACGAATCAATGGCGAGCGGCTGGATACCACCACGGGTAGAGTGTTGCTCTACGAAATTGTCCCGGAGGTGATTCCGTTCAAAGAAGTCAACCGGGTGATGAAAAAGAAGGAACTCGCCAATCTGATCGACGTCAGCTATCGACTCGCCGGAAATAAAGCGACGGTCATCCTCGCTGACCGTCTCAAAGACATCGGATATCAAAACGCCACCCGCGCCGGCATCTCGATCTCGATCAAAGATATGGTCATACCGCCGAGCAAGGAAGAGCTGTTAAAGAAGGCCCACGAGGATGTGCGTGAGATCGAGGAGCAGTATAAGAACGGACTGATCACCGATGGCGAGCGTTACAATAAAGTCGTCGACATCTGGGCCGAAGTCACCGACCGGATCGCCGATGAGATGTTGCGTGATTTGGGTTCCGAGAAGGTGATCGACGAGCAGGGGCGCGAAATTTCCGTGCCGAGTTTCAATCCGATCTTTATGATGGCCGACTCGGGCGCGCGCGGCAGCGCGCAACAGATTCGCCAGCTCGCCGGCATGCGCGGCTTGATGGCGAAGCCGTCCGGGGAAATTATCGAGACGCCGATTACCGCCAATTTCCGCGAAGGTCTCACGGTGTTGCAGTACTTCATCTCGACCCACGGCGCCCGCAAAGGCTTGGCGGATACGGCGCTGAAGACCGCCAATTCGGGTTACCTCACCCGCCGGCTCGTCGACGTCGCTCAAGACGCGGTCATCGGCGAAGACGACTGCGGCACCATGGACGGCATCGAGATGACGCCCTTGATGGAAGGTGGCGAAATCATCGAGCCGCTTGGCGACCGGGTGCTTGGCCGCGTCGCTCTGGAGGACATTAAAGACCCGTTCACTGGCGATACCATCGTCAAAGCCAATCAGGAGATCAATGAAGAACTGGTGCAGCGGATTGAGGACGCCGGTTTGGAGCGGATTAAGATTCGCTCGGTGCTAACCTGCGCTTCGCGCCGAGGTGTTTGCGGCATGTGTTACGGACGCGATCTCGGGCGCGGCCATATGATCAATCTCGGCGAAGCGGTTGGCGTCATCGCGGCGCAATCCATCGGCGAGCCCGGAACCCAGTTGACGATGCGGACCTTCCACATCGGCGGCACGGCGAGCCGGCGAGCGGAGCAAACGACGCTGGAATCGCGCAACGACGGTTTTATCAAGTTCATCAACGTCAACACCGTGACCAACAAAGACGGCGATCTCGTGGTGATGAACCGGAACGGCGAAATCGCCATCGTCGATTATCCGGAAGGCGAAAAAAGCGGCCGCGAGCGTGAACGCGAGCGCTATCCGGTGGTTTACGGCGCCAAGCTCAAGAAAAAGGACGGCGCGCAAATCAAGGCGGGTGAGCTTCTGGCCGAGTGGGATCCCTACACCATCCCAATTCTCACGGAGGTGAGCGGAGTCGTCAAATTCGGCGACGTGATCGAAGCGATAACGATGGAAGAGAAGGTCGATGAGCGAACCGGTTTGTCGACCAAGGTGATCACCGACTCTAAGGATGTCGAGAAGCGGCCGCGCATTTCGATTAAGGACGTTGAGGGTCAAACCGCGCGGTTGACGGGCACGGCGGAAGCTCGCTATCTCTTGCCGGTCGGCGCGCATATCAACGTCCAAGAAGGGCAGACGGTCTTTGCCGGCGACGTTTTGGCCAAGATTCCGCGCGAGACCACCAAGACCAAAGATATCACCGGCGGTCTGCCGCGGGTCGCCGAACTCTTCGAGGCGCGCAAGCCCAAAGAGTTTGCCGTGATCACGGAGATCGATGGCACGGTATCGTTTGGTAAAGACACCAAAGGCAAACGTAAGGTGATCGTGACGCCTGAAGTGGGTGAGCCGCGCGAGTACCTCATTCCCAAGGGCAAACACATCAGCGTGCACGACGGCGATAAAATCAGAGCCGGCGAAGCGCTCATGGATGGCTCGTCCAATCCTCACGACATTTTGAACATTCTCGGCGAAAAGGCGCTGGCCAAGTATTTGGTCGATGAAGTGCAGGAAATTTATCGTCTGCAAGGCGTGCGCATCAACGACAAACATATCGAAGTGATCGTGCGCCAAATGCTGCGTCGGGTGCGCATCAAAGAAGTTGGCGACAGCGATTTTCTGGTCGGCGATCAAGTCGAGAAGTGGCGCTTCGATGAGGAGAATCAACGCGTGCTCGGCGACCGTGGCAAGCCGGCCGTGGCCGAGCCCTTGTTGCTGGGCATCACTAAAGCATCGCTTTCGACCGAGAGCTTTATCTCGGCCGCATCGTTCCAGGAGACCACCAAGGTGCTCACGGAAGCGGCGATCCAAGGCAAAGTGGATCTGCTCTGTGGTTTGAAAGAAAACGTCATCATGGGCCGCTTGATTCCGGCGGGTACCGGCTTGGCGAAATACACCAAAGCCGACATCGAGATCGATGAGCCCGAGGGTCAAATCAGCGGAATCTCCGAAGCAACGGGAACGTAGTTTTGACATTCTGTAGTTATTTTGTTAGTAAAAGGATTTTCCTAAGGGGAGTTAGACTGACGAATAGCTCCCAAAATCCAACAGCCAACGAGAGATTATGCCGACGATCAGTCAATTAGTGCGCGATAGCCGCGAGAAACAACGCCGTAAGAATACCGCGCCGGCGCTTCAAGGGTGCCCGCAAAAGCGCGGTGTCTGCACGCGCGTGTATACCTCGACACCGAAGAAGCCCAATTCGGCCTTGCGTAAAGTGGCGCGAGTTCGCCTGACCAACGGGATCGAGGTTACCTCTTATATCCCTGGCGTCGGCCATAACTTACAGGAGCACTCGGTCGTGTTGATTCGTGGCGGTCGCGTCAAGGATCTTCCCGGAGTGCGTTATCACATTGTTCGTGGAACTCTGGACTCGATCGGCGTACAGGAAAGACGTCAGGGGCGCTCCAAGTACGGCGCCAAAAGGCCGAAGTAGATTTTATGCCGCGCAAAGGTGAAGTCCGAAAACGCGAAATACTGCCGGATCCCAAGTATGGGGATAAGGTCGTCGCTCGGTTCGTCAACACGATCATGAACCGAGGCAAAAAGAGCGTGGCCGAATCGATCTTTTATCGTTCTTTGGACATCGTGACGGCGAAAACCAAAGAAGACTCATTGGGCGTATTTAAACGGGCGATCGAGAATACGCGCCCGACGGTTGAAGTCCGCTCGCGCCGGGTCGGCGGCGCGACTTATCAAGTGCCGGTGGAAGTCCGCCCGCAGCGGCGACTGTCGCTGAGTATGCGCTGGCTGATCGACTCGGCGCGTGAGCGCGCCGAGAAATCGATGGAGGAGAAATTAGCGGCCGAGTTGATCGATGCCGCGAATAATCGCGGCACGGCGATCAAAAAGAAAGAAGACACGCATCGAATGGCGGAGGCCAATCGGGCCTTCGCGCATTATCGCTGGTAGCGTCGCAAGGAAACTAGGCAGGTGAAAGGAGGCGGGTGATCCGCCTCCTTTTTTTCCTGGCAAAAGAAAAATGGCAAGAACCGTCCCACTCGAGAAGACCCGCAATATCGGGATTATGGCACACATTGACGCGGGCAAAACTACGACCACCGAGCGCATCCTGTATTACACCGGAATCAACTACAAGCTCGGCGAGGTCCATGAAGGTACCGCGACCATGGACTGGATGGTCCAGGAGCAAGAGCGCGGTATCACGATCACCTCCGCAGCGACGACCTGCTTTTGGCGCGATCATCGAGTCAATATCATCGATACGCCGGGCCACGTCGATTTCACCATCGAGGTCGAACGGTCGCTGCGCGTGCTCGACGGCGCGGTTGCGGTCTTCTGTTCGGTCGGCGGCGTCGAGCCGCAAACCGAAACGGTCTGGCGCCAGGCCGATAAGTACGGCGTGCCGCGGTTGGCGTTTGTCAACAAAATGGACCGTCTAGGCGCGGACTTTTTCCGCGTCGTCAAAATGGTCGAGGATCGGCTCGGCGCCCGTCCGGTGGTGTTGCAACTGCCGATCGGCGCCGAGGATAAGTTTTCCGGCATCGTTGATTTGGTGACCATGAAGGCGGTTGTCTGGGAAGATGAAAGCCTGGGTGCCAAGTTTCACGAAGAGCCCATTCCCGCCGATCTCAAGGCACAGGCCGAGGAGTATCGGGAAAAACTGCTCGAGGCGGCCGCCGACAGCGACGAAGCGATCATGGAGAAGTATCTCGAAGGAAAAGAGATCTCCGAAGTTGAGTTGCGGCGCGCGATTCGCCAGGGGACGCTGTCTCTCAAGATCGTACCGGTGGTGTGCGGCTCGGCTTTCCGCAACAAAGGCGTCCAGCCGATGCTGGATGCGGTGGTGGAATATTTGCCTTCGCCGCTCGACATTCCGCCGGTCAAGGGAGTCGAAGCGGGGAACAACAAGCCGGTGGAGCGTCCCGCGAAAGATGATGCGCCTTTTTCGGCTCTCGCCTTTAAAATCATGACCGATCCTTTCGTCGGCACGCTGACATTTTTCCGGGTTTACTCAGGCTCGATCGCTTCCGGATCGAGCGTCTACAATTCGACCCGGAGCAAGAGGGAAAGAATCGGCCGCTTGCTGAAGATGCACGCCAACAAGCGCGAGGAGATCAAGGAAGTTTACGCTGGAGATATCGCCGCTGCGGTCGGGCTAAAGACCGCGACGACCGGCGACACGCTTTGTGATGAAAACAAGCCGGTGGTACTGGAATCGATCGATTTTCCCGACCCGGTTATCTCGATTGCGATCGAGCCCAAGAGTAAAGCGGACCAGGAGAAGCTCGGCTTATCGTTGCAAAAGCTTGCCACCGAAGATCCGTCTTTCAAGGTCCGCACGGATGAAGAAACCGGGCAGACGATTATTTCGGGAATGGGCGAATTGCATTTGGAAATCATCGTCGACCGCCTGCTCCGTGAATTTAACGTCGGCGCCAACGTCGGTAGACCGCAAGTTGCCTACAAAGAAACCGTGCGCAAGAGCGTCGAGCAGCAAGGACGGTTCGTACGCCAGACCGGCGGACGGGGCCAGTACGGCGATGTGTGGATCAAACTCGAACCGCAGCAGCCGGGCGCCGGGTTTGAATTCGTCGACGCGGTCAGGGGTGGCGCGATCCCGCGGGAATATATTTCCGCCGTTGAAAAGGGCATCAAAGAAGCGACCGAAAACGGCGCGCTCGCGGGTTATCCAGTCGTGGACGTCAAGGTCACGCTCTTTGACGGCAGTTATCATGACGTCGATTCCTCGGAGATCGCCTTTAAGATCGCCGGCTCGATGGCGTTCAAAGAGGCGGCTCGCAAGGCTCAACCGGTTCTGCTCGAACCGATCATGTCTGTGGAGGTTGTGGTGCCGGAGGACTTTATGGGCGATGTGATCGGTGATATTAGTTCGCGGCGCGGCAAGGTTCTGGGCATGGACACGCGGCCGGCGGCGCAGGCCATCGATGCCCGCGTGCCGCTGGCGCAGATGTTCGGTTATGCCACCGATCTTCGTTCGATGACCCAGGGACGCGCCACTTACACGATGCAGTTTTCTCATTATGAGCCTGTTCCGGCAGCGGTGGCCGAAGGCATTATCGCTAAGTTTGATGGCAAGTCGGAAGAAGCTGTATGAACGAAAAGATCAGGATTCGGCTAAAAGCTTACGACCACCGCGTGCTCGACCAGTCGGTGGGCGAGATCGTCGAAACGGTCAGACGCACGGGCGGCCGAGTCGCCGGACCGATTCCGCTGCCGACCCGGATCGAGAGATTCACGGTCAATCGCTCGCCCCACGTCGACAAAAAGTCCCGGGATCAGTACGAGATACGCACGCATAAGCGGCTGCTCGATATCCTTGAACCGACGCAGCAGACCATCGATGCCTTGGGCAAGCTCGATATCGCGGCAGGCGTAGACGTCGAGATTAAGCTACAGTAAGGCGGGCCAGCCGGACCAAAAAAGACGCAAACTGGAATGCAATGATGACGGGATTGATTGGCAGAAAAGTCGGCATGATGCAGTTCTATAGCGCCGAGGGCAACTTGATTCCGGTGACGGTGGTGGAGACGGGTCCGTGCGTCGTGGTGCAAAAAAAACTCACGGCTACAGACGGCTACAACGCCCTTCAAGTAGGTTTCGGCAGCAAGAAGGCGCAGCGCGTGAATAAGGCAGTCCAGGGGCACATGGCCAAGGCCGGCAAAGGCGCATTCGAGGTTCTGAAAGAATTTCGCATCGAAGACGTGTCGCCCTATGAAGTGGGCCAGGAGATCCGGGCCGGCGATCTCTTTAAAGTGGGCGACCGGGTCGATGTCTCAGGAGTGTCGAAGGGTCACGGCTTTACGGGCGTCATTAAGCGCTGGTCTTTCGCCGGGTTTCCGGGCTCGCACGGCACCCATGAATACTTTCGCCACGGCGGCTCGATCGGCAACCGTTCCTATCCCGGCCGTGTGCGCAAAGGAAAAAAAATGGCCGGCCACTGGGGCAACGAGAAGGTTTCTACCCAGAACCTAGAAGTCGTCGAGATTCGCGCCGAGGAAAACTTATTGCTGGTGCGCGGCGCGGTTCCGGGCGCGAAACGCGGCGTGGTGATCCTGCGCCCCGCGGTTAAAAGGTAAGCGCATGGAAGTTCACGTCATTCAGCCACAGCTAAGCGAAGCCGTATTTGGCGCCAAGCCGCGTGCCCATCTGCTGCATCAAGCCGTCGTCATGCAGCTGGCCAATCGGCGCGCCGGGACGGCGGCGACGAAATCGAAGGGATTTGTCAGGGGTGGGGGCAAGAAGCCGTGGCGGCAAAAGGGCACGGGTCGAGCGCGCGCCGGCAGCATTCGCTCGCCGATCTGGGTCGGCGGTGGCACGACCTTCGGTCCCCAGCCGCGCGATTATTCTTATCGCTTGCCGCGCACAGCCCGGCGCGAAGCGTTGCTTTCGGCGTTGAGTCTGAAGCACCGCGACGGCAGAATCATCGTCGTCGATAAGTTCGAGCTGGAAGAAGCCAAAACTAAACTCATGGTCCGAGCGTTGGCGGAGCTCAAAGTCGAGAGTGCGGTCATCGTGATTTCTCAGGCCGACGCCAAGATCGAACGCTCGGCGCGCAATCTGCCGAAAATCAAAGTGCTGCGGGTTGACGGCATCAATGTTTACGATTTGTTGCGCTATGACCACCTGATTCTCACCCAAGAGGCGCTGCAACGGTTGGAAGAGAGGCTGGCGGCATGAAGGGACCGCATGACGTAATCAAAGCCCCGCTCATTTCAGAGAAGGGAACGCTCCTGACCGAGACCGCCAATCAAGTTCTCTTCAAGGTGCGGCCGGACGCGAACAAGATCGAAGTGAAGCAGGCGGTCGAAACGATTTTCAAGGTGAAAGTGGTGCAAGTGCGCATGGCCCGCTACTTAGGCAAGATGCGCCGCATCGGCAGAAGCATGGGGCGCCGCTCCGACTGGAAGAAGGCATACGTCACGCTCAAAGAAGGCGATAAGATCGATTTCTTCGGCGGCGCTTAATTAAGAGAGCTAGGCAATGGCTATTAAGACCTATCGGCCGACCTCGGCGGGGATGCGCTTTCGCACCGGACTCGGGTTCGACGAACTGACTAAGACGCAACCGGAAAAGGGATTGCGTGAACGGCTCAACCGCAGCGGTGGTCGCAACAACACCGGCCGGATTACCGCAGATCATCGCGGCGGCGGGCATAAGCGTCTGTATCGTTTGATCGACTTCAAACGCAACAAGCGCAACGTACCGGCGAAAGTGGAAGCCATCGAGTATGATCCCAACCGTTCGGCGCGCGTCGCGCTGCTCTGTTACGCCGACGGCGAGCGGCGATATATTTTAGCTCCGGAGCGGTTGCGAGTGGGCGCCACGGTGATCGCGGGCGAGGATAACGTCGATATTCAACCGGGCAATTCATTGCCGCTGAAATTCATCCCGGTCGGTACCGTGGTCCATAATATAGAGCTCAAAATCGGCAAGGGCGGGCAGTTGGTACGGAGCGCCGGCTTGGGCGCTCAGTTGATGGCCAAGGAAGGCACTTATGCGCTGCTTAAGCTGCCCTCCGGCGAGCTCCGTTATGTCTTATCGGAGTGCCGCGCCACCGTTGGTCAAGTGGGTAATGCCGACCAGGAAAATGTTTCCTGGGGTAAAGCGGGGAGAATGCGCTGGCTGGGATTTCGGCCGACGACCCGCGGCATTGCCAAAAATCCGGTCGACCATCCGCATGGCGGCGGCGAAGGGCGCTCCAAGGGAAATCACCCGATGACGCCTTGGGGTAAACCGACCAAAGGCTATAAAACCAGAAAAAACCATTCCTCCGACAAATATATCGTGCAGCGCAGGAAAGGTAGATAGCGATGGCGCGTTCGGTAAAAAAGGGACCCTTTGTCGATCAGCATTTGCTTAAAAAAGTCGTCGCGATGAACGAGTCGCGCCAGAGGCAAGTGATACGCACCTGGTCGAGACGCTCGACCGTGACGCCGGAAATGGTCGGGCACACGATCGGTGTTCATAACGGTAGAAAATTCATTCCGGTCTTCGTGAGCGAGAACATGGTTGGCCACAAGCTCGGTGAGTTTTCGCCGACCCGGACCTTCTACGCGCATTCCGGCGATCGCAAGGCGGAAGCGAAGGAAACGACCGGCGCACCGGCTGCAGCGCCGCGTGCTGCCGCGGCGCCGACGGCGCCGGCGGCCCCGGCGGCGAAGCCGTGAGCGGCGGGATGCAGGGAGAGGCTAGGGCAGAAACTTTCTTGCGCTGAGTTATAGTCAATATGGAAACACGCGCGATTACCAAATTCGTTCGAGTCTCACCGCGAAAGGTTCGCCTGGTGGTTGACCAGATTCGCGGCAAGAACGTCGAAGAGGCGTTGAATATTCTCAAGTTCACGCCGAAACGCTCGGCTGGCATCGTCGCCAAGACCGTGCGCACGGCCGTCGCCAACGCGGAAAATACTCAGAGTGTGGACGTGGATCGTCTGTTCGTCAAGCGGGCGCAGGTCGACGAGGGAGGCATGTGGAAACGCTTTACCTCTCGTGCCCAGGGACGCGCTACCCGAGTCCGCAAGCGGCTCAGTCATATTACGATCGTCCTCGATGAAGCGCAGGAGAGGAGTTAAAGCCCAATGGGTCAGAAAACTCACCCGAAGATTTTCCGGCTCGGCGTGATTGAGTCCTGGGACTCGAAATGGTTCGCGCGCCATGATTATCCCAAGCTGCTGCACGAAGATTTTCGCGTGAAAAAATTTCTCAAGAGCCGGCTCTATCATGCCGGTATCTCTCGCATCGAGATCGAACGGGCGGCCAACAAGGCCAAGATCAATATTCACACGGCGCGCCCGGGCATCGTGATCGGCAAAAAAGGCGCCGAGATCGAAAAACTCAAAGAGGAGATTACCAGGCTGACCAAACGGGAGACCTACATCAACATTCACGAGGTGAGACGACCGGATCTCGACGGCCAGCTGGCGGCGGAAAACGTCGCCTTGCAATTGGAGCGGCGGGTTGCGTTCCGCCGCGCGATGAAGGAAAGCGTTTCGCGCGCCATGCGCATGGGAGCGCAAGGCGTAAGAATCCAGTCGGCGGGCCGGTTGGGCGGCTCCGAAATCGCGCGCACGGAATGGTATCGCGAAGGCCGTGTGCCGCTACACACTCTGCGCGCCGATATCAGCTATGGCTTCGCCGAGGCGCGCACCACCTACGGCATCATCGGCGTTAAAGTTTGGATTTTTAGAGGCGAGGTTTTGACCGCGGAGGAAGAGCAGCAAAAAGCGATGTTGGGCGGGTGATGGCTGCGCTCGGTCGGCGATGGCATAAACAGACTTGATCAAACATGCTCGAACCGAAAAAAGTTAAATACCGAAAACTGCAAAAAGGACGTCGGCGCGGCACGGCCCATCGCGGTTCAACGCTGGCATTCGGCGATTACGGTCTTAAGGCGATCGGCCGCGGCTGGATGAGCGCGCGCGAGATCGAAGCGGCACGCGTCGCATTGACTCGTTATCTCAAGCGCGGCGGCAAAGTTTGGATTCGCATCTTCCCCGATAAGCCGCTCACCAAAAAGCCGCTCGAGACACGCATGGGAAAAGGCAAAGGCGCACCGGAAATGTGGGTGGCCGTGATTCAACCCGGCCGGATTCTCTTCGAGATGGAAGGGGTCGAAGGGCCGCTTGCCAAAGAAGCGTTTCGTTTAGCGGCACACAAGCTTTCGATTCCGACGATTACGGTCGAACGCAGGGGGCGAGCGCATGGAAGCTAAGGAACTGCGCGAGATGAGCGCCGCCGACTTGGCTCAGAAACGGCTGTCATTGCGCGAGGAGATCGGGCACTTAAAGCTGCAACGCGCGACCAGCCGCTTGGAGAATCCGATGAAGCTCAAGGAAACGAAACGCGACCTGGCGCGCATCGAAACGATCCTGCGGGAGCGGTCCGGGAGTCAGAAAGGCTGAACATGGTGAGCCGAGGCTTAACCAAAGAACGGGCCGGTTTGGTGGTCAGCGACCGCATGCAGAAGACCGTCGTGGTGTCGGTCGAGCGCACGGTGATGCACCCGAAGTACAAGAAAATTCTGCGGCGGCGTAGCCGGGTTAAAGCGCATGATGAGAAAAGCGAGTGCCACGTCGGCGATCGGGTGCTGATCGTCGAGTGTCGTCCGCTCAGTCGTGATAAGCGCTGGCGCGTCAGCAAAGTTCTCGAGCGGGCGCAGACGCTCGCAGGGGAAACACCAAGTGCCGGGGCTTAGACGCGAAGTGGGCGGCGCGCTTGAGGTTGATTCATGATTCAAATGCGAACGACGTTAGACGTGGCCGACAATTCCGGCGCGCGCCGGGTGCAATGTATCAAGGTGCTCGGTGGCAGCAAACGCAAGTATGCCTCGATCGGCGACATTATCGTGGTTTCGGTTAAGGAGGCGATCCCTAACGCCAAGGTCAAAAAAGGCGACGTGATGAAAGCCGTCGTCGTGCGCACCGCCAAAGAATTAGGTCGCCCGGACGGCACTTATATTCGCTTCGACAACAATTCGGCGGTGTTGATTGACAACCAGAAGGAGCCGATCGGGACGCGTATCTTCGGCCCGGTGGCGCGCGAGCTTCGGGCGAAGAAATTCATGAAGATTATTTCGCTCGCCCCGGAAGTACTTTAGCTAGGATCGAGAGAGGCGGTTCGTGCAAATTCGCAAGAATGACAGCGTCATGGTGATCGCGGGCAAAGAGCGCGGCAAAACCGGCAAGGTCTTGCGTGTGCTGACGGATAAAGATGCCGTGATCATTGAAAGACTCAATATGGTCAAGCGCCACACCAAGCCACGCGGCCCGCAGCAATCCGGCGGTATTGTTGAAAAAGAAGCCGCGATACACGCTTCCAATATCATGATCATGTGCGACAAGTGCAATGCGCCGGCGCGAGTCGGGCGAAAGATTTTAGCCGACGGCAAGAAGATCCGTATCTGCCGCAACTGCAATGAAGCTTTGGAGTAGTGGAATCAGCATGGCACGCCTAAAAACGAAATATCAGAACGATGTGGTTCCGGCCATGATGAAAGAGTTCGGTTACAAGAACTCGATGCAGGTTCCCCGGCTGGAGAAGATCACCGTCAACGTCGGCGTGGGGGAAGCGACGCAAAATATCAAGGCGATCGACACGACCGTGGCGGAGCTGACGGCGATTACCGGTCAAAGGCCGGTGGTCACTCGGGCCAAGAAAGCGATTGCCAACTTCAAGCTGCGCGAAGGCGTGCCGATCGGTTGCATGGTGACCTTGCGGCGCGAACGGATGTTCGAGTTTTTAGACCGCTTGATCCATGTGGCTTTGCCGCGGGTACGAGATTTCAAGGGCATCTCGAGCCGCGCGTTCGACGGCCGCGGCAACTATTCACTGGGCTTGCGCGAGCAAATCATTTTTCCGGAAATTCACGCGGACCGAGTCGAAAAAACGCGCGGCATGACAGTCACGATCACCACCACGGCAAGGACCGATTCCGAAGGGTTGGCGCTGCTTCGACTGATGGGGATGCCGTTTGCAAGTTAGCTGATCGGAGGGAGAATTCCTTTGGCGAAAAAGTGTCTTCGAATTAAGGCGGAATTGCCGAACAAATTCAAAGTGCGCGAATACAATCGCTGTCCGCTGTGCGGCCGGTCGCGGGCGTTTTACCGGCGCTTTCGCATGTGCCGGTTATGCCTGCGCGACAACGCGCGCAAGGGGCAAATCCCCGGGCTGATTAAGGCCAGCTGGTAAGCGGCGGAGAAAACCATGGGAATGACAGATCCAATCGCGGACATGCTGACGAGAATTCGCAATGCCTCGCGCGCGCGGCATCAACGGGTGGCGGTGCCGTGGTCGCGCCTAAAGGAAAATATCGTCAAGATCCTGATCGAAGAAGGTTACTTGAAAGAGCAAAAGAGAGTTAAAGCGGCAATCGGCGGCGGCGAAGAGATCATTATTCAGCTCAAGTTCGACCGCGAGAACCGGCCGATCATCGTCGGAATAAAGCGTGTCAGCACGCCGGGGCGGCGGGTTTACGTCGGTGCGAGCAACTTGACGCCGATTCGAAAAGGCTTGGGCATACATATTTTGTCGACGCCCAAAGGCATTCTGGTTGACCGGGCGGCCCAGCGGGCGAAAGTCGGCGGCGAACTTCTTTGCACCGTGTGGTAAGTTGATTCGAGGTGTCACGTGTCACGCATAGGAAAATTACCGGTCGCGATTCCCGCCGGCGTTAAAATCGCAGTTGAGGGCGGTGCTGTGCGCTTGGAAGGGCCGAAGGGAAAATTACAGGCGTCCGTTCCATCCGGGGTCGACGTCAAAGTCGAAGGCAACCTGCTCCGGATCGAACGTCAGACCGAAGATCGCAAGATTCGCGCGCTGCACGGCCTCACGCGCAAGCTGATCGCCAACATGACGCAGGGGGTGAGCCAGGGCTTTACCCGTGTGCTCGACATCAACGGCGTCGGCTACCGCGCCGAAGTCAGAGGCCAGGAAATCCACATGACCTTGGGTTACTCTCATCCGGTGGTGTTTCCGTTGCCCGCCGGAGTCACGGCCGCGGTGGAACGCCAAGTGATCATCACACTAAGCAGCGCCGATCGCCAGGTGCTCGGCGAAACCGCGGCGAAGCTTCGCAGCCTGCGCCCGCCGGAGCCTTACAAAGGTAAGGGTATCAAATATCGCGAAGAAGTAATCAAGCGCAAAGCCGGCAAGGCGGTCGGCTCTGCGGGTGGAAAGTAGAGCGTTGAGGATTTCCGATGGCGAGTAAACGGGTAGACAGCGCGAGACTGCGCCGCCGGGCGCGGGTGCGCAAGAAAGTCGTCGGTACCGACAAGCGGCCGCGGGTGTGCGTGTTTCGCAGCAGCAAGCATATCTATGCGCAAGTCATTTCGGATGACCAGGGAAAGACGCTGGTTGCCGTCTCGACGCTTTCGGATCAATTGCGTGGTTCCGAGCCTAAAGCGAGCAAAGGCATCGCTTTGGCCAAGAGCGTCGGTCTTGCCTTAGCGAAACTATGCAAGGAAAAAAACATCGTCGACGTGGTTTTTGATCGTAACGGTTTTCTCTATCATGGCCGGGTCAAGGCGGTAGCGGATGGCGCGCGCGAAGGTGGACTTAAATTTTGACCGCAAATGTTTTGACGAGAGGTGCCTTTGGAACGGATTGATCCGCAAGGATTAGAGCTCAAGGAAAAAGTAGTTCACATCAGCCGGGTCGCCAAGGTGGTCAAAGGCGGCCGGCGCTTCAGCTTCAGTGCTCTCGTGGTCGTCGGCGACAATCGTTCGCTGGTCGGCTACGGTATGGGCAAAGCGAATGAAGTCCCGGAAGCAATCCGCAAGGGTTTGGAGCAGGCGAAAAAGAGTTTGATTCGCGTTCCGGTGATGGACGGCACGATTCCTTTTGAAGTGACCGGCCGCTTCGGTGCCGGTTACGTCATTCTCAAGCCGGCCTCCGACGGTACTGGTGTGATCGCCGGCGGCGGCGTGCGCGCGGTGGTCGAAGCGTCAGGCATTCAAAATGTGCTGACCAAGTGCATCGGCTCCAACAATCCGCATAATATGGTCAAGGCGACGATTGCGGCGCTGCGCGACTTGCGCGCTCCCGAGGAAATCGCCGACCGGCGCGGCAAATTGTTGGCGGAGATTCGTTGATGATGAAACTCGATGATTTAAGGCCGGCGGCCGGCTCCAATAAGAAGCGCAAACGCATCGGGCGCGGTGACGGCTCGGGTCACGGTAAGACGTCTGGCCGCGGCCACAAAGGGCAGGGCGCCCGCTCCGGCGGCAACACGAAACCGGGATTCGAGGGCGGGCAGATGCCGTTGCAGCGCCGCTTGCCCAAGCGCGGCTTTCACAACCCGTTTCGGATCGAGATGTCGGTGGTCAATCTTGGCCAAATCGACGCGCTGCCGGCCGGCGCTGAAGTTACTCCGGAAGTTCTGATCGAGCACGGCTATCTGAGCGGCAAGCGCCGGCGCGTCAAGATTCTCGGCGACGGTTCGCTGTCGAAGGCTCTAACTGTAAAGGCCCATGGCTTTTCCGCCAAAGCGAAAGAGAAGATCGAAGCGGCCGGCGGCAAAGCGGAGTTGATTGCACTTCATGCTTAGCGGTTTTCAAAACGCATCGCGCATCCCCGAACTACGCCGTCGCGTGCTTTTCACGCTCGGTATGATCGCCGTGTATCGTCTTGGGGTGCATGTGCCGACGCCGGGCATTGACCGCCAGGCGATGGCGGCCTTTTTCGAACAGCATCAGAACACGCTGTTCGGCTTTCTCAATCTGTTCTCCGGCGGCGCGCTCGAGCAATTCTCGGTGTTTTCTTTAGGCATCATGCCCTATATCAGCGCCTCGATTATTCTGCAGCTGCTGACGGTGGTTTTTCCTTATCTCGAACGGCTGTCCAAGGAAGGCGAGGCGGGACGCCGTAAGATCACTCAATATACGCGTTATGGCACGGTGGTTCTTTCGATCGTTCAAGGGATCATGATTAGCGTCGGTCTGGAGAGCACGCAGGGGCCCGGCGGGCAAAGTTTGGTTCTCAACCCTGGCTGGAGCTTTCGCATTATGACGGTCATCACCCTGACCTCGGGAACGGCATTTATCATGTGGCTAGGCGAGCAGATTACCGAGCGCGGCATCGGCAACGGCATTTCCCTGGTCATCTTCGCCGGTATCGTTGCCGGCCTGCCTTCGGCGATCACCACGACTTTGCAATTCATGCGCGAAGGCGAAATGGGGCCTTTGGTTGCGCTGCTGATCCTGGTGCTGAGCGTGATTGTCGTTGGCGCGATCATCTTCGTTGAACGGGGGCAGCGGCGCATTCCCGTGCAGTATGCCAAACGCGTGGTCGGCCGCAAAATGTACGGCGGCATGACGTCCCACCTGCCGCTCAAGGTGAATACGGCAAACGTGATACCGCCGATTTTTGCTTCGTCGATTCTAATTTTCCCGGCAACCCTGGCCCAGTTTGCCAGCCATCCTTGGGTCCAAACGGCTTCGGGGGCTCTGGCGCCTGGGACAGTTCTGCATGATTTTATCTACGTTCTTCTGATCATATTTTTTGCCTTCTTTTACACGGCGATCGTTTTCAATCCGAGCGATGTGGCTGAAAACATGAAAAAGGCGGGCGGTTATATTCCGGGTATCCGTCCCGGGCAAAAGACCGCGGAATATATCGAGCGCGTGCTTTCGCGCATTACCCTGAGCGGCGCGATTTATCTGTGCATTGTCTCGCTGCTGCCGACGATTTTGGTCAGGCAGTTCAACGTACCTTTTTATTTCGGCGGTACGGCGCTGCTGATCGTCGTCGGTGTCGCTCTGGATACCGTCGCGCAAATGGAGACGCATTTGATCAGCCGTAACTATGAGGGGTTTATGAAGCGCGGGCGGCTGCGCGGAAGAAGGGGCTAAATTGTGGCCGCGGCCGCGCGCGTCGTATTGCTGGGGCCTCCCGGTGCGGGCAAGGGAACCCAGGCCAAGCTGCTGCAGGAAAAATTCGCCGCTTGCCAGATTTCGACCGGCGATATTTTGCGCCAGGCGATCGCCGATCAGACGCCGCTCGGCAAAGAGGCGGGGCAATACGTCAGCCGCGGCGCCTTAGTGCCGGACGACGTGATCGTTAAATTGGTCGCCGAGCGGCTCAAAGATCCAGACTGCGTGAAGGGATTTATTCTCGATGGGTTTCCGAGAACGATCCCTCAAGCGGAAAATCTCGACAGGATTCTCAAGCAAATGGGGCTCGGACTCAACCGCGTCCTGTCGGTACAAGTGCCGCAGCCGGTTATTATCGAAAGACTGGCCGGCCGGCGCACTTGCAAGAGCTGCGGCGCGCTGTCCCATGTGGCGTTTAGCCCGACTAAAAAAGCCGGTGTTTGCGACCAATGCGGCGGTGAGATTTACCAGCGAGCTGACGATCAAGAAGAGACGGTCGCCAATCGCCTCAGGGTTTACGAGAACCAGACCGCGCCATTGATCGACCATTACCGCCGGCGCAATCTGCTGCGGGAGATCAATGGAGTGGGGTCGGTCGACGAGATCCGTCGCCGGGTGGTTGACGCCTTGGGAGATGTGGTGGCGTGATTTCGCTCAAATCGGCTCGAGAAATCGAGATCATGAAACGGGCGAATTTGATCGTCGCGGAAGTTCTGCAAGAGTTAAAGCGGCAAGTGGCACCGGGTGTGACGACGCTCGACCTCGATGCCATCGCCGAAGAAATGACGCTGAAAAAGGGCGCTATTCCGGCCTTCAAAGGCTACAACGTTGCCGGGCGCATTTATCCCCGTTGTTTGTGCGCTTCGGTTAACGATGAGATCGTTCACGGTATTCCGTCAAACCGCGTGCTCCGGGAAGGGGATATTATTGGACTCGATTACGGTGTGATCTACGAAGGTTTCTACGGCGACTCGGCGATCACGGTCGGCGTCGGCAAGGTCAATGCGCAAGCGCAGCGACTGATGGATGTTACCGAGCAGTCGCTCTATAAGGGCATTGAGCAACTGCACGACGGAAAACGGCTGGGCGATCTGGGCTCGGTCGTTCAGAAGATTGCGGAAGATGCGGGTTTCTCGGTCGTGCGAGCGTTTGTCGGGCACGGTATCGGCAAGAAGCTCCACGAGGAGCCGCCGGTGCCGAACTATGGTGAACCCGACCGCGGGCTTCGGCTCAAGGAGGGCATGGTTCTGGCCATCGAGCCGATGGTCAATGCCGGCAGCCATGAAGTGGAAATAAAGGAAGACGGTTGGACGGCGGTAACGAAAGATGGCAGCTTGGCCGCCCATTTTGAGCATTCGGTGGCGATCACTAAGAGCGGGCCGGTTATTTTGAGTCAAATTTAGTTGCTGGAAGAAGCGCGTTAGGCAGGGCTTGCTATGCCAAAAGAAGACGCCATTGAAGTGATGGGAACCGTACTGGAGACCTTGCCCAATGCGATGTTCAGGGTACAACTGGAGAACGGGCATCGCGTGCTCGCGCATATTTCCGGAAAAATGCGGATGCACTACATCAAGATTCTCCCGGGCGATAAAGTGAAAATCGAGCTGTCTCCTTACGATCTGGCGAGGGGACGAATTATTTTCCGTGAGCGTTAGGGTAGGAGCGGACCCGTGAAAGTTCGAGCATCGGTAAAAAAAATTTGCAGCAAGTGCAAGGTGATTCGCCGCCGCGGCGTGGTGCGTGTGCTGTGCGAGAATACCAAACACAAGCAGCGGCAAGGTTAAACCACGTGCGCTGCACCGATCCAAGATCGGCAGTCGGATAGCAATAAGGGCCAGGAGGGGAGTTATGGCACGGATCGCAGGCGTAGATTTGCCCAGGAGCAAGCGAATGGAGGTCGCGTTGACTTACATTTACGGTGTCGGCCGCAGCGCGTCGCGGGAGATTCTCAATCTTGCCGGAGTCTCCCTGGACCTCAAAACGGACGATTTGAGCGACGACGACGTCGTCAAGATTCGCCAGATCATGGATCAAAGTTACAAGGTCGAAGGTGATCTCCGGCGCGACGTGACCGGCAATATCAAGCGCCACCTCGACATGGGGTCGTACCGCGGCCTGCGCCACCGCAGAAATCTACCAGTACACGGTCAGCGGACTCATACCAACGCGCGCACGCGCAAAGGGCCGCGCAAAACCGTCGCCGGCAAAAAGCCAGCGCCGTCAAAAGGCTAACAGGAGAGGAATATGGCAGAGGCCACCGACGAGAAGCAAAAAGCCGAAGGGCAAGCCGACGCGAAGTCCGGCGAGCGAGCAGCGCGCCGTAAGCGCGGCCGCAAGAACATTGCCGAAGGAGTGGTGCATATCCACTCGACGTTTAACAATACCATCGTCACGATCACCGACTATCAAGGCAATGTGATTTCCTGGTCCAGCGCCGGGGCGATGGGCTTTAAGGGCTCGCGCAAAGGCACGCCGTTTGCCGCTCAGCAGGCGGCCGACAGCGCCGCGAAGAAAGCCATGGATCACGGCTTACGGAGCGTGCAAATCTTCGTGCGCGGCCCCGGAGCGGGCCGAGAGTCGGCGCTGCGGGCGCTCCAATCGGCGGGAATCAACATCAGCTTGATCAAGGATGTTACGCCGATCCCGCATAATGGCTGCCGCCCGCCGAAGCGCCGGCGCGTTTGATCAGACGAGGAGGAAAGATTGGCTAGATACACGGAATCTGTGTGCCGGCTGTGCAGGCGCGAAAATTTGAAGCTCTTTCTCAAGGGCGAGCGCTGTTATACCGACAAGTGCGCGATCGAGCGCCGCAACTATCCGCCGGGACAACATGGCCAAGGCAGGCCGAAGTTCTCGGAATACAGCATCCAGCTGCGCGAGAAGCAAAAGGTCAAACGCTTGTATGGTCTGCTGGAGAAGCAGTTTCGCCGCACCTTTGCGCAGGCCAATCGCACCAAGGGAATCACCGGTGAAACGTTGCTGGTTTTGCTCGAACGCCGTCTGGACAACGTCGCTTATCGGCTTGGGTTCGCAAGCTCGCGCGCAGAAGCCCGTACTTTGGTGCGCCACGGCCATCTTCTGGTTAACGGCCGCAAGGTGAATATTCCCTCTTATACGGTGCGCGCCGGCGACGTGATTTCAGTGAAAGAGCAGAGCCGCCAGATGGGGCGGGTTGTATCGGCGATGGAAGGGGCGCAGCGGCGCGGCGTGCCCGACTGGGCGGAGGTCGATCGCGAAGCGTTCAGCGGCAGGATCAAAATTCTGCCGGCCCGGGGTGATATCACCATGCCGATCAATGAAAAACTGATTGTCGAATTGTATTCGAAGTAAGTTCGATATTGGGAGACGCTATGTCGACAATGTACAAGCATTGGACGGAATTGATCAAACCAAAGCAATTGGAGCTTGACGAGAAAACTCTGACGGCGACCTATGGGAAGTTTTACGCCGAACCGTTTGAACGAGGATTCGGCCAAACTATCGGTAATTCGCTGCGCCGCATATTACTGTCCTCGCTGATGGGCGCGTCGATCGTCGCCGTGCGCATCAAAGGGATCCTCCACGAATTCTCGACGGTGCCGGGCGTGACCGAAGACGTCGCCGACATCATTCTTAATTTAAAGGAAATCCGGCTGCGCCTTAACGACGGTGAACAACAAACGCTCAAGATCGAGGCCAAAGGTCCTGCGACGGTCTATGCAAAAGACATCGCCGCGCCCCCGTCGGTGGAGATTTTAAATCCCGAGCACAAAATCGCCACCCTGTCGCGTGATGCCAAGCTCGAAGTCGAAATGTTAGCCAAGCTCGGGCGCGGCTACGTCCCGGCCGAGAGGAACAAGGAGGAGGGCGCGCCGGTCGATACGATCTTTATTGACGCGGTTTTCTCGCCGGTTCAGAAAGTGAACTTTGCGGTGACCAACGCCCGGGTCGGCCAGCGCACCGACTATGATCGCGTCGTGTTCGAGGTTTACACCGACGGCAGCGTCAAGCCCGACGACGCCATGGCCTACGCCGCCAAGATTCTTCAGGATCAACTGGGGATTTTTGTCAACTTTCAAGACGAGCCGCGCGCGGAGAAGAAAGACGACGGTCCGCCGGTGCCGCTTAACGAAAATCTTTTTCGCAGCGTCGATGAGCTCGAGTTCTCGGTGCGCTCGCAGAACTGCCTGCAAAACGCCGACATCAAGTACATCGGCGAACTGGTGCAAAAGACCGAACAGGAGATGCTGCGGACCAAGAATTTCGGCCACAAGTCGCTCAACGAGATCAAAGAAATTCTCAAGGAAATGGGTCTCGAATTGGGCATGAAAGTCGATCATTTTCCATCGCGGGAAGAGATCGACGCGCGCCGGCGGGCCGCCGAGAAGGAAACCGTTTAAATCATGCGCCATCTGAAATCAGGAAGACAACTGAGCCGCAACTCAGCGCATCGCTGGGCCCTGATGCGAAATCTGATCACGTCGCTCCTGCGCGAGGAAAAGATCAAGACCACCGACCCCAAGGCGAAAGAGCTGCGGCGGTGGGCCGATCGTGTGATCTCGCTGGGCAAGCAAGGAAGCCTGCATGCGCGGCGCCAAGTTTTGAGCATCGTTCACGACAAAATCGTGGTGCGAAAGCTGTTCGACACCATCGCGCCGCGTTTTAAGGATCGCCCCGGCGGTTATACGCGGATCATCAAGTTGGGGATTCGGCGCGGCGACGCAGCCCAGATGGCCGTGATCGAGCTAGTCGGCGCCGACAATGAAAAGCAAGCCGCTGTGGGCGGAGCGCAGAAGCGCCGCCGGGCGCGGCGCAGACAGGCGGCCGCAAAAGCAGAGGCTGCTGCATAAACGCATTATTAAGGAGTTCATAAGTATCCAGACAAAGGGGTTTGTTGGGCACAAAGGGACGACTCGCCCCTTCGTCCGAGTAAGTCTACTAACTAACGAACTCCTTAGGAACACAGTTTTTATTGACAGCCCGCCGGGATGAAACCATCCGGCGGGCTGTTTTCATTTCGCTTTCCGCGTCACACGCTGGCGGAACGAACGGTCGATGCTTGCCGGGTTATTTCAACCGCCGCCTGTGCGGTGGTCGTCACCTCCTTCCGTTAGCAAATCAGCCATGATATCTAACCCCAGTGGATCAGGGCAAAGCCGGCGTGTTGCGGCGTTCGCTGAACGATTTTCTCACCTTCGCGCTCGATGAAGCGGCGCTGGCGCGGTTGTCATGGCGCGATTTCGGCAATGGTTTGTCGATGTCAAGACTGGCGCGGGAAGGCAATCGCGAACTGGTGCTCTACCGGATCGCCGCCACCGCTTCGGCCGATGCGTTCCTTAGACATGAGCACCTCGGTGGTGAGTTTTATCTGGTGCTCAAAGGGCGCATCGCCGACGAAACTGGCGAGTACGAGAAAGGTGATATAGTTTTCTTGGATCCGCACTCGGTGCACACGCCGCGGGCGCTTGGCGAAACCCTTGTTCTGGTGCTCTGGCCGGGTGGGGTGCGCTTGGTCGATTGAATCATCGGAGCGGCGGTTTCGGGACACGGAGGCAAAATGAAAACGCTAGGCTTTATCGGCACCGGCGGCATGGGCAGCGGCATGGCGGCCAACTTGATCAAAGCCGGCCACAAGCTCGTCGTCAATGATTTACGCCGCGAGCAGTGCAAGGGCTTGGAGAGCCAGGGAGCGGTGTTCAAAGAATCGCCGCAAGCTGTTGCCGAGTCTTGCGAAATCGTCTTGTCGATGTTGCCTTATAACGAAGCGGTGCGCGCCGTCGGCCTTGGCTCAGGCGGCCTCCACGAAGCCGCCAAGGGCGCCAAGCTCTGGGTCGATTTCAGCAGCATCGACAAGAAGACGATCGTCGGCGTCAATACCGAGCTGGCAAAGAAGGGCTGGACAGTCCTCGACGGCTCGGCCGGCGGGGTGGAGGAGGCGGCCGCCGCCGGAACCTTGTCGCTCTGGCTCTCCGGTCCGGAAGCGATCTTCGATGAACATCAGGCAATTTTTAAAGCGATGGGCAATAAGGTTCTGTACGTCGGTGAATTGGGCAATGCAAAACTAGTCAAAAACGCCATGGCGATGTTCGCCGCGGTGACGCATTTGACTCTCGCCGAGATCTGCGCCTGGCTAAAAAAGGGCGGCTTGTCGGAAGAGACCTTTCGCACGATCTTAAAAAACTCCCAGCAAAATTCCGTCGCCATCGATCGGATTATGGAAATCGTCGTGAGCCGCAAATATAAACCGCGCAAGTCGTGGATGCCCAAGGACGTGGGTTTCGGTCTGGACATGGCACGCGAGATGGAAGTGCCGATGCCGTTCGTCGCGCTAGCCTATCAAATGTTTTCGATCGCGCAGGCGACCGGGATGGACGACTACGAAGCCACAGGAATCGCCTGCAACGTCTACGACGTGATCACCGGCCGCAAGCGGGGTGTTTGACGGATGGCAGGACTGCCGCCGGAACGGATTTCGCGATTTCTCACCTACCTTTTGCGCCATCGGCCGAAAGAGTACCCGCTGGTGTTCGACCCACGCGGTTTCGTCGACTGGCGCGACGTCGTCGCGATCGTGCAAGAGCGCTACTATGAAGTGACCGAGGAGGACATACGCGCGGTCGTCACCGATTCGCAAAAGAAACGCTTCGAGATCGAGGGGGAGAGCGTGCGCGCCACCTACGGCCACTCCTTTCCCGTGGACCTTGGTCGTGAAGCGGCAGAGCCGCCGGACCAGCTCTACTACGGCGCCGCGCGCGACTTGGCGCAGTCGATGCTGCGTAACGGTCTCAAGCCGCGCGACCGCCAATACGTGCATTTAAGTTTGACCGCGGAAGAGGCCGAATCCGTGGCGCGCCGGCATGACCCGTCACCCGCCGTTCTCGTCATCGACGCCCAGGCCGCCAGTGCGGCAGGAGTCCGGTTCTATCGGTCGGGGCCGCTCTTTCTGGTCGAAAACGTGCCCGCGAAGTTCCTTGCGTCGAGATATTAAGGAGTTCATAAGTATTTAGACAACAGGGTTGGTTGGACACGAAGGGACGACTCGTTCCAAGCCCAGGCAAAGCGTCTGGGCGTCATCGGCCACCACCCGAGCCACGCCCCGAGTGCCTAATTTTGGGCGTGGGTGCGAAAGCGTCCTTTGAGTCCTGGTGCCTGCGCTTTCCACG
>Ga0210114_1000010_pt1 | contig 51724 bp, 42 predicted proteins | sample MayberryNW_TuleA_FD_185524 | JGI IMG/M metagenome (GOLD analysis project Ga0210114, IMG submission 185524) | Wetland microbial communities from San Francisco Bay, California, USA, that impact long-term carbon sequestration - MayberryNW_TuleA_D2... | ecosystem: Environmental > Aquatic > Marine >...
CTTGTTGGCAAGAGCGACCCCGGTAAGATAACCGCCGGTGGTGTGAACGATCCCTTTCGGCTTTCCTGTCGTCCCGCTGGTGTAGAGGATGAACAACATGTCTTCGCTGTCCATCTGCTCCGGCTCACACCAGAGCGGGGCATCGGCCATCAGATCATCCCACCAGTGATCGCGGTCCCCTTTCATATGCGCGCCGGAATTTGCGCCGACCCGCTTGACGACGACGACATGCTCCGTCGAAGGCGTATGGGTAAGCGCCTCATCAACGTTTTTTTTGAGCGGAACGACCGCGCCGCGCCGGTAGCCGCCGTCGGCGGTGACGAGCACTTTGGCCTGGGCGTCATTGATACGGTCGCGCAAAGCTTCCGCGCTGAAGCCTCCGAAAACTACGCTGTGCGGGGCGCCGATGCGATTACAAGCATGCATGGCTATGACCAGCTCTGGAATCATTCCCATGTAGAGACATACTCGGTCGCCTTTCTTGACGCCGAGTCGTTTCAAGACATTGGCGAATTTGTTGACTTCGCGCCAAACATCGCGGTACGTCAGCACGCGCTCGTCGCCCGGCTCGCCTTCCCAGATGATCGCCGCCTTGTTTTTGCGTCCTGCATTGACATGGCGATCGAGGCAATTGTAAGACGCATTGAGCTTGCCGCCGATGAACCACTGGGCCCACGGTGTGTTCCATTGCAAAACTTTCTTCCACGGTTTGAACCAGTGAAGCTCTTTGGCAGCCTTGGCCCAGAAGGCTTGCGGATTTTTGCGCGCCGCATTAAAAACGCTCGCGCTTCTCATGTTGGCGTTTTTTTTAAAATCTTTGGGCGGTGGAAAATTTCGTTTCTCATTCAGCAGAACCTCGATCGCCTTGTCCGCCATGATGCAAACCTCCTTCCAAAAAATTGCAGCGCGCCCTCGGGAAAAACGTTTCGGATTCTATTTGAGCCTCCACAGGTTGGCAAGAGCCCCCCGAGCGCCAGTTTAGACGGGTACGCGTCAGCATGATCACGTACCCTGGGAGATTGGACGAAAAAAAAAGGCCGGAAGAGTAGCGTGAAAACTTCCGGCCTATTCTTGCAAACTAAGTAAATCGAAAGGGCTGCCTATGGCGCCGCCTTTCGCGCAGCAATCACCTCGAGCATTTTTTCATCGCTGGTGTATTTGAAGTCCCAGGTTTTTCGCGCGCGGGCTTCTTCGTGTTCAGCGCTTTCAAGCAGCTCGATGTCTTCTTTGGTCACGAGCGAAACACCCTTTTTTTTAAGGTCGTCCATTAAGGCTTCAATTCGCGCCTCCATCTCGCCGCTCGATAGGCCCTCCTTGGTCGCGAGATACTCGTTGACGACCTTCATGCCGCGCTCGGCGTCTTGCTTGGCAACGCCGACCAGACCGACGCTGGCGTTGCGGGACCAGCCGGCCACGAAAATGCCGTCTAGCACCTGTTTGATCTCGGGATCGTAGGGCTGGTAGGCGGCGGGATTCGGATCGCCAGGAAGCTTTCCCGGGTTAGTGACGAAAGCCCCGCGGGAAAACGGCAAACCGAGCGATGCATCGACTTGGTCGCCGATGGCGTAGATCACGCAGTCGACGTCGATCCGCCGCATCACACCGGTTCCCTTGGCGACGGGCTTGCCATCCTGGAGCACCATTTCGTTTTCTTCGGCTTCAAGACCTGCAACACGTCCTTGCTCATTGGCAATCACTTTTGTCGGCGAGCAGAGATAGCGAAAGGTCAACCGGCGCCCCTCCGCGGGCGCGCCTTCCTTGACGAACTTTTGCGTGATCTCGTCAATGCTTTGTCCCACCGCCGTAAGTTGCGGCGAGATGCGAGCGATTTCTTGCGTCATGTCGGCGTTGTCGAGGTACGGTTCGACCACTTCGAATTCACTGTCGTCGTAGGCCTTTTCAAGCGGACCGCGGCGAGCCACGACCAGGACCTGATCGATCTTTTTATGGTTGAGCAGCCAGTTGGCGATATCCACCATGACATTGCCCATGCCGATGATCGCCACACGCCGGCCGATTTCAAAATTCCGCTGGCTGAACGGCGGCAAAGAGTTAAAGTGATAAACCACGTCCTTCGCATGATAGACGCCGATGCAATCCTCGCCCTCGATGCCTAGTTTCTTCGTGCCCTGAGCACCCGCAGTAACGACAACGGCGCCAAAACCCATGCTCTTCAGCTCTGCCAAAGTAAGCGCTTTGTCCTCTCCTACGCTAACGTGGCCGAAATAAAAGACGTTGGGATTGGCGAGAATTCTTTTGAATTGCTTGCGCAGCCCGGTTTTCATCTTTTCCTTATCGACGAAAATGCCGTACTCCGCCAAGCCGCCCGGCTTGATGTCTCGATTGAGCAGCACCACGCGATGGCCTGCTTCGGTCAATTTGCGAGTGCCATAGATTCCCGCCGGGCCGGCGCCCACAACTGCGACTAAGTGGTGTTTCGACATCTCCCTTTCCTCGACACCGTCAGGTTAAATTTCTCTCCCGCCGCGAGAGAAGGACGAAAGTGAAAGCTTAGAGAAGGGAAACGAAAGAGGTGATTTACTGAAGTTCCCTTTTTCCTTCGTATTCCAATTCGGTGCCTCGGGAGTCTTTATGCGTGAACGAAACCAACTCCCACGAGCCGTCGTCCAACGGGCCCTTCAAAATGTAGGAGTTTTCGTCATTCCCGAGTACGCGGTAATAACATGCCTGCTCGCCATGCCAGCGATCGACGCATGCCTCGACTTCAATCGTTCGCGTTCCAAGCGTAAACCGGGTAGGACCTTTTTGTCCCTTGGAATCGGACTGGGATTCGACTTTAATCTTCATGAACACTAACCATTTGCTCGATTGATCGGACAACGTAATATAACGCAAAAATAATCTGTTTCAAAGGTGCTTCATGGACACGCTCAGCGGTTTAAGACAAGACATCGTCAGTGCCTGCGGAATTCTTTCCGGGAGAAAACTCGTCGAAGGATTCGGTCACGTCAGCGCCCGCATCCCCAATAGCGAGCTTTTTCTGCTGACGCCGAGGATTGGCCTCGCGCTGGTTAAGGAATCTGACCTGCTGACCATGAATTTCCAGGGTGAAGTTGTCGAAGGCCGCCGGCCGTCACCGTCCGAAGCCTGGCTCCATACCGCGATCATGAGAGCCAGGCCTCGGATCAATGCCATCACCCGGATCCACGCCCGTGTTGCGAATATCTTTTCTGTGACCAACCGGAAGATCGAGCCGGTGCACAATCACGGTAGCTTTTTTGCCGGTGGAGTGCCGGTGTTTCACACACCGGATCTAATCACGACGAAGGAATTGGGCGATCGTGTGACTCGGGCAATGGGCGACAAGCCGGCCATCCTTTTGCGCGGGAATGGACAGGTCACGGTCGGTCAAAGCATTCCCGAAGCGGTCATGATGGCGATCTATTTGGAGGAAGCCGCGGAAGTTCTTTATGGCGCCCTTCAGATCGGCACGCCAATTCCGCTGACGTTGGATGAATCAAAGCAACGTCAGGTCGAGGCGTTACCTCCAGTGGATTTGGAACGGGCGTGGAATTTCTTCAAGAGCCGTCTAGACGGCTGAACAGTCGCTTGAGCTGGATTCTCATGAGGCGGGTCGGTAGAAAACACGGCGCCCAACCGGGCGCCGTGTTTAGGAAGGATCGAAGCGAGCGAGGTTATTTGCCGGCCATTTCAAAATTTACCTTGGCGTCTTCCTTCGCCTTGACGCTCACCTTCTGCGTGCTCTTGCCGAGCTTCTCATGCCATACTTCGACGGTGTAAGAGCCCGCTGGCACGTCGGTGAGCTTGAAAGCTCCCGAGTTATCGGTGACCGCAACATACGGCGTCGGCGCCGAGACCAACCAGCCGTGCATCCAGCCATGAACATCGCATTTGAGCTCGATGACCTCCGGCTTGTCGATCTTAACATCGAGGGTCTTTTTAAACTTCGGCATTGCCTGGTTGAATGGGCTATTTACCTTGCTGTAAGAATGCACGTTGTGCAGGATGCCGTCTGGGTTCAGAATCTCCACGGTCGTACCAGCAGGAAAAGCCAGCACATGGGGTTGGTACTCGCAGCCCTTTTGGTCTAACTTAACTTTCTGCGTAGCAATCTTCTTGCCTTTTTGGATGTCAGTTATCGTCACCACCGCATTTGCCAGGTTCCCATTGCTTACGATCAAAGACGGATCCGTCTTCGGTGTCTTGCCGCACACTTCTTTATCTTTGCTCACGTCGAGCTTTTTCGGCGCCGGGGCCGTGCCTTTGAACTTTACCGTACCGGAAATGGTTCCGCCGTCTTTGACATCGCCGGCTTGATAAGCCGCCATGCCGCTCACCGGCACGGCGATCAGAGCCGTTGATAGAACCCATACACCCAATTTTCTCATTGTTTCCTCCTTCGCTTTAGCCATATATGTATTCTGACGAACCGCAGTTGTCGCTATTCACTATTGCGCCGGTTTGACTTTCACCGGTGTCGTAGCGGCGGGTGCCGGAGCCGCGCCATTTCGGCCAAGTGTGACCAGATAGTCTCGTAACGCCTCGATTTGCAAGTCTTCCTTGCCGCCAAGAATATTGTCCGGGCCACCGGGATAAAAAGACGGCATTTTCGTTCCGGGTTGGACCTTTTGCGGGTCCTTTAGCCATTTGATGATCCAGTTCGGATTGAGCCGCTGGCGTGCCATTGCCAAGTCGGGCGCCCAGCCATCCTTCGGACCCTCCGGAGTTCTGTCGCCCTGCATATGGCAACTGAAACAGTCAAAATAGTCCTTCGATACCATCATCTTCGCAGCGTCGATGTGTTCCGGTGGAATTTTCCTATCGTCGATGTAGACATAGGGGATCTCGATTTTGGAAAGCCCGTTGAAGTAACTGACCAGCTGGTTGGCGTGCTCGTCGGATAGACCGAATGTCGGCATGCGGATCTCCAGCCATGGCCGCAGCGTAATCGGCGCCTTGAGAAAACCAAAGAACCAAGGCGACTGCACTTTTTCCCCTTCGCCGTTCAGTACCGGCGGGGCTGCCGTCGGGTTCTCCTGGTAGTACTTTCTAACAAACCCGCCGCGGTTTTCAATCTCGTGGCAGCCGACGCAGTTGTACTGCTGCATCAAGCGCCGGCCTTCGACGACCTGCTGTACGCGTAATCCTTGGTCCGCAAGATATCGCTGGCCGACCCTGCGCTCGCGGAAACCTCCGAGCAGAATCCTCAGAGCCTTGATGTCTTCGTCCGCCAGGTTGAACTGCGGCATCAGTTGGTCCACTCGCGGGGTCGCATAGCCGCGCGGCGATTTTAGCTTATGGTAAGTCCAGTCATCCCAGGTATGCGCGACATCTGTTCGGTTACCGAAAGCAAGCTCCTCCACCGTTTTCGACCCGAAAGTGGTGAGTTCGGCGCCGATGCGCGACTCCTTTTCCATGCCCTTGATATCGTGGCAACCGAAGCAGCCCCATTTGCGCACGAGACCCTCGCCGCGTTTGATATTGGCCGGATCGCCGAGCTTTTCCTCGATCCCTGCCACTGGCGAGGTTTTCGAGCCAAGCGTCATCAGGTACGCCGTGATTGTCGCGGCTTCATCGTCGGAAAGCCGCAAGCTCGGCATGCGCGTTTCCGGGGAAAAGTCCCGCGGATTCTTTATCCAGTGATAGATCCACTGCGCATCGGTTTTAGCCGCGATGTCTTTTAGGTTCGGTATGAGATCCTTTTCCTTGCCGAGCGGCGTTGAAAATTCGCCGTCGGCAAAGCCGTGGCAACCCTTGCAGCCGATCGTTTCGACGAGTTGCTTTCCTTTGGCCGCGGCGGTCTGATCGCCTTCGCGGAAGCTTGCCGGTAGCGGATGTTCTTTGCTCCACTTGTCGCCCTCGTCCTTGGATTGGCTCCATAGATACGACGCGATCGCCAGCGCATCCTGCGGCGGGAGCTCGAAATTCGGCATGCGCGTGCGCGGCCGAAATTCATGCGGGTTTTGGATCCAGCGCACCATCCAGCTCGGATCGACCTTGGCGCTGATCTTCATCAGACTCGGGGCGACCTTGGGTATATCCTCATAGCCTCTGACCAGGTGACAACCGGTACAGCCGATCTGTTCGAAGAGTCGCTGACCCTCGGCGAGCAGCGGCGCGTCCTCGGCGAATTTCTGCACGTCGAGATGACAAGACGTGCAACTCGATTGCGCTTTATCACCGCGCAGCAGAGGAAATTCCCACAAATGAACTTCGCCATGCGCCTGCTTGACGCTGTTGACGGCAACGCCTTGGCCTTCATGACAGCCGGTGCAGCCGAACTTCTCCGGCGGATGAGCGTTGTCCGCGAGCAACACTTCGCGGCGCGGATGTGTCCGAAAAGGATGAGGTTCCTTTTCGAATCCGGCGCGGTTGATCGCGAGATGGCAGGTTTGGCAACGATCGACGCGCGCTACCGGCTGGTCGAAACGGTTACGATCGAATTCATCGAGCGAGACCTGCTGAATCTTGGGAATATTAGGTAACGTGACCGGTCCGAGTGTTAACGTTGCATTTTCCATCACCCGGATCCACTTGTCGCGCTCGGCCGTCATCTTAGCGAGCTCATCCTCGATCGGCCTGGCGCCGGATTGGATTTTTTTGATTTCTTCTTTCAGCTGGTTGCGCCGCTCGCGCGCCGGTTCGAGCTCTTTTTCCAGCCGGGCTTGTCTCTTATCGAGCTCGGCGATGATGTCGAGGTAGGGTTTCGGGTTACGTTTTTGTTGAACCGCATGATCGTGCTCGTACCACGCTTCTTCCAGCTCGCTCTTGACGTTCTTAACTTGCTGATCGATTTCCTGGAAGCGGACCGTCGCTCGCTCCTCTTCGCTTTCAAGTGCTCTGAGCTTCTTGCCTAGCTCGCCACTGTTGAGACTTGCCTGGAAGGCGGCGAGCTTCTTCGTCAACTCCTGGTACGTGGCGTCGGCCTGAAGCTTTTTGTCCTCTTCGTCGTAAGCCGCTTTTGCCCGGTTGTAATCGAGGCGATAGAAATTCGCCTGCACGGCTTTCCATGGACGACGCGTGATGTTGTCATCCCAGAAGGCCCACAAGGACAACGCCACCAGCAGACCGCTGCCGATGACAAATGCGCTGCCGTAGGATTTCTTTTCTTCTTTTTGATCGATGCCTCGCTCCGCCATCCCGACTCCCTTACACTACTTTGCGCTCAAGAGCGCGGCCCAAAGAAAAAACCCCGAGACCGATGAGCGTGAGTACGATTTCTTCAGCCATGGAAGAATTCTTCATGATGCCTACATAGAGGGCGTAGCCGATATCCGCCAGCCCCAAGGCTTGGAGTATCTTCGCGACGTAAAACATCTAAATATTGATCCAGGGCGTAACCAGAACGTATTTGACGTTAAAGACGAGGCGCAGAAACATTTTTACCGGCAGCGACATCATGAGCACCAGCAAGAGGCCGACAATTGTAAAGCGCACCATGCCCCAGCGCTCGAGAAAATCTTTGCCCTTGACTCTGAGGACAAAAAAATAGAAGCCGATCATTCCCACGACAAAATAGAGGCCCACGGCAAAAAGACCGAAGACCGCGGAAAGCCAATAATCACGAAAGCCGAGAAGATAGGGAAGATCGACGTTGGTCAGAGCCACCACTTTATGCGCGTCCCATTTTTGCCACGGCCAGAACAGGTTCCACCCCGGACCGCGGAAGAAGGTTCCGATGATGATCATGACGATCCAAAGCACATGAAAGCCGAAGAAAAATGTCAGGATTTCCCACTGGCGGTCCTTGAAGCAGTAATAGCCGTTGCCCTTGGGATTGATGTCGATGTAGGGAATCACCATCAAGCCGACGATAATTAAGCTCGGTAGCACCACACCGGCGTGCCAAGGGTCGAAGTAAACCAGCATTTCTTGCAGTCCGAGAAAATACCAAGGCGCTTTCGAAGGATTCGGCGTGCGTGTCGGGTTTGCCGGTTCTTCCAACGGCGCATCGATCCCTATCGACCATAACGTCAATACGCCGATCACGAATAGTGCGACGAGGAACTCCATCCGCACCAAGTGCGGCCAAGTGTGGACCTTATCGTCCAGCGGTAGCTTTCTTTCGCGAGCGGCCTCTGCCATTTGCGTCCCCTCGATTCGTTATCGCTTCGTAATTAATTATAACGACGGACCGGAGAAACCGTCACGGCGAATGCGCCAGAAGTGCACCGCCATCAGGATGCTGGCCACGAGCGGGATGAAAATACAGTGCAGGATGTAGAAGCGCAGCAGCGTGTGCGGGCCGATTTCTCCACCGCCGAACAAAAAGGCCCGGGCATCGTAGATCGGATTGGCGCCGACGAATTCGGCGAACGGGCCCTCATACCCCAACAGCGGGGTGGCGCGCGCCATATTGGAGCCGACGGTAACGGCCCAGATCGCCAGCTGGTCCCACGGCAGCAGATAGCCGGTGAAGCTCAATAGCAGGGTCAAGACCAGCAGCAGCACGCCGACGATCCAGTTGAACTCGCGCGGCGGCTTGTACGAACCGGTGAGAAAGACACGAAACATATGCAGCCAAACGAATACGACCATTGCGTGCGCCGCCCAACGATGCATGTTGCGCATCAGCATGCCGAAAGGCATGTCGAACTCGAGATACTTCATATCCGCGTAGGCGTATTCCGCTACGGGACGGTAATAGAACATGAGGTAGATGCCGGTCACCGTGGTAATGAGAAACATGAGAAATGTGAGCCCGCCCATGCACCAAGTAAAGCGCATGCGTACCGCGTGGCGGCGCACTTTGGCCGGGTGGAGGTGCAAGAAGACATTCGCCGTCACCATCATCACCCGATTGCGCGGCGTGTCTTCGTAACCGTGACGAAAGATCGACTTCCAGACGTGACTCTCGACGATATCGCTTTTGATCTTATCGATAAGGCTCATGATATATGATCCGTTAGACTTTCAGGACGCTTTCGGAAAATTGCTCATCGGGCTCCACCCCCGGTCCCATCTTGAAAACTTTGCTCTTGTCGACGACTAGCTGACCATCAACACCAACCGTCACTTCAAAGCGGTCAAGCGGGCGCGGCGCGGGCCCCTCGAAATTGAGGCCGGATTTGAAAAAGCCACTGCCGTGACAAGGACATTTGAATTTGTTTTCGGCGGCGAGCCAGCGCGGCGTGCAGCCAAGGTGAGTGCACTTGGCGAAGATCGCGTAGAAACCGGTTTCTTCACGGACGATCCAGACGCGCTGGTCCTGTTTATACTTTTCGCTCACCTCGCCGATCGCGTAATCGGTAGGTAAGCCGGCTTTGAAAGTCGATGGCGGCTGGAACAACACGCGTGGGAACGCCGAACGCAAGAAGCCTAACAGACCCAGCGCGCCGAAGATGCCAAAACCGCCCCAGCCCAGACGCGTAAAAAAATCCCGCCGCGACCAAATGCCGCGTTTTTCTTTCTCCCGCTCTGCCATAATGCGCTATCCTTTAAACCAACTGATTAGGGCGCCCCAAACGACAAAAACGATTCCACCCGCCATCAATACCAATCCCACCGGACCAAAAACGAATGACAGCCCCGCCCCTAAAACAAAAATCAAAACTCCAGTTCCCAGCGGATTGAACGGCGCCGGGATCGATCCTGCCGCGGCGCCGCGACCGTCGCCGGCCTCATGGATGAACTCCTCTCGGATCAGGGCAAACGCGAGTTCTTTGAGATCGTCGCGCCGCTCAGGGTCGGCGCCCTGAATCAGACGGCCAAGCTCTTGAGCTAACCTTTCGACCTCTTGTTCACGCGCTTCCGGCGCTAGATTGGCAGGATCGGATGTCACCTGGGATTAGAGTTGTTGATTATTATAGAAATTTTTCATTGTCAATAAACCCCGCCCCGAAACTATTGCGACCGGCTGAGCAAAACTACCGCGGTGGCCGCCATCCCTTTGCCCGCGCCTGCCCAGCCAAGCTTCTCCGTTGTTGTTGCCTTGATGTTGATGCGGCTCTCAGCAACATCGCACAGGCTCGCTACGCTTTTTTTTATCCGGGCGTAATGCGGCGATAGTTTCGGCCGCTGGGCCACCAGGGTAACATCCGCATTAACCAGCCTGAAACGCTTGCGGCGTACTATTCGCAGCACTGCTTTTAACAGTTTACTGCTGGCGATGTTTTTGTAGCGGGGATCGCTGTCGGGAAAATGGCAGCCGATATCACCGTCGCCGAGCGCGCCAAGAATTGCATTGATCAGAGCGTGCAGGACGGCATCGGCATCCGAGTAGCCAACTAGGCCCCGATCGTGAGCGATCTCGACGCCGCCCAGGATCAACTTTCGCCCGCGCTTAAAGCGGTGCACATCAAACCCATGTCCAATGCGAAACTCTGTTGCCATGACTTCGAACGCTGCTGCGTCTGCTGTGCATCATCACCTGAACCCGGCAAACATTCAATCAGGCGACCGCCGCGGATGTAGAAGAACGGCTTCCGGCCATTGGAGTTGAACCGCGCCGCGGGTTATAATCGGGCGCAAGTCAACGCCCCATGCGATCACGAATGCTGCTACTGTTCCTGCTCATCTTTGTCGCACTGCCGCTCTACACGGTGCTTTCCGGACAAGCGCCTTTGGGACGCGATTATCGCACCGCCGATCGATCGAGCGCCGGCATCGCGCCGCGCGCCGAAACCACTCCCGAGGCCGTCGTGCAACTCTATTACGCCCGGGCACTCAACTGGCGCGGCATTTTCGGCGTCCATACTTGGATCGCCACGAAAACCGAAAACGCTGCTGAATATGTCGTTCATCAAGTGATCGGCTGGCGCCTGTACCGGGGGCTTCCGGCGGTGGTTTCGGCGCCGGGCATTCCCGACGGCCGCTGGTTCGGCAACGAGCCGACGTTGATCACCGAACTCCGCGGCGACGCCGCCGCGCAAGCGATCCCGAAAATACTGGAAGCCGTTAGCAGCTATCCCTATGCCAACGAATACAACGTCTGGCCCGGCCCGAACAGCAATACTTTCATCGCCTACATTGGACGCCAAGTGCCCGAGCTGCGCATGGATCTACCGGCGAACGCGATCGGCAAGGATTATCCGATCAACGGCTCGCTTATCGACCGTACGCCCAGCGGCACGGGCTATCAAGTTTCCATGTTGGGCGTGCTCGGCGTCGCCATGGGGCGCGAAGAGGGATTCGAGCTGAACTTCCTTGGCTTGAATTTCGGCGTCGATGTTCTCAAGCCCGCGCTTCGCCTGCCGTTTATCGGCCGCCTCGGCATGGGCCAGCACTGAGCCGATCTCTCCGCGATTCATTGCCTGTCGCCGAATTGACGGAAAAATCCACTTGCATAAAAAACTTCCCCGGATCCTGATTTTTTTTGCCACCGCGTGGACGGTGACCTCGTGGATGTTCTTAGTCGACACGAATCTCTTTTCCCACCGCGAGAAATTTCAAGAATCCGATTTCATCATGACCTTTTACGTTGCCGGCAGATTGGTATCGGGCGGGCGCAATTCCGAGCTCTATCCTGCGCCGCACGCGGACTCGTTCGCAAATTCTCCGTTCGACCATGCCGCGCATGAATTTCTCCCGCATCTACCTAAGGCATCGACCGGCGCGTACATGTACATACCCCTGGTTGCCGGCTTTTTCGCACCTTTGAGCTTAGCGGGCCCGAACCTATCGTTGTTTATCTGGCAGACGCTTTCGGTCTTGGCACTGGCTTTTTCCTGCTGGGTGATGGCGCAAATTACAGCGACCAAGACCAGCAACATCTTTTTTCTGTCCTCTTTATACGGTCCGGTCTTTCTTACTTTATGGGCCGGTCAACTCGGTTTGGGATTTGGGTTGGCGCCGCTCTGCGCCGGCTATTATCTCTTGCTGCGCCAGCGGCCATTGGCAGCAGGCTTGGTCTGGTCGCTTTTGCTGCTCAAGCCTCAATACTTTCTCGCCGCGGCTTTTGTCGCGCTGATCCTCGCGATCATCGGCCGGTATCGGCCTTTTTTTGGCATGACGATGGGGCTCGCCATTCTCCTCGCGCTGACCGTGCTGATTTTTTCCCCCGAGTTGACAACCCAATGGCTGCTAAGCCACCGGGTAAGCGACGCGACCTATTCCGGCGGCCTGCATGCTATTCCCGCGCATCTGATCACCGGATTGCCCGCCAATCTGATGATTCTTTTTCCACCGAGCATGAGAGGGGTTCTAAAGTGGCCGCTTTACGCGGGGGCCGCGCTACTCTGGATCGCGGGACTTTGGTACGGCGTTAAGCTCGCGCGCGCCGGGCTTGACGAAGGCAAATGGATTTCACTAGCACTCGTCACCGGCGTTTGGCTTTGCTCGCTAACCCTGCCGCATTTACTCTATTATGATCTGTGCGTCCTGATGCCGGCAGGAGCCCTGCTGCTGGGTAAGAATGGGCCCTTGCCGGCTGGACAATGGTTTCGCCGAATCGGCTTAGCCGGTTGGGTAGTCGTGAGTGCATTCCTGCCGCTCCTGCTGACATTTACCGAGCAAAAATTGCTGCCGCTGATCTTGGAAGTCATTTTGTTGATTCTTTTGGGAGCATTTTTGCGCTTAACCGCACCCCGCCAATTCCCCGCGCTGGGCGTGTAACCCTGAAAACGGCTTTCGCCCTTGCCACGAAGGTGATCAGTTCAAGGCTTCTTTACGCGCCGGCCACAGGGCGACGAGCGCGCCGGCAAACGCAAATGCAGCAGCAGTCAGAAAAGCACAACGGTAGCCGCGCAGAAACGCAGTAAGAAGGCCCGAATCAGCGGTGGTCGCCGACCCTTCGCCAAGGTTTTGCAACGATGCCTGCCCTGTTGACGCCAGCAAAAAGTGACTGACGATAGCTGTCGCGAGGGTTGCGCCGAGGGAGTAGCCGAGGCTGCGGACGATCGACAAAACCGATGACCCGACGCCCAGGCGGTGGCGCGGCACCGAGCTCATAAGCAAATTATTGTTCGGCGTTTGAAAAATTCCCATGCCGACGCCCATCAGCGCCAAGCCCACGACAACCTCGATAGAGCTCGAGCTCGGTCCCAGAAAACTCAGAAATATTAACGCAACTCCGTTAACCGTGAGTCCAAGCGCGCAGAGCCGCTCGGGCGAGAATCTTTCCGACATCCAACCCGTGAGCGGCGCCAGCAACGCCATGGCGACCGATGTCGGCGCCACCAAAATTCCCGTGCGCAGCGGGTCCAGTCCCATTCCCAACTGCAAAAAAAACGGCATCAGTAGATTGCTGACGCTCATGGTGATGAAACTGAACCATCTGGCGATGTTACCCAACGTGAAGGCTGGAATGCGAAAAATAGTCAAATCGAGCAGAGGGTAGGCAAAGCGCTTCTCCCACCAGATAAAAAACCCGAACACGCCCGCGCCAGCGAGCGCCCCGAGCGCGATGAACCAATCTTGCCGTTCACCCCTTTGCGCCAGCGCCAGCGAAGACAACAGCGCTGAAATCCCGAGCGCGAAGCTGATCACACCGATAAAATCAAATGGCTCTCTCTTCGCGCTCGTGCCTTTAAAGCTTTCCTGTGGCAGCAGAGAGCGCGCCGCCATGAAACCGATCAACGCCAGTGCACCTGATAGATAGAAGTTCGAGCGCCAGCCTAGGGCATGCGTGAGGAGTCCGCCTACTACGGGCCCAAGCGAATAGCCGACGGCCGATACGGTGCCTCCGGCAATGCCCATCGCCCGGCCGCGCTCCTGCGGCGGGAAGAGCGCCGTGACCAAGGCGAAATTGTTGGCCATGATCAGCGCGCTGCCCGCCGCCTGCAGGGCACGGAACAGAACCAGTTGAGCCGCGCCCTGGGACACTCCCGCGGCGAACGAGCTTAGCGAGTATAAAATAAAGCCGGTAAGAAATAGTCTCCCGAGGCCGAACAAATCCGACAACCTCCCGCATGGGAGATAAAGGGAGGCCGTGATCAAAGCGTAAACGAGCGCAATCCAGCTTGCCAAAGCCAGGTCGGCATCGAACTCTTTGATGATCAACGGCAGCGCGATACTCAGTTGTCCCGTATCGACGGTCACGATTAACGTTGCCAGAGACGCAACTGACAGCGACCACCAGCGGTTGCGGACGGTGATCGATGAATCCTTCTGTGGTGAGGTCATCTACAACTTTGCCGAGAAATAAAGCGCCGAGCGGTTCAACCGTTGAGACCAAGCTCAAGTGTTTAACCGCTCGCCATCCGAATTTTGAACATTTGAGCCTAACAACCGATGCGCGCGCTTTGTTGCGATTCAACCAATAGGCCAATAGCGGCCTCTTCGCTTTAGGACCGCCAGAGAGACTCCGTACAATTTCCTTAAAACGTCGGGCTGGAGCACTTGGCGCGTCGCTCCGGCGTGAACTACCTTGCCATCACACAACACGAGTGTGTGGCCGAACAGCGGAAGGATTTCTTCAACGTGGTGAGTCACGTAGATGAGCGCGGGAACTTTCTTTTGTTTGCTGATTCTACCCAGCGCGGCGAGAAAGCTCTCCCGTGCGCCCGGATCCATGCCGGCGCACGGTTCGTCGAGAACGATCAAGTAGGGCTTCGTCATCCGCGCTCGCGCGATCAAGACTTTCTGCTGCTCACCCTGTGACAACGTGACAAATTCCTGCTCGCTCAAGTGCGCGCAGTCAAATTCCTGTAGATAGCGCCGCGCGCGCGCGTAGTCCGATTGGCTCGCCTGTCCCCATAAACCGCCAACATAGCCGATTTGCGCGAACTTGCCTGAAACCACCGTGTCGAGAGCTTTCTCATGCGCCGGTATGTCGCCGACCAGCGCCGCGCTTACCCACCCAATGCTTTTGCGAAGCTCCGGCAGATAAGTGAGTTCTTCGCCTTTGCGCCGAATGACGCCGCCGGCATTTGGCCAGAGATAACCGCAGGCCAATTTAAGCAAGGTGGTCTTGCCCGAGCCGTTGGGCCCGAGAATCGCCCAGTGCTCGCCGGGTTGAACCGTCCAACTGATCGAGTCCAGAATTTTTTTTCCGCCGGCTACATAGGAGACTTTGTGAAGTTCGAGCGCTGGGGTTTTTTTCACTCGGGGATGGGATCCTTAAGACTAGGTTTGCTACCTCTTAGATCAAAAGCCGGCTCGGATGAACTTTGCCTCGCTGTGCCCGCGCACAAAGGCGCCCCGGCTCCAGCGGAGAAATTCGTCGCAATCCAAGACATCATCGACGCGGCGAAGATGACTCCTTATTGGACGGAAATTTGCCTGAGTCAGAGATAGCTCGCGGAATCCAGCTAGGGTTCTTTGGAATTCAAGATCCATTACCTCGTTCAGCGACTTCCTTCTGAGCGGAGCGAAGAATCTCCCGATTCAGAGCTAACCAACGCCGGTTACCGAACGAGATCACCTGCCTTGATCAGGTCCACGACCGTTTGCTTTCCTAGATCGACGACCGCGACTTCATTCGTGCTCTCGCAGCCAATGAATGCGCATTCGTTATCGGGGCTAAAGGCCACGTGCGCAGGCGCACCGCCGACTTGAAGACGTGCTCGTGGTTCGTGCTCGTGTGCGTCAATCAAACAGATACTCGATTCTCCGGTGTTGGAAACTACGATCCACTTCCCATCGCTGCTGAGAGCAAAGAAGTGCGGATAGATGCCGACTGGAATCGTCGCGATTACCTGATTATTCGTGCAATCCCACACGGTCAGATCGTCGGAAGCAAAGTTGGCGACGTACCCATACCGCCCATCTGCGCTCAGCGCCGGAAGATGCGCGCCTGCGCCGGCTGGGAGGGTTGCCACGACTTCATGATTGGCAGTGTCGATCACGCTGACGTCGTTGGAGATAGTATTGGCGACGTATGCAAAGCGGCTCTCGGGATCGAAGACGATGTGCCCTGGACCCAAACCAACGTTGACCTCGCCGACGGCAGAATAATTCTTACCGTCGATCACAGTCACCGAATGCGAAACGGAATTGGGCTGGTAAGCCCAGCGGCTATTGGCAGACACCGCAACGTCATGCGGCGCTAAACCCACCGGAACGGTTTTTTTGAATTCACCCCTCGCACCAATGACCGTTACCGTCTCATCGGGTCCACTCGGCAGGTAAATCGAACCGCCATCGGGCGCGACGCACGGAAGCAGCGGCCGCTTGCCGGCCGGCGCGATCGCAATCACCTGATCGCTGGCCGTATCGATGATCGTCACGTCATTGGAACCGGCGTTAGCGACGTAGAGCCGGCACCCGTCATGGGATAGCTCAAGATGCGAAGGATCGTCGCCCGCGCCAATGTGCTTAAGCACCTTGCGCGACGCGCCGTCGATCACCGCAACGCGATTCTCCGTTGTGTTGGTATAAACACGCCCGTCGGTGTGGCTGGCCACAGAATGCGCGCCGCGGATCCCCAAGCGCGGCGTCGAGTCATCCGGTCGAAGAACCAAACCGTATCCGTCGTTTTCTCTTTCCAATGCAACTCGGTAACCGCGCTCGAGCAGCGAAATATATTGCCGTACGGGCAATTCATCCACGCGAGCTCGAACGACCGTCCCTTTGCCGCGCAACAAAACATATTGCGCTTTGAGCCGATCCACCTGCTGGTCCGGCGGGAGCGCGGCGAGATCTAGACTAACAGTCTCAGATGACATGGGGCAGAGTTCCTGGAGTGATGGAGTGAAGTGGTGGAGTGGCGAATTCAAAAATCCAGCATTCCATCAACCCATTTTTCTAATGCTTGAACCTCGTGAACACCTGCTCGGCGTTTTTCTGAAAGATCTTTTCCTTATCCTCTACCGTGAGCCACGGAATACTTTCGATATTCGGCCGCACGTCGTCGTACCACTTGCCGGTGCGCGGGTCGGTCTTCGAACCGGCGCCGGGCCGTTCCGTGCCGAACAGGCATCGGTCGGGGCCGACAACGCGAAAAAGCAATTTCAGCGACTCGACATTGTAAAGCGCGGTGTCGAAGTAAAGCTGTCTGAGCCTCTGATCGAACGTCTCCGTATCATTGGGCCCGCGCAACTGCGAGCGCCAGCGGCCGACCTGATAGGGCACCGAACCGCCGCCATGGGAAATGATGAGCTTCAGCTTGGGAAAATCCTGAAACACTTTGGAGTCGATCAGCGACAAGATCGCGATACTCTCTTCGGTAATAAAGTGGCCATGAAATGATTCGCGCGGATTTTTGCAGCTAGCCGCGTGAATTAGACCGGGAATATCCATCTTCACCATTTTCTCGAATAGCGGATACCAGTATTCGTTTCCCATCGCTGGTGTCTGCCCATCACCTTCGCCCGGGTCCGGGTTGATCATGATGCCGACGAAGCCCAAGTCGTTGATGCAGCGCTCGATCTCATCAAATGTGTTCGTCACCGGCACCCCGCCGTTTTGCGGCAGGCCCGCGATCGCGCGAAATTTTTTCGATTCCATTTTGACCTGCAGCGCCAAAGCATCGTTTACCGCCTGGCAATACCAGTGCACGATTTTCTCCGGCTTTGCCGAATGCATCATCGTGTAAGGACGCGGGGAGATAAAAGCATAATCCGTTCCAACCTCGGTCAAAACTTCGGAATGCCGGTGGCCATGCCATTTTGCTTCCTGAATATGCCTTTCCGTCACCACGGCTCCGCGCGGACGATGGAAGCCGGCGCTATTGATCAAACCGGCCTGAAAAGTCTGCAACTGCTCGCCGGCGACGATATGATTGTGAACGTCAATGATCATGACGCGGTCCTTTCTGCACGAATTGGGTATACCTATCAGAGTCCAGCAACCGGCGGCAAGACACGAGGCAATTGGAGTAATGGAGTGCTGGAGGGTGGAGCACTGGGTTCGGCGCCCCCCCCAAATGCTCCATTACTCCACACTCCGTCACTCCATCATTGTTCTTTTCGGTGGCCGCAACATCAAGCTCAATACCGCCGAAGTCGCCAGTGCGCCGCCGAAGATCGCGAACGAAAGCCCGTAACCACCCGTGATGTCGAATAAGAACCCAAAAAATGGCGGACCGAGAGCAGCGAGCACTTGAGAGATCAGCAATCCCAGACCGCGAATTTTCCCGAGCGACCGGCGACCGAAATAATTGGCCCACAAGAGATCGGGCAAAACCATGTTGCCGCCCAGACCGATGCCGTAAAGAAAGAATCCTGCGTAAAGGCAAATGAGGTTGCCAGTTGCAATCGCCAGCCCCAGACCAATGCCTTGAACGATGAAGCGCAGCATCGCGGCGATGCGAGGATCGATTCGTTCGGCGAGAAATCCCCATGCCAACGGCGAAGCGAGCTGCATGGACGCGATCACGCTCATTACTGTCGCGGCGACCACCGGCGAATGGCCAATATCGGTAACGTACGGATAGACGTGCAAGTTGAGCCCCGTCACGCCGACACTCGAGATGCCGAACGTGATCACGAGCAGCCAGAAGGCGGTTGTGCGCACGGCTTCGGCACGGGTCCACAGCATTTCGGTTTCATTCGCTGATTGCTGGTTCGTAGTTCTCTGACCTCGTGCACTGCCACCGTCGTTGGCGACCGGCTCGGCCGCACCGTCGGGGCGAAGGCCCATATCCTCGGGCGTGCGCCGGACGACGAGCAATGCGGGTAACACCAGCAAAGCCATGGTAAGAATACCGAACACCATCCAAGTTTGCCGCCAGCCGAGCGCGACTAGAAGCCACGCTGCCAGGACTGGCATACAGACTTTGGCGAAACCAACACCCATGCTGGTGAAAGCGAACGCGCGCCCGCGCTGTCGAATGAACCACTGCGCGACTACGACATTGACGACCATGTAACCCATCAAAGCATCGCCGAAGGTGACGAGCGTCAAGCGAATCGCCGCAAACTGCCCAAAGCTGTCAATGGTGCCGAGAAGAAGAAAGCCTAAACCGGTGATTGCGGAGCCGAAGACCATAAGCCAGCGACCGCCGTAGCGATCCACCAAGGTACCTACCACCGGCGCAAGACAAGCACCGATAATACCTTCGCCGGAACGCAACAATGAAAATACGCCGCGCGAAATGCCCAACTCGGCAGTCAGAGGCTTAAGAAAAATGCTAAGGGTACTGGCGAGTGCAAAGGACGACGCGACGTTAGCGAGAAAACCGACGCCGACGATATACCAGCCGTAAAAGATGCCCGGGCTCTTGAGTTGATGCTCGCGCCGCGCCGCCGTTTCCACACTTCGATTTAGCAGGATTCTCTCCGCGCGCGCAATTCAACAGCGTTCTTCGTTTTTTCTTTTGTCGTTCTCCACTTGTAAATGCGTTCGTTTCGTCTCGGTCTAAGATACCGAGTTCATTCGACACGCCGGCGGATCGGTGGGCAGTATCATTGCCTGCACCATTTTTGACGCTACCGTCAAAAACATTTTGTGCCCTGGTTGGCGAGCTTTAGGACCGGAGCCGTTTTAAGCCCTTCCTCGACGCTCCGGTCGAGTTTGCGGTGTGTCGCGCAGGCGGTTCATAAAAACAGAAAACCGCATGGATGAACTTTTTCATTGCCGTGCAGTCTAAATCTGCAACCGCTCTCCGACGCTGCCAACCCTAGCCCGATGCGGCCGAATGCGTTAGCTTTAAGTCCAAGCGGGTTCGAAAGGATTCAAGATGAACACACTAGTGGCGACTCTTGGCATGATGATCCTGTTCGGATCCGCCGCTCATGCACAACCCAGCGGTGACCGGACAAAAATTCCGTCGATCACGGTCAGCGGCGAAGCAACTATTTTCGCCGAGCCCGACCAAGCGCAGATCGACATTGGCGTGATCACGCAGGCTCGCAGCGCCCCCGAAGCATCCAAGGAAAATGCCGAGCGACTCTCCCGTGTGCTTGCCGAGCTAAAAAAATCACTCGGCACGGGCGACGAGGTTAAAACCAGTGGCTATTCGCTCACACCCAACTATCGCCATCCGCAGGGCGGAAAGCCCGAGATCGTCGGCTACACGGCCAGCAACACGTTGCGCATCAAAACAACCCACTTGACGCTCGTCGGCGGGCTCATCGATAGCGCGATGCAAGCGGGAGCGAATCATGTTCATCGTCTTGTATTTACCTTGAAGGACGAGCTGGCGGCTCAGCTCGAAGCCCTGCGCACGGCATCGGCCGAAGCCAAAACTAAAGCCGAAGCAATCGCCGCTTCTATGGGGTTGAAGATCGTCCGCATAGCCGCGATCAATGAAGGCGAGCGCATGGTGCAACCCGTTTTCCGACAAGCGATGGCCGCCCGCGCCGACGCGGCGGCCGCACCGACGCCGATCGAACCCGGCACCGTTCAAATCCGTTCGACTGTTTCCATGACTGTAGAAGTGGCCGAGAAGTAAACCTTAGGAGGATTCGCTGCTACTCAAACACCGGCTTCTCCTTAAGATAATGCTCGCGCATCGCCGGACGGTAGCGTTCCATTAGATCACGGTTAAGATCGAGCGGCGGTTTCTGTTCAGGCGGCAGCAACGGGCGATATTCCGTATCGCCGATTTCTTCCTTGAAGGTTTCCTTCGCCCGGTCAATAAGCGTCGGGGTTAAAAATAGATCGATGGCCGACCCGGCCATGGCCTTGGCGCCCGCCACCGCGCCTTTGTGGGCAATGGAAGTCGCCAACGACACCCCCGCAGACCAGTGATGGTACGACACACCGGGAATATTCGACGGAAAAGTGATCAAGCCCGTCGGTACCACCCAGGAGACTTCACCCGAATCATTGGCCGATACAGACTGCACGCATTCCTTGAGCGGCGTGATCTTGGTCGGCATGCCGGTCGGCTTGATTTTGATTTTACTCTGCAGATCATAAACCAGCTTTTGCTCAGGTTCGGACCATTGCGGCATACCGATCTGCTCGACGTTTTGTTGAATCACCTCGGCCAGCGTCCGATTGGCCCGCGTCGGCCATACGGCGCTGAGCACATCGACCGAATAACTCGTGTCGGTCATCAGCGCGGCGCCTTCGGCGATACGCTTGGCTTTGTCAAACAGGGCGCGAGTTTTTTCCGCCGTGGCCTCGCGAAAAAACCACCAGATCGATGAACGATTGGGAATCACGTTGGGCTGATCGCCGCCGTTCGTGATCACTCGATGGCTGCGCTGGCTTGGCTCCAGGTGCTCGCGCAACTTGTCCCAGCCGATGTCCATGAGCACCGCGGCGTCCAAGGCATCCTTGGCATTCCAGGGCGCGGTGGCGGCGTGCGCACTCTGGCCCTTGAACGTGAACTCCGCCGAAATCAGCGCGTACTGCCGCAGGCCGTGAACCGTGCCGAACTCTTTACCGATATGGTCGTGCAGAGCGGCGTCAACGTCTTGAAAATGGCCGTCGCGTACAAAGTAAGGCCGGCTCACGAGCTGCTCCTCGGCAGGCGCGCCGAATACTTTAAGCGTGCCCTTGAGACCAAATTGATCCATCGCCTTTTTGATCGCCAAGGCTGCCGCGATCATCACCGCTCCGTTGACATTGTGTCCTTCGGTGTGCCCCGGCGCACCGTCGACAATCGGCATTGGCTCGGCAATTCCGGCCTGCTGCGAACAAGCCGGCGTCGCGTCGAACTCCGTGTGCAAAGCGATCACCGGTTTTGCGGACCCGCAGGTGGCCACGAAGCCAGTCGGCATGCCCGATAAGTTCTTTTCGATCTTAAAGCCGGCTTTTTCCAGGAGATCCATCATCAACTTCGATGTCTCGAACTCCTGCATGCCAAGCTCGGCAAAATAAAAGATGTTGTCGCACAGTAGCGCAATTGCGTCGCGGTTTCGCTCGATGGCGCCGAACGCGAATTGCTTCTCTTTAGCAGTGATCATGGTTCTAATCTCCGAAGGCTAGCGATTTACAATAATGGAGTACTGGGCGATGGAGTGTTGGGTTTAGGACCCAACCGATCGCTCACCAGATTGCTCGACATCGTCTCGGAATCATACAGGCCGTTTCCGAATCCATCACTCCAATACTCCACCACTCCAACTATGATAAATCCTCGAACTCCATGCTCGACCGTCATCCCTCAAATCTCCCCGGATCCTTATAGTAGTTCTTGTAATACCAGTCTGCGATCTCCCCGCTCGTTGTGCGCCACACCCCCTCGTGTGAGCACATATAGTCCAGCGCCTTATCTAGATAGTTGATCCTAAACGGCAACCCGATGACAAAAGGATGAAGAGGCAAACAGAGCACGCGTCCGCCCGAGGCGCTGTCTTTGTAGAGCGTGTCGAAGTGGTCGCAGACCATGCGATAGTACTGCTCCGGGGTATGATTCTCGCGAATAAAGACCCGGATGTCGTTGACGCCCAGCTCGTAGGGCACGACGATCATCCGACCGCTCCTCACTCGCATCGGCGTCGGCTGCTCGTCATTCCCCCAGTCGCAAACGTATTCGAATCCCTCAGCCGCCAAATGGTCCGGCGTGTCGTGGGTTTCGCCGAGCCCGGGACCCAGCCAGCCTTTCGGCGCTTTGCCGGTCTGCTTGGCGATAATGTCTTTCACCTGGCGAATGATCGCGCGCTCTTCTCCAGCCGGATAGTCGAGCATCGAAACACTGTTGGTCATGCCATGGCCGAGCCATTCCCATTTGCGTTTGTTGCCTTCCTCGATGATCGGCACATGTTGCTGGCACACTTCGGCGTTCAAGAGCACGCTGGCGCGTATGCCGTACTTGTCGAGAACCTCCATGATACGAAACACGCCGACGCGCGATCCGTAGTCGCGCAGCGTATAACCCGGGACGTCCGGCGTATGACTGCTCCCCGAACCGCGGATCGGCATGTCGAAATGAAAATACTCGATATTGGGCGCCACCCAAAGCGCGATACGGCCATGATTCGGCCATTCGATCCTCGGCCGGCGGATAATCGGTGAGTAATCGTAGCGGCGATTCTCCATAATTGACGTATGCTCCTTCAGTTTGAAAGAAGTTACCATATTCCAACACCCAAACTTGCGTCAATACGAGCAAAAGATCCCCCTATTGGCTTAGCCATTAAAAGCGCCGCCGCTCCACGACCAGTAACGTTGATGCGCGCCCGAGCCCATACTTTAGATTGCCAAAAATCCCCTATGCCCCTACAATATGTCCAAATGTCGGACGGTGATTGTTTTCCAACATGGTTGCGCCTGCCGTTCTGATAGGAAAAAACACGAGAGGTTAATCCCCATGAGCAAACCCCAACCAGTCGTTTCGCCCGAGCGCATCTTTGCTCCGCCCGCACCCTTGACAGTTGATCATACACAGCTTGATTTCGGCTTTCTTGCCGATTTGGCATTGAAGACCGTATACGCGGATGCCAATTGCACCACCCAGAGAGCCGCAGAGAAACTCAAGCTGGCGATGCCCGTGACCGAAGAGCTGTTGCAGCATCTGTATCGCGAAAAATTTATCGAAATCCGCGGTCTCATAAGCTACGGAAACAATCGCTACGGCATGCTCGATCGTGGTTGGCAACGCGCCCAACAGCTTCTCGACATGAATGGCTATATCGGTCCCGCTCCAGTTTCATTACCGGCCTATAGCGAGATGGTGCTTCGCCAAAGCGCGGTGCGGGAGCCGATCCAACCCGAAGACGTTCGCTCGGCCATGTCGGGATTGGTGCTCCCGGAAAGCACTGTGCAGACCCTGGGACTGGTTGCCAACTCGCGCCGGAGCCTGTTTATGACCGGTCCTTCGGGCAACGGCAAAACGACGATCGCGACGGCCTTGCACCGCGCCCAAATCGGGGAGATCTGGATTCCTCACGCGATCGAAGTGGACGGACAGGTGATTAAAGTTTTCGATCTGCACAATCACCAGCCGGTTTCCGTTGCCGGCTTCGACCGTTACGACGAGCGTTGGGTCAGGATCAAGCGACCGATCGTGATCGTCGGCGGCGAAATGACGATCGAAACCATGGATTTGATCTACAGCGACACCGTCAGATTCTACGAAGCGCCGTTTCAGATGAAATCAAACGGCGGCACGCTGGTCATCGACGATTTCGGTCGTCAGCGGGTCGATCCGCACGACCTCCTTAACCGCTGGATCGTGCCGCTCGAAGGGCGCATCGACTATCTCACTTTGCACACCGGCAAGAAAATCGAGGTGCCGTTTGAGCAGCTTTTGATCTTTGCCACCAATCTTGATCCCAGCGATTTGGTCGATGATGCCTTCCTGCGCCGCATGGGTTACCGGCTTTATGTCAATGCGCCGGATCGGGAGACGTACGCTGCAATATTTGAACAATTTGTCCGCAACAGCGGTTTTGATTTCGATCCAAAGCATCTCAATTTAGTATTTCAGCTTTATGAGATCGACAAACGACCCCTGCGCGGCTGCGAGCCACGAGACCTGATTCAGCGTTGCGCGGATTTTTGCCAGTATGAGAACCGACCGCTGGCTTTAACCGACGATCTGTTGAAGCTGGCGTGGAAAAATTATTTTGGTGCAGCCCCGGAACTGCAGTAGCGACCAGCGGCTTCACCATTACACGCGTCGATCAGGTAGAAAGCCGTATCGATTCTAGAAATTGGATTTGGTGGAGCCGATGGGAGTCGAACCCACGACCTCTTGAATGCCATTCAAGCGCTCTCCCAACTGAGCTACGGCCCCAGGACAGGAAAGATTCAATACGAAGCAAAAGTAAGAGAGAGCGCTTCAAAAGTCAAATCGATCCGAACACTCGCGTCCGTCCTTATCGCTGCATCCTGTTACTTTCTACGAACCATTTCTTCGGCGTGCTTGAGCGTCTGCTCGGTGATCTTGACGCCGCCGAGCATGCGCGCCAGTTCGCCGATCCGCTCGTCCTCGGACAATTGTTTGACGCGCGTGAACGTGCGCCCTTTCTCGACTGCTTTCTGAACGACGAAGTGAGCGTCGGCCATAGCCGCAATTTGCGGCAGATGCGTGACGCTGAGGACTTGATGGTGCGCCGCGACTTGCTTCAGTTTTTTCCCGACGATCTCCGCCACTCGCCCGCCAATACCGGCGTCAACCTCGTCAAAGAGCAGAGTCGACACGACGCCCGGTGTCAGCACTAACGCTTTGAGGGCCAACATCAAACGTGATAGCTCGCCACCAGAAGCGATCCGGGCAAGCGGTTTGACCGGTTCTCCCGGATTGGGAGAAAAATAGAATTCCACCTGGTCCATGCCGCGCTCCGTGAGTCTTCGACCCGCGATGAAAAACGGTGACTCATCGGATTTATCATCTTGCGTGAAGAAGCGAGCCTCAAAGGCGGTTTCCGGCATACCGAGGCTCCGGACTTCCTTTTCCATCTCGCGTTTCAATTTTTTCGCCGCGCGCTGCCGTTCATGGGAAATCTTCTCGGCCATATCCCAGGCGCCGTGCCGCGCTTCCGCGAAGGCTTTTTCCAAGCCGGCGATTTTTTCTTCATCGCGATCCAGGTTGTTGAGCGATGCGGTGATCTCCTCGTGCAGGCGCAGGATCTCGTCGATGTCCCGGTTGTACTTGCGTTTGAGACGGTGGATCTCGGCGAGACGGTCTTCAACCTGCTCCAGCGCGCGCCGGTCGAAATGCACGCGTTCGGCGTAGCGGCGCAGTTGCGCCGCCGCCTCTTGCAACTGGGCCAACGAGGACTCGAGCAGATCGACCGTCGATTGAAGACTTCCGTCGATGGTCGCCAGGTCGCGCAATCGGACGGTGTACTTGCTTAGACAGGCAACTAGAGCGGCATCGCCTTCGTAAAGCAACTCCTCGCCCTCGCGGCAGCCCTGATGCAACTTCTCACTGTGCGCCAGAATGTTCTTTGTGGCACGGATCTCCTCCTCTTCGCCAGGTTGAAGCCGGGCCTGGCTGATCTCCTCGGCTTGTGCCTCGAACAGGGCCTTCTCGCGGCGCCGTTGCTCGAGTGAGTCGCGGGTTTCGTTCAATTCATTCCAGGCCCGAACCAGCGCGTCGTACTTCTCCTTCATCGACCGGCTCGCCGCCACGTTCGCGAATCCATCAAGCAAACTTAAATGGGTTTCGGCTTGCAGCAAGGTGTGATGCTCGTGCTGGCCGTAAATATGCACCAGCGAACCGCCGGCGAGTGCAAGCACGCCGAGCGGGCAGAGGCTGCCGTTTAGATAAATGCGGTTCTTCCCGGTTCGGCTGAGAACTCTTTTGATCACCAGCTCACCATCGGCTTCGAATCCGGAATCTTTGAGTTGGCTTTCGGTTGCCGCCGGCAAGCCATCGAACAGCGCTTCCACAAGAGCGGCATCTTCGCCGCTTCGGATAATGTCGGAAGCGCCGCGCTCGCCAGCAACCAGTCCGAGGGCATTGAGAATGATCGACTTGCCGGCACCGGTTTCCCCTGTGAGGATGTTCAGACCCGGCTTGAGCTCGAGAACAACTTCGTCAATGACCGCGAAATTCTTGATACGAAGTTCGCGCAACATGGCGGACCTTTTAGCGCTCTCCCCACTTGAGTTTCGCGCGCAAAATCTCGTAGTAACTGCGCGAGGGAAGCTTAATAAGCGATACCGGCAGACCGTAATCGCGTGCTTCGACCTTGTCGCCGTTATTGAGACGCACGCCCGGCTGGCCATCGGGAACTAAGATCACCGTATCGCCGAAAGAACGCAAGGTTACGCGAATGGTGGCATGGCTTGGGACAACGATCGGCCGATTGGTCAGAGTATGTGGACAAATGGGCGAGAGCACGACTGCGCCGAGCGTCGGCTCAAGGATCGGTCCGGCGGCGGCGAGAGAATAGGCGGTCGAACCCGTCGGTGTCGAGATGATCAAGCCGTCGGCACGATAGGTGCATAGGTAATCGTCGCCGACATAGGTTTCCAGATCGATAATGCGGCTGCGCGCGCCTTTGGTAATCACGGCGTCGTTCAGTACGCGGAATTTATGGCGGCGATTGTTTTTACCGATCACCCGCACCTCAAGCGTCATGCGTTTTTCGACCTCATAGTCGCCTTCGAGGGTTTTGCTCAGAACGGATTCGAATTCGTCCGCCGCGACTTCGGTGATGAATCCCAACCCGCCCATATTGACGCCCAGAATCGGCACGTCCGGCCGTTCCACCAAAGGCGCAATATTGAGCAGCGTGCCGTCGCCGCCGAGGGAAATAATCAGATCCGCCTTGGCAGCCATCATTTTCTTGCCGCAGGACTGCGCTCCATTGCGGCCCAGGCCGTTTTCCACGCAGACCTTTTTGCCGCGTTTTTTCAGCCACGGCACGAGCCAGCGCACCATCTGAGCTGCCTTGGGCTCCTGATACTTGGCCACAATTCCGACCGTACGAATCATCGGTGAAGTCGCTCCTGCGAGAGATTAACACATGGCGGAAAAAAATGTCCACGAGACCTATTGCCGCGAGCCAGGATCATCATAATCTGCTCATCCGCGGCGCAAACGTTTTGCGTTTTCTGGGATTCGGAGACTCTCAGTTGAGCAACTGGGTCGTATCAAGATGGATAAATGCGGCGCCGCGGTCTTGCGCTCGCTTCACCATGTCGTCGGTGCCGCCGGGGCCATCGCCGACGGTGCCGTTCCACAAGGCGATCAGGGTCAATTGATCGCGCGAAATGAACAACGCGTTATGCAGCATCCAAAGATTGGAGCGCTGCCAGATGCTGTAATCTCTTTTTGCTCGCAGCCACCGAGGCAATTGTTCTGAATTGGAAAGGACTTTCGGCTTGAGCCGGTCGTAAAGGCGGTTGAAGCGCGCTACCCAATCCGGTCCACTATCCACCACCGAAGATTTGATGTAGTCGGCCTTCGGCAGCACGAGATACATCTGACTTGGAATCCCGAGCTGCTCACAGGCTTCGTGAAACAAAATATCGCCTCCCGACGCCCCGCCGCAGATGCCGAATAATTGACCGGCGGCTCTTTGCTTTTCCCTCGCCAGCGCTTGGAGAATCAAATCCCACGCTTGTTTCTCTTTGGCGGCAGGAAAGCGCGGGCTTTTGCGGCCGGGCGCATCAATTCGGTGACCCGTAAATAAAATCGCACGCGGGATCTCTGCGACTTGCCCCTGGGCTCCGGGCGGAATGCTTTCGAGGGCCGCTCGAATATTCTCCCTTAGAATTCCCAGTCGCTGATAGAGCGACAATTGTCTTCGCACCGCGTCGCGCGCCTGATCCGAGGCAGCGGCAAGGGCCTTCTTGAACGCCTGTCCAACTCGGTTGGGCCGACCGGAGGTCAAACAAATCAGATCCGCGGTGCTGATCTCGACCCAAAAGTCGCTTAGATTGGCGTGAAACAGGGCTGCCTGTTTCGATTCGATTGCCAACTTGACGCCGGCTGCAAGGTCGCTGCGGAGCTCTTTGAGCTGTTGGAGTTTGCGAGCGGCGTCTGCGGTTGAGTCGAAGTCATTTTGCCAGATCGCGGGTTGCGCTCGAGCGAGATCGGTCAGCATCACCACCATCGCCAAAGCGTTGAGGCCGGAATAGAAATGATTGCGATCGTCGGCAAAGCCCCGGCGATAAAGCTCAAGCGACTTCTCCAAATAAGGCGAGGCCAGCGCCGCTCTTTGTGCCGCGTCCGGATCGGACAGCGTCGCCCACGACTGCTCCCATTGTGATTTGGCATTGCGACCCATCAGAGCTTGGATCTCCGCCCGATCCCAGGCTGAAATACTCTTGTTCTGGAGCGCCCGCTCGACCGCCTGATCAGAATCCACGAGATCGCCAAGTCGTTGAAAAATCGTGCCGAGGAGAATGTTGGCTTCGGCATCCATGTCGTCGTAATCCCGCACCGCCTGCCACGTCGCCTTCGCTCCAGACCAGTCCTTCAAGCGAAATTGTGCGCGGCCGACGATACGCAAACCGGTGACACGCCAGGCAAAACCATCGATCTCCGCGGCCAGCAGTTGTAAATCGCCGCAATTTTTTACCGCCTCCACCCGCTCGACTTCCTCGCGAAAGTCGAGCGGCACGACGAGAACCCTGGCAGGATCCGCCGGCTCCAGCGCCGGCAGCAACTGATAAACCGGGCTATCGGCCTTTTGTGAATCCAGTGTGATCCTGAGCGCTGCGGCAAGAATGTCCAAGGCTCCTCCCGGATCTCGGACGTCATAGGATAAATATCGATCCGTCTTGAGATCGAACGGCACGTCGATCTCCTTTGAATCGGCTTCCTCCGTCTTGTCTCGCTTCGCTTTGATGAGAAACGTGCGTTTGTCGCGCAAACCGTGGCGAATGCCGAGTTCGTAAAATACGTTGGCGTTGTGGATCGAAATGTCGGCGATCACAAGATCGGCGATCAGCAGTTGTTCGAACATGTCGGCGCGAATGTTTCCTTGCTGAATGAACTCCCCCGTCGTTCCTCCGGTCAGTCCGGCCAGTTGCATCGCCGGGCGAATGAGCTTGCTTTCGACGAGGTCGAAGTCAATTCCGCTCTTGCTGCCGAAAGGCCGCACGATAAACACGTTCAACATAGCTTCACTTGATCATCCACTTCGGCTAGTCGAGGCTGCAGCATCGCTCAGACGAGCCGTCGATGTCTCCGCTTTCGCTCAAGGGGTGAGATCAAAATTCGCTGGGAAATCTTCGCCGCGAACCTGCCGCTCCGCCGCCCTGACGCCGATCTCCTGTAGGGTCGTCATATTGTCCGGGGCGTCCATGACGCTCAACCCGGCGACTTTTCCGTCGTCGAATTTTAGCCCCAGCTCAGCGAGCGATTCGCCGGTGAGCACGACATTGTAGCGCAGGTAATGAATCAGCGGCGCCGGGGCGATCAAGTCGCGGCGCAAATCGCCGGCCTCGCGATCGATCACTCGGGCCGTCGGACTCGCCGACATCCATTGGAGCAGAGTTTCCACAAGCGCTGCGCAATCGTCCATCAGCGAGAACAGCGACTTGACCGCGTGTTCGACGGCCAATTTGGCCGGCGCCATCGCCGGATCTGCCGAGCCGGTCCCTACTGAAACAACCAACAGCTTGTCCGCGCCGGTCGGCCAACCGACCCGATAGCCGTCCAGGATAGCATACATCAACGCCTGCAAAGCTGGATTGTTAAATGGACTCAAGCCTCCGTCAACGAATTCGCCCACCACCGGCGTTTCTCCCGGCTTGCCGCGATTGATTTCAATCTTCTCGGGATCGAAGAAGCGCGGCGCCGCGGTGGATGCGCGCACGACCTGCCAGAGAGGGTAATTCGAGTTGGCGATCACCTGACTATCGGGCCGACTCGCGTAGTAGGGTCCCCGGGGATTATTCGAGACCGGCCATGCGCTGCCGGTGTCGAGCCGCTTGGTGACGATCAGGACGCCGGTCTGAAGCGAAGCGTCGCCTATGGTGGTGTTCGGCCCGTACACTTGTTTGAGTTCCTCGATCAGCCCGGCTTCACTGTAGAAAGCGCGGAAGTATCCCTGTCGCAGCCAGCTTTTCTGAAACACGCGCCGGCCAAGATCGAGGTATTTTTGGGTGATTTCGGTGATCGTCATGCCGCGCGCCAACCCGGCTGCGATGATCGATCCCGTCGAGGTCCCTGCGATCAAATCGAAATAATGGCTCAGGCGAAAACTTTCCGCGCCGCCATGACGGGCGCGCAGCATCGATTCGATCTCGGCGAGAAAGGCGAGAGTTACAATACCGCGCAACCCGCCGCCGTCCAAAGCCAAAATCCGCTTCGGAGTACCGTCGTTAGAAAAATGCTCGTCCAGTGTGCGAATTTTGTACGCCATGTTTATTGCCTGACATTTGATCACCTATCGGCAGAGATCACTTTGCCATTTTCGGGCCCCGCACTTCTGTCGTGCTCGGCTCGTTCTCGGAGAAGTCTCGCTCGACGAACGACTTCGCGTCGCTAGTTTGAATCGTTCTCACCGAATCGGCAAGCGCCACTGAGCCTTACCTAAGACAGGGCAACTCAGCGGGAAGAGTATTCGCAGCAGCTTCCTGACAAGTAGCCTTACTCGAGTTCCCGCATAAATGGAAAATCATCGCTCTGAAAAGCTCTGGAACTCGCCGAGCGCACGACCGAAGCGCGCCGCATGAATGCCATCGGCGGTCTCATCGTAGCTGCGTGCGCGCAGCGCCCAGACCGCAGCGTCATGGTATTTCGGCGCTCTTGCCACTTTAGCAAGCATCAAGAAAAACGATGCCGCCGCGCCGTTCTGATCCAAGTCGGTCAAGCGCAAATGACTAAAGCCAACCCCGGCCGTGCCGAGATCGAAATAGCCGCCGGCAGGATTTTTCAGCCGCGCGATAACAAAGTCCGCTATTTGCCTTGCCCGGTCAAAATACTTTGCGTCGGTGCTTGCGCGGTAAGCTCGCATCAGCGCAATACCAACCAGCACCTGATCATCCAGCCGTCCTGCCAGGCGCGGCACGCCGTCGTAATAATGGTACATCCCTGCGTCCGCCGTACGGCAGCGCGTCCAGAGAAACTCAATGACGTTTAGCGCCCGTTCCTTACAGTTCAATCGGCCAAGAAGAGCCGCCGCTTCGAGATAAGCGCCGATGGCCAGCGCGTTGGCGTCGGTATAAATACACTCATCGATGATCGAGAAAAACTCGCCGGCGGACGTAACCTCCGCCCTCTCATGCCGGAGAAAATCCTCGCAGCCGAAGAAAGCGCCGGTGCAGGAGTCGAAAAGCTTGCGGTTCAAGTAATCGATGATTTCGCCGGCCATGCGGGCATACTCGCTGCGTCCCGTGAAGCCGTACGCCGCGAGACAATTCGAAATCATGCCGGCCTGCTCCGCCAGTAACTTCTCGCGATGCGGCTGTGCCCAATCTGCGCCGGTTGTCGTGCGAAAATAACCGCCTTCGACGGCGTCGTGGATCTCGCCCTCACGCATGCGGTCCAGGGTCAAGCATGCATGGTCGAGATAGGCTCGATCCTTCGTCGCTTCATAACGGCGAAGTAACAAATCGGTCGCCTGCGCATGAATAAACTTTTGGCCGCGCCCATAGCCGCCGTTTATGGGATCGGCCAGCCCCATGATCGAGTCGGTGATCTCGCTTAAAGCCGTTTCCCGTGGCGCTTCCGCAAGCGGATTCGGCAGAGCTTCGCCGATCTGCGCAGTTTGAGCCGGGTGAATTTCTTCTTTATTCCGATATGCCAGATAAACGTTGAGCAGTAGATTTTTGAATTCCTCAACGGGGAGAAAGTTCGAGGCGGCGAGCAACTCGCCCAGCGGAGTAAAAAACGCGACCGTCGGCCAACCGTCAAGATTGTAACGCGCATCGATATCCGGCCGGGTGGCATTTTCGACTCTGAGAGCGACAAAATAGGCGTTTAACAGCGCCATGTTTTCCCGGTCCGAAAGCGCTTCTTCGTCCATGCGTTGGCAATAGCGGCACCAAAACGCCGACAAAAAAAGCATAACCGGCCTATTTTCCTCGCGCGCCTTGCTAAAGGCGGGCTCTTCCCACTCGAACCAATGGATCAGGTGGGCCAAGTTAGGATTGGGCGAGAAGCGCAGCATTGGAAGCCAGCTCGGGATGCTCCATCATTAATATCATCGTTTGCCGCGGCAGATAAACACACCTTTGGATGATCACAACGGTTCGATGCCAAGAATCACCGGCATGCAACCCACGCATCACGCGTTGACAAGTTTGTCCGGCGGGGAATAAGATCGTTTGGCGACTCACGAGCGCGTCCTGATAATTTCGTGAAAGAGAACACGTGCAACTAGCTTTAGCGAATCATCCAATCAAGGAGCTCAAGTTCGGCGAGAGCGCGCGTCTCGCAGGAACAACACTGACCGTCGATGCCACCGAATTGCGCCGCCTCGTGCTTGCCGACCCATCCATCAGCGGCATCGATTTCGAGATCGTCCATCCTGGGGAGCGCTGTCGCGCAGGCCCGATCTTTGATGTCATCGAGCCTAGAGCCAAAGCGCCTGGCGCAGGAGCGAATTTTCCCGGAATTTTGGGTACGCCAACTACTGCGGGGCTCGGTACGACCCATGTTCTGACCGGCGCGGCGGTATCAGTGCTCGCGGAGATTTCACCCGATCTTACGAGAAGCGCAACGGGGCGGCTTCTCGAGATGAGCGGCGCGCCGGTTTCGGCGAGCGATTACGCTACGCTCCGCCACCTGCTGGTGATTCCACACACCCAACCAGGACTGTCGCGCCAGGCCATCGAGAGAGCTTATCGTATTGCCGGCATTCGAATCGCGGTTGCGCTTGCTCAGAGCGCCATGACTCAACCGTCTGAATCGCTCCACCGGTTCGATCCGGTGGGTCCGGCACAAGGCGGACGCGAAGGTTTGCCGCGCATCGCTTACGTCGGTCAGATTTTTTCACGGCAGCGAAAACCGGAGGTAGATGAACCGATACTCTACGGCGCCAACACCGACGGCATGCTGCCGGTCATGCTCCATCCGGACGAATGGCTTGACGGCGCCGTTGTTCCGTCACTTCATTCGTGGTTTGGCGGCACGGAGACTTATTTTTATCAGAATCATCCGATCATTCTCGATCTTTATCGCAGGCATCACGCCCGTGAAATAAATTTCGTCGGCACGATCGCCACCATCGCGGGGGCGGATAATTTCGACCGCGAACGTCACTGCCGCGCGGCCGCGAATCTTGTCAAATGGAACTTGAACGCGGATGGCGCGGTGATGTCCAAATACGGCGGCGGCTTACCCCACGCCGACCTTGCGGAAACCGCCCGCCTGCTGGAAACGATGGAAATACGCACGGCCGTCATGGTATCGGACGTGTCCAGAGACCGGCGCGTCGAGTCGGCGCTGCTCTTCAATGTTCCGGAAGTCGACGCCATTGTCTACAACGGCGGCAACGGCACGCAATGGGAGTTGCCCAAAGTCGAGCGAGTCATCGCCGCCACCGCGGACTTTGAAAAATTGCTCGCCGGTCCGATGACGATCGACGCCAATAACATCGTCGGCGTAACCAATCAACAAGGCGCGTCAAGAATGCGAGCGATGGTTTATTAAGCAGCCCATCGGCATTCGGCAACAGTAAGCGCACGCCGCGCCACGCCTCTATCTGTTACACCTGTTGCCTCACCATCTCCGAGGAGTTTATCATGCGCATCGCACATTATCTCAATCAGTTTTTCGGCGGCATCGGGGCGGAGGAGCACGCCGGCAAGGGTTTGACCATTCGCGACGGCGCAGTCGGACCGGGCAAGTTATTTGAATCGTTGCTCGGCGCCAACGACCAAGTAGTTTTCACTTTTATCTGCGGCGACAACTATGCGGTCGAAAACCAAGCAGAGCTCACCGCAGCAGTCCTGGAAAAGCTCCGCGCGAAGAAGGTGGATCTTTTTGTCGCGGGCCCATGCTTCGAGGCCGGCCGTTACGGCATGGCTGCCGGCGCCCTCTGCCGCGCCGTACAATCCGAGCTCGGCATTCCCGCAGTCGCGGCCATGAGCGAGGGAAATCCCGGTGTCGACCTTCATCGCGACGCGTTATACATCATCGACTCCGGGTCCAGCACGGTTAAAATGCGCGAGGTCTTGGCGAAAATGGCGAAGCTCGGCCGCAAACTCATTGTCGGCGATGCGATCGGCGTGGCGGCCGAGGAAGGTTATTTTCGCCGCGGCTGGCTGCGCGATCAATTAGTTGAGAAAACCGCAGCGACCCGGCTCGTCGATATGCTGCTGGCGAAGATGCGGGGCGAGCCTTTCGAGTCCGAGATGCCGCCGACCGCCTTCGTGCCGGTGCCAATTCCTGCCGCGGTCAAGGACATGTCGAAAGCGAAAGTCATGCTGATTACCGACGGCGGCCTGGTTCCTAAAGGCAATCCGGACCGAATCGAGGGTACCGCCGCAACCCGCTGGGGCTCTTACAACATCAAAGGTCGCGACGACTTGCGGGCCGAAGATTACGAAGTTTCCCACGGCGGCTACGACACCAGATTTGTCGAGGAAGATCCCGACCGATTGGTGCCGCTCGATGCCCTGCGCGAAATGGAGAAAAATGGCGTCATCGGCAAACTCCACGACGAATTTCTCTCTACCTGCGGCCGCTCCAATCCACTGTCAAACACTCGCCGCCTGGGCCGCGAGATGCTGAAAAAGGTCAAACAGGAGGGCGTCGATGCGGTCATACTCACGTCCACGTGAGGAACCAGTACTCGCAGCGGTGCTGCGATCACGACCGAATTGGAGAAGGCCGGCATCCCCGTCGTTCAGATCACCTCCGCCTTGCCGATCGCTAAAATGGTCGGCTCCAACCGCGTCGTTTTGGGAACTGGTATCGTGCACGTGACCGGCGATGCCAAGCTGCCTCCCGCCGAAGAAAAGGACCTGCGCCGTAAATTGGTGCAGCAGGCATTGGACGCGCTGCAATCGAACGAAAAGCGCTAGGTCTCGATTCATCGCGCCCTCGGAATGAGGAATCGTCTCAGTTTTTCGATGGCGATCGCCAGCGGTCCGCATACCCAGAAGAACCACGCGGGTTGTCAGGCGGTTTATAGAAACACACTGAGATTTTTGGCGGCCAAAACCGCCTGATCCAAGATGATGGTCCGCTTGGCGATTTTAAAACCGCCGTCGACCCGGCGCACGATGTCCTTGCGCGTTCCGACAAACATATCCTGATCGGTTTCCAGCCGAGTGCGGTACACTATAAAATTGGAATGAACCCCGATTTCGACGCCGTCGTCGTTTTTGATGCGAATATTGGAAATCAAATGGCGCGTGCGCGACGGCGGCATCTCGGCCCAGGCATTTGTTGCATAAACCCGCTCGACTCGGATCGTCAGGCTCTTTTTATCGTCGTCAAAATAATAGCCCTCGCCCGGCTTTGCTAATTCTTCGGTCAATTCGTCGGGCCGATCCAAAGTGTTGTGGCGAATCGGCATCCAGTAACGGATGTCGTCGGTGAGCAGATCGAGCCACTCGCGCAGCTTGCGATCGTCTAGGAGTTCCGCTTCCAGATAAAAAAAATCCTCGATACTAAAACGCAGGTCGCTATCCATGTCGGCGGCCCATGATTTCGCTCCAGCTCTTACCTTGGAGCATCTCTGCCCAGTGCATGTACATGCTCAATTGATTGTTGTCGCTAAAGCGGCTCTTCACCTGACCGGGTAAGTCGACGTCGACCGGGGGCTCATTGCCGCGCATCTGATAGTTGGCGGGATGGCGGCGGCCGATCAGACTCTTTGCCGCGCCGGTCACTTGTATCCAATTATCCATGTCGTCCTGCTCGAACACGCCGCTCGGGCTAAAACGATATTGCGATACGAAGCGCATGACGTCTTTGATCTTCGGCGCGGCCGCCTGGTCGACAATCGCCCAGCTCCAGATCTCCATTCTGTCGGGACCGCGCGGTTGCCAAACGCGAATCGTGCGCGTGAGCCAATGAACCGAAAGATTCGGGAACACCGTGCCGGCGGAAGGCGAGATTTGCCGCGCGCGCACGGCGCCGAGCCGGGCTTCGATCTCCCCCGCGTGCTCCTTCATGTAATCCACCAATTGATCGTCCGGTTGGGCAAACCACGGGCCGCCATCGGGCGGGGTGATCCAGGAGACCAGAATATGGCCGTTAGCGCAGGCGATCTGGCAGCCTTTGTTCCATTGTCTCGTCTGGCTCGTGGTGGTATCGACGCCGAGTTCACGCGCCGAACCATGCGTGGAAGTAATATGGTAACCGTCGCCGCCGAAGTTTTCCGCCGCGGTTTTCCAGTTGGCCTCGAGCACCCAGCGATGCGGACCGCTCACTTCGGTGCCGCCTTCGCGCCGGTCAAGCAGAATATCGAGATACCAGGCCATGTCCCCCAAGTATTCGCGCAACGGAGGCGCTTGGGGATCGAAAGTCGCAAAAACTAATCCCTTGTAGCTGTCGATCTGCGCCACAGGAATTAAACCCCACTTTTCCCTGTCCATGCCATCAAAGGCATCGAGCATGGGTACAAGCGCCAGCTTGCCGTCGCTGGTATACGCCCAGCCGTGATAGGAGCAGGTAAAGAGCTTGGTGTTGCCCCGATCAGCGCGGCACACGCGATTGCCGCGGTGGCGGCATATATTCAAATGAGCGCGTAGCCTGCCATTCAGATCACGGCAGAGAATCACCGGCTCTTCGCCCATGTAGCGCGTGACAAAATCACCGGGCCGGGGAATCTCGCACTCGTGGCCGAGGTAGAGCCAGCAGCGCGCGAAAACACGCTCGCGCTCGAGCTCGTAAATCTCGCGATCGGCGAAGATGCGCCGGTCCAGGAGACCCCCTTCGGGGTCGACTAGAGCCTTAATGTCCATATTCTACTCCTCCTCCAGTCCGGGGAGCTCTTCGACGGTGTTACCGAGACCACCTCGGGGTGTCAAGACATGATTGATTTTACGCATGCCCCTCGCGCCAAGTCTTGAGACCGCCACTAATCAGGTGTAAGAAGCCCATTAGTGTCTCCCGATATCGACGTGGATTCGGGGAACGAACGGTCTCGCGATATTCTCGCCCGAGATCAATTCAAGCAATACGACCGGAGGATTGTTAAGTATGACTGCTGAGGCCGAATACGCGGCAGTGCCGATCAGTGTGACCGTCAATGGCGTAAAGCACGACGCCGTCGTCGAACCGCGCACACTGCTGGTTTTTTTTCTACGCGATAGCCTGGGGCTCACCGGAACCCATGTCGGCTGCGACACCAGCCAGTGCGGTGCCTGCACGGTGCACCTCAACGGCCGCGCCGTGAAGTCCTGCACCGTTCTCGCCGTGCAGGCCAATGGTGCTCAAGTCAGAACGATCGAAGGACTGGCAAACGGCGATCATTTTCATCCGGTGCAGCAAGGCTTTCATGAGAAGCATGGCCTTCAATGCGGTTACTGCACGCCGGGAATGATCATGACTGCGGTGCATTTGTTGGAGAGCCAGCCCGATCCGAGCGACGATGAAATCAAACACGCGCTCGAGGGAAATCTGTGCCGCTGCACCGGTTACGTTAACATCGTTGAATCCATTAAGTGGGCGTCTGAAAAGATGAGGAAGAGTTAAACCATGGCGACAAAATCAGCTTTAGAAATTTCTCCTGGCTCACCCCTTACTCCTCACTTCTCACTCCTTACACAGAATGGAGGTGCCCATGTTTCCTGCTAGTTTCGGCTATATCGCGGCGCGGTCGGTCGAAGAAGCCTTGCAGCTCGTGGCCAAACACGGCGAGGAAGGAAAACTGCTCGCCGGCGGCCATAGTTTGATTCCAGCAATGAAATTGCGTTTAGCGTCGCCGCGCATGCTCATCGACCTTGGCACCGTGCGCGGACTCAGCGGTATCCGCGTGGACGACGGCCATCTTATTATCGGCGCGCTCACCGTTCATGCCGACGTCGCCGCGTCGGACCTGGTGCGCAAACATATGCCCGGTTTGGCGGACGCCGCCTCCGTCATCGGCGACATGCAAGTGCGCAATCGCGGCACGATCGGCGGCAGCGTCGCTCACGCCGATCCGGCAGCCGACCTGCCGGTCATTTTGACCGCGCTCAATGCATCGTTCGTCGCCCAGTCCTCAAACGGCCGCCGCGTGCTCGGCGCGGATAACTTCTTTACCGATTTTTTCACCACGGCGATGACTGCGAATGAAATCCTGACAGAAATTCGGGTGCCAATCCCCGCAAATGGAACTGGCACAGCGTACGCGAAACTGCCGCATCCGGCGTCGGGCTACGTGGTCGTCAGCGCCGGCGCGCTGATATCCCGCCAAGCGTCGGGCACCTGCGCTGCGGCGCGCATCGCCATCGGTGGCCTCGGCAGCGGCCCCGTCCGCGCCAGTGCGACCGAGATCGAGTTGCAAGGCAAACCGCTCACGCCGCAGTTAATCGCCGCGGCGGCGGCCAAGGCGGCCGATGGATCCGATCCGGACGACGATGCCTACGCCAGCGCGGACTACAAGCGCCACGTGGCGACGATTTACGCGCGCAAAGCGATTGAAGCGGCGATCGGAAGAGCGCGAAACTAGAAACCGTGATCGTGACTGGCGTCGAAAAAATGAAATCTCGTCCACGAGTAGGAAGACGATCACGATTTTAAAGGTGTAGCCCATGACAAACGAACATTCAGCCAACGGCCTCATCGGAGCATCCATCAGACGAGTCGAAGACCCGCCGCTGATTACAGGCAGGGGTTGCTACGTTGACGACATTAATCTGCCGGGCATGCTCTATCTCGCCTTCCAGCGCAGCCCCTATCCACATGCGAAGATTCTGTCGATCGATTTTAGCAAGGCCAAATCCATGCCCGGCGTTGAAGCCGTGGTCACAGGCGACGACCTCAGCGAAAAACTAAATCTCACGTCGTCGCAAATGTTGCCGAACATGAAGATTCCGCCGCATCCGATCCTGGCGCGCGGAGCCGTGCACTGCGCCGGAGTGCCGGTCGCCGCGGTGGTTGCGTGCACGCGCGCCCAGGCGCAGGACGCCGCCAATGCCATCGAAGTCGAGTATCAAGCATTACCGTCGGTGTCGAAGGCCGAAGAGGCCATCAAACCGGGAGCGCCGCTTGCGCGTGAAGAGATCGACAGCAACATTTGTTATACGCTGACAAAAAACGGCGGCGACGTCGATCAAGCTTTTGCCGCGGCCGATCATGTATTCTCCATGCACATCGCGAGCCCACGCCAAGTCGCCTTGGCCATGGAACCGCGCGGCGTCCTCGCCAATCCCGATCCGTTCGGCAAAGCTTTGACCGTCTGGCTTTCCACTCAGGGACCCCATCGGGCCCGCGCCGAAATCGCGAACGTGCTCGGCTTTCCCGAAAATAGGATACATCTGATCGCGCCGGATGTGGGCGGTGGGTTCGGCAGCAAAGGACCGGTTTACCGCGAAGATGTGCTCGCCTGCTATCTCGCTCTTAAGATGCGCAAACCGATCAAGTGGGTCGCAACGCGCAGCGAAGACTTCATCACGACCATCCAGGGTCGAGACCAGGCGATGACCTCCGAGATGGCGCTCAGAAAAGACGGCAAGATTCTCGGCTTGAAGGTCAAAGTGATCGCCAACCTGGGCGCGTATCTGCACTCGAGCACGGCCGGGCCGCCGCAGCGCATGCTCGGCATGGCTTGCGGCAGCTATCAGATCCAAGACTGCCGCGTCGAGATTATCGCAGTGTTCACCAACACCTGTCCGACCGGTCCGTATCGCGGCGCCGGCCGGCCTGAATCGGTGTTGAACATCGAGCGGCTGCTCGACAAGGCCGCCGCAGTTCTCGACATGGATCGTTTGGAACTTCGCCGAAAGAATTTCATTCAACCGGAGCAGTTCCCGTACACGACCGGTACCGGAGTCGAGTACGATTCGGGCGATTTTGAAAAGCCGCTGCGCGAAGCCCTTAAAATGTCCGACTATGAAAAAATGCTGCGCGAGCGCGACGAGCGCCGCAAGCGCGGCGAACTGGTCGGCGTCGGCTTTTCAACCTTCGTTGAACCAAGCGGCGGCGCAGGGTTCGAGAGCGGCACCGTGCGCGTCGAGCGCACGGGTGAAATCACCGTGATGACCGGCTCGAGCTCCCATGGCCAGGGACATGAAACCTCCTGGGCGCAAATCGCCGCCGAATTGATGAAGACGACGATGGACCACGTGACCATTCTCCACGGCGACACCCACGTGAGCCCACAAGGCACGGGCACGTTCGGCAGCCGCAGCGCTGTGGTCGGCGGCGGCGCGCTTGCCGTCGCGGCCGAGCGAGTGATTGAAAAAGGCAAACGGATCGCCGCCTATCTCGTCGAAGCCGCGCCGGAAGACATGATGCAGACCGATGGCGGTTTCGCCGTGAAGGGAGTTCCCGACCGGAAAATCAGTTGGCGCCAGATCGCGACGGCTGCCTACAGCGGACGACTGCCGAAGGGAATGGAAATCGGTTTGCAAGAAACCGCTTTCTTCGATCCCAAACGCGAAGCCTGGGGATTCGGTACTCACGTCACTCTCGTCAGCGTTGACCGCGACACCGGCAAGCTGACGATCGAGAAGCTGGTGCTGGTTGACGACTGCGGTGTGGTCATCAATCCGATGATCGTCGAGGGGCAAATTCACGGAGGCGTGGCCCAGGGCTTGGGCGAAGCGACACGTGAACAAATGCTTTACGGAGAGGACGGCCAGGTGCAAACCGGCACGCTTATGAATTACGCCATCATGCGCGCCGGAGACATGCCGCCGATGGTCCTGGGTGAAACGATAACACCCAATCCTTTCAATCCGCTCGGCGTGAAAGGCGTCGGTGAATGCGGCACCAACGGCGCGCCGCCGTCGGTGGCCAACGCTCTGATGGACGCGCTTGCGCCGCTCGGTATCGATCACATCGACATGCCTTATACGGCGCCAAAACTGTGGCAAGCGATCCGCCGGGCGGAAGAAAAAAATTAGCTCAGCCGAAAAAATCGTGCTTGCCAAAGGGCTGCGTGGTTACGCAGCCCTTTTTTTTGGTGAATACACCGAGTGCCCAACCATCTTTATCTGGCACCTCGGTTGCTACTTTGGAATGGTTACTCGTAGGGTATCGTGGTCACAATCCAATCCGCTTGACACACGATCCAAGATATCCCTGGAATTCATGAATCGCTCCAAACGTTCTCCGGCGAGATCCACAAGCGGCTTCCTTCGGAGAACAAAATTGACCAGTGTTCCTACAGATGCTGAAAAACTTTGATTTGCGGGCTGCCGACGAGGAACTCGATGAAATGGTTTGTTGGAGTACAGGAGTATTAGGGTAATTGGCAATTCCATGACTCTGGTACTACAGGACACGTCTGGGTTGTACCCAGCCATTGAGCGCCACCCTAGACTTCTCTTTCAGCGGCCAGTTAGAGCCATGTTCCGGGGGAATTAACGGTGGATATAGAGATCGGCGGCGCTCGCCAGCGGGCGCACGATAAACTAGAAATCCAGATGCGCCAAGCAATGGCTGAAATCGCCAGGTTGAGCAATGCTTTGCAAGCGGTCACGAACGATCGCGCCGCCGCGCAAGCGCAGCTTCAAGTCGCCATAGAAGCAGCGCCCCATGGAATACTGATCATCGATCAAAACGGCACGATCAGAGTGGTGAATGCGCAGATCAAACAACAGTTTCAGTACCAACGAAGAGAGCTCCTGGGCGGGTCCATTGACCTGTTGCTGCCCGAAAGGTTTCGTTTACGCCATGCCGCACAGCGCAAGAAATTTTTTGCCAGTCCGAACCCTGGGATCGGAAATATCGCCAACGAGTTTTACGGCTTGCGTAAAGACGGCGCCGAGTTCCCGATCGAGATCACTTTAGACCCAATTGATGCGCCGCCAGGAAAAGAATTGTTGGTGACCGTTGTCGACGTCACCGAGCGCAAGCGTATCGAGTCGGAGCTCAAACGCACGGCGTTCCACGACCGCTTGACAGGTCTACCCAATCGCACCCTTTTTCTGGATAACCTGCTTCGCCTCGATACCGTGTCCAAACGGCATGGTCATCATCCGTTCGCTCTGCTTTGCCTTGATTTGGATCGGTTCAAGGTCATCAACGACAGTCTCGGTCACCTGGCCGGGGATCAAGTGCTCATTGAGATGGCCCAGCGCCTTCTGGAATGCACGCGCGAGGAAGATACCCTGGCATGCCTCGGTGGTGATGAATTTGCGATCTTACTCGAACAGATACGGGGTCCGGAGGACGCCGTACGCGTCGCCGAACGTGTCCTTAAACGACTTGCCGAGCCGTTGACCCTGGACGATAACGAAGTATCAGTCAGCGCGAGCATCGGTATCGCATTGAGCCTATCCGGCGAAAAACAGGCTGAGAATTTGCTACGCGATGCCGATATGGCCATGTATCAAGCCAAAGCCCGGCGTTCGGGTTATGAGATGTTCGATCGCAAGATGCACCTCCGAGCCTTGGAACGGATGAATTTGGAAATCGACCTGAAACGGGCGATTGAACGAAACCAAATCGACGTCCACTACCAGCCCATCGTCTCGCTAGCAACCGGCAAAATCGCCGGCTTTGAAGCTCTGGCGCGCTGGCAGCACCATGGCCGAGGCGCGATTTCCCCCACCCAGTTTATTCCGGTCGCAGAAGAAAGCGGACTCATCGTCCCGCTGAGCAGCAGAGTTTTTCGCCAAGCTTGCAAACAGATGCGCGACTGGCGCAATCACTATCGGTTGGATGATGAATGCTTCATCAGCCTGAACGTCTCCAGCAAACAGGTCTCTCATGGCAAATTGATCGGTGAGCTCGACGACGTGCTCAGCGAAACCGGCTTAGATCCTCGGCATCTTCGAATCGAAATCACCGAAAGCGCAATTGTCGAGAATACCCGCACCGCGGCAGAAACGTTGGCACTGCTGAAGAAGCGCCATATCAAGCTTTGCCTCGATGATTTCGGCAAAGGATTTTCATCGCTCAACTACCTGCACCGGTTCCCCATCGACGTTTTGAAAATCGACCGTTCGTTCGTACGCAGGCTGCGACTCAAGTTCACCCACGACCGCGGCAGGAAGCGGCCGTTTGAGATCGTCCGCACGATCGTCGCGATGGCGCAAATCCTGGGTATGCAAGTCGTCGCCGAAGGGATAGAACGCGCCGATCAGTTAAGCATTCTGAAGGAGCTCGGCTGCGAGCTCGGCCAGGGTTTTCTGTTTTCGCCCGCGCTCGACACGGTCGAAGCGGCTCGCTATTTAGATGCGCCGGTGCTCCGATCCTAGCCCCTGCGAATCACCCTCGCTGACATCTTGAACCTTTGAAGCTCGAACCTTGAACGCCACTAAGCGCCACCGCACTGAATCCGAATCTCATGCAAGTCTCCGATGGTGAAACGATCGCCGGGCCAAACGAGCGTCGTCGAACCATACTCCTCGATCACCGCCGGACCCGTGCCGCTAAACCCTGGTTCTAAGGCATCTCGGTTAAGAATTTGTGCGTCCAGCCAACCACCTGCGTTGTCGATATAGATGTGCCGCGTCTGCACCGGCTGCGGTTTTGCCGCGGCGCGCGGCAAGCGCGCGATCTCCGGTTTTTTCAAACGCGCGAAAGCGGACAGATGCAGCGCTTGGAATTCCGCCGGCGCTTTCCCATCGGCATGACCGTAGCGGCGCTTGTAGTCGCACTCAAAAGCAGTGCGAATCTGCTCAGCGTTTTTGAGACCAGAAACCGGCACCTTGATATTGTGCCGCTGGCCGCGGTAACGCATCTCGGCATGATGTTCGAAAAACATGTCGCGACTGGCGAACTCCGCCGACAGTGCGGCCGCAGCATTCTTCTCCAAAGCGGCAAAAATCTCGGCCATCGCGGAGATCGTCTGTTCGTTTAAGGCCCCGACGAAAGTCTCCGCGGTGTCAAGCCGTGCATCGGCCAATAGCATGCCCATGGCCGAAAAATTTCCCGGCTCAGGCGGAATGACCATCGTTGGAATGTTAAGTTCATGGGCCAGCGCGCAACAATGGAGAGGTCCGCCGCCGCCATAGCTGAACAGAACAAAATCGCGCGGGTCGAGCCCATGCTCGACGGAAATTTTCCGGATCGCGCCGGCCATGATGATGGTCGCAATAGAGACAACCCCGTCAGCGATCTGAATCATGCCGCCGTCGCCCGCATAGCCGAGCGGCGTGGCGATTCTTCTTGCCACGGCCTGTTGCGCCGCCCGCACCTCGAGCTCCATTTCGCCGCCGAGAAAGTTCGCCGGATTGAGCCTTCCAAGAACCAAGTTCGCGTCGGTTACCGTCGGCTCTTCGCCGCCGCGGCCATAGCACACCGGGCCCGGCGTCGAGCCGGCGCTTTGCGGCCCGACGTGAAGTCGTCTCTGGGAGTCGAGCCACGCGATGGAACCGCCGCCCGAGCCCACTTCGACGATGTCGATGACCGCCGACTTGATCGGAAAACCTTTGATATAGCCGTTGGCGTAGTAGACGGAGTTGACTGAGAAGCGGCCGTTCTCGACCAGCGCGCACTTTGCCGTCGTGCCGCCCATGTCGAAGGCGACGACGTTCTTGAATCCCAATTTTTCAGCATACGCCGCGGCGCCGATGCAGCCGCCAATGGGACCGGACTCGACCAGTCCGATGGGTTGCCGGCAAGTGCGCTCGGCGGAGAGCAAGCCGCCGTTGGAGCCCATCATGAAAAGGGCGCCGCCGAAACCTTGGCGTTTGAGATCGTTGTCCAACCGCCGGATGTAAGTGCTCACCTGCGGGCCGACGTAAGCGTTGGCGGCAACGGTCGAACAGCGCTCATATTCATACCACTCGCGCGCGAGATCGGTGCTGAAGGTGATGTAAACGTCTGGTAATAATTCTTTCAGATTTTTTGCGGCGGCTTCTTCGTGCGCCGGATTGATGTAGGAATTCATGAAAAAAATCGCCACGGACTCGACGCCCAGTTGTTTGATCTTCCCGGCAAGCGTTTCCAGCGCCGGGGTATCCAGAGGCGTGATGATTTCGCCTTTGCTGCCGGTTCTTTCGGCGACTTCGAGGCGCAGCTCGCGCGGAATTAAAGGCTCGTCGCGTTGATAGTGCAGATCGAACGGATCGGGCCGGTTGCCGCGGGCGATTTCCAGAATATCGCGAAAGCCCTTGCTCGTCACCAACGCGGTCTTGGCCCCCTTGCGCTGAACCAGGGAGTTGATCACCAGGGTCGTGCCATGGTTCACCAGGGACGCGCCGGCGGGCTTGATCTTCGCTTTGTTGAAACAGTCGAGAATGCCGTCGACGAGATTCTCGTAAGTCGTCGGACTTTTCGCGTAAATGACTTTCTCGGTTTCGTGGTCGAAGGCGACTAAATCAGTAAACGTGCCGCCGATGTCGACGGCAATGGCGTAACTCATGCACAACTCTCGTTCAAAAGTTCAACGGTTCAACAGTTCAATGCTTCGGTTCGGGTCTTAGTTTCCGGACGTTGCAACCTTTGAACGCTTGAACCTTGAACGTTACTCGCGGCGGGCGTTGCCGTTTGCGTCGATGATGACGCCGTAATCGGTGCGCGCGCTCTCCGGCGAAATGAACCCGCGAATCACGTCGCGCTCCACCAATTCGACCGGGCGCTCGCGCGGATCGCCGTAGCCGCCGCCACCGCCGGTGGACATACGCACACGATCTCCGGCCTGGAGCTGGCGATTCTCGGTTTTGTAAAGCAGCTCAGGCTCTGGATTGCTGTTGTTGTAAATCAGCACTTGCCCCGACTTCCCGCGCTTGGCTCCTTGCACGCCCCACGGCGGGCAACCGATGCGGTCGAAGTTCGCCCACAGTTCGCACGGAGCAAGCAAGATATACTGTTTGTCGAATCCCAGACCGCCGCGCCATTTGCCAGCGCCGCCGGAGTCCTGACGCAATCTGAACTCTTCGACCCGAAACGGGTACATGGATTCCTGCAGCTCCATCGGAATGAGTCTGGTGTCGCCATGCGCCATGGTGCGAAACGGGCCGGCGCCGTCATGGGTCGCGCACGCGCCCCAACCGCCATGGCCGCTGTCGTTGGCTTTGAACAGCGCGCCGGTATCCAAGCGTTTGCCGGCGAAGCTCAGCGAAGAAAAGGTCCCGAAGTGAGCCCCGGTGACGCGCTCGGGCAACGCCGGCTCCAGCGCTTTAATGATGCAATCGATGACGGTCGGAAAAGGAATGCTGTAAAGCCCCATCGGAGCCGTCGCCTCGGCGCTGAGCAATTTACCTTGCGGCAGGATCATCTTCACCGGCCGGAAAGTTCCCTCGTTTGCCGGCTCGTCATTGGCGATCAGATACTTGAAGGCTACGCGCACGCAGGTTCGCCCGCCGCCGTAGTAGCCCGAGTTGATGCAGCCTTTGACTTGATCCGACATTTCGGAGAAATCGACGGTCATTTCGTCACCGGCGACAATGACTTTGACTTTGATGGGAATTTTTTCATCGCGCACACCGTCGTTATCAAGAAACGCTTCGTGTTGATAAACACCGTCGGGTATCGCCCAAATCTTCTCCCGTGTCGCGGCTTCACATTGATCGAGGATGATGTCGAGCGCGCCGAGAAAAACCGCCGTGCCGTATTTGTCGGCCATGGCTTGCGTCAGATCGCGGCCGAGCAGGCAGCCGCCGAGCTGCGCCTCGATGTCACCGAGCAGTTCGAGCGGAAAGCGCGTGTTGTTCTCAATAATGCGATAGACTTCCTCGATCGGCTCGCCCTTGGACCAGAGCTTGATCGAGCGCAGCTGCAGTCCTTCCATGAAAATATCGGTGGACGAATAGGAAACCGAACCGATGGCCGAGCCGCCGATGTCGATCCAGTGGCAATTGACCGCGAAAAAACCGATCAGGTCGTCGCCCTTGGGACCGGCGAACACCGGCGTGTACATGACCGTGTTGTTGAGATGTTGTCCCTGCACCGCGGCGTGATTGCAGACAATGACGTCGCCTTTGTGCAGATGCTCGCGCCCATATACCTTCAGACCGTCATTCACCGCCATGCCGACCGAATCGGCGACGAACACCGGCATGCCGCCGGTCGATTGCGCCAGCAACTCGCCCTCGGAGCCGACGAATCCGACGGCGTAATCTTTGTACTCGTAAATATACGGGCTGAACGCGGTGCGCGTCATGTTGGCGTCGATCTGATCGCAAATGGAAATGATGCCGTGACGAATCACTTCGAGTGTAATGGGATCAATTTCCGGGCTTGTCGACGAGTCCTGAACTGGCACCGCTTTCATTTAACGTACTCCTCGAGGCAAAAACTCTGCGCGATAGTTTCAAGGAAAGAATAGGTTGTCAAGCAACACTAATTTATCGTAAATAGAAAACTGGCATCGCTTGCGTCACGCCAAAAAAAAGGAGTCAAAAATTGATGACCTCGATGACTCAGTGTCGTTCAGGGCGAGTGGCGATCACGGCGATTGCCGTGATGTTTGCGATGGCGCATTCCCTCAGCGCCCAAGAGCGCGGGAACAAGTTAAGAATTTCCAACGCCGGTTTTACTATCACCGCGTTGCCGCTTCTGGCGGCCAAGGAATGGGGCATGTTTGCCGCTAACGGCTTGGATATGGAAGTCATTCTGATGCAGTCTTCAATTGTGCCCGCCGCTTTGACCCAGGGCGACATCGACTATCAAGCCGGCGTTGGACCCGCTTCGGTTAACGCGACGTTGAGAGGCTTTGCAACCAGAGCGATTTGGTTCTCCTCCGACAAAATTTCGTACTGGCTTATGGCCAAGCCGCAGTTTAAAACTCTCGAAAATTTGAAAGGCAGGAAGATTGCTATTACCGGTCTCGGCGGTACGGTCCATGTCGCATTCAATCTCGCGATGGAAAGGGCCGGCGCCAACCCCAAGGATTATGTCCTGGTATCGATACCGGGACAGCAAATTCAACAACTCATTTCGTTGGAGTCCGGCTACGTCGATGCGGCACTGCTCTCTCCGCCGGTTAACTTCGGTGCCCAGAAGAAAGGCTTTAACAAAATTTTCGATGTCGGAGGCGCGGTCGATATGCCCGGTGGCGGCTTAACGACCTTGGTGAAGACGATTCAGGAACGACCCGCAGAGACCAAAAGGGTCATCCGTTCGCTGCAACTCGCGAAAGATGAAATCAGAAAATCGAAGCCGAAAACCGTCGACCTGATCATCAAGCTGCTCAAGATGGACAAGGAAGCCGCCAGCGAAACTTACGATCAGTTTCTCACCACGCTCAGCCCGACCGGCATTCCCAGCCGCGCCGGCATGGAAACTTTGGTCAAAGCGGTCCAATCGCAGGGCCGCCACGTCGCCCGCAAAGTCGCGTTTAACGAAATCGCCGATGATCGGTTGGCGACGGATGTGGCGAAGGAGTTGGGATACAAGCTGCAGTGACACAATGACCCGAACCGTGAAGCAAGCGGACCGGCGCTATTACAATCGCGAATCGGTTTGGGCATTTGGCGGTGACTCACTGCGCTGAACGCTGAGCGTTAAGCGCGCAAACTCAGATCTTTTCGCCACCGCCTCAAGATGACAGACACGGAAAAATGATGGAGATGATATCTTCTGACGTTCTCGTCGTCGGCGCCGGCCTGGCCGGCTTCACCGCCGCCGTGCGCGCCTCGGAAAAAAGCGCAAGGGTCGTCTTGATCGATAAGAGCCCCGGTGCTCTGGGCGATGGCAATGTACTCATGGCCTCCGGAAGCCTGCGCGCCGGCGGCAAGAGCCCCAGAACGGATCCGACCGAACTGTATCGTTTCGTCATGTCGGAAGGGGTGGCGTATCCGGACCTGGGTAAAGCTTGGTCGGAAACTTGCGGCCGGGCGGTGGACTGGCTCATCAGCAGCGCCGTCAAAGTTACCGAGAGCGAGCCCGGCAGACTCTGGCTCGATCAGTCCGGCGAACTATCGCTTGCACCGGTGTACAAGAAAGACGTCGGTACGCGCGCGCTTGCCAAGCTCAAAGAGCGCTTCCTGCAACTCGGCGGGACTTACTTGAACGGCACGGAAGGTCGAAAACTATTATTGGAAAACGGCCGAGCCTGCGGCGTGTCGGCCCAAAAAGGCGGGGCGGAAATCGAGCTGCACAGCCGAGCGACGATTTTATCGACCGGCGGCTTTAGCGCCAACAAGGGCATGCTGCGGCAATACGTCGGGCCCCGCGCCGATCAGTGCAAGCTGCGCGGATCGAAGCAGTGCACCGGCGACGGCTTGCGCATGGCGCTCGAAGTCGGCGCCAAGGCGGTCAACTTGAATTACTTCTACGGCCATCTGATCTCGCGCAAAGCTCTGGTCGATGACCGTTTCTGGCCTTACCCGAGACTCGACTCTTTTGTCGATGAAGGAATTCTTGTCGATCGCAAGGGCGAACGTTTTGTCGACGAAGGCCGCGGCGATGTCGCCGTCGCCAACGAGCTGGCGCGCGCCGAGCACCCGACCGGCGCCACGCTCATCTTCGACCAGGAATCCTGGGAGGCCGCCAGAGATGATGTATTTGCGAAATCGGTCAAAACTCCGGCGCCCAATCCCTGGCTGATGGACAACGATGGTGAGATTTTCTCTGACCCGGAGATCGAAAGGGTAGCGAATGCAATCGGTGTCGATTCCGGGCGTTTAGCGGGGACGATCCAAGAGTACAATCGCGCGGCCGCGTCAAAGGATGCAAGTTCGTTAAGGATCCCCCGAACCGGCAAACCCAGACCGCTGCGCCCGCCCTACTATGGCTTGAGGGTGATCCCCGGTATCACGTTCACCATGGGCGGTGTTTTAATCAACGGGCGCGCTGAAGTTTTGAATGAAGACGAGCAACGGATCGACGGCCTCTACGCCGCCGGCGACGCCATCGGCGGTCTCATGGGCGGCTATCGCGGCGGCTACACCGGCGGTTTAATGCAAGCCGTCGTAACGGGTATCTTGGCCGGAGAAAACGCCGCCCTCAGATGATTCGTTGGTGATCGATAATGGAGGATCTATCCTCGATCTTCGATCCTCAAAGCGCCTCGCTATAAGCTTTCCGCCTCTTCCCGGTACAATCCCAACACTTCGCTGGCCGGCTGATCAGTAATTGAAAACAGAATCGCGTCTTCGCTGGCCGTGTTTTCGTGCGAGTGCCATTGCCAGGACGGGACGACGAAAATATCGCTCTTGTCCCAACTGAATACATTGGCCGACACTTTGGTCATGCCCCTGCCGCGGAACGCATAGTAAACGGTGGTGCTGGTGTGGCGGTGCGTTTGGGTTTTCTCCTTGGGCCGGAGCAGCTGGACTCGGCAGGAAAAAGTCGGCAAGGTCGGACCGCCGGTATGAGGATTCGAATATTCGAGCAACACGCCGTCGAAGCAATCGCCGGCGCTTTGTTTAAGCGCTTGCAGTGTTGCGTAGGTCTCTTCCCACGGATAGCGATACGGAGGCGCCTCGAAGGTTTTCTTGATCCACGTCGGCCGCGCGTGACCAAAAACCTTCGTTGAAAAATCTTCGGGCTTCTCGACCGGCTGTTGAGGTTTGGCAAAATTTTCCTGGATCATCGCGCCGAAATGAGTCACGAGACGAACATCCAAACCGTCAAGCCACATGACCGGCTCGCTCGAATTGTTGAAATGATCGTGCCAGGTCCAGTTTGGCGTGGTAATAAAATCGCCTTCCAACATCGGGAAACGCTCGCCTTCGACGATTGTGTAAGCATTGGGGGTGCCCTGGACGATGAAACGGATCGCCGCCGCGGTATGCCGATGTGCTGCGGCGATTTCACCGGGCTTGACCAACTGCACCGAGATATGCACCGTGTTGGTCATACCGGCGGCAAGGCCCGGATTTCGCATCTGGATGGTTCGGCGGCCTGCTTCGCCGGTGGTGATTAGATCGCCGGCCCAATTGAGCGCCTGGAAAATATCCTTGCCCTTCCACAAATAAGGCTTCACGATCTGCGACCACTCCGAATGCTCCCAGTGGCCTTTCAGGTTTCGTTCCTTCATCCAGTGACTCAAATCCTGCAGGTCCATAAGCCCCTCCGTGCATAGCGCGGTATAACCGTCTATAGTTCCTTACAAACGGCGCTGAAGCCTGTCAAGCCGAACTGGATGAACTCGCCGAAGTCAACTATTCCCCAGGGCGAGGTGCATATCATCGGAGCCGGCGATCAGATTGTATCAGCCCCGAACGGTTGGACATATCCCTTTCAGTGGCGCCGGCTCCGCTATAGCGCGGCGGGAGTGACGGAATCCGACCAGAAAGCCTCAACCCGCACCGCGGCAGCTTCGGGAGGTTCGCCGCGATGAGATCAAAAAGAGGAGAACGCCAGAAACTAGCGAGATGAACGGAGGTTCTTGAGTCGCAAAAGCGCGAGCACGGCATGGCGCGCCACTTTCCATGCAGCGGTGAATGATTTCGCCGGGACGCGCTCATCAGGAGCGGCTTTGGACGCAAATTGTTCCAGTGCGCGATCGATGATCATCCTCGCCGCGCTCAGCGCCCAATTGTCGGCGTCCAATTTGTTTGGGAACGTCAGCTTTTCGGCATCAAAGCAGTGAGCGAAACTACGGACCCACAACCTGCGCAATCCGGACTCGGTCTCCAGCCACATACAGGCTTCGGGCAGCCAGGCCTGCGGTCCGAGCGCATAAGATGCCGCGCGAATGCCGCATCCTCGATGGTTGATGGAGTCAAGAAC
>Ga0210114_1000012_pt1 | contig 47410 bp, 47 predicted proteins | sample MayberryNW_TuleA_FD_185524 | JGI IMG/M metagenome (GOLD analysis project Ga0210114, IMG submission 185524) | Wetland microbial communities from San Francisco Bay, California, USA, that impact long-term carbon sequestration - MayberryNW_TuleA_D2... | ecosystem: Environmental > Aquatic > Marine >...
GCATGCCGTTCCGCTTCGGCGTGGTGACGCTGACCGAGGCGCCGCAGGCTTTCGTGCGCGCGCGCATCCGGCTGGAGGATGGGCGCGAGGCGGCGGGCGTCGCCGCGGAGCTGCTGGCGCCGAAGTGGTTCGACAAGGACCCGGCGCTCTCCAACGAGGACAACTTCGAGCAGCTGCGCCGCTCGCTCGCCGGGGCGCGCGACGCCTACCGCGCGCACGAGCCGCGCACCGCGTGGGCGCACGCCGCGCCCGGCCGCGGCCTGGTGGAAAACTACGGGCCGGCGCTCGTCGACCGGGCGCTCCTCGACGCGCTGTGCGGCGCGCTCGGCGTGTCGTTCTACCGCGCGGTGCAGGCGAACCTCGTTGGCGCCGGCGACTTCGAGGGCATGGACCTCGGCGCCTTCTTCGCCACGCTCAGGCCGCGCACCGCGCTCGCCGCGCGCCACACCGTCGGCCTGGTCGACCCGATCACCGCGGCCGATCAGGCGCGGCGCGTGAACGACGGCCTGCCCGAGACGCTGGAGGAAGTGATCGCGCGCTACGGCCAGCGCTACTTCAAGCTGAAGGTGGGCGGCGACGCGCGCGCGGACGTGGAGCGGCTCGCGGCCATCGCTGGCGTGCTCGACCGGATCGGCGAGCCGTACCACGTGACACTGGACGGCAACGAGCAGTACGAGGACATGCAGGGCGTGGCCGAGCTCTGGGCGCGCATGAAGGGCGACGCGCGCCTTGCGCGACTCGTCGAGAGCGTGCTCTTCATCGAGCAGCCGGTAAAACGGCAGAAGGCTTTCGCCTCGCGGGTCGAAGGGGTCGACAAGCCGGTGATCATCGACGAATCCGACGACGCGCTCGATGCCTTTCCGCGCGCGAAGGCGCTCGGCTACCGCGGCGTGTCCTCCAAGACCTGCAAGGGCCTCTACAAGTCGCTGTTGAACGCGGCGCGCTGCAGGGCATGGGGCGAGGGCTACTTCATGTCCGGCGAGGATCTCACCATCCAGGCGGGCCTCGCGCTGCAGCAGGACCTGGCGCTGGTGTCGCTCCTCGGCCTGACGCACGTCGAGCGCAATGGCCATCACTACGTGAACGGCATGGCGGGGTTGCCGCAGGATGAGCAGGGCGCGTTCCTCGCCGCGCATCCCGACCTCTATGAGCGCAGCCACGGCGCGGTGCGCGTGCGCATCGCGGACGGGATGCTGGAGGTCGGCTCGCTCGACTGCCCCGGCTACGCGAGCCGCGCGATGCCCGACTGGAATTCGATGAGGGAGATGACATGGGCTTCCGTGTCGTAAGCACGAACCACACGAGCTTCACCGTGTCGAGCCTCGATCGCTCGATTCCGTTCTTTCGCGATTGCCTGGGCTTCGAGCTCGTCTCGCGCGCGCCGCGCGATCCGGCGATCGTCCGGCAGATCACCGGCGTGCCGGGCGCGGACATGGAGATCGCCTTCCTGCGCGGGCCCGGGCACACGCTGGAGCTGATCGAGTACAAGGCGCCGGCCACCCGCGGGCGCGTCGAATCGCGGCCCTGCGACACGGGCTTCGCGCACCTCGCGCTCAACGTCGACGACGTCGACGCCGCGGTCGCGGCAGTCGCCCCGTTCGGCGTGCGGCCGATCGCCGCGCCGGTGGCGATCAACGCCGGCCCCAACAAGGGGCGCAAGGTCGTCTACGTGCGCGACTGGGACGGCGTGACGCTGGAATTCATCGAGACGGCGCGGCAATGAGCGAGCAGCGCATCGGCGTGATCATGCACGGCGTCACCGGGCGCATGGGCATGAACCAGCACCTCATCCGCTCCATCCTGGAGATCCGCAAACAGGGCGGGGTGGCGCTGCAGGACGGCTCGCGCCTCATGCCCGATCCGCTGCTCGTCGGGCGGAACGCCGCCAAGGTCGAGGAGCTGGCACGCGCGCACGGCGTTCATCGCTGGACCACCGATCTCGACGCGGCGCTCGCCTCCCGCGAGGACAGCATCTTCTTCGACGCGGCGTCCACGCAGCTGCGGACCTCGCTCCTCAAGCGCGCGATCCGCGCCGGCAAGCACGTCTACTGCGAGAAGCCGGTGGCGACCACGCTCGCGCAAGCGATGGATCTCTACCGGGCGGCGAGGAAGGCGAAAGTGAAGCACGGCGTGGTGCAGGACAAGCTGTGGCTGCCGGGGCTGCTCAAGCTGAAGAGGCTGCGCGAGGCGGGCTTCTTCGGCCGGCTTCTCTCGGTGCGCGGCGAATTCGGCTACTGGGTGTTCGAGGGCGACCCGCAGCTCAACCGCCCGCCGGCGCAGCGTCCGTCGTGGAATTACCGCAAGCAGGACGGCGGCGGCATCATCCTCGACATGCTGTGCCACTGGCGCTACGTGCTCGACAACCTCTTCGGCGAGGTGCGGGCGGTGAGCTGCCTCGGAGCGACGCACATCCCGGCGCGCTGGGACGAAGCCGGGAAGAAATACAAGGCGACGGCCGACGACGCCGCGTACGCCACGTTCCGGCTCGCGGGCGGCGTGGTCGCGCATTTCAACTCCTCGTGGGCGGTGCGCGTGCGCCGCGACGACCTGCTCACGCTGCAGGTAGACGGCACCGAGGGCAGCGCGGTGGCGGGCCTGCGCCAGTGCCGCGTGCAGTCCTATGCCGATACGCCCAAGCCCGTGTGGAACCCCGATATCCCGCAGCCGATCGACTTCCATGCCGGGTGGAAGGAAGTGCCGGACGAGTCCACCGACAACGCGTTCAAGGCGCAGTGGGAGCTGTTTCTGAAGCACGTGGCGGGCGAAGGTCCGTTCCGCTGGGGCCTGCTGGAAGGCGCCAGGGGCGTGCAGCTCGCCGAGCTCGGATTGAGGAGCTGGAGGCAGAGGAAATGGATCGACATCCCGAAGCTCAAGGCCTGAGCCTCAAGCTGCCGGTCGCCGGCGGCGGGCTGGAGACCTACCGCCTGCTCGGGCCGCGCCGCTTCGAGAGGCCCTCGAAGCCGTTCACGCGCGTCGCACTCGCCGCGGCCCATGTCGTCGCCGATCCCTTGTCGACGAAGGAGCCGTGGCTCGACACGGCCATCGACTGGGACGCCACGCTCGCCTACCGGCGCCATCTCTGGTCCTGGGGTCTCGGCCTCGCGGAAGCGATGGACACCGCGCAGCGCGGCATGGGCCTCGATTGGCCGAGCTCGCTCGAGCTGATCCGGCGCACGCTCGATGCGGCGCAGGACGCGAAGGGCGCGCTGGTGTTCTCCGGCGCGGGCACCGATCACGTCGCCAAGGCCGACGTCGACGGCGTGATCCGCGCCTACGAGTCGCAATGCGCGGCCATCGAGAAGCTCGGCGGCCGCATCATCCTGATGGCGAGCCGCGCGCTCGCGGCCTGCGCGCGCTCGCCCGATGACTACGGCAAGGTCTACGACCGCATCCTCGGCCAGGTGCGGGAGCCGGTGATCATCCACTGGCTCGGCGAGATGTTCGATCCCGCGCTCGAGGGCTACTGGGGTTCCAAGGATCATTCGGCCGCGATGGACGCGTGCGCGGACGTGATCCGCAGGAACGCCGCCAAGGTGGACGGCATCAAGATCTCGCTGCTCGACAAGGACAAGGAAATCGCCCTGCGCCGGCGCCTGCCGCAGGGCGTGCGCATGTATACCGGCGACGACTTCAATTTCGCCGAGCTGATCGAGGGCGACGCCGAAGGGCACTCGGACGCGCTGCTCGGCATCTTCGATTCCATCGCGCCCGTGGCTTCGGCGGCGCTGTCGGCGCTCGCCACGGGGGACCACGCCAGCTACCATGAGCTGCTGGCGCCGACGGTGCCCCTCTCGCGCCACATCTTCCGGGCGCCGACGCGCTTCTACAAGACGGGCGTGGTGTTCATGGCGTGGCTGAACGGCCACCAGGAGCACTTCGTGATGGTGGGCGGGCAGCAGAGCGCCCGACACATCCTGCATTTCGCCGAGCTCTTCCGGCTCGCCGATGCGGCGGGGCTGCTCGCCGATCCGGCGCTCGCCTGCGCGCGCATGACGCAGCTGCTCGCAGTGCACGGCGTGCGGCCGTGAAGTTCGAGAAGCTGTGCGGGGGCTTCGGCGTGGAAACGCGCGACATCGACCTGGCGGCGGGGCCGGACGAGTCCGCGTTTCGCGAGCTGTGCCGGGCGTTCTTCGCCGGGCAGGTGCTGGTGCTGCGCGGCCAGGAGCTCGCGCCGCGGCAGTTCCACGCATTCGCGCGCCGGCTCGGGCCGCCCGAGCCGCACGTCATCGACCAGTTCCACCATCCCGAGATTGCGGATATCCTGATCCTGTCCAACGTCATCCGGGACGGGCAGCCCGCCGGCCTGGCCGACGCCGGCACCTACTTCCATACCGACTATTCCTACCTCGACGTGCCGGCGCGCGCCACGCTGCTCTACTCGATCGAGGTGCCGAAGCAGGGCGGCGACACGCTGTTCGCCAACCAGTACGCCGCCTACGACGATCTGCCGGTGTCGATGAAGAACACCCTCGAGCCGCTGGTCGCGCTGCACCGCTACGGCAACCGCGACGACCTCGACCAGGCTTCGCGCACCGTCGCCTCGGTGCTCAGTGACGAGCAGGAGCAGAAGATGCAATGGGTGCGCCACCGCATCGTGCGGCCGCATCCGGTCACCGGGCGCAAAGCGCTGTACGCCGTCTCGGGCAGCTCGTTCGGCATCGAGGGCATGCCGGACGACGAGGCGCGGGCGCTGCTCGACGAGCTGAAGCGCCACGCGACCCAGGAAAAATACCGATACCGGCTCAAGTACGGCGCCGGCGACGTGGTGGTCTGGGACAACGCCTCGCTGCTGCACTCGGCGACGCTCACCGACCCGGGCGACCCGCGCACGCTGTGGCGCATCACCGTGAAGGAGTCAGGACCTGCGCCGGCGCACTGAGCGCCGGCGCAGCCGCAGCAACCCACCCCAGGAGAGAGGATCATGAACCGAAGAAAATTTGTCTCGCGCATCGCCGCCGCCGCCGTGGCCGCGGCGTTCGCGCTGCCCGCCGGCGCGGAAACGGTCACGCTGCACGGCGCCTCGCAGTTCAACGACGACCACGCCTTCACCAAGGCGATGGTGAAGTTCGAGGAGCTGGTGAAGAAGTACTACGGCAAGCCGGTCAACTTCGTGCTGCACAAGAACTCCGAGCTCGGCCTGGAGAAGCAGTACTTCGAGTACATGGCGCAGGGCAAGGCGGTGGACTACGCGGTGGTGTCGCCGGCGCACATGTCGACCTTCTCCAAGGCGGCGCCGTTCATCGACGCGCCGTTCCTGTTCCGCGACCTCGCGCACTGGAACAAGGTGCTCGACCGCAACGTGCTCAAGCCGGTGGCCGACGAGATCGCGCAGAAGGCCGACGTGATGCTGATCGGCTACGCCGGCGGCGGCACGCGCAACATCTTCGCCAACAAGCCGCTGCACAACCTGGCCGACCTGAAGGACCTCAAGATCCGCGTGCAGGGCGCGCCGATCTGGTCGAAGACCTTCGCCGCCGCCGGCATGGCGCCGACGGTGATCGCCTACAACGAGGTCTACAACGCGATCCAGAACGGCGTCATCGCCGCGGGCGAGAACGAGGCCGCCGGCGTCGAGCAGATGAAGTTCTACGAGGTCGGGCCGAACCTCGCCATGACGCAGCACGCGATCACCATCCGGCCGCTGTGCTTCTCGGGCAAGACGTTCAAGAAGCTCGACAAGAAGCTGCAGGCGGCGATCCTCAAGGCCGGCAAGGAAGCGGGCGCCTATGGCCGGCAGATCGAGTCCTCGGAGGACGCGGCCAAGCTCGAGGCGATGGAGAAGGCCGGCAAGCTGAAGCGCATCGCGTTCGCCGACCGCGCGCAGATGAAGAAGCGGGTCGACCCGGTGATGGCGGAATACGCCAGGGAGATCGGCGCCGACCGCATCCTCGCGCAGATCAACGCCATCAAATAGGGTGCTGAGGCCCCAGACGCGGCGCCGCGCGGCGGCGCCGCTTTTTTGCCCGCTGTGGCCGGCATGAACGCCTGGCGCCGCTTCACGCGCGCGTATGCGGCGCTGCTCAACTGGCTGCTGGTGGCCTCGGTCGCGATCCTCGTGCTGCCGGTGAGCATGCAGATCTTCTCGCGCTTCACCCGGCTGATCCCGCACTACATCTGGACCGAGGAGATGGCGCGCTTCCTGTTCATCTGGATGATCATGATCGGCGCCATGGTCGGGGTGCGCGAGGGCGCGCATTTCGAAGTCGATCTGTGGCCGCGCATGAGCGCCCGTGCGCAGGCGATCGTGCGGCTGTTCGCCTCGCTCGCGATCCTGGTGTTCGCGCTGGTGTTCGTCTGGGCCGGGACCGAGTTCACGCGCTTCGCCCTGAACCGCATCTCGGAGCTCGCCGAGCTGCCGCTGTGGGTGATCCACGTCGCCTGGCCGGTGACCGGCGTCACCTGGATCGTGTTCATCGGCGAGAAGCTCTGGGACGACCTGCGCATCGCCCTGGGGCGCGCCCCGTGACCGGCGCCGCGCTCGCGCCGTCGCTCGCGGGGTTGATCCTGTTCGGCACGTTCTTCGGGCTCCTCTTCCTGCGCGTGCCGGTGGCCTTCGCGCTCGGCCTCGCCTGCCTGCCGATCCTGATCATCGAGCCGCGCCTCGACAGCATGGCGCTGGTGCAGGAGACCTTCAACGGCTACAACTCGTTCATCCTGCTCGCGGTGCCGTTCTACCTGCTGGCCGCCAACCTGATGAACGTCGGCGGCATCACCGACCGCCTGGTGCGCCTGTCGCGCGCGCTGGTCGGGCATTTTCCCGGCGGCCTCGCGCAGATCAACGTCGTGCTGTCGATCTTCTTCGCCGGCATTTCCGGCTCGTCCACCGCCGACGCGGCCAGCCAGTCGAAGATCTTCATCGAGGCGCAGAGAAAGGAAGGCTACGACGACAGCTTCTCGGTGGCGATCACCGCGGTGTCGGCGGTGCTCGCGGTGATCGTGCCGCCCTCCATCCTGATGATCGTCTGGGGCGGCGTGCTCACGGTGTCGATCGGCGGCCTGTTCCTCGCCGGCGTGATCCCCGGCCTGGCGATCGGGCTGGTGCAGATGGCGACCGTGCATGCCTACGCCAAGGCGCGCGGCTACCCGACCTATCCGCGCGCCAGCCTGGTCGAGGTCGTCAAGTCGCTCGCCGTCTCCGCGCCGGCGCTGATGACGCCGGTGATCATCATCGGCGGCAAGGTGTTCGGCTGGTTCACGCCGACCGAGGCGGCGTGCATCGCGGTGCTGTACGCCGTCGCGCTCGCCGCCTTCGTGCACCGCGAGCTGCGCTGGGGGGGGTTGCGCCACGCGCTGCTCGACACCGGGCGCTTCGCGGCGGTGACGCTGTTCTGCGTCGGCACGGCGAGCGTGTTCGGCTGGCTGCTCGCCTACTACCAGATCCCGAAGGCGATCCTCGAGGGCGTGCTCGGCTGGCACATGGGGGCGATCGGCACCGGGTTCTTCATCGCCCTGTGCTTCCTGGTGGTCGGCTGCTTCCTCGACGCCATCCCGGCGATCATCATCGTCGGCACGATCCTCGATCCGCTGGCGAAGCTCGCCGGGCTGCATCCGATCCATTTCGCCATGATCGCCATCGTTGCGCTCGCCTTCGGCCTGGTGACGCCGCCCTACGGCCTGTGCCTGCTCATTTCCTGCTCGGTCGCGGGCATCCGCATGATCGACGCCCTCAAGGACACCTTCATCATGCTGCTGCCGATGTTCGCGGTGCTGGTGGTGGTCATCGTCTGGCCCGATTTCGTGCTCATCCTGCCGAAGCTCATCTCGCCGGAGTTCCTGAAGTGAGTCCGCCCGACGCGGCGCGGCTGTCGCTCAACACCGCCACGGTCAGCGCGCAGTGGAGCCTGGCCCAGGCGATCGAAGGCTGCGCGCGCCACGGCATCCGCGGCATCGCGCCCTGGCGCGACAAGCTCGCGGAGATGGGAGTGCGACAGGCGGCGAGCGCGATAAAGGCGAACGGTCTGGCGGTCACGGGCCTGTGCCGCGGCGGCTTCTTCACCGCCAAGGACTGGAAGGACGACAACCGGCGCGCGATCGAGGAGGCGCACGCGCTCGGCGCGCGCTGCCTCGTGCTCGTGGTCGGCGGCCTCGAGGAAGGCTCCAAGGACCTCGCCGCCGCGCGGCGCCGGGTCGCCGAGGGCATCGCGGCGATCCTGCCGGAGGCGAGGAAGGCTGGCGTGCCGCTCGCCATCGAGCCGCTGCACCCGATGCAGGCCGCGGACCGGGCCTGCATCAACACGCTCGAGCAGGCGCTGGACCTTTGCGACGCGCTCGGCGAGGGCGTCGGCGTCGCGGTGGACGTCTACCACGTCTGGTGGGACCCGAAGCTCGAGCAGCAGATCCGCCGCGCCGGCAAGGAACGGATCCTCGCGTACCACATCTGCGACTGGCTGGTGCCGACGCGCGACCTGCTCAACGACCGCGGCATGATGGGCGAGGGCGTCATCGACCTGCCACAGATCCGCGGCTGGCTGGAGGCGGCGGGCTACGACGGCTGCCACGAGGTCGAGATCTTCTCCGCGGCGAACTGGTGGCGGCGCGATGCGGACGAGGTGCTGCGGGTCGTGCGGGACCGCCACCGGCGCTCGTCTTGACCAGGATCAATCGCCTGACCGTCCCCCCGGAGTAGCGTGCCAGGCATGAAAGTCTCCGACATCATGGTGAAGGACGTGATCTCCACCGGCCCGGAAGCCCTCGTCAAGGACGTCGCTTCGATGATGCTCGAGCGGCGCATCAGCGGGCTGCCGGTGGTGGACGGCGGCGGGCGCGTTCTCGGCATCGTGAGCGAGGCCGATCTGATCCGGAGGCCCGAGATCGGGACCGACCGGGCGAAGGCGGGCTGGCTGCATCTGTTTCTGTCGGACGAGGCGCGCGCGCGCGACTTCGTCAAGCATCACGGCCGCAAGGTGCGCGAGGTGATGACGCAGCCCGCGATCTGCGTGGCCGCGAACACGCCGCTCGCCGAGGTCGTGGAGATCATGGAGCGCCACCGCGTCAAGCGCGTGCCGGTCGTCGAGCACGGCAAGCTCGCCGGCCTGGTGACGCGCGCCGACCTGCTGCGCGCCTTCGTGGCGCGCCCGGCGGAGGCGCCGGCCGCGCAGAGCGACGAGCAGCTGCGCGCGCGCATCATCGCCATGCTGCGGCACGAGGACTGGGCGACGAGCGCCTACGTCCACGTGCAGGTGGAAGGCGGCGTGGCGCAGCTCTGGGGCACCGTGGAGTCCGACGAGCAGCGCGAAGCGCTCATCGTCGCGGTGCGCGGCGTCCCGGGCGTGAAGCAGGTACGGCCGCACCTGGGACGCGCCCTGGCCGGCTGAGGCGGGGCGCCGCCGCGCGCACCTCGGCTACGATAGGCGCGTGAGCGGCCCGTTTCCGATCGTCGACGCGCACCAGCATTTCTGGGACCCGCGCGCCAACTACCACCCCTGGCTGTGCGACCCGGTGCCGATCGCGTTTCGCTACGGCGACTATGCGGCGCTGCGCCGGCCCTACCTGCCGCCGGACTACCTCGCCGACGCGCGCGGCTACGAGGTCGTGAAGAGCGTCTACGTGGAGACGGAGTGGGATCCGCGCGACCCGCTGGGCGAGACCGCGTGGGTCGAGCGCCTGCGGCGCGAAAGCGGACTGCCGACGGTCATGGTGGCGCAGGCCTGGCTCGACCGCGACGACGCGCCGGCGATGCTCGAGCGCCAGGCGGCATTCGAATTCGTGCGCGGCGTGCGCCACAAGCCGCGGCGCGGAGCGATGCGCGATGCGCGCTGGCGCGCCGGGTACGCGCGCCTCGCGCGGCACGGGCTGCGCTTCGACCTGCAGACCGCCTGGACCGAGCTCGCCGACGCCGCGGCGCTGTGCCGCGCGTTTCCCGATACGCGGCTGGTGCTGAATCACGCGGGGCTGCCCGCCGAGCGCAGCGCCGCCGGGCTTGCCGGCTGGCGCCGCGCCCTCGCCGAGCTCGCCGCGTGCCCCAACGCCGCGATCAAGATCTCCGGCCTGGGCGTGCCCGGCGCGCGCTGGACGGCGGCGTCGAACCGGGAGATCGTGCTGGCGGCGATCGAGGCGTTCGGCACGGAGCGGGCGATGTTCGCGAGCAATTTCCCGGTCGACAGCCTGTGCGCGACCTTCGCCGAGATCTACGGCGGCTTCCGCGAGATCGCGCAGCCGTTTTCCGCGCTGGAGCAGCGCGCGCTGTTTCACGATAATGCGGTTCGCATCTACGCCATGGAGTGACGCGTGAGCACGAAACTTCGCCTTGGATACGTCGGCGCGGGCCTGATGGGACTGCCGATGGTGAAGCGCCTGGCGCTGCTCGAGTACCCGGTGCGCGCCTACGACATCGTGCCCGAGAGGATGGCCGCGGCGAAGGCCGCAGGCGCGCGCGCCGCGGCGTCGCCCGCCGACGCGGCGAAGGGCGCGGACCTGGTGCTGCTCAACCTGCCGACCACCGACGCGGTAGAGCAGGCCGTGTTCGGAGAGGCGGGCGTGGCGGGCGCGCTGAAGCCGCCGCAGCTGGTGGTCGACTTCTCGACCATCAAGGTCGACAGGTGCAAGGCATTCGGCGAGAAGCTGCGCGCGCAGACCGGCTGCGGCTGGATCGACGCGCCGGTCTCCGGCGGGCCGCCGGCCTCGGGCAGCGGCACGCTCACCATTATGGCGGGCGGCGAGGCGGCGGAGATCGCGCGCGCGCAGCCGCTCTTCGCCGACGTCGCGGGACGCTTCACGCACATGGGCCCGCCGGGGGCCGGCATGGTGGCCAAGATGCTGAACCAGCTGATCGTGGGCGCCGGGCACGCCGTGATGGCCGAGGCGGTGGTGATGGCGGAAGCCGCCGGCATCGACGCGGCGCGCCTGCCCGAATGCCTCGCCGGCGGGCTGGCCGACAGCGGCCTGCTGCAGAAGCTCTACCCGCGCATGCAGCGGCGCGAGTTCGCGCCGCAGGGCTACGTGCGCCAGCTCCTCAAGGACCTCGAGATGGTGAGCGAGTTCGCCGCGGGGCTGAAGTCGCCGACGCCGATGATGGGCGAGGCGCTGCAGCTGTACCGCATCCTGGCGCACCTCGGCCACACCGAGCTCGACACGTCCGCGGTGCTCAAGGTCTACGAGCGCGACGCCCGATGAAGATCACGCGCGTCGAGGCGGTGCCGCTATCGATCCCAAGCCGCTACGGCGCGGATTCCTGGGCGCTCGGCACGGGTGGCTGGAACGCGCTCGATTTCTGCCTGGTGCGCGTGGACACCGACGCGGGGCTCACCGGCTGGGGCGAGGCCTTCTCGTACTCGTGCCGGCGACCGGTCGCCGCCGCGGTGAACGAGATGATCGCGCCCGTCGCGGTGGGGCAGGACGCGGCGGACATCGCGGGCCTGCACGCGACGATCCAGAAGCGCCTGCACATCTTCGGCCGCTTCGGCATCGCGGCGTTCGCGCTCTCGGGACTCGACATCGCGCTCTGGGACCTCGCGGGCAAGGCGGCCGGCAAGCCCCTGCACGCGCTCCTCGGTGGCGCGCGCCGCGAGCGGCTCGAGTGCTACGCGAGCCTGCTGCGCTATGCCGACAACGCCCTGGTGACGCGCTACTGCGAGCAGGCGCTCGGCGAGGGCTTCCGGGCCGTCAAGCTGCACGAAGTGAGCGAGCCGGTGATCGCGGCGGCGCGCAAGGCGGTGCCGCGCGGCGTCGCGCTGCTGCTTGACGTCAACTGCGAATGGAGCGTCGAGGACGCGATCGCGGCTGGCAGGCGGCTGGCGCCGCTCGGCCTGGAATGGTTCGAAGAGCCGGTGTTCCCGCCCGAAGACGGAGCGGGGCTGCATGCCGTGGGCAAGGCAAGCGGCCTGCCGATCGCGGCGGGCGAGAACTGCTGCTTCGCGACGCAGTTCGAGGCGCTGTTCGACGCGAACGCGGTGCAGGTCGCGCAGCCCTCGGTCACCAAGGTCGGCGGCGTCACGGAATTCCGGCGCGTGGCGGAGCTCGCCGCGCGCCGCGGTGTGCAGCTCGCGCCGCACTCGCCGTACTTCGGCCCGGGCGCGCTCGCCACGCTGCACCTGATCGCGGCGCTGGCGCCGCAGGCGCGCTTCGAATACTTTTACCTGTGGGCCGACGCTGCGCTCTACGGCGAGGCGCTCGCGCCGAAGCGGGGCGAGCTTCCGGTGCCGCAGGGCCCGGGACTGGGCGTCGAGCCCGACCCGGACGTGATACGGCGATATCGAAAGGACTGACATGCGCGGCGCAGTGTTCCTCGGCAATCGCGGGATCGAGATCCGCAACTTCCCCGACCCGACGCCGGGACCCGGCGAGGTGGTGCTGCGCATGCGCGCCTCGGGCATGTGCGGCAGCGACCTCAAGTTCTACCGCTCGCCGCCGGGCGAGGCGCAGAAGGCGCTCGGGCTCGGCGGCGACGCCGAGCCCTTCATCGCCGGGCACGAGCCCTGCGGCGAGGTCGTTGCGCGCGGACCCGGCGTGTCGGAGCGCGAGGCGCCGACCGGCCAGCGCGTGATGGACCACCACTATGCGGGCTGCGGCGTGTGCGGGCACTGCCGGCTGGGCTGGTCGCAGCTTTGCCGCGCGGGGATCACCGTGTACGGCGTGACGGCGCACGGCGGACATGCCGAGTATCTGAAGGTGCCGGTGCGCACCATCGTGCCGCTGCCCGAGGAGTTGTCCTTTGCCGAAGGCGCGGCGGTCGCCTGTGGCACCGGCACGGCCTATGGCGCCCTGCGCCGCATGCATCTCGCGGGCGGCTCGACGCTCGCGGTGTTCGGCCAGGGGCCGGTCGGCATCAGCGCGACGCTGCTCGGCGCGAGGATGGGTGCGCGCGTGATCGCGGTGGAGACGAATGCCGAGCGCCTTGCGCTCGCGAAGCAGTTCGGCGCGGACGCCGTGGTCGATGCGTCGAAGGAAGATCCCGAGAAGGCGCTGAAGGAGATGACGAAGGGCGAGGGCGTGGATCTCGCGCTCGACTGCACGGGCATCGCCACGGCGCGCCTCGCCGCGGTGCGATCGGCGAGGACCTGGGGCACGGTGTGCTTCGTCGGCGAGGGCGGCGACGTGACGCTCGACGTCTCGCGCGACATGCTCAGAAAGCAGCTGACGCTCGTCGGCTCGTGGACTTTCAGCGCCATGGGCATGGGCGAATGCGCGCGCTTCGTGGCGGACAACAGGATCGAGCTCGAGCGCATCTTCACGCACCGCTGGAAGCTCGACCAGGCCGACGAGGCCTACCGGGTGTTCGACCGGCAGGCCTCGGGCAAGGGTGTCATAGAGTTCTAATGAGGGACAGTCACCATTTTTCTCATTTGCACTCGATGTGCAAATGAGAAAAATGGTGACTGTCCCTATTTAACGCCTAGCCGCCCGCCACGCCCTGCGTGTTGACGTAGAGCGAGTACAGCGACGTGGTCGCCGCCATGAACAGGCGATTGCGGTGCAGGCCGCCGAAGCAGACGTTGGCGCAGCGCTCGGGCAGCTCGATGCGGCCGATCAGCCGGCCGCCGGGATTGAACACGTGCACGCCGTCGAGACCCTCTTCGCCCATGCCCCAGCCGCACCACAGGTTGCCGTCGATATCCACGCGAAAGCCGTCGGGCGTTCCCTTGGGGCCGGCGTCGATCAGCACGCGGCGGTTGGCGAGCGTCCTGCCGCCGACCACGTCGCAGGCGAGGATCTTGCGCGGCACCGAGCGCGACTCGACGATGTACAGGATCGATTCGTCGGGCGAGAAGGCGAGGCCGTTGGGCTGGTTGATGCCCTCGGCAACCACGCTCAGCGCGCCTGAAGCGTCGATCCGATAGACGTTCGTCGGCAGCTCGGCGGGCGCCTGGTGCCCCTCGTACCAGCCGAGGATGCCGAAGCTCGGGTCGGTGAACCAGATCGAGCCGTCCGACTTGCACACCACGTCGTTGGGGGAGTTGAGGCGCTTGCCCTCGAAGCGCTCGGCGAGCGTCGTGATCGCGCCGTCGGCCTCGGTGCGCGACACGCGCCGCCCGCTGTGCTCGCAGGTGATGAGCCGCCCCTGGCGGTCGCGCGTGTTGCCGTTGCCGTGCCCCGAGGGCCTGCGAAAGACGCTCGCCGCGCCGCTTTCCTCGTCCCAGCGCCACATGCAGTCGCCGGGCACGTCGCTCCAGATCAGGCAGCGCAGGTCGCCGAACCAGACCGGGCCCTCGGCCCAGCGCGTGAGGCCGACCGCGAGCCGCTCGACCTTGGCAAGGGGCAGCCGGTAGCGCGCGAAGGACGCGTCGGCCTCCTTGACCGCCGCGTCCGGAACGCGTTGGCTCGGCTGCCAGCCGCCGCTCATCGCGAGCGCGCGGCGCGCGCCATCAGGAACTCGAAACCGACCTCGCTGAAGCCGTTCATCTTCTCGCGGCCGACGACGATGAGCGGCACGCCGCGCCCGCCGAGGCGCTTGAAATCGGCGCGGGCACGCGCGGACTTTTCCACGTCGTGCTCGACGTACGCGATGCCGCTCTGCTTGAAGTAGGCGCGCGCCTGCGCGCAGTAGGGGCACCACGAGGTCGCGTACATCACCACCTCGGGGATCGGTTCGGCGCGCGCCTGCGGCGCGCCGGATGCGACGGCGAGCGCGAATGCCAGGACAAAGGCGCGAAGCATGGGGAATGCTTAGTAACACAGCGCCGCGGCGCCGGCAATCGCTATACTGGCCCGGGAGGAACAACATGAAGACCGTGCTTATCACGGGCGCCGCCGGAGACGTCGGCACCCACCTGCGGCGCGAGCTGGCCGGAAAGTACCGCATCCGCGCCTCCGACCTCAGGCCGATGACGAAGGTGGCGCAGGAAGCGGTTGCGCGCGCCGACATCTCGAAGATGGCCGACGCCCTGCGCATCACGAAGGGCGTGGACGCGGTGGTGCATCTGGGCGGCTATTCCGTGGAAGGGCCCTGGGAAGGCATCCACAGCGCCAACATCGTCGGCTGCTACAACGTGTTCGAGGCCGCGCGCCGGAACGGCGTGAAGCGCATCCTGTTCCCGACATCGAACCATGCCGTCGGCTTCTACCGGCGCGACCAGACCATCGACCACCGCGTCTATCCGAAGCCCGACAGCCGCTACGGCGTGTCGAAGGTCTTCGGCGAGGCGCTCGGCAGCCTGTACGCCGACAAGTACGGCATGGAAGTGTTCCTCATGCGCATCGGCAACGTCAACCCGCGACCGATCGACAAGCGGCGCCTTTCGATCTGGTTCAGCCCGCGCGACCTGGCGCAGCTCGTGACGATCGGCATCGAGCACCCGGAGATCCGCTTCGAGATCGTCTACGGCATTTCGGGGAATAAGCGCGCCTGGTACGACAACGCGAACGCTTTTCGGCTCGGCTACCGGCCGCAGGACGATTCCGAGGCGTACGCGGTGGAGGTGCTGGCGCGCGAAAAACCGGGCGATCCCGTCGCCGGGCAATACCAGGGCGGCACCTTCTGCGTCGTGGAAGAAGTCCCCAATCCCGCGCCTATCGCCGCGGCCGCGCGCTCCACCAGCCCCAGACGGGCAGGACCCAGAGCGCGAGCGCGCTCGCGGCCACGGCGGCCGCGCTCGGCGGCGGCGGGCCGAACGCGGCGCCGAGGTAGGCGAGCACGAAAAACCCGATGAGCGCCCGGAAACCGATCCCGGTGCGCGCACCGCTTTTCGCGTAGATCGCCACGCCCGCGGCGAACAGGGCGCTTTCCACGGCGAGCGTCCCGGGCACCGAGTTCCACAGGCCGAGGCCGAGCAACGTGCGGCTCCCCGGCCATAGCGGCAGGTCGGGTCGATGCGAGAGCGCGTCGAGCCCCCAGTGGCTCACGACGAGCAGTCCCATCACCAGGGCGGCGCGGCGGCCGAGCTTCCAGCAGGCGAGCCCGAACAGAACGCTCCAGGCGAGCGCCGCCGCCAGGCTGTGCGTCCACGGATAGTGGACGAAGTCGAGCGGCGTGAACGCGGTGTTGCCGGGGTCGACCGCGACGCGCTCGACGCCGAGCAGCACCAGGATCGGCCACACCAGATCCAGCCAGTAGGTCGCGGCGAGCGCGACGCCGAGGTTGGCGCGCGGGGCAAGCGGCTTGGCCGCCAGTGCGAGCGCCGCATGCCCGATGAACACGGGTGTCTAAATGAGAAAAATGGGGACTGTCCCCATTCAATCGTCGGCGTGGGCGGCGGGCTTGTGCGCCGAGATGAGCTTTTGCTGCAGCTGCGGCGGCGCCGGCTCGTAGTGGCTGAATTCGAGCGAGTACGAGCCGTGCCCGGCGGTGATCGACTTCAGTCGCGCCGGGAACTGCTCCATCTCCGAGAGCGGCGCCTGCGCCACGATCTCCACGGTGCCGGGGCGCGGCGCGTCCGAGCCCTTGATCTGGCCGCGGTGGCCCGAGAGCTCGCCGGCGATGTCGCCCATCTTCTGCTCGGGGGCGACGATCTGCACGTTGACGATCGGCTCGAGCACGATCGGCCGCGCCTTGCCGAGCGCGTCGAGGAAGGCCTTGCGGCCCGCCGACATGAAGGCCACGTCCTTGGAATCCACCGGATGGCTCTTGCCGTCGTAGACGATGACGCGCACGTCCTGGATCGGGTAGCCGGCGACGTAGCCCGTCTCCAGCACCGCGCGCACCCCTTTCTCGACGGACGGGATGAACTGGTTGGGAATCGCGCCGCCCTTCACGCTGTCGACGAACTCGAAGCCCGTGCCGCGCGGCAGCGGCTCGACCTTCAGGAACACCTCGCCGAACTGGCCGGCGCCGCCGGTCTGCTTCTTGTGCCGGCTGTGGCCTTCCGCGCGCACGGCGATGGTCTCGCGGTACGGGATCGAGGGCGGGCGCGTGTCGAGCTCGAGCTTGTACTGCGAGGCGATCTTCTCCAGCGTGGTGCGCAAGTGCATCTCGCCCAGGCCGCGCATCACGGTTTCGTTCGCCTGCGCGTTGTGCTCGATCTTCAGGCACGGGTCCTCGGCGACGAGCTTGTGCAGCACGTCGGAGACCTTCTGCTCGTCGCCGCGCTTTTTCGGCTGCACGGCGAGGCCGAAGACCGAGGTCGGCAGCTCGAGCGGCCGGGCGCGGATGTTCGCGTCCTCCGGCGCATCGTGCAGGATGTGGTCGAACTGGATCTCGTCCACCTTGGCGATGGCGCAGATGTCCCCGGGCACGGCCTCGCTCACCTCGGTCTGCGTCTTTCCGCGCAGCAGGTACAGGTGCCCGGGCTTGATGGGCTTGCGGCCCTCGCCGACGTAGAGCTGCATGCCGGGCGTGAGCCGCCCCTGGTGCACGCGAAAGACGGCGACGCGCCCGATGTACGGGTCGATCTCGACCTTGAACACGTGCGCGAGCGCATGCTGCGACGGGTCGGGGGTGGCCTGGATCTCGCGCGGCGCGCCGCCGTCGGCCGGCACGCCGAGGTACACGGGCGGGTTGCCCTCGGCCGGGTTCGGCAGCAGCTTCACGATCACCTCGAGCAGCTCCTGGACGCCGGCGCCGGTCTTGCCCGAGCAGAACACCACCGGGATGAGGTGGCCTTCGCGCATCGCCGCCTCGAGCGGCTCGTGCAGCGCCTCGGGCTCGATCTCGCCTTTCTCCAGGTACTCGGCCATCAGCTTCTCGTCGACCTCGACCACCTGGTCGACGAGGTTGCGGTGCGCCTGCCCCACCGAGGAGAAATCCGCCTCGCCGGAGGGCGCGAAGAAACAGTCCGAGACCTTCGTCGCCTTGGCCGCGGGGAGGTTCAGCGGCAGGCACTCCTTGCCAAAGGCCTCCTGGATCTCCGCGAGCAGCGCCTCGAGGTCGACGTTTTCCGCGTCGATCCTGTTGACGACGATCAGCCGGTCGAGGCCGCGGCGCGCCGCCCAGTTGAGGAAGCGCCCGGTCATCATCTCGATGCCGTTCTGCGCGTTGATCACGATCGCCGCCGTCTCCACGGCCGCGAGCGCCGGCAGCGCATGGCCGAGGTAGTCGGCGTAGCCCGGTGTATCGAGCAGGTGCACGACGGTGGGCGCGTCGCCGTTCGGGATCTCGAAGCTGGCGACGGCCAGCTTGAGCGAGTGCTGCAGCTGCTTCTCCAGCGGCGTGTAGTCGCACACGGTGGTGCCGCGATCGATGCTGCCCGGCGCGGGCACGGCCCCCGCGCGCGCGAGCAGCGCCTCGGCCAGCGTGGTCTTGCCGCAGCCTGCCTGGCCGACGAGCGCGATCGTCCGCAGGTGCTTGATGGCGTGCTTGCCCAAGGCCCCTCCTCCTCCAGCGCCTATGCTACTTCGGGACGCCGGGGGTCGGCTACTTCTTGCCGGTGTCCTTCTTCTCCAGCAGTTCCGCGCGCTTCTTGAGAACGTCCTCGAACTTCGAGCGGGCGATGAGCAGCACCTGGCCGGCGAGCGCCTTTTCCCGCGGCAGGCGCTCGGCGATCTGCCTGGCGCGCTCGGTGGCGTCCGCGCCGGCGGCTTTCGGCTCGCCCGTGACCCACACCGTCGCGTAGTAGTCCTCGCCGCGCTGCTTGCCGAGCTTGAGCGTGTAGGTGAGGCCGTCGAACGTGGCGGCCACCACGGTCACCGGCTTGTCGAGCCCCGTTTCCTCCGTGCGCACGCCCGGTGCCGCGACATCCGCGATCGCGACGCGGTTGAGCGAATACGACGCGGAGTTCGCGCGGATCACGTCGAGCTTCTCGCCCGAATAGAGCGGCGTCAGCCTCCAGTCCGCGTCCTCGCGCCTGCGCTCGATGCGCCACTTGCCGCTGCCGGCGAAATCGACCTCGAGGCTATGCACCTTCTCGGCGCCGAACCCGGTCTTGTCGACCCACGCCGCGCTGTTCGCGGTGGCGAGCGGCAGCGGGTCGGCGACGACGATCGCGGTGCGCGGCGTCGAGGGCAGCAGCACGAAGCGGCCGTCGGCCTTCGCCTTCTCCGGGTTCCCGGGCTCGCCCTTGAAGTACTTCCTGCCGACCACCAGCGCCGCCAGCACCGTGCCGTCCGACCCGCGGAACTCGATGCGCGTGCCCTTGCCGTCGAGCCCGAGGCGCGCGCGGTCCTTGTCGGCGACCGGCTCGGTCGCGCCGACCTTCAGCGCGAGCACGCCAAGGACGAACTCGCGCACTTTGTCGACGTCGGCGGGAAACCCGGCGCGCTCCGCGATCACCCAGCGCGCGTCGCGCCGTTGCAGCGTAAGGGCGGCGTCGGGCCCCCGGATGCCGATGGCGGCGATCTCCGCGGCGACCAGGCCCTTGACCACGTACTGGCCGAGCCGCTCGGCGCCCGCCGGCCGGCGCGCGCGCTCCTGCTGCTGCATGAGCAGCGCGCCGCCGCCGAGCACCGCGAGCAGCACCACCAGGACCGCGGCGAGGCGCGCGTTCATGCCGCCGCCTGCCGGGCCTGCCGCCGCCGGCGCACGAGCGCGATGGCGAGGCCGGCGAGCGCCACGAGCAGCGGCATGAGCGCGATGTTGGCGACCTTGGTGAGGAACACCAGGCGCTCGGCGTCGCGCCGCAGGTTCTTGCGCAGCTCCTTCAGCGCGTGGCGCGTCTCGGCGACCTTTTTGCGGAAGCGCTCGAGCTCGGCCTGCTGCTCGGGCGAGAGGATCTGCGCGCCTTTGCCGGCCGCGCCTGGCGGCGTGCCGCCCTGCAGCTTTTGCAGCGCGGCGCTGGTCTTGTGCAGCTCGTCCTCGAGCTCCTTGATCTTGCCGAAGTATTGCAGCTGTGCCTCGGCCTCCATCTCGCGCACCACGGTGAGCGGCCGGTACGCGGATGCCCGGCTCTTCAGGGACAGCAGGCTCTCGTCCGCGGCGAGCTGCTCGACCAGCCCCTGCGCAAAGGCGAGGTTGCCGTTGGACGGCACGATGACCTTGCGCCCGAACACTTCCTGCACGTCGACGGCGGCGCCGTCCTGCAGCATGTCGACGTCGCCGACGAGAACCACCGCATTGTCGTGCGCAGCCTCCGCGAGATGCGGCGCGGTGGCGCCCGCCGCGGCGGGCCCGGGCTTCGCGCCCTCGACCTCGGGCGCACCGCCGGGAAACGCGGTCCTGAATTTTCCGGACAGGCGCAGCGCCAGCGGCAGGCTCTTGCCGCCCGGAACGAAGTCGCGCGTCGCTTGCTCGCCCGCCACGGTCGCCTGGCCGTCGTCGATGAGCATCGAGTTGGGCGAGCTGCTCGCCAGCGGCGTGACGGCGAGCCCGTCGGCGGGCTTCACCTGGAAGGCGCCGCCGAACGCGTAGAGCAGCGTCTCGATCTGCGCCATGACCACGTCGTCGCGCGCGAACGCGGTGCGATTGAGCGACAGCACGGCCGGCGTGTAGCGCCGGCCTTCGCCGGAGCCGAACACCACGTCGGCGACCACCTTGCCTGGGTCCATGGTGACGCCCCAGGCCTTGAACAGGCGCGGCAGCGTCGAGCTCGAGACCTGCGGCGGCATGCCCGGCGGCATCGGCAACTGATCGAAGTAGGCGTACGGGTCGACGAACGCGATCAGCTTGCCGCCGCGCAGCACGAACTGGTCGAGGGCATACTCGGTCCGCGCCGTGATGTTGGCGGGGTGGATGAGGAGCAGGACGCGGATGTCCTTGTCGATCGCGCGCGCCGTCATGTCGACCGCCTCGACGTCGAAATCGCGCCGCAGCTCGTTGGCGAGCACCCAGGGCTCGGAGCTCCGGCGCGTATAGGGGTTGAACTTCTCGCCGAGCACCGGCAGGGCGCTCATCAGGCCGATCTTCGGCCGCTCGGCGCTCGCCACGCGCGCCACGGCGCGGATCAGGTCGTACTCGAGCAGCCGCTCGCGCGCCGGCGTGAGCACCGGGATCGACTCCTTGCGGTCGAGCCGGCTGACCGAGGCGCCGAGGTAGAACTGCTCGCCCGAGGCGAGCTGCTGCGGCTCGATGCCGTCGAGCTGCGCGGCATCCTCCTCCTCGCTGTCGGGCCGCGGATCGTATTTCTCGATCACCAGGTCGGGGCCCGCCACGGACCTGAACTCGTCGACCATGCTTTGCACGCGCCGGGCGAAGCTGCGCAGCGGCACCGGCATCGCCTCGCCCGAGCTGATGTAGAGCTTCACCTTCACCGGCGCCGACAGGCCTTTCAGCACCTTCTTCGTGCCCGCCGAGAGCGTATACAGCTTGCCCGCGGTCAGGTCCGCGCGCAGCGCGCCGCGCGCGGCGAGATAGTTGACCGCGACGAGGATCAGGAACAGCGCGACCAGCCCGATCGCCGAGTACAGGAGCGCTTCGTGCTTCTGCGCGAGCCGCGTCATCGGTTGCGCAGCACCACGCCGGTGGCGAACAGCGCGTAGCCGATCACCGAAAGGAAGAACAGCACGTCCTTCGAGTCGATCACGCCCTTCTGGAAGCCGTCGAAGTGCGTCACCACCGAGAACGCGGCCACCGTGTCGACCACGGCGGGGCTCGCCCAGCGCACCAGCAGGTCGGTGACCGGGCTGAAGCCGGCGAGGATCAGGAACAGGCAGGCGACGACCGCAAGAATGAAGGCGATCACCTGGTTGCGCGTCAGCGCGGAGGTCAGGCAGGTGATCGCCAGGTAGGCGCCGGCGAGGAACAGGCTGCCGAGGTAGCCCGCGACGAGCGCGCCGTTGTCGGGGTCGCCGAGCACGTTCACCGTGACGACCACCGGAAAGGTGAGGGCGAGCGCGATGGCGAGGAATGCCCAGGAGGCCAGGAACTTGCCGAGGATCGCCTGCCACGTCGTGACCGGCAGCGTGAGCAGGAGCTCGAGCGTTCCCGAGCGCCGCTCTTCCGCCCACAGCCGCATGCCGACCGCGGGCACCAGCACCAGGTACACCCAGGGGTGCCAGGCGAAGAACGCGGCGAGGCTCGCTTCGCCGCGCTCGAAGAAATTGCCCGCGGTGAAGGTGAGAAAGCCCGTCAGCAGCAGGAAGATGACGAGGAAGACGTAGGCGACGGGCGAGGCGAAGTAGGACGCCAGCTCGCGCTTGGCGATGGTGCGGATGGCGTGCCAGGCGCTCATGACTTCACCGTGTCGGGGAGGGTGAGGCGGCGGAACACCTCGTCGAGCGGCCGGCCGAGTTCGTCCGGCGTGCCGCTCGCCACGATGCGGCCGCGGTCGATGATGATGGCGCGCGTGCAGACGGCGTCGACCTCCTCGAGAATGTGAGTCGAGAAGATGATCGCCTTGGTCTTGCTGAGCTCGCGGATGAGGTTGCGCACCTCGTGCTTCTGGTTCGGATCGAGGCCGTCGGTGGGCTCGTCGAGGACCAGCACTTCGGGATCGTGGATCAGCGCCTGCGCGAGGCAGGTGCGGTGCCGGTAGCCCTTGGACAGGGTCTCGATCGACTGGTGGAGCACCGATCCGAGAAAACACAGCTCGACGACGCGGCCGACCGCCCGGGCGCGCGCCGCGCCCGCCAGGCCGCGCATTTCCGCGGCGAACGACAGAAAGCCGCGCACCGTCATGTCGGGATACGAGGGCGCGGCTTCGGGCAGGTAGCCGATGAGGCGCTTGGCCGCGAGCGGCGCTTCGGCGACGTCGTGGCCGCCGACCCAGACGCGCCCGCGCGTGGGCGGGAAGAAGCCGGTGATCATGCGCATCGTAGTGGACTTGCCGGCGCCGTTCGGGCCGAGAAACCCCAGCACCTCGCCGCGCTCCACGGCAAAGGACACGCCGTCCACGGCATGCTTGGGGCCGAACGTCTTCACCAGTTCTTCGATACGGATCATCGGAATGTGCTGCGGGCCGCGACGGGGGCGCATTATCGCAAACAAACGCCCCTGGACTAGAATCCGGTCGCGAAACCCTGGAGACAGACCATGCTCAAGCTCGGAAAGTTCCTCGCCGCGATGCTCTTCGCCGGCACTGCCGCGGCGCAGCCCGGCCTCAAGATCATGATTCCGGCCAATCCGGGCGGGGGCTGGGACCAGACCGGGCGCCACCTCGCCGCGGCGATGCAGAGCGCCAACCTGGTGTCGTCGGTGCAGTTCGAGAACAAGGGCGGGGCGGCCGGCACCATCGGCCTGGCGCAGTTCGTCAACGGCGCGAAGGGCGATCCGCACGCCATGATGGTCGGCGGCATGGTCATGATCGGCGGCATCCACCTCAACCAGTCGCCGGTGAAGCTGAGCATGGTGACGCCGGTGGCGCGGCTGACGAGCGAGTGGGAGGTGATCGTGGTGCCGGCGAATTCGCCGCACAAGACGATGGCCGACCTGGTCGCGGCCTTCAAGGCGAATCCCGGCGCGGTGTCCTGGGGCGGCGGCTCGGCGGGCGGCACCGACCACATCCTGGTCGGCCTGATCGCGAGGGCGGTGGGCGTGGACCCGGCCAAGATCAACTACGTGCCGTTCAAGGGCGGCGGCGAGGCCATCGCCGCGATCGTCGGCGGCCACGTGACCGCGGGCGTCTCGGGCGTGGGCGAGTTCGCCGAGCAGGTGAAGGGCGGGCGCATGCGCGCGCTCGGCGTGTCGGCGCCCGCCGCGGTCGAAGGCATCGCCTCGCTGAAGTCGCAGGGCATCGACGTCGAGCTGGGCAACTGGCGCGGCATCTTCGGCGCGCCCGGCATCAGCACGGCGCAGCGCGACGCGCTGGTCAGGCTGGTGCACAGCGCGACCGAGACGCCGGCGTGGAAGAAGACGCTGGCGACGCTCGGCTGGACCGGGGTGTTCCTCGGCGGGGACGACTACGCGAAGTTCCTCGCCGAGGACACGGTGCGCATCGCGGGCATCATCGACTCGCTCGGCATCAAGCGGAAGTAAGCGCGCCGTGCGCCGCTCCGGCGCCGAGGTCGCGCTCTCGCTGGGGGTGCTCGCGCTCGGCGCCGGCATCGCGGTCGGCACCGCGTTCCTGCCCTCGCAGGGCGGCTACGCGCGCATCGGCCCGAACTTCATCCCCGCGGTGGTGGCGATCGGCCTGATCGTCGCGGGCGCGTTCCTGCTGTACGAAGCGCTCACCGGCGGCTGGCGCAGCATGCCCGCTGCGGCCGAGCGGGCCGAGCACGCGCTGCACTGGGGCGCGTTCGGGTGGGTCAGCGCGGGCCTCGTAGCCCACATGGCACTCATCCGGTGGGGCGGATTCGTCGTTGCCGGCGCAGTGCTGTTCGCCTGCGTGGCGCGCGGCTTCGGCAGCACGCGCACGCTGCGCGACGCCGGCATCGGCCTCGCCATCACGCTCGGCGTGTTCCTGTTCTTCGTGCGCGTGCTGAACGTGAGCCTGCCGGGCGGCTGGCTGAAATTCCTCGTCGGCGGGTTGTAGATGGAAGCGTTCGCCGGATTGCTGCATGGCTTCGACGTCGCGCTGAAGCCGATCAACCTGCTGTGGGGCTTCATCGGCGTGACGCTGGGCACTTTCGTGGGCGTGCTGCCGGGCGTCGGCCCCGCGCTCACCGTCGCCATGCTGCTGCCGCTCACGGCGCAGCTCGATCCGACGGGGGCGCTCATCATGTTCGCCGGCATCTACTACGGCGCGATGTTCGGCGGCTCGACGACCACCATCCTGCTCAATACCCCCGGCGAGTCGGCGTCGATCGCCACGGCGCTCGAGGGCAACCGCATGGCGAAGAACGGCCGCGCCGGCCCGGCGCTCGCCACCAGCGCCATCGGCTCGTTCGTCGCCGGCACCATTGCCGTCGCGCTGCTCACGCTGCTTGCTCCCGTGGTGGTGGAAGTGGCGCTGAAGTTCGGCCCGGCCGAGTATTTCGCGCTCATGGTGTTCGCCTTCACGACCGTCGCCTCCGTGCTCGGTGCGTCGACGACGCGCGGCCTGGCGAGCCTGTTCGTGGGGCTGGCGCTGGGCCTGGTCGGCATCGACAGCCAGACCGGCCAGCCGCGCTTCGCCTTCGGCGTGCCGGAGTTGCTCGACGGCATCGACGTCGTCGTGCTCGCCGTCGGGCTGTTCGCCGTGGGCGAAACGCTCTACGTCGCGGCGTACACGAGCCGCCTGCCCGAGACGCTCGAGAAGATGAGCGGCTCGCTGTGGATGTCGCGCGACGACTGGAAGCGCTCCTGGCCCGCGTGGCTGCGCGCCACCGCCATCGGCTTTCCGTTCGGCTCGATCCCGGCGGGCGGCGCCGAGATCCCGACGTTCCTGTCCTATTCGCTGGAGAAGAAGCTGAGCAGGCATCCGCAAGATTTCGGCAACGGCGCGATCGAAGGCGTGGCCGGCCCGGAAGCCGCCAACAACGCCTCCGCCACCGGCGTGCTGGTGCCGCTGCTCACGCTCGGCATCCCGACCTCGGCGACCGCGGCGATCCTGCTGACGGCGTTCCAGAACTACGGCATCCAGCCGGGACCGCTGCTCTTCCAGATCCAGCCCGACCTGGTGTGGGGCCTGATCGCCAGCATGTACGTCGGCAACGTGATCCTGCTGATCCTCAACCTGCCGCTGATCGGCATCTGGGTGAAAGTGCTGTCGATCCCGCGGCCGCTGCTCTACGCCGGCATCCTGGTGTTCGCCACGCTGGGCGCGTACAGCCTGCACCAGTCGTGGGTGGACCTGCTCACGCTCTACGCCTTCGGGCTGCTCGGCTTCGCCATGCGGCGCTTCGACATCCCGGTGGCGCCGGCGGTCATCGGCCTGATCCTCGGGCCGCTCGCCGAGACGCAGTTCCGCCGCGCGCTCTCCATCAGCCAGGGGGACGCGAGCGTGTTCTTCACGCAGCCGATCGCGGCGACGTTTCTCGCCGTGACCGCGCTGCTGGTGGTGGCGCCGTGGGTCGCGCGCCGCGCCGCATTTCGACGCCGCGGGTAATTAGGGTAAGTTATGGGCCGAATCAAATTTCCATGCGCGCGGGCGGTTCATGGCGCTTGTGTCGCGCGGGGAGGTTTGAGTAGGCTTGCCGGCGGAGCCCGAACTCGTACGGCACACTGAACCGGGCAGGAGGAGAAAGCATGCAACAAACACGCAGATCCGTGATCAAGGCGGGCGGGGCGCTGGGGCTGCTCGCCGTGCTCGGCAGCGCCCTGCTCAGGCCCGGCCGCGCGCTGGCCGCCTGGAACACGAGCGCCTTCGGCGCCAAGTCCGCGGTGGACGCGATGAAAGCGCTCGGCATGACGAACGCCGAGGACAGCAAGGACATCGCCATCCGCGCCCCGGACATCGCCGAGAACGGCGCCGTGGTGCCGATCGACATCACCAGCAACATCGCGGGCACCCGCAGCATCTCGGTGTTCATCGAGAAGAATCCCTTCCCCTACACCGGCACGTTCGACTTCCCCGAGGGCACGGTGCCGTACGTGCACCTGCGCGCCAAGCTCGGCAAGTCGACGCCGGTGCGCGTGGTGGCGGCGGCGGGGGGCAAGTTCTACACCACGGCCAAGGAAGTGAAAGTCACCATCGGCGGCTGCGGCGGCTGAGGAGAGATGACGATGCCAGATCCGATGAAGATCCGTGCCACGCTGCAGGGCGACGTCGCCGACGTGCGCGTGCTGATGGCGCATCCGATGGAAACCGGCCAGCGCAAGCAGGGCGGCAAGGTGGTGCCGCTGCATTTCATCCAGACCATCACCGCGCAGCTGAACGGCAGGACCGTGTTCAGCGCCGACATCAGCCAGGCGATTTCGCGCAACCCGGTCTTCGCCTTCAAGGTGAAGGGCGCGAAGGCCGGCGACAAGATCACCGTGACCTGGAAGGACAACGAGGGCGAATCGCGCACGGACGAAGCCACGGTGCGCGGCGGGTCCTGAAGGCCGAAGCGAGGAGGAGGGAACATGAACAAGTCGCTCGTACTGGGGCTGGCCGCTGCGTGCGCGGCAGCTTTGCTGCCGCCGGCGTTCGCGCAGACCGAGGATCCGGTCGCCGCGGACTTCGACAAGTTCCGCGCGGTGCTGGAGCAGGACAATCCGGCGGAGCTCTGGGAAGTGAAGGGGGAGCAGTTGTGGAAGACGCCGCGCGGGCCGAAGCGCGCCTCGCTCGAGCAGTGCGACCTCGGCCTCGGGCCGGGCGTCGTCAAGGGCGCCTATGCGCAGATGCCGCGCTACTTCGCCGACGTCGACCGCGTCATGGACGCCGAGGCGCGCATCGTGCATTGCATGATCACGCTGCAGGGGTTCACGTACGAGGAGCTGGCGAAGAAGCCCTTCAGCAGCGCCACCAAGACGCCGGACCCGGTTTCGATCACCACCTACGTCGCCGCGCAGTCCGCGGGCATGAAGCTTGCGCCCCCGCAGTCGCACCCGAAGGAGAAGGCGGCCTATGACGTCGGCAAGCAGATCTTCTTCTACCGCGCGGGCGCCTACGATTTTTCCTGCGCCAGCTGCCACGGCGTGGACGGCCAGCGCATCCGCACGCAGCCGCTGCCCAATTTCACCAGCCCGGCGCAGGCCATCAAGGCCAACCAGGGCTGGCCGGGCTACCGCATGACGGGCGGCGTGATGCACACACTGCAGTGGCGCTTGAACGACTGCTTCCGCCAGCAGCGCTTCCCGGAGCCCGACTACGCGTCGGAAATGCTGAGCGCGCTGCTCACCTATCTCACCGTCAACGCCCAGGGCCAGGAGTACAAGGGCCCCGGCATCAAGCGCTAGGAGCGACGCCATGAGACTCGGTTCCGCAGCAACGATCGCCGCCGGCGCGGCGGTGCTCGCCGCCTGTGCCGCGCTGCAGCCCAGCCCCCGCGACGCCGCGCTCGCCCTGATGCAGCGCGACTTCCACGCCGAGGGCATCGCCGGGATGGACCGGCTGAAGGAGGACGACGTCCAGGCGGCCTGCAACGAGTACGGCAACAACCCCCCGGCAGAGCTCGACGCCAAGCTGCGCGCGAAGCAGTATGCCGGCGTCAAGTGGCCCGCGGACGGCAAGCTGATGGGGGACTGGAAGTCCGGCGAGAAGATCGCGCAGCGCGGGCGCGGCATGACCTGGCGCGACAAGCCGCACCAGACTTCACGCGGCGAGCCGAACGGCGGCGGCTGCTACAACTGCCACCAGATCGGGCCCGACACCACCTCATTCGGCACCATCGGCCCGAGCCTGTACCAGTTCGGCAAGCTGCGCGGCTACGGCACCGAGATCCAGCGCTACGCCTACTCCAAGATCTACAACGCCAAGGCCTACAGCGTCTGCTCGCAGATGCCGCGCTTCGGCCACGCCCAGGCGCTTACCGAGGCCCAGATCAAGGACCTCACCGCGTTGCTGATGGATCCGGCCTCGCCGGTCAATAGCCGGTAAGCCGGGGCACGTAGGCCTCGAGCGGCGCGATGCTGCGCCGCGCGCGCAGGTGGCGCGCGGCGAGCGCCCACACCGGCTCGCCGGCCGCGCCCTCGGCGACCGGCGCCCAGCCGGCCACCTTGTAGCGCTTCGCGGCCTCGAGCGGCCGGCCGGCGAGGCGCATGTCCGAGATGCGCGCGCCGATCGCTGCGCGCGGGTTGCAGGCGTAGGTCATGCCGCCCACGCGCACCATGTCGCCGCCCTGCTGCAGGTACGGGTCGGGATTGAACAGGTTGTCGGCGATGTCTTCGAGGATCGCCTTGATCTGCGCGCCGCTGAGCTCGTTGAGCGTCGAATAGGCGTAGGTAATGGCGGTCTGGTCCATCAGGTGCTCGAAGGTGACCGTATCGCCGGGCAGCAGCGTGCCGCCCCACCGGAACCCGGGCGAAAAGGCGATCTGGGCCCCTTTCTCCGCGAGCAGCGCCTCGAGCAGCAGCTGGTCCCAGGTGCCGTTGAACGTGCCGCGGCGGTAGAGCAGCCCCTCGGTGACGGCGAGCCTTTCTTCGAGGCGCGTGCGGTAGGGCGCGCGCGCGCCGTCGATGTACGCGGACATCGCCGCATCGGCCGGCAGCAGGTTGGAGAACACCGGCAGCAGCCGGTAGCGGTACCCCGTGACCGCGCCCGACTTCACCTCGAGGTCGAGCACGCCGACGAACTTGCCGCTGCAGCCGGCGTTGGTGACCAGGGTCCTGCCGACCTGCGCCGGCGCGGGGATGCCGTCATGCGTGTGCCCGCCCAGAATCGCGTCGAGGCCGCGCACGCGCGAGGCGAGCTTGAGATCGACTTCCAGGCCATTGTGCGAGAGAAGCACGACGGCCTGCGCGCCCTTGGCGCGCACCTCGTCCACCAGCTTCTGCAGCCGCTGCTCCTGGATGCCGAAGGTCCAATCGGCGACCATGTAGCGCGGGTTGGCGATGGGCGTGTAGGGAAACGCCTGGCCGATCACCGCGACCGGCACGCCGTTCAGCGTGCGCAGCGCGTAGGGCTCGAACACGGGATCCTCGAAGTCCAGCGTCTTCACGTTCTGCGCGAGGAACCCGATCGGCGCGATCTCCGTTTGCACCGCGCGCTGCACGCGCGCGGCGCCGTAGGTGAACTCCCAGTGCGCCGTCATCAGGTCCACGCCGAGGCGCTTTTGCGCGCCGATCATGTCGGCGCCCTCGGTCCACAGCGCCGTCGCCGAGCCCTGCCAGGTGTCGCCGCCGTCGAGCAGCAGCGCGTGCGGGCGCGAAGCGCGCAGGCGCTGCACCAGCGTCGCGAGGTGCGCGTAGCCGCCCACCTTGCCGTAGCGGCGCGCCGCGGCGACGAAGTCGACGTGCGTGAAGGCGTGCGCCGCGGGGCTGCCCGGCGCGAGCCCGTACTTCCCGGCGAAAGCGGCGTCGGTAGGCTCGCGGAAATACAGCGGCAGCAGCTGCGCGTGCGAGTCCGTCATGTGCAGCAGCGATACGTTGCCGTAAGGCGGCAATTCGTAGAGCTCGTCGGCGGCCTCGGCGTCGCTCGCGCTCGCGCGCAGCGACGCGCCGGCGGCCGCCCCGAGCGCGAGCAGGCGGAGGAATTCGCGTCTTTCCATGGCCGCATTCTGCACGCGGGGCACGGCGCCGGCGAGCCAATCAGGCGGCCTTATCGGCGGATCAGGACGCCGGGCACTCCAGGATTAGGAGGGTCCGTTTGATCTTAGTCAAACGGGGGGTTGGCCCTCCAGTGTCTACTGTGCTCCACGCACGATCAGAGCGGTTGCGCGCACAAAAGGGGGATCGCGGTGAGACTTCCCAGGGTGTTGGGCATTTGGGCCGGTGTCGGGATCGGCGCGATCGTTCTCGGTTTGGCCGGTTTGAGCAACGCGTACGCGATCGGACCCGGTCCGGAAGTCTGCAAGAACTGCCACGAGGATCGGGTCGCCTCCTACGCCAAGTCCGTTCACGGCCAGAAAGGCAATCTGCGGGGCCCGGCCAACGCCGGGGAATGCTCGACCTGCCATGGCGATGCCACGGAACACGTCAAGGCGGGCGGCGGCCGCGGCGTGGGCGGCATCAAGAACCCGGCGGGCAAGCTCGCCTCCGCCGACGAGAGGTCGGCTACCTGCCTCAACTGCCACAAGGCGGACAACAATCGCTCGCACTGGGAAGGCAGCACGCACCAGACCCGCGAGGTGGCGTGCGCCAGCTGCCACACCGTGCACTCCCCGGACAAGGTCCGCAGCAAGATCACGCAATTCGAGGTCTGCTTCAACTGCCACAAGGACAAGCGCGCCGAGCTCAACCGCCCCTCGCGCCACGCCGTTCTGGAAGGCAAGGTCGCCTGCTCGGACTGCCACAACCCGCATGGTTCGGTCGGACCGAAGCTGATGAAGCGCGACAGCGTGGTCGACACCTGCTACCAGTGCCACATGGAGAAGCGCGGCCCGTTCGTGCACAGCCACGAGCCCGTCAGCGAGGACTGCAGCAACTGCCACAACCCGCACGGCACGGTGGCGGAAAGCATGCTCAAGGTACGGCCGCCGATCCTGTGCCACCAGTGCCACACGCCGCACGGCGGGAATTACCTTGCGATTCCCGGCAATCCCGGGGGCAGCCTCAGCGGCAAGGGCGGCATCAACTATACCGCCGGGCGCGGCTGCCTCAACTGCCATACGCAGATCCACGGCAGCAACAACCCGGCATTCACCAATCCGCCCGCGCAGTTCATGCTCCGCTGAGAGAGGCCGATACGTCATGAACACACGCAAACAACTTCCCGGCTTCAGCCGCTCCCTCGTGTTCCTGGCGGTGCTCGGCGCCTTCGGCGCCGCGCACGGCGAGGATGAGGCGATCAGCGCGAACCCGACCGTGCCGGAGAACTCCGTCGTCCTGGGCGTCGGCCTGAGCACCGGGGACGCCAACGACCGCGCGCGCTTCGGCGTTTACAACGGGCTGCGCGACAGCCGCGCCAACCTGCTGCTCGGGGGCAGCTATCTCGACCGCGGCGGCGACTCGGGTCGCTGGACCTCGATCGAGGCGCGCAACCTCGGCCTGGACAACCGCGACGTGCGCTTCACCGTGCGGCAGCTGGGCCAGTGGAAGGTGTACCAGGAATACAGCGAGATCACGAGGCACGATCCGCGCACCATCAACACCGGGCTGGCGGGCGCCGGCACGGCCGCACCGGCCGTGAACCTGATCTCCCCCGGAGCCGGGTCGGACTTGAATCTCGAGCTGCAGCGCAAGGCGATGAGCCTCGGAGGCAGCGTCCGCTTCGACAACGGCCTGCAACTGCAAGTCGACTTCAAGAACGAGGAGAAGAGCGGCGCCCGGATGTTCGCCAGGGGTTTTGCCTGCAGCGCCACCTGGGTGGCGGCGGGCGTATGCACGGCGAGTACCAGCCAGTACGCGCTGCTGCTGCTGCCCGAGCCGATCAATTCCACGATGCGGCAATTGGACGCCAAGCTGACTTACTCGGGCGACAATTGGCTGCTGACCAGCGGCTACTACGGGTCGTTCTACACCAACGAGTACGGCGCGCTGACGCCGAGCGTACCCGGGACCTTGCTGTACCCGGGCGCGTCCGGCGCGGCCGCGGCGCCCACGGTCATGGATGCGGGCCTCATCGGGGCGCTGTCGCTGCCCATGGCGCTGCCGCCCGACAACCAGGCGCACCAGTTGTACGTCACCGGCAACTACCGGTTCACGCCGACGACCCAGGCCACGTTCAAGTATTCGTTCACGCATGCCACGCAGGACGAGAACTTCCTCGGCATGGGTCTGGCGAATGCGCCCGCGGGCGTGAGCAGTCTCGGCGGCGTGGTGAACACCACGCTCACGCAGGTCGGCCTGACCTCGCGGCCCACGTCCAGGCTGTCGTTGCTGGCCAACGTGCGCTACGAGGACAAGGACGACCGCACGCCGATCGCCTTGTACAACATCGAGAACGCGACCACCTTCACCAACAACCACAACTCGCACAAGCGCCTCACCGGCAAGCTGGAAGGCAGCTATCGGCTGCCGAGCGATCTGCGGGCGACGGTGGGCGTCGACTACGAGTCCATGGATCGCGGCTTCCCGGTCAGCACCACGGAGATCGCCGGCATTACGGCGCTGCGGCAGAAGACCGAGGAGACCGGGTATCGGCTCGAGCTGCGGCGCGCCATGTCCGAGACTCTCACCGGGGCGATCGGCGTCAGCCAGAGCAAGCGCACCGGCTCGGACTACACGCGGCTCATCGCGGGTTTCCCGACCATCTCGGGTGCCGGCCTGTCCGCCACCACCACCACCAGCCTCGTCGTTCCCTACACGATGACGGACCGCGAGCGCAGCAAGGTGAAGCTGACGGCGACCTGGGTCCCGACCGACCGGACGTCGCTGCAATTCTGGGTCGAGGACGGCAAGGACAAGTACGATCCGCCCAATCCGGGCAATACGGCTCATCCGGACAAGGGACTGCTGGAAAACGGCCTGCGCTTCTACAACGTCGACGGCACCTATGCCTTGAGCGACGCCTGGAAGCTGAACGCCTACTATTCGCGCGGCGACCAGACGATTCACGTCAACCACAGCACCGGCTACTCGATGGCCTGGCAGGATCTCAGCGATACGTTCGGCCTGGGCTTCACCGGCAATCCGTCGTCGCGCTACCGTATCGGCGGGGACCTGTCCTACGTGAAGGAAAAGAACGTCTACGAGCAGGAAGCGGCGCCCTGGGTTTCGGCAGCCAACCTGACGTTGCTGGCGAATAACGGGCAGTTGCCGGAGGTCAAGTTCCAGCAGATCCGCCTGCGGCTCTACGGCGAATACCTGCTGCAGAAGAACGCCAGCATCCGCGCCGACCTGGTGCATCAGCGCTCGAAGCTCGAAGAGTTCCAGTGGACCACCTTCGTCTACGCGGACGGGTCCACGGTGACGGCCGATCCGGACCAGAGCGTGACTTTCCTCGGCTTGAGCTGGATCTACAAGTTCCAATAATCGGCACTTGTGTCCAGGGGGCGGCGCGAGCCGCCCTTTTTTTTGTCACCGCGCATCAGGCGTGCTTATCGGCGGATCAGAAGGCCCCTGTTGCCCGCCGGCCAAGCCCATGCCGACAATGCGGACATGCCCGGACTCGTCAGACCGCACGGCGGCGGGCCGCTCAAGCCCCTGATGCTCGAAGACGCGGCGCTCGCCGCGGAGCGCGCGCGCGCCGGCTCGCTGCCGCAGCTGCGCGTCAGCTCGCGCGAGAAGGGCGACCTGATCATGCTCGGCATCGGCGGCTTCACGCCGCTCGAGGGCTTCATGACGCGCGCCGACTGGGAAGGCGTATGCGACGGCTACCGCACGGCGGCGGGCCTGTTCTGGCCGATCCCGATCACGCTGTCGGCCGACAAGGCCGCCGCCGAGGGCATCGCGACGGGCGCCGAGATCGCGCTCATCGATCCCGAGGACGGCGCGCCGCTCGCCACGATGACGGTGTCGGAGAAGTACGCGATCGACAAGGCGCACGAATGCGTGTCGGTGTTCCGCACGGCCGATGCCGCGCATCCGGGCGTGAAGATGGTCATGCAGCAGGGCGCGGTGAACCTCGCCGGCCCGGTCAAGGTGCTCGCCGACGGCGGCTTCAAGGCGAAGTACGGCGCGCTCTTCATGACGCCGGCGGAAACGCGCGCCGCGTTCCAGCGCCTGGGCTGGTCGCGCGTCGCCGCGTTCCAGACCCGCAATCCGATGCACCGCTCGCACGAATACCTCGCCAAGGTGGCGATCGAGACCTGCGACGGCGTGCTCGTGCACTCGCTGCTCGGGGCGCTGAAGCCCGGCGACATTCCGGCCGAGGTGCGCACGCGCGCCATCGGCGTGCTGATGGAGAAATACTTCCGCGCCGGGACCGTGGTGCAGGCGGGCTACCCGCTCGACATGCGCTACGCGGGGCCGCGCGAAGCGCTGCTGCATGCGCTGTTTCGCCAGAACTACGGCTGCTCGCACCAGATCGTCGGCCGCGACCATGCCGGCGTCGGCAGCTACTACGGGCCGTTCGACGCGCACCGCATCTTCGACGAGATCCCGGTCGGCGCGCTCGAGACGCAGGCGCTCAAGATGGACCTCACCTTCTGGTGCTACCGCTGCGGCGGGATGGCCTCGGGGCGCACCTGCGCGCACGGCGACGCCGACCGCCTGCAGGTTTCGGGCACGCAGTTGCGCAAGTGGCTCGGCGAGGGCAGCCCGGTGCCGGCCGAATTCTCGCGGCCCGAGGTGCTCGACGTGCTGCGTGCGTACTATGCGACCCTTGACCAGGATCAAACACGCGCGGGGCGGGCGGCCTAGAGTCTTCCGCTACCAATGGCGAACAGGATCAGCATCGTGGTGGTCTCGGGGACCCTCGAGCGCCTGCAGATGGCCGCGATGGTGGCTTCGGTCGGCGCGGTGAGCGGCGACGAGGTGACGGTCTTCCTGTCGATGAACGCACTGCAACATTTCACGCTCGGCAAGGGCGAGCCGCCGGCGGCGGAAGGCTCTTTCGGCCGGCTGCTGCAGGAAAAGAAAGGCCCCGGATACCGGCAACTGTTCCAGAGCGCCGCCGAGCTCGGCGACGCCAAGATCCACCCCTGCTCGATGGCGGTGGACGTGCTCGGCGTGGGCGCGGACGAGCTCGAGCCGTGGGTCGGCGAGCCGCTCGGCCTGACGAAATTCCTGTCGGACGCGCACGGCGGCCAGGTGTGGACGTTCTGAGGGAGGAAGCGCGCATGCCGGAAAGAACGATCATCGACGCTCGCGGCAGCTTCTGTCCCGGCCCGCTGATGGAGCTGATCGCGCGGCTCAAGTACGGCAAGGTGGGGGAGGAATTCGAGGTGCTGTCGTCGGACAAGGGCTCGGCGAACGACATCCCGGAGTGGCTGCACAAGGTCGGGCACGAGTTCCTCGGCACGCGCGAAGAGGCCGGGGTCTGGCATATCGCCCTGAGGAAGACGAAGTAGTCGGATCAAGGAGGAGCACATCATGAAGATCCTGATCGTTGGCGGCGGCATGGGGGGCACGATTCTCAGCAACAACCTGGCGCGCCGGCTCGCGGCCGAGATCCGCTCGCGCAAGGTGCAGATCACGATGCTGACGGCGTCCGAGAAGCACATGTACCAGCCGGGCTTGCTGTACCTGGCGCTGGGCCGCATGACGCCCGACGAGCTGTATCGCGACCAGGCGGGCCTGCTCGAGCCGGGGATCGACCTGCAGGTCGACCCCGTCGAGACCTTCGAGCTGGACCAGAACCAGGTGAAGACCAAGGGCGGCAAGACGCACGCCTACGACATCCTGGTGATCGCCACCGGCTCGCGCCCGGCGCCGGAGGTGATCCCCGGGCTCGCCGAGAACGCCGAGCAGTTCTACACGGAGCAGGGCGCGCTCAAGATGTTCAGGAGCCTGCAGGCGTTCCAAGGGGGCAGGGTGGTGATCGCGATGGGCGTGCCGCACAAGTGCCCGATGGCGCCGCTCGAGATCACCTTCATGCTGCACGACTACTTCAAGGACCGCGGCATCCGCGACAAGGTGCAGCTGCATTACACCTACCCCGTGGGCCGCGTGCACAGCCTGGAGCCCGTGGCCAAGTGGGCGCAGCCGGAGTTCGACCGCCTCGGCATTACCTACGAGACGCTGTTCAACATGAAGGAGGTCGACGGCAAGAACCACGTGGTGAAGAGCGAGGAGGGCGGCGAGGCCAAGTACGACCTGCTGATCACCATCCCGGTGCACAAGGGCATGGAGGTCATCGAGAAGAACAAGCTCGGGCAGGGCGGCTTCATCCCGACCAACAAGACCAAGCTCACCATGGAGGGGCACCCGAACGTCTATGTGATCGGCGACACGACCAACATCCCGATCAGCAAGGCGGGCTCCACGGCGCATTACCAGGCCGAGACCCTGGGCGAGAACATCGCCGCCATCGTCAAGCTCGGCCAGCCGGTGCGCGAGCACGACGGCAAGGTTTTCTGCTTCATCGAGTGCGGCAAGGATCGCGCCACCTACGCGATGTTCAACTACACCAACCCGCCGGATCCGAAGCCGCCGACGCGCGCCATGCACTGGTTCAAGATGGCGTACAACAAGCTGTACTGGACTTCGGCCCGCGGACTGCTCTAGGAGGACGCCATGGACTCGAGCGAAGCACAGGAGATCGAACGCGTTATCGGCGCAGGGCGCGATGCGCTGACCGACGAGATGGTCGGCCGCGTCGCCGCCACCGCGGCGGAAGGCATGGACCTGCTCGACCAGGTCAACCGCTCGGGCGTCGGTCGCGCGCTGCCCGCGCTCGCGCAGCTGGTCGAGAACGGCGATCTCGACCGCCTGGTCGCGCTGGCGCGCACCTTCGGCGCGGCGCAGGATGCGCTCACCGACGAAATGGTCGGCCGCCTCGTCGAGACGATGAGCGAGTCGATGTCGATCGTCGACCGGCTGAACCGCGCCGGCCCGGAGCGGCTGGTCGCCGGCCTGGAGCGGCTGGCCGGGCTGCTCGAAGCCACGATCGGGGCGCTGGATGCCGCGAAGCGCGACATGGCGGCGCAGCCGGTGGCGGCCGGGGGCCTGGGCGGCTTATGGCAGCTGCTGCGCGACCCGGAAAGCCAGCAGTCGCTGCGCTTCCTGCTCGCGTTCGCGAGGGAATTCCGCAAACGCGGCGTCTAGCCCGGGCCTAGGTCGCGGGGCGCGCGGCCTCCGCAGTCTGCATGGCGGCGAAGCGCTCCTTGGCGAACTGCACGAAGCTGTTCACCAGGCGCGACTGGAATCGCTCCTTGGGGTACACGACCGCCAGGTGGCGCGTGAGCCGGGGCGACAGCGCGATGCGCACCAGCTGGCCGAGCCGCGTTTCCTTGGCCACGGCGGCGCGCGACATGATGGTGAACCCCAGGCCGGTGGCGACCAGGCCCTTCAGCGCTTCCGGACTGCCCAGTTCCATCACCAGCTGGAGCGAATCGGGTGACACGCCGACCTTCTGCAGGTAGCTGTCGATCACCTCGCGGGTGCCCGAGCCCGGCTCGCGGCTGATATAGGCGTGCTCGGTGAGCAGCTTCGGGGTGACGCTCGAAAGCTTCGCCAGCGGGTGCGAAGGCGCGCACACCGCCTGCAATTCGTCGTCGCCGCACACGTCGGTGAACAGCGAGGGCAGATGCGACTCGCCCTCGATGAACCCGAGGTCGAGGGTGCGCTCGGCGATGCGCGCCTGCACCGTCTCGGAGTTGGCGACGAACAGGCGCGGCACCACGCCGGGGTAGCGCGACTTGAATTCGCCGAGCGCCTGCGGCAGCAGGAACTCGGCGATCGTCATGCTCGCACCGATGAGCAAGGGGCCCGCCATCTGGCCGCTCATTTCCTTCATCCGCGTATCGAGCTCGGCCGACAGGCCGAGGATGCGCTCGGCATACTCCAGCGCCGACTGGCCCGCGGGGGTGAGGGTGATGCGTCCGTGGGCGCGGTCGAACAGGCGCGTATCGAAGTGCTCTTCCAGCTGGCGGATCTGGAAGGTCACCGCCGGCTGGGTCATGAACAGCGCCTCGGCCGCCTTGGTGAAGGAGAGGTGCTTCGCGACTGCGTGAAAGACCTGCAGGCGACGGTCCGCCATGACAGCGCCAGCCTGGGTGAATAAGGAAATGCCATTGAAGCATAAACGCGGCCGGCGATAAAGCCGCCCCGGCGCCGCGCTTATGGTGCTGCGCGTCAGTCGATGATGTGGTGGACGGGCGCCTTTTCCATCGCCCACTCGCCGGATTTCCGGTCGTAGCGGGACAGGGTGAAGCAGTGCCAGTTCTGGTCGTCCAGCTTCATGTGGTCGCCCCGGTAGTAGTAGCCCGGCCAGCGCGTTTCCTCGCGGAACAGCGTGTGCCGGGTCACCGACTCCGAGGCGAGCAGCCGATGCTGCAGCTCCCAGGTGCGCTGCAGCTGGTGCAGGTCCTCGGCGCCCATCGAGCTCATGTCTTCCTTGAGCATGGCCAGCAGCTCGAGCCCGCGCTCGAGCAGCTTGCTGTTCGTCATGTAGGTGCTGCTGATGCCGCCGACGTACTCGTCCATTAGCTTCTCCAGGCGCTGCAGGCCCTGGATCGGCAGCAGGTAGCTCGGCGAGACGGTGCCGGCGACGATCTCGTTGCGCCCGACGCGGTAGTTCTCCAGCGGCTGGAAGATCGTGCGCTCGAGGTCGCGCACTTCCTGCTCGCTGATCCGGGGCTGGTCCCGGCCTTTCTCCATCACGTACCTGACTGCCGCCTTGGCGGCGATGCGGCCTTCGGCGAACGACCCCGACGAGAACTTGTGCGCGCTGCCGCCGATGGTGTCGCCGGCGCCGAACAGGCCATCGACCGTCATCATGCGGTTGTACCCCCAGTTGTAATCCGCGGGGGCGATGTCTTCCGGTCCGCTCGCCCAGGCGCCCGAGCAGGTCGCATGCGATCCCATGACGTAGGGCTCCGAGGTGGTCAGCTCGGGATTGATGTACTTGGGGTCGATGTTCTGCGACGCCCAGACCACCGCCTGGCCGATCGTCATGCCGAGGAAGTTCTCCCAGCCGACGGTCTCCTTGTGCGGGTCCTGGAAGGCCTCCGTGGTCACCATGCGGATCGGGCCGCGGCCGGCCGCGACTTCCTGCAGGAACGCGTGGTTGCGCAGGCAGGTCGGCGTCGGATGGTGGTCGATGTAATCGCCGACCATCGCCCGCGTGTGCTCTTTCCACTTCGACTCGTACTCGTCGCCGTAGCCGTTCTGCGTGTAGGTCTTGAGGTGCAGGAAGTACGCGCCGACCGGCCCGTAGCCGTCCTTGAACCGGGCGAGCACGATGCGGTTTTCCATCTGCATCATCTTGGCGCCGACCTGGATCGGCAGCGCGTACGCCGAGCCGCTCGACCACGGCGCGTACCAGGTCCGCCCCATGCCTTCGCCCACCGAGCGCGGCTTGAAGATGTGCGACGCGCCGCCGGCGCAGATGATGACGGCCTTGGCGCGGAACACGTAGAAGTCGCCCGTGCGCACGTTGAAGCCGACGGCGCCGCCGACCCGGTTGGGCGCGCTGCTGTCGGTCAGCAGGTGCGTGACCATGATCCGGTTGTAGACCTCGCTCGCGGCCTTGCGCGCGGCCTCGGCGACGATCGGCTTGTAGCTCTCGCCGTGGATCATGATCTGCCATTTGCCTTCGCGCTGGTAGCGCCCGGTCTTGGCGTCGCGCATCATCGGCAGGCCCCATTCCTCGAACTTGTGCACCGAGGAATCGACGTGGCGCGCGATGTCGTAGCCCAGGTCCTCGCGCACCAGGCCCATGAGGTCGTTGCGCGCGTAGCGCACGTGGTCCTCGGGCTGGTTCTCGCCCCACTGCATGCCCATGTAGCAGTTGATGGCGTACAGGCCCTGGGCGACGGCGCCGCTTCTCTCGATGTTCGCCTTCTCGACGCAAACGATCTTCAGGTCGCGTCCCCAGTAGCGCGACTCGTAGGTCGCGCCGGTGCCGGCCATGCCGCCGCCGATGACGAGGATGTCCGCGTCGACGTTGATGGTCTTCCTGCCTCCGAATAGTGACATCAGACGACTCCCTGCCTGTTTCGACCCGGACGCAAGGTGGGCAGCCCGCCCTCGATCTTGAGCATCTCCGGTTCGTGTGCGAGTTCCTGCCTGGCGAAATCCTCCGCGCTGGGCCGGGCGTACTCGCCCGGACCCTTGATCGATCCCCACGGCGTGGTGCGGATCGGCGACACGAAGTTCTTCTCGCGGCCGTCGCGGAACTTGAGGCGCCACGAGATGGTCCCCTTGGCTTCCTCGCGCAGCGCGCGCACGCTGTGGCCCAGCGGCGCGAAGTCGGCATAGCCCCGGCAATCGATGGCGTGCGTCGGGCAGGCCTTGACGCAGGAGTAGCACTCCCAGCACATGTTCGGCTCGATGTTCACTGCGCGCCGATAGGTCTTGTCGATGTGCATGATGTCGGACGGGCAGATGTCGACGCAGTGCCCGCAGCCGTCGCATCGGGTCATGTAGACGAAAGTCGGCATGGTTCTCTTCTTCTCCGCTGAATCAGTAGTGCCGGGGCAGCTCGCGCGCGATACCGAACGTCTCCGGCTTGTCGGCCGGCGCAGGCAGGTTGCTGCGGGTTTCGTTCGCGGTGGAAACGCGCTTTTCGAAGGCCGCCGCAGGCTTGAAGAACATGTGGCTGAACTTGGACCACGGCACCCCTGCGAACAGCACCGTGGTGGCGAGGATGTACAGGCCGAACAGCACGCCGACCCCGCCGCCCGCCGCCGCCCAGATCAGGCCCAGCGTGACGCTGGCGAGGAGCGAGACGATGAACAGGTCCGCGCGCACGAAGCGCAGCGGCGAATGGCCCTCGGCGAGGACGTCGACGCGGATGAAGAACCAGAACCAGTAGCCGCCGACGCAGACCATCAGCGCGCCGATCCACCAGAGCTGCGCCCAGATCGCGCCTGCCGAGGCGTCGAATACCATCACGGCGCTGGCGATGACGTAGAGCACGAAGCCGTACATCCCGATCAGGTGCGCAATCCGCCGGTGCGGGTTGCAGAACTCGCCCGAGGCCAGCACGTCGACCACGGCCGTCTGCACCGCGATCGACGCCAGCTCGCCGGCGCCTACGCTCTTCACCCCTTTGCTCCTGGACTTGCGCCAGTTCTGGAAGAAGTACTTGGCGCTGCCCTTGTGCACGACGTCGAACAGCGTTCCCGCCGCGACCAGCGCGATCATGACGACGACATAGGCCTGCATGACGGCAGGCGAGATGGACGCCGCGAGCGCGGCAAACGGATTGCTGGTGAGCATTTCTTGTCTCCTCGCCGTTCCGCCGGGGATTTTAAGCGCCGCCCGTGGGCGGCCGCCTACAAGTTCGCTATGCGCTTATAGAGGCGTTGAATGCGAGCGGCCGAGCTCGCGCAATTCGAAATGCATCTCGGTGAGATCGCCGAGCACCCAGGTGGCCGGGGCGGCGAGACCGGCGACCGTCCCGGGGTTGACGAGCCAGGTCTGATTGCCGTTCACGCCGGCGACCGTGCGCGCCGCGGCCCGGTGCGAGTGCCCGCAGCACACCAGCGCCCAGTCGCCGGTGCACGCCATGGCGTAGCCGTAGTCGTCGTAGTGCACGACGAACACGCGCCGGCCCGCGAGCTCGAGGCGCGCGTCGGCGCCGTGGTACTGGAGCAGGCCGTCGCTCGCGCGCGACTGGCGGTGCAGCGCCTGCGTGTCGCCGACGTTGTTACCGTGGATCAAATATACGGGCAGGCCGTGCGCGAGCGCGGGCTTCACCGTCTGCGCGCCGATCAGATCGCCGCAGTGGATCACCGCCTGCGCGCCGAGCGCCCGCGCTTCGCCCACGGCCTGCGCGAGCGCATCGGCGCGGTCGTGGCTGTCCGAGACGATGCAGATCTTCACGCGCGCATTCTATTGCAGGATCGAATTTACTCGTTGGCGTGCGCCCGGCGCGCTGTGCACACTGCCGTCGTGTCGCGCCTCTTCCTGCTGCTCGCCTGCCTGTGCGCGGTCGGCCCTGCCGCGGCCGCGGACGGCGCCGCCGTCGCCTGGTGGATCTGGCCGCTCGCGCTGTTCGCCGTGACGTTCGTGCTCGGCGTGGTCGCCGTGCTGGGCGGGGTGGGCGGCGGCGTGCTGTTCGTGCCGATCGTCGGCGGGTTCTTTCCGTTCCACATCGACTTCGTGCGCGGCGCGGGGCTGCTGCTCGCGCTCTCGGGCGCGCTCGCGGCCGCGCCGGCGCTGTTGCGCGGGGGCTTCACCAGCCTGCGGCTCGCGCTGCCGCTCGCGCTGGTGGGTTCGGTGACCTCGATCGTCGGCGCGCTCGTCGGCCTGGCGCTGCCGGTGGCGGTGCTGGAGACCGCCCTCGGCCTGACGATTCTCGGCATCGCGGCGCTCATGCTCCGCGGCGCCAAGGGCGAGCGCCCGCAGGGCGTGGCACCCGATGCGCTCAGCACGGTGCTCGGCATGCAGGGCTCGTACTACGACCCTGCCGCCGGCGGCGACGTCGCGTGGCACGTGCGCCGCACGCCGCAGGCGATGGCCGCGTTCGCCGGGACCGGCATGATCGCGGGGCTGTTCGGGCTCGGCGCGGGCTGGGCGAACGTGCCGGTGCTGAATCTGCTGATGGGCGCGCCGCTCAAGCTGGCGGTGGGAACCTCGGGCCTCGTGCTGTCGATCGTGGACACCTCGGCGGCCTGGGTCTACATCCATCGCGGCGCGGTGGTGCCCATGCTGGTCGCGCCCTCGATCATCGGCGTGATGCTGGGCGCGCGGATCGGCGCGCGCCTGCTGCGCGTCGCCTCCGTGAGCTGGCTGCGGCGCGTCGTCCTGGCGCTCCTGCTGGTCGCCGGCCTGCGCGCGCTGCTGAAGGGACTGGGAATATGGGGCTGAGCGCATGACGGTACCCGTCGAGCAGGAGGAGTACGCGCACTGGGTCGAATGGGGAACGTGGGCCGGGCTGGCCGCGCTGGTGGCCGGCTTTCTCGCCTACGTCCTGGAAGTCGTGGAGCCGCTCGTTCCGCACGAGCGCCTGCCCGAGCTGTGGCACCTGCCGGTCGAGCACTACGCGGCGCAGACCGGCGCGCCCAGGGGCTGGGACTGGGTCGCGCAGCCCGGCTGGGGCGAGTCGCTGTGCATGGTCGGCATCGCGCTGCTCGCGCTGGTCACGCTCGCCTGCTACCTGCGGCTCGTCGTTTCGTACCTGCGTGCCGGCGCGCGCCTGCGCACGGCGCTCGCGCTGGCGCAGGTCCTGGTGCTGCTGGCGGCGATCTCGGGGCTGGTCGCGTGAGCACCGAGGTCAAGACCACTACCTGCTACATGTGCGCGTGCCGCTGCGGCATCCGCGTGCATTTGGACGTGAACGACGGGCGCTCCTCCGTGCGCTACATCGAGGGCAATCCCGGGCATCCGCTCAACAAGGGCGTGATCTGCGCCAAGGGCGCGAGCGGCATCATGAAGCAGGTGTCGCCGGCGCGCCTCACGCGGCCGCTCAGAAGGAAGGCGGGCGCGGCGCGCGGCGCGGGCGAGTTCGAGCCGATCTCGTGGGAGGAGGCCTTCGCCATGCTCGAGCAGCGCCTCGGCGCGATCCGCGCCACCGACCCGAAGAAGTTCGCGCTGTTCACGGGCCGCGACCAGATGCAGGCGCTCACCGGCCTGTTCGCGCGCCAGTTCGGCACGCCGAACTACGCGGCGCACGGCGGCTTTTGCTCGGTGAACATGGCCGCCGGCATGATCTACACCGTCGGCGGCTCGTTCTGGGAGTTCGGCGGGCCGGACCTCGAGCGCGCGAAGCTGTTCGTCATGCTCGGCACCGCGGAGGACCACCACTCCAATCCGCTCAAGATCGCGATCTCGAAGTTCAAGCGCGACGGCGGGCGCTTCGTCTCCATCAATCCGGTGCGCACCGGCTACTCGGCGATCGCCGACGAATGGGTGCCGATCCGCCCCGGCACCGACGGCGCGCTGCTGCTCGCGCTCAACCACGAGATCATCGCGCAGGGGCTGTACGACCGCGAGTTCGTCGCGCGCTGCACCAACGGCGGCCAGCTCGTCGTCGTCGACCCGTCTTCGCCGCGCCACGGCCTGCTCGCCACCGACGAGGACGCCGATCCGGTCAATCCGCTCTACCCGCAGAACCAGCTGTGGTGGGACCGGCACACGAGCCGCGCGGTGCTCAGCCATACGCCGGATGCCGACCCGAAGCTCTTCGGCGACTTCACCCTGCCCGACGGCACGCGCGTGCGGCCGGCGTTCCAGCTGCTCGCGGAGCGCGTCGGCGCCTGCACGCCCGAGTGGGCCGCGCCGATCACCGGCATCCCCGCGGCCACCATCCGGCGCCTCGCGCACGAGATGGGGATCACGGCGCGCGACGAGAAGATCGAGCTGCCCATCGCCTGGACCGACTGCTGGGGCAACGAGCACCAGACCGTGACCGGCAACCCGGTGGCGTTCCACGCCATGCGCGGGCTCGCCGCGCACTCGAACGGCTTTCATACCGTGCGCTCGCTCGCCATCCTGATGAGCCTGCTCGGCACCATCGACCGCCCGGGCGGCTTTCGCCACAAGGCGCCGTTTCCGCGCGCCATCCCGCCCTCGGCGAAGACGCCCACCGGGCCGGAGGGCGTGCAGCCGAATACGCCGCTCGCGGGCCTCGCGCTCGGCTGGCCGGGCTCGCCCGAGGACCTGTTCGTCGACGCGGACGGCGCTCCGGTGCGCATCGACAAGGGCTTTTCCTGGGAATATCCGCTCTCGGTGCACGGCCTGATGCACAACGTGATCACCAACGCCTGGCGCGGCGATCCCTATCCGCTCGACACGCTGATGATCTTCATGGCGAACATGGCCTGGAACTCGACCATGAACACCGACGAGGTGCGCCGCATGCTGAACGACAAGGGCACCGACGGCGAGTACAAGATCCCGTTCCTCGTCGTCTGCGACGCGTTCCGCTCGGAGATGGTCGCGTTCGCCGACCTCGTGCTCCCCGACACCACCTACCTCGAGCGCCACGACGTGATGTCGATCCTCGACCGGCCGATCTCGGAGTTCGACGGCCCCATGGACTCGGTGCGCGTGCCCGTGCTGCCGCCCAAGGGCGAGTGCAAGCCGTTCCAGGAGGTGCTGATCGAGCTCGCGAGCCGCCTCAAGCTGCCCGCCTTCGTCGACGCGCACGGCGCGCGCAAGTACCGCGACTATCCCGATTTCATCGTGCGCCACGAGACCGAGCCCGGCTCGGGCATCGGCTTCTTGGCCGGCTGGCGCGGCGCCGACGGCTCGAAGGCGCTGCTCGGCGAGCCCAATCCCGACCAGTGGCGCAAGTACGCCGAGAACAACTGCGTGTTCAAGGTCGAGCTCGATCCCTCCTACCGCTACATGCGCAACTGGAACCGCGGCTACATGGAATGGGCGCAGCGCGTGCGCCTGCGGCGCCACGGCGACCCGATTCTCGTGCACCTGTACTCGGAAGTGCTGCAGCGCTTTCGCCTCGCGGCGCAGGGCAAGTGGCCCGGCCGGCGCCCGCCCGCGGCGCTGGCGAAGCGCGTCGAGACGCACTTCGATCCACTGCCGTTCTACAGCGCGCCGCTCGAAGCGCAGGCCACCGACCTCGAGAAGTACCCGCTCGCCGCGATCACGCAGCGGCCGATGGCGATGTATCACTCGTGGGACTCGCAGAACGCCTGGCTCAGGCAGATCCACGCGCACAACTACCTGTTCGTCAATCCGCGCACCGCGGCCGCGAGCGGCATCGGCGACGGCGCCTGGATGTGGGTGGAATCGCAGTGGGGCCGCGTGCGCTGCATGGGGCGCTACAGCGAGGCCGTGGAGCCGGGCACCGTGTGGACCTGGAACGCGATCGGCAAGTCGCCGGGGGCCTGGGCGCTGGCGCCGGAGGCGAACGAGTTCACCAAGGGCTTCATCCTCAATCACCTGATCTCCGATCGCCTGCCCGGGGACACGTCCAACTCCGATCCGGTCACGGGCCAGGCGGGCTGGTACGACGTGCGCGTGAGGATTTCTCCCGCATGACGACGAAACAGCTTGCCCTGGTCATCGACCTCAACGTCTGCGTCGGCTGCCACGCCTGCGTGACGAGCTGCAAGGAGTGGAACACGGGCGGCGCGGCGGGGCCGCTTTCGGACCAGAGCCCCTACGGCAAGGATCCGACGGGCACGTTCTTCAATCGCGTCCAGACCTTCGAGGTGGGCGAGTTCCCGGACACCGAGACGGTGCACTTCCCGAAATCCTGCCTGCATTGCGAGGACCCGCCCTGCGTGCCGGTGTGCCCGACCGGCGCCTCCTACAAGCGCGCCGAGGACGGCATCGTGCTGGTCGATTACGACAAGTGCATCGGCTGCAAGTACTGCTCCTGGGCTTGCCCCTACGGCGCGCGCGAGGTCGACCAGGAGCAGAAGGTGATGAAGAAGTGCACGCTATGCGTCGATCGCATCTACGACGCCACGCTCCCGGAAGCCGAGCGCAAGCCCGCCTGCGTGCTCGCCTGCCCTACGAGCGCGCGCCTGTTCGGCGACATCCACGACCCCGAGTCGGAAGCCTCGCGGGCGATTCGCGAGCAGGGCGGCTACGCGCTGATGCCCGAGTGGGGCACGCACCCGGCCAACCACTACCTGCCGCGCCGCAAGACCGAAAAGCGCCTGCACCCGGACGAGCTCGAGCGCCACGACAACCCGCTCAAGGTCGACGGCCTGCTGCCGCGGCCGGCGCCGGACGCGCCGGCGCTCGACGACGTGACGAGCTGGTAAGCCCGTGCGCCCCGCCTGGTCGGTGCTCCTGCTGACGACCCTCATCGGCGCGGGGCAGGGGTTGTACCTCGCGCTGTTCGCGGCGCGCGCGCAGGGCCGATTCCTGCTGATCGGCTGCGCGCTGGTGCTGGGCTTTCTCGCCGCGGGCCTGCTCGCCTCGTTCTTCCACCTCGGGCGCCCCGAGCGCGCGTGGCGCTCGGCGGCCATGTGGCGCACCTCGTGGCTGTCGCGCGAGGTGCTCGCGCTGCCGCTGTTCATGGCGCTCGCCGCCGCCTACGGCTGGACGCAGGACGCCGCGATTGGCTGGCTGGGCGTCGCCGCCTGCCTCGCGCTCTTCGTCTGCACGGGGATGATCTACGCCTGCCTGCCGTTCCTGCAGGAGTGGCGCACGCCGCTCACGGTGGTGAACTTCATCCTGCTCGGCAGCGCGTCGGGCCTGACGCTCGCGACCGCGCTCGCGGCCTGGCTCGCGCCCGCGCGGGTGCAAGGCTACGTGATCGCCGCGCTCGCGGTGGGCGCGGCGGCCTACCTCGGCCGGCTCGCCTCGCTCGCGCGCAACGCGCGGCTGCGGCCGAAGTCCACGCTCGCCACCGCCATCGGCGTCAAGCACCCGCGCATCGCGCAGATCGCGCAAGGCGCCATGGGCGGCTCGTTCAACACGCGCGAGTTCTTCCACGGCCGGCCGCGCGAGGTGGTGCGCGCGGTGCGCTGGGCGCTATTGGCGCTGGTGTTTCCGGTGCCGGCGCTGCTGCTGCTCGCCGGCGCGCCGCTCGCCGCCTTCCTCGCGCAGTACGCCGGCCTGCTCGCCGAGCGCTGGACCTTCTTCGCCGAGGCGAAGCACCCGCAGAACCTGTACTACCAGGCGATCTCCTAGCTGCCGCGCTAGGATGGGCGCCATGAGCGCCGAGCTCGAGGTCCTGCAGGATGCGATCGCCAGGCTGGAAGGCGCGGGGATCGCGTACATGCTGACGGGATCCGTTGCTCTGAGCTATTACGCCGAGCCGCGCATGACGCGGGATGTCGACCTGGTCGTCGAGCTCGAAAACCGCGATCCCGGATCTGTCGCGGCACTCTTTGCTCCCGACTACTACGTATCGGAGACCGACGTCGCGCAGGCGATCGC
>Ga0210114_1000014_pt1 | contig 41104 bp, 49 predicted proteins | sample MayberryNW_TuleA_FD_185524 | JGI IMG/M metagenome (GOLD analysis project Ga0210114, IMG submission 185524) | Wetland microbial communities from San Francisco Bay, California, USA, that impact long-term carbon sequestration - MayberryNW_TuleA_D2... | ecosystem: Environmental > Aquatic > Marine >...
CACCATCAACATCTTCAACCAGGACCCCGAGTGCGACCTGGATTACTGCGCCAATTCGGCCCGGGACCTGAAGATCCGGCACGCGGTCAAGAACAACTTCGGATTTGGCGGCACCAACGGCACGCTGGTGTTCGCGCGCGTCTGAGCGCCATGACGGCGGTACGCCTGGAACTGCGCGCCTCGCGCGCCCTGGCCGGCGCACTGCTGCTGGTCCACGCGGCCGCGGCAGGCTGCTGCCTGCTGGTGGTGCCCGGCTATGCCGGGATCGGCCTTGCGCTCCTCGTGCTGGCGCTGGGGGTCGTGACGGCGAGGGACCGGGCGCTGCTGCGCGCACCGGCCGCCCTGCGAGCCCTGGAGCTCGCGCCCGAGGGGGCAGCGACACTCGAGCTGGCCGACGGTCGGCGCATTCCGGCGCAGGTGGGGCGGCGGCGGCACGTCGGACCCTGGTGGGTGATCCTGCCCCTGTCGCAGGGGCCGCGGCGGAGCCTCCTGGTCTCGCGCGGCATGCTTTCGCCCGCGGATTTCCGCGTCCTGAGGCTGTGGGCGCTCTGGGGCAGGGTACCGCAGGCGGCGCGACAGCCGCGAACCGCATGAGAACGCAGCGCGTGGAGGCGAACTATTTCCGGCGCGCCTTGTCTTTCGCACAGAGGCGTTGCATCCGGGACCGGGGCGGGTATTCTGCCCGGGCCCGAGGGGCGGTCGAGGACGCGTGCGGCGATGTCTGAGCGCGACGTCGACCGGCAGCTGGTGGCGCGCGCGCAACGGGGTGACAAGCGCGCGTTCGAGCTGCTGGTGGAGAAGTATCAGCGCAAGCTCGGCCGCCTGCTGGCACGGTTCATTCGCGACCCGTCGGAAGTCGAGGATGTGACGCAGGAGGCGTTCATCAAGGCGTACCGGGCGCTTCCGGCATTTCGCGGCGACAGCGCGTTCTATACGTGGCTGTACCGCATTGGCATCAACACCGCCAAGAATTACCTGATGGCGCTGGGGCGGCGGGCGCCGACTTCCACCGAGGTGGAAGCGGAAGAGGCCGAGGGTTTCGACGATGGCGAGCAATTGCGGGACATCAACACGCCGGAGAGCGTGCTGCTGTCCAAGGAGATAGCGCAGACGGTGAACGCGACGATCGACGAGCTGCCCGAGGAGTTGCGCACCGCGATCCAGCTGCGCGAGATCGAGGGCATGAGCTACGAGGACATCGCGCGCATCATGGACTGCCCGATCGGCACGGTGCGGTCGCGGATTTTCAGGGCACGCGAAGCGATTGCGGAGCGGCTGCGGCCGCTGCTGGACACGCGCAAGGACCAGAGGTGGTAGCGCTATGAAGACGAAGATTTCGGCATTGATGGACGGCGAGCTCGCGTCGCACGAGCTGGACGAGCCCCTGCAGGCGCTGGCGGTCGACGCAGAGGCGTGCGAGGCCTGGCGCACCTACCACCTGATCAGCGACGTGCTGCAGGGAACTGCCCTGCTGGCGGACAATTGCGTGCGCCGCGTGACCGCGCGCCTCGTCGAGGAGCCGGCGCTGATCGGACCGCTGCCGGCGGACGTTGCGCCGCCGGAGCGCGCCCGGTGGTTCGTCCCCTCGGCACTCGCGGCCAGCGTCGCAGCCGTGGCGCTCGTCGGCTGGATGGCCTTCGCCCCCCAGGAGAAGGCGGCGCCCCTGCTCGCGCCCGTCGCGCTGGATCAGCAGCCGGCCCCGATTGTCGTCGCCAAGAAGGCCGCGAAGGATGCGCCAGCCCGGCTGCCGATGACGGCTGCGACGCGCGACTATCTGATCGCGCATCAGACGTTCTCGCCACGCAATTCGCTGCAGGGCATGGCGCGCTACGTGCGCGCGGTATCCGCCGAATCGGCGCCCGCTAAACCGTGAGCCGCACCCTCGGCGCCCTGTTGCTTTGCACGGTCGCCGGGTGGGCGCAGGCGCAGACCACGCCGGAGGCGCTAGGCTGGCTGCGCAAGATCTACGACGCGACGGAAAAGCTGTCCTATACGGGCACGTTCGTCTACCAGCAGGGCGACCGAACCGAGACTTCGCGCATTGCGCACCGGGCCGGCGCGCGCGGCGGCACGGAAAAGCTGGAGGTGCTGGACGGCGCGCCGCGCGAGATCCTGCGCACGGGCGACGAAATCCGCTGCTATCTTCCCGAAAGTCGCACCGTGAAGGTCGACCACCGCAGCGACCCGCGCGCTTTTCCGGCGCTGCTGCCCGAACAGGTCGACGGACTGGCGGAAAACTACGTGATCGCCCTGGGCGAAACGCGTCGCGTCGCGGGCTATGACTGCCGCGCCATCACGCTGACCCCGAAAGACGACCTGCGCTATGGCTACACGCTGTGGGCCGACGCGCGCACCGGGATGCTGCTCAAGGCGCGTACCTTGGATCTCGACGGGAGTACCGTAGAGCAGTTCACCTTCACGCAGTTGCGTATCGGCGATGTGCCGCGCGAGCGCCTGCAGCCGCCGCGCGCGGCGCAGGGCTGGCGCGTGGAGCAGGCCGGGGTCGCCCCGGTAGACCTGTCGCAGGCGGGATGGCGCGTGGGCGCCGAGCTGCCCGGCTTCCGCAAGATCGTCGAGATTCGACGCATGTTGCGCGACACGCATCCGGTGGCGCAGATGGTGTACACCGATGGCTTGGCCGCCATTTCCGTGTTCATCGAGCCGCTCGTCGGCCGCAGCGAGGCGCCGCGCATCGGCATTGCGAGCATGGGCGCACTGAACGTGTACACGCGGAAAGTCGCCGAGCATCTGGTCACGGTCGTCGGGGAGGTGCCGGCCGCGAGCGTGCAGCGCATCGGAAACACGGTCGAATACAATCAACCCCAGTAGCGACGCTCGCTCGCGTCCCGCGGCAAGCCGGCCGCCGTTCCCACGAGAGGATTTGCCATGGTCCTGATCCGATCCGCCGCCGCGCTGATGCTCGGCATGTCCGCCGTGCTTGCGCTTGCGCAGGGGCGCGACCTTCCCGATTTCACGCGCTTGGTCGAAGAGCAGGGTTCCGCCGTCGTCAACATCAGCACCACCCAGGCGCCACGCCGCGCCAGCACGCCGCAGCTGCCGAATATCGAGGACGAGGAGATGCTGGAGTTCTTCCGCCGGTTCATCCCGCGGCAGCCCGCGCCGGGGCCGGGCCCCGAGAGCCGCTCGCTGGGCTCGGGATTCATCATCAGCGCCGACGGCTACATTCTGACGAACGCGCACGTCGTCGATGCTGCAGACGAAATCGACGTACGCCTCACCGACAAGCGCGAGTACAAAGCCCGCGTGATCGGCGCCGACAAGCGCACCGACGTCGCGCTCATCAAGATCGAAGCCGGAAACCTGCCGACCGTGCGCCTGGGGGACCCTGCAAAGCTGAAAGTGGGCGAATGGGTCGTGGCGATCGGCTCGCCCTTCGGCTTCGAGAATACGGTCACCGCGGGCATCGTCAGCGCCAAGGGGCGCTCGCTGCCGCAGGAGAACTTCGTTCCGTTCATCCAGACGGACGTCGCGATCAACCCGGGCAACTCCGGTGGGCCGCTCTTCAACATGAAGGGCGAGGTGGTGGGCGTCAACTCGCAGATCTACAGCCGCACCGGCGGCTTCATGGGCCTGTCATTTGCGATTCCGATCAACGTGGCGCTCGACGTCCAGAACCAGCTGCGCGAGAAGGGGCGCGTTTCCCGCGGGCGCATCGGCGTGGTGATCCAGGAGGTCACCCGGGACCTCGCGGTATCCTTCGGGCTGCAGCGGCCGCGCGGCGCTCTGGTCAATACGGTGGAAAAAGGCAGTCCTGCGGACAAGGCGGGCATCGAAGCCACGGACATCATCACGCGCTTCGACGGCAAGGAGGTGGAATCCTCGAGCGATCTGCCGCGCATCGTCGGCGGCACGCGCCCGGGCACGGTGGTGCCGGTGGAAGTCTGGCGCAAGGGCGCCGCGCGCGTGCTCACCATCAAGGTTGGCGAGCTGCTCGAGGAGCGGGTCGCCGCGCGCGACGCGTCGCCCGAACCGAAGGCCGCGCCGCTGGCCGCAAACCGCCTGGGCGTGGTGGTGAGCGAACTGAGCGGCGAGCGAAAGCGCGAATTGAAGCTCGCGTTCGGGCTCGAGGTGACCGACGTGCGCGCCGAAGCGCGCGCCGATCTGCGCAGGGGCGACATCCTGCTCAAGCTGGTGCACAACGGCCAGCATACCGAGCTGAAGTCGACCGAGCAGCTGAACCGGCTGCTCGCCGGGCTGGAGCGGAACGCGGTGATCACGTTCCTGGTGCGCCGTGGCGACAACACGGCCTTCATCAGCATCGCCGGACTCGGCGAGAAGGGGTGAGATCATTCTGCGCCTTTACGGCCGTGCGCATTGCCCACTGTGCGACGAGATGGCGGGCGACCTGCGCGCCATGGGCGTCGCGTTCCAGGCGTTCGACGTGGACGCCGATCCGGCGCTCGCGGCGCGCTACGGCCTCCGGGTGCCGGTGCTCGCGGACCGCGAAGGCCGGGAAATCTGCCACGCGCGGCTCGACGCGCGGGCCGTACGCGCGCGGCTTGCGCTAGAATAGCGGCCGCTGCAGACAAGGAGGGTGCCGCCGGCACCCTTTTTTTCATGACGCCGCAAGGCCGCATCCGCAACTTTTCCATCATCGCTCACATCGACCACGGCAAGTCGACGCTCGCCGATCGGATCATTCAGCGCTGCGGCGGCCTTGCGCAGCGCGAGATGGCCGAGCAGGTGCTCGATTCGATGGCGCTCGAGCGCGAGCGCGGCATCACCATCAAGGCGCAGACCGCGGCGCTGGAATACGTGGCGCCCGGCGGCGAGCGCTACCTGCTCAACCTCATCGATACGCCTGGCCACGTCGACTTTTCCTATGAGGTCAGCCGTTCGCTCGCGGCCTGCGAGGGCGCGCTGCTGGTGGTCGACGCCTCGCAGGGCGTCGAGGCGCAGACCGTCGCCAACTGCTACACCGCGATCGAGCAGGGGGTCGAGGTGATCCCGGTGCTGAACAAGATCGACTTGCCGTCCGCCGATCCCGAGAACGCGATCCGGGAGATCGAGGACGTCATCGGCATCGAAGCGCGCGACGCGCTGCGCGCCAGCGCCAAGACGGGCGAGGGCGTGACGGAAATCCTCGAGGCGGTCATCGCGCGCGTGCCGCCGCCCAAGGGCGACCCGGAGGCGCAGCTGCAGGCGCTGGTCATCGACTCCTGGTTCGACAACTACGTCGGCGTGGTGATGCTGGTGCGCATGGTGCAGGGGACGCTGCGTCCCAAGGACAAGATCCTCCTGATGAGCACCGACGTCGAGCACCTGTGCGAGCAGGTCGGCGTGTTCACGCCGAAAGCGGAGCAGCGCGAGGCGCTGGCCGCGGGCGAAGTGGGCTTCGTGGTCGCGGGGGTGAAGGACCTGCGCGAAGCGCGGGTCGGCGATACCCTCACCCACGCCAACCGGCGCGCCGCGCGGCCTCTCCCGGGCTTCAAGGAGATCAAGCCGCAGGTGTTCGCCGGCCTGTACCCGGTCGAGGCCAACCAGTACGAGGCATTGCGCGACGCGCTGGGCAAGCTTCACCTCAACGACGCCTCGTTCCACTACGAGCCGGAGGTTTCGCAGGCGCTCGGCTTCGGCTTTCGCTGCGGTTTTCTCGGCCTTCTGCACATGGACATCGTGCAGGAGCGGCTGGAGCGCGAGTACGGCATGCAGCTGGTGACTACTGCGCCGTCGGTGGTCTACGAGGTGGCGCTGCGCGACGGTTCGGTGGCTCAGGTGTCCAATCCGGCGAAGCTGCCGGATCCCGGGCAGATCATGGAGATCCGCGAGCCCGTGATCGCCACTACGATCTTCGTGCCGCAGGAGTACGTGGGCGCGGTGATGACGCTGTGCACCGAGAAGCGCGGCGTGCAGACCAATCTGCACTACGCGGCGCGGCACGTGGTCCTGTCGTATGACCTGCCTTTGAACGAGGTGGTGCTGGACTTCTTCGACCGGCTGAAGTCGCTGACGCGCGGCTTCGGTTCCATGGACTACGATTTCCGCGCGTACCGCCCGGCCGACGTCGTGCGTCTAGACGTGCTGGTGAACGGCGAGCGCGTCGATGCCCTGTCCAGCATGGTGCACCGCGACGTCGCCCAGCGCCGCGGACGCGAGCTCGCGGCGCGCTTGCGCGGCCTCATTCCGCGGCAGATGTTCGATGTCGCCATCCAGGCCGCTATCGGCGCCAACGTCGTCGCGCGCGAGAACGTAAAGGCGCTGCGCAAGAACGTGCTGGCCAAATGCTATGGTGGCGACGTCACGCGCAAGAGAAAGCTGCTCGAGAAGCAGAAGGAAGGCAAGAAGCGCATGAAGCAGGTCGGCTCGGTGGAGATCCCGCAGGAGGCGTTTCTCGCGGTGCTGCAGCGGGACGCGGACCAGACATGAGCTTCGCCCTGTTCCTGCTGCTGCTGCTCGTCGCGACCGGCGCGGTCTGGGCGCTGGAGCGGGCGTGGCTCGCGAAGCGGCGGCCCGCCGACGCCAAGCAGCCCTGGTGGGTGGAATACTCGGTGAGCTTCTTTCCCGTCATCCTCATCGTGTTCCTGCTGCGCTCGTTCCTGGTCGAGCCGTTCAAGATTCCGTCGGGCTCGATGATCCCGACGCTCCTGATCGGCGATTTCATCCTCGTCAACAAGTTCACCTACGGCATCCGGCTGCCGGTCGTGAATCGCAAGCTGCTCGAGATCGGCAGCCCGCATCGCGGCGACGTGATGGTGTTCCGGTACCCGGACGATCCTTCCCTCGACTACATCAAGCGCGTCGTCGGCCTGCCGGGCGACCGCGTCGAGTACCGCAACAAGCGGCTCACCATCAACGGGCGCGTGGTGCCCGTGCGGCAGATCGAGGACTACCTGTCACGCGAGCGGATGCAATATTCGCGCCGCTACCTGGAGACGCTGAACGGCGTGCAGCACCAGATCATGATTGAAGACGACGCACCGGCGTTCGTGCCCCAGGGGCGATCGTTCCCGCACGCCGGCAATTGCATCTACAATATGTCCGGCCTGGCGTGCACGGTGCCGCCGGGCCACTATTTCGTGATGGGAGACAACCGGGACAACTCGAGCGACAGCCGGGTCTGGGGTTTCGTGCCGGACGCCAACATCGTCGGCAAGGCATTCTTCATCTGGCTCAACCTCGGCGATTTGAGCCGCTTCGGCACGTTCCGCTGAGGTCTCGAGGCGACAGGAGATCGGCCATGCGCGCAAGGCAACGCGGTATCACCCTGCTGGGGCTCATCATCGGGTCGTTCGTCCTGGTGTTCGTGGCGCTGCTGGCCATGCGGCTGCTGCCCTCGTACATCGAGTACTTCACGATCAAGAAGGCCGTGGTGTCGATCGCGAACGAGATGCGCGGTCGCGGCGGCAATGCCAGCGAGGTGCGCCGGGCGTTCGACAGCCGGCAGGCGATCGACGATTTCAAGGCGGTCAAGGCCTCCGACCTCGAGATCACCAAGGACGGCAACGGCTTCGTGATCGCCGCCGCCTACCGCAAGGAGATCCCGCTGTTCGCCAATATCGGGATCTACATCGACTTCGTGGCCTCGTCCAACTAGCCGGAGCCGCGCACGTCCCTTGTCACGGTCTGCACGCCTCGAGGATCGCCTCGGCCACCGGTTTCGCCGCGGCGAGCTGCTCGAGCAGGCGCTGACGCACCGCAGCTTCGGCGCGCTGCATAACGAGCGCCTCGAGTTCCTCGGCGACGGCGTGCTCGGGTGCGTGATCGCCGAGGCGTTGCTCGAGCGCTTTCCGCAGCTTAGCGAGGGCGAGCTCTCCAGGCTGCGCGCCAGCCTCGTGTGCGGCGAATCGTTGGCGGCGGCAGGCGCACGGCTCGGGCTCGCGGAACACCTGCGCATGGGGGCGGGCGAGGCCGCGAGCGGAGGTGCGCACCGCCCTTCGATCCTCGCCGATGCGCTGGAAGCACTCTACGGCGCAGTGTTTCTCGACGGCGGCTACGTCCCGGCGCGCAACGCCGTACTCGCGACGCTGGGCGATGCGCTCGAGGCGGTGGACGAGCGCACGACGGCGAAGGATCCCAAGACCCGGCTGCAGGAAGCGCTGCAGGCGCGCCGCCAAGGGCTGCCACGCTATCAGGTGGTGGCAACGCGCGGCGCGGCCCACGAGCAGGTCTTCGAGGTGGAGTGCTCCATCGAGGCGCTGGGCATGCAAGCCCGCGGTAGCGGCGCCTCGCGACGCGCGGCGGAGCAGCAGGCGGCCGAAGCGCTGCTCAGCCGGCTCGCCCTGTGATGCCTTTCCGCAGCGGCAGCGTCGGCCTCGTGGGCCGGCCCAATACCGGCAAGTCGAGCCTGCTCAACCGGATCCTGGGAGAGAAGCTGGCCATCGTCTCGCCGCGCGCGCAAACGACGCGCCATCTGCTCACGGGCGTGTTGACGACCGAGCACTGCCAGATCGCGTTCGTCGACTCGCCCGGCTTCCAGACCCGTCACCGGAACCTGCTCAACCGCACTCTGAACCGCCGCGCGGGGGAGGCGGCGCGCGATGCCGACGTCGTCGCGTTCGTGCTGGAGGCGCTGCATTTCGACGCCGCCGACCGCGCCGCGCTGGACCGGGTGCCGGCCGACCGTCCCGCCGTTGCCGTGCTCAACAAGGTCGACCGGGTTCGCACCCCCTCCCGCCTTCTGCCGTTCGTGGCGCGCGTGGCGCGCGAGCGCCAATTCGAGGCCATCGTACCGGTGTCGGCGGCGACCGGGCGCAACGTGCCCGAGTTGCTGCGCGTGCTGGCGTCGCTGCTGCCCGAGGGCCCGCCGCTGTATCCCGCCGACCAGATGACCGACCGCGACGAGCGCTTCTTCGCCGCCGAGCTGCTGCGCGAAAAGCTGTTCCGCTTGCTCACGGACGAGCTGCCGTACAGCTGCGAGGTCCGGGTGGAAAGCTTTCGCGAGGAAGGCCGCCTGCGCCGTATCGATGCCACGCTGTGGGTCGAGCGCGAGGCGCACAAGCCGATCGTGCTCGGCCGCGGGGGGGCCATGCTCAAGCGCATTTCGACCGAGGCCCGCAAGGACATGGAAAGGATGTTCGGTGGCAAGGTCTTTCTTCAGGTGTGGATCAAGGTCAAGCGCAACTGGTCCGAGGATGCGCGCACGCTGCGCGAGCTGGGGTACGCGTGATGCGGCGGCGCACGGAGCAGGAGCCTGCGTTCGTGCTGCACAGCTATCCGTACAAGGAGTCCAGCCTCATCGTGGAAGCCTTTACGCGCAATCGCGGGCGCATGGGCCTGGTGGCGCGCGGCGCGCGCCGGCCGCGTTCCGCGATCCGCGGGACGCTGCTTGCGTTTCATCCCCTGCGCCTGAGCTGGAGCGCGTCTGCCGAGCTCGCCACGCTGACTGCGGCCGAGTGGGCGAGCGGGCAGGCCGCGCTGGCGGGAATGGCGCTGATGTGCGGCTTCTACCTCAACGAGCTGCTGCTGCGCCTGCTGCCGCGCGAGGACGCGCACGAGGCACTGTTCGACGCGTATGCTGTCACCGTGGCGCGCTTGGCGTCCGGCGACGAGCCGGCGGGGCTGCTGCGCGGTTTCGAGCTGAGGTTGCTGCGCGAACTCGGGTATGCTCCGCCGCTGGACCGGGACGCGGCCAGCGGCGCGCCGGTGCAGGCCGGAAGGCGCTATGCCTACGTGCCGGAGCACGGGCCGCTCGCACTGGCAGAAATGGAAACGGGAGCAGGGGATGTCGAGCTCACGGTATCGGGGCAGACCCTCCTCGACATGTCACGCGACGATTATTCGCGCGCCGAGACGCGGGATGAGTCGCGGCGGCTGATGCGCCGCCTGATTGCCGCGCGGCTGTCGGGACAGAAGCTGCACACCAGCGACATGCTGCGGGAGCTGCAGGAGCTATGATCGAACTCGGCGTCAATGTCGATCACGTCGCCACCGTGCGGCAGGCGCGCCGCACCTACGAGCCCGACCCGGTGTGGGCGGCCGTCGAGGCGCATCTCGGGGGCGCCGACGGCATCACGGTGCACCTGCGGGAGGATCGGCGCCACGTCCAGGACGAAGACGTGCGCCGCCTGCGGGAGCTGACGCATATCCGGCTCAATCTGGAAATGGCGGCGACCGAAGAGATGGTCGCCATTGCCGCCCGCATCCGGCCGGAAATGGCGATGCTGGTGCCGGAAGGTCGCCACGAAATCACCACCGAAGGGGGCCTGGACATCGCCGGCCAGGAGGCCAAGCTACGCGACGCCGTCGAGCGCCTGGCGGCCGCGGACATCATCGTTTCGGTGTTCATCGATGCCGACGAACGGCAAGTGGAGGCCGCGCGCCGCATCGGCGCAACGGTGTGCGAGGTGCATACCGGCCCATACGCCACGGCGTTTCATTCGAAGGGCAGGGACGCCGAGAGCGTGGCCGTGCAGTCGGAGCTGGCGAAGATTCGCCGCGCCGGGGAGGCGATCCGCGCGCTCGGCATGCGCTTCAACGCCGGCCACGCGCTCAACTATTTCAATATCGAGCCGGTGGCCCGCCTGCCGGGACTGCGCGAGCTGCACATCGGCCATGCCATCGTCAGCCGCGCCGTGTTCATCGGCATGCGCGAGGCCGTGCGCGAAATGAAGCAGCTGATCGTGCAGGCGGCAAGGTGATCTACGGCGTCGGCACCGACCTGATCGAGATCCCGCGCGTCGAGCGGGCGCTGGCGCGTTTCGGGGTGCGGTTCGCGCAGCGCATCCTGTGCGAGTCCGAGCTGCGGCGCTTCAGCGCGCACGCCCGGCCGGCAGCCTATCTGGCGAAGCGCTTCGCCGCCAAGGAAGCGTTCACCAAGGCGCTGGGGACCGGCATCCGCGCGCCCGCCAACTGGCACGGCGTCTGGGTCAGCAACCTGCGCTCGGGCAAGCCGCAGCTCGAATTCTCGCCGCCGCTCGCCGCGTTTCTCGAGCAGCACGGGGTGCGGCGCGCGCACCTGACGCTGAGCGACGAGCGCGGCATGGCCGCGGCCACCGTGATCCTCGAATGCGACGCGTAAGGGCGCGGCTGCCGCTCGGGCCGGCGGTCGTCGACCCCGCGGGCACGGCGCTGAGCGAGGACGACGTGCGACGCCTGCGGCATCCCGCGGTCGGTGGCGTCATCCTGTTCGCGCGCAATTTCGAATCCCCCGCGCAGCTGCAGGCGCTGACCGCGGACATCCGCGCCCTGCGCGAGCCGCAGTTGCTGATCGGCGTGGACCACGAGGGCGGCCGCGTGCAACGCTTCCGGGAGGGCTTCACGGCGCTGCCGCCCATGCGCGCGCTCGGGCAGCTCTGGGATCGGGACCGGGAGGCGGGCCGGACGGCTGCGCATGCCGCCGGCTACGTCATCGGCGCGGAGCTCGCTGCGCACGGCCTCGATTTCAGCTTCGCGCCGGTGCTGGATCTCGACTACGGGGCGAGCTCGGTGATCGGCGACCGGGCCCTGCACTACGACCCCCTGGCCGTGGGCGCGCTGGCGGCCGCGCTGATCGGCGGGCTGGCCGACGGCGGCATGGGCGCCGTGGGCAAGCATTTTCCCGGGCACGGCTACGCTGCCGCGGACTCGCATGTCGCGGTGCCCGCGGACGAGCGGCCGCTCGCCGACATTCTGCGCAAGGATCTGCTGCCCTACGGACCGGCGATCCAGGCGGGGCTGGCGGGCGTGATGCCTGCACACGTGATCTATCCCAAAGTCGATGCCGAGCCGGCGGGATACTCGCGCGTATGGCTGCAGGAGGTACTGCGCCGCCGGCTCGGCTTCGAAGGGCTGGTATTCAGCGACGATCTGTCGATGGAAGGCGCGAGCACCGCCGGCGGCGTTGCCGAGCGCGCTCGTGCCGCGCTCGAGGCGGGATGCGACATGGTGCTCCTATGCAACGACGCGGAAGGCCAGGACCGCTTGCTGCGCGCACTCGAGGGCTGCGCGCCGCCATCGCCCGAGCGCGTCGGGCAAATGCGCCACCGCGGCGGGCGCGACCTGCGCAGGAGCGTGGCCTACCGCGAAGCCCAGGGCGCCCTCGGCAGGCTCGCCTAGGCGCGCTCCATGTAGGTACCCTGGTTGGTGTCGACCTTGATCTTCTCGCCCTTGTTGATGAAGGGCGGCACCTGCACCGTGATTCCCGTTTCCAGCTTGGCCGGCTTGAAGGTATTGGTGGCGGTGGCGTTGCGGATGCCCGGCTCGGTATCGGTGACGGTGAGCACGACCGACGGCGCAATGCCGATGCCGATTGCGCGCCCGTTGTAGAAATTGATCTGTACCTCGGCATTCGGCAGCAGGTAGCCCGCCTGCCCCTCCAGGAATTCCGCGGGCAGCTGCAGCTGCTCGTAGTTTTCCTTGTCCATGAACACGTAGCTGTCGCCGTCCTGATACAGGTATTCCATGGCGCGCGCATCGACGAAAGCGCGCTCCACCTTGTCCTCGGTGCGGAAGCGCTGGTTGGTCTTCGTGCCGGACTCGATGTCCTTCATTTCCACCTGCATGAACGCGCCGCCGCGGCCGCCGACGTGCACGTGATAGCACTTGAGGACGCGCCAGACGCGCTTGTCCCATTCGATCAGATTGCCGACGCGGATTTCGACTGCCGAGACCTTGGCCATGGCTGAATTGCCCAGCGGAAAAAGGGCGCGAATTCTACACTGAATCCGGGGCCTGGCGCTAGAATTCCGCTCTCATGGACGACGCGGAGTTCGATCCGAAGCGCTTCGTCGCCGGCCTGCCCAACCTGCCCGGCGTCTATCGCATGCTCGGCGCCGGCGGCGAGGCCCTGTACGTCGGCAAGGCGCGCGATCTGCGCAGGCGCGTCGCCTCGTATTTCCGGCGGAACGCCGGCAGCCCGCGCATCCGGATGATGCTTTCGCAGCTCGCGCGCGTCGAAGTCACGGTGACGCGCTCGGAGGACGAGGCACTGCTCCTCGAGAACAACTACATCAAGAGCCTGGCGCCGCGCTACAACATCGTCTTCCGCGACGACAAGTCCTATCCGTACCTGATGATCACCGCGCACCGCTTCCCGCGGCTGGGCTTTCATCGAGGCGCGCGCGATGCGCGCAACCGCTATTTCGGCCCGTTTCCGCATGCCCACGCAGTGCGCGAGAGCATCCAGCTGCTGCAACGCGTGTTCCGACTGCGCACCTGCGAGGACACGGTATTCGAGAACCGCTCGCGCCCCTGCCTGCTGCATCAGATCCGGCGCTGCACGGCGCCGTGCACCGGCCTGATCGGCGCGCACGCGTACGCCGAGGACGTCGAGCACGCCACGCTGTTCCTGCGCGGACGCGAGGACGACGTGGTGCAGCGCCTGACCGACAGAATGCAGGCGGCGGCGGACGCCCGGCACTACGAGCAGGCGGCGGCGTTCCGCGACCAGGTGCGCGCGCTGTCGCGGGTGCAAGCGCGGCAGTACGTGGAGTCCAATCGCGGCGTGGATGCCGACGTCGTGGCCTGCGCGACCGAGGGCGGCGCCGCGTGCGTCAATCTGGCGATGATCCGCAGCGGACGGCACGTAGGCGACCGCAGCTTCTTCCCGGCGAACGCCGATGCCGCCGGACCTGCGGAGGTGCTGCAGGCGTTCCTCGAGCAGCACTACATCGAGCAGCCGAAGCCGCCGCTCGTGCTCGCGAGCCATGCCGTGGAATTCGACGCCGTGGTGCCGGCGCAGGGCGAGCGGCGCAGGTGGCTGGAAATGGCCGCCAGGAACGCCCAACTGGCGCTGCAGCAGCGCGCTCGCGAAAAGAACGCGCAGGAATCGCGGCTGGCGGCGCTTCGCGAAGCGCTGCATCTGCCCGACAGCGTGCAGCGGATAGAATGCTTCGATGTCAGCCACATCATGGGCGAGGCGACGGTCGCCTCCTGCGTGGTCTACGACCGGCACGCCCTGCAGAAGGGCGAATATCGCCGCTTCAACATCCGCGATGCTGCGCCCGGGGACGACTACGCCGCGATGCGCGAAGTGCTGGCGCGCCGCTACGAGCGCGTCAGCGCCGAGGCCGGCAAGGTTCCAGACCTCGTGCTTGTGGACGGCGGCAGAGGGCAGGCGGGCGTGGCACGCGCAGCGCTCGCCGAGCTCGGCTTGAACGACGTGAGCGTGGTCGGCGTGGCGAAGGGGCCGGAGCGCAAGCCCGGTCTCGAGGAGCTGGTGATCGAGGCGGAGGGCGTGGCGCGCAGCCTTGCGCCGACCCACCCGGGGCTGCACCTGGTGCAGCAGATCCGCGACGAGGCGCACCGCTTCGCCATCGTCGGCCACCGCGCGCGGCGCGCGCGGACGCGCACCGCTTCCGCGCTCACCCAGATCCCCGGCATCGGGGCGCAGCGCCGCCAGCGGTTGCTTGCCCATTTCGGCGGCTTGCGCGAGGTACAGTCCGCGGCGGTGGACGAGCTCACGCAAGTGGCGGGTATCAGCCGGCCGCTCGCGGAACGCATCTACAAGGCGCTGCATTGATGCCGCTCAATCTGCCCAATCTCGTTACCTGGCTGCGCATCATCCTGATCCCGCTGCTCATCGGCATCTTCTACCTGCCCGATGGCTGGCTCGCGCCCGGGGCCAAGAACGTGGCCGCCTGCGCGGTCTTCGTGGTCGCCGCGCTGAGCGACTGGCTCGACGGCTACCTGGCGCGAGCGCTCAACCAGATGTCCGCCTTCGGCGCGTTTCTGGATCCGGTTGCCGACAAGCTGATCGTCGCCGCCGCGCTCATCGTGCTGGTGCAGCTGGGGCGCGTGGAAATGATCATCGCGCTGATCATCATCGGGCGCGAGATCGCCATCTCGGCGCTGCGCGAATGGATGGCGAGCATCGGCAAGTCGAGGAGCGTGGCGGTAGCCTTCATCGGCAAGGTGAAGACGGTCAGCCAGATGGTGGCCATTCCCCTGCTGCTGTACCACGACGTGCTGTTCGGCACGCTCAGCACGCAGTGGCTCGGCACGCTGCTGATCTACGTCGCCGCGGTTCTGACGGTGATTTCCATGGGCCATTACCTGCGCCGTGCGCTGCCCTACGCAAGAGGATGAGCTATAATCCCCGGCCCCAAGAAGCGGGAGTAGCTCAGTTGGTAGAGCGCAACCTTGCCAAGGTTGAGGTCGCGAGTTCGAGACTCGTCTCCCGCTCCAGTTCCTTAGGCTAGGGGAGGCCGCAAGGCCTGTCCTGCCTCCCATGCATCCCCTGGCGGGATGGCAGAGTGGTCATGCAGCGGCCTGCAAAGCCGTGGACGCCGGTTCGATTCCGACTCCCGCCTCCAGCTTCTTTACCGTTCAAGGCCGCCGCCCGGGTGGCGAAACTGGTAGACGCAAGGGACTTAAAATCCCTGGCCGCAAGGCATGTGGGTTCGACCCCCACCCCGGGTACCCGCCTCAGACGGTGGCGAGGGTGAGGCGGATACGGTTGCGGCCGAACAGGTAGGCGTAATCGCGGGTAGCCGCGAGCTCCTTGGTCAGGAGCACGCCGAGCCCCCCGATCTTGCGCATCGAGACCGTGGTATCCACCACCGGCTCGGTCAATCGCGCGTAGGGGTTGAAGGGAGGTGCCTTGTCCTCATAGAGCACCGAGAGGGTGTCGCCGCCGCGCGACACGGCGATCCAGACCGGTGCATCGCAGTCGCCGCGGTGGCCGTGCTTCACGGTATTGGTGAACAATTCTTCGAGCACCAGGTTGAGGCGCAAATACGCCGCGCGAGGCAATCCCGAGTCGGTGCAAAATGCCTCCAGGAAAAGCTGCATCGGCCGCAGCTGGTCCAGGCGTGCAAGAAACTGTGCTACGCGGTCGTAATTCACGGCTTTACCTAAACCCCCGGGAGCATTATAGAATCCTTGTCACTCAGCAGGAGGGCGTATGCGCCATTTTGTTGCGGTTGCGGTACTGGCACTGGCGGTTTCGGGCTTCGCCCGGGCCGAAGATGTCGGCCAGATCAAGGTCGCGAAAGGGACGGTCCACGTCGAGCGGGACGGCAAGCGTCTGCCCGCCATGGTGGGTATGCCCATCCGCCAGTCCGACACCCTGATCACGGGCGTCGACGGCGCGGCCGGGGTGACGTTCAGCGACAACAGCCTGCTGTCCACGGGCCCGAACAGCGTTCTGGTGGTCGATCTCTACATGTTCGACTCCACGACCCATGCCGGCAAGTTCGACGCCTCCCTCAAGAAGGGCACGCTGGCGGTGGTCTCCGGGAAGATCGTGAAGCAGACGCCCGGCGCGATGCGCGTACGCACGCCGGCGGCGATCATGGGCGTGCGCGGCACCGACTTCCTGGTGCAGGTGGACGAACCGGCAAAGTGAAATGGGGGCCGTGATCGTCGCGCTCGTCGGGACGCTCATGGTCCTCCTGGCCCCCGATCAGGTCGGGGACGAGTTGGTGGTGGTGGTGCCCTCGGCGGACGGCCACGTGGGCACGGTGGTGGTGGAGCGCCGCGGCGAGCGGGTGGTCCTGCACGAGGCGTTCGCGGCCAGCCGGATCGTCGACGGCAGCCCGCCCATGCGGGAGCTGCTCACCGGCGTCGAAACCCGCAGCGAGTTCGCGGTCGCCCTGAGCTCGCTGCCTCATCGGCCGAAATCCTTCCTCGTCTACTTCCTCGAGGGGACCGACGAGTTCACCGAGGAATCGCGCGTCGAGTTCGAGAAGATCCTGTCGGAGCTGCGCGAGCGCGGCGCTCCCGACGTGGTCGTCATCGGGCATACCGATCGCGTCGGCACCATCCCCTACAACGACCGGCTCTCGCTGCAGCGCGCCGAGCGCGTGCGCGGCGAGCTGATCAGGCTCGGCATACCGGAATCCCGCATCCGGACCGCAGGCCGCGGCGAGCGCGAGCCGCTAGTGCCCACCGACGACGACGTCTCCGAGCCGCGCAACCGGCGCGTCGAAATCAACGTCCGCTAGCTCGTCGTCCGGCGCCGTGACCGCCGACCCGTGCCAGCGAACGCATAGCAGCGTGAGATCGTCCGAAGCCTCCGCGGACCCGACGAAGCGGCCGACGTCGGCGCGCACGGCTGCGAGCAGCGCGGAGGGATCGACGGACGCGGGCAGAGCCTCGAGCACTGCCCGCAGCCGCGCAGCGCCGTAGAGTTCCCCCGCCGGGTTCATTGCCTCGGTGACCCCGTCCGTGACGACGCAGACCCATTCGCCCGCGGCCAGCGGGCGATACTCGACCGGGTAGGCGTAGTTCTCCATGATGCAGAGCGGCGGCCCGCCGGCGTGGACCAGGCGCTCGAGGGTGCCGCCCGGGGCGCGCGCGAACGGCGGCTCGTGCCCCGCATTACAGAACTCGAGCATGCCCGTTTGCGCATCCAGCAGCCCGGCGAACGCGGTGATGAACAGCGACTCCGGGTTTTCGCTCGACACCTCGGCATTGGCGCGCACCATCAGCCCGCCGACGTCGTCCACGCGCCGCGCCGCGCTTTTCAGCAGCGTCTTGGAAAGCGCCATGAACAAGCTGGCGGGCAGACCCTTTCCCGAAACGTCGGCGACGATGAAGAACAGCCGCCTCGAGTCCAGCATGAAGCAGTCGTAGAAATCGCCGCCCACGGTACGCGCGGGCTCGAGCAGGGCATCGATGGCGAAGCGCTTCTCGTGCGCGAACAGCTCGCGCGGGGCGGGCAGCAAGCCCATCTGGATGCGGCGCGCCGACTCCAGCTCGCCGGTTACGCGCGCGGCCTGCTCGCGCAAGCGCCGCCGTTGCTCGTCCGCTTCGCTCAGCGCCTGCGCCAGCACGATGCCGAACACGAGTGTCGCGCCGATCGCCGGCCACGCGACGTCCAGAAGCAATCCCTCGCGGACGAACCCCTCCAGGCCCAGTGCCCCCAGAAAGCCGATCACCATCCCGTACAAGGCGATCGAGCTGCTCACCGCGAGCGAGGGCACGGTGAAAGCGAACATCAGCGCTGCGACGCCGAACAGCGCGAGCTCGAGCGCATGCAGCGTCGAGGGTCTGCGCAGGAACGCCCCGTCGAAGATCTGTTCCAGGATCTGCGCATGGATCTCGACGCCCGGTATGCGCTCGCCGAGCGCCGTCGTCTGGAAGTCGAGCAACCCGAGGCCGGTGACGCCGACCAGCACGAGCTTGTCCTCGAGCTCCTGCGCCGCCACCTTGCCCTCCAGCACGTCCGCCGCGGAAACGAAGCGCGCGGGATCGTGCGGCCCATAGCGGATCCAGAATCTGCCGTCGGCGTGCGCCGGGATGGTGATGTCCCCGAGGCGCACGTCGAGCTGGTCGTGCCGACGGCCGATCAACGCGAGCGGTGCGCCGCTCGCCACGCGCAGCATCTCCACGCTGAGCGCCGGCACGATCACGTCGCCGACGCGGGCGGCGGCCAGGGCCCGGCGGATGACGCTGCTCTCCGGATCGACGCTGAGCAGTCCGCGGCCGGCGGCCGCACGATCGATCGTCGGCAGGCTTTGCAGGTGTCCGGCGAAGCGGCGCAGCGCCAGCCGCGAGGCGCCGACCATGAGCACGGGAGCCGCCGCCGGCGGCTGCGTGAAGCGTGGATCGGGCTCCTCGAGCCCGGCGATACCCAGGACCACGGCGTGCCCCGCAATGGCGGCTGCCAGCGCCGCGTCATTGGACGGCAGCGACCGCAAGCGCCGCGCGACATCGACCGACAGCTCCTGGACCTCGCGCGCCACTTCCGCAGGCGAGAAGCGGTCGGGCTCCGGGAACAGGAGATCGATGCCGACCGCCGCCGGACCGGCGCTCGAGATGCGCGCCAGCAGCTGCGCCACGCGCGTGCGCGGCCAGGGCCACTGGCCGTGCTGCTCCAGCGCGCGCTCATCGATCGCGACAATCACTGCCGGTGCGCTCCTGCGCTCCCTCGGCGCGAGCTTCTGGTAGCCGTCGAACAGCGCGTGGCGCAGGCCGGACACGAAGGGCGGCTCGGCAGCAAGCAGCAGCAGCAGCGCGACGACCAGGGCCAGGGGCCCGACCCCCTTCGCGCGGGCGGAACTCACACGTCGATCTCCATCCCGTCGTAGGCCGCCGAAATCTGCAGCGGCTGCGTGCCGCGCGTCAATTCCTCGAATCGCCGCGTCTCGCGCAGCACGCCTTCGATGGTGGCGTCGTCATAGGCCGGCTCGTGGTGAAACAACACCAGATGCCTGACGCGTGCCATCTGGCACAGTTCGACGCCGATGATGTTGCTGGAGTGGCCCCAGTCCGCCTTTACCGAGATGGCGTCGGCGAGGGAGTACATGGCGTCGAACACCACCAGGTCTGCACCTTGGAAGAACTGCACGAAGCGCTCGGTCTGCGCGCGATTCTCCAGCTTGTGCTCGGAATCGGTGGTGTACACGATGACCTTGCCGTCCGTCTCGAAGCGGTAGCCGTAGGAATCTCCGGAGTGCATCTGCGGGGCGGGGGTGACGCGCACGCCGCTGATCTCGTGCGCACGCCCGGGCGCGAGCTTCAGGAACTCGATATCGGCGGCGAGCTGGGAGAATTCCACCGGAAAGCAGGGCGGCGCCTGCTGCAGCCGGAAGGCGCTCTCCAGCACGTCGTGGCAGCCGTGGATACGGATATGCGTCCCCGGGACGTAGGCCGGCCCGAAGAACGGGAAGCCCATGATGTGGTCCCAGTGCACGTGCGACATGAACACGTTGACCGTCGCCGGCTTGCCGGATTGACGTGCCAGGACGTGGGCGCCGAAGGGGCGTGCCCCGCTGCCCATGTCGCACACGAGGTACTCGCTACCGCTCGTTTCCAGCTCGACGCAGGGCGAGTGCCCGCCAAACGTGTGCGTGAGCGAGAAGTCCAGATGCCGGGTCGCGAATTCGTGCGCCTCGCCGATCGACTCGAAACGCCGCCCCTCGGCCAGATACAGCGCCTGCGCGACCTTGTCGCGGATGTCCGCGGAGGTCAGCGCGACGGGGATCGAGCCGCGCGTGCCCCAGAAGCGGACGCGCACCCGCGCTATCCCCGGTCGAACGCGGCGGCGGCGGCGGGCGACAGCGCGGCGAGCGCGTCGCGCACCTTTGGAAAGGCCTCGAACACCAGATTGAAGCGCGCGATCTGGAAGATCTCCGCGACCACCGGCTGCATGGCGGCGATGACCACGCGGCTCTTCTGCGCCTTGGCCTGCTTTGCGGCGAGCATGAAGCAGCGCAGGCCGGCGCTGGACACGTATTCCAGTCCGGAAAGGTCGAGTACGATGGCCGCACCGTCCTTCGCCGAGCGCTCGAGGTGCGGCGCCAGCTCCTCGCGGAAGGCTTCGCAATTGTCGTGGTCCAGGCGCCCGGTGGGCGCGAGCACCAGGGCGTTGTCGTAGAGTCGGTGGGCAAGGGGCATGGGGGTCCTTCCGCGGGGCCTATTGTCTGCAAACCCGGCGCCTACGGCAACCGCTAGAATCAAATCCATGCGCACCGAAGACGGCAGCCGCGTGCGCCGGGCCGCGCGCTGGCTCGTGCGCCAGCACCTCGAGCGAATGCCCTCCCGGCCCATGTGGCCTGCGCTCGCGCCGCGCAGCATCGAGGAGGCGTATGCCGTGCAGGACGCATTCGTCGCGCTCAAGGCGCGTGCCTGCGGCGCCGTCGCAGGCCACAAGATCGCGCTGACCACGCCGCGCATGCGCGCCATGGTCGGCCTGGATGCGCCGATCGCGGGGCGGCTGCACACACGCCAGGTGGTGCGCGGGCCGGCGTCGGTACGCGCCGCGGACTACGGCCGGTTGATCGTCGAATTCGAGGTTGCAGTGCGCATGCGCGCGCCTCTGCCTGCGGCAGGCGCCCCCTACGGCGCAGAGCAGGCAGCGGCCGCAGTCGGCGCCGTGATGCCGGCGTTCGAACTCGCCGACGACCGGGGCGCGGATTACGCGACGCTGGCCGCACGCGGCCTCGAGCTGGCAGCGGACAACGCGTGGAACGAGGGCGCCGTGCTCGGTGCACCGGCCGCGGAGTGGCGCGGCATCGATATCGCCGCGCTGCGCGCGGTCGCGACCATCAACGGCGAGGTGGTGGGGGAGGGGCGTGGCGCCGACAGCATGGGGCATCCGTTCGCTGCACTGGCATGGGTCGCCAATCACCTGGCGGGCCGCGGCCAGGGGCTGGGCGGCGGCGACGTCGTCATCACCGGCAGCCTCGTGCCCTCGAAGTTTCCCAGGGCTGGCGACCGGGTGCGCTTCGACGCAGGCGCGCTCGGGTCGGTGGAGCTGCGGGTGACCTGAGCCGGCTAGAGGCGTTTCTTGAGTTCGTGCTTCTGCACCTTGCCGAGGGCGTTCTTCGGCAGCGCGTCCGCAAAGACTACGCGGCGCGGGTGCTTGTAGCGCGCCAGGCGGTCCTTGAACAGCGCCAGAACCGCGGCCTCGTCGAGCACCGCGCCCGGACGGCGTACGACCACCGCACACGCGGCTTCGCCCCACTTCGCATCCGCCACGCCGACTACGGCGGACTCGGCGATCGCCGGGCACTCCGCGAGAACGCCTTCCAGCTCCGCGGGATAGATGTTCTCGCCACCCGAGATGATCACATCCTTCGAGCGCCCCATGATCCAGTAGTCGCCGTCGTCGTCGACGCGCGCCAGGTCGCCCGAATGGAACCAGCCTTCGGCGTCCAGCACGCCGGCCGTCGCCACGGGGTCGTTCCAGTACAGGCGCATGACGTTCGGCCCGCGAACGCAGATCTGACCCCGCACGAGCTTCACTTCGCAGTGCGCGGCCGGCTTGCCGGTGCTGCCGACCTTGCGCTGCGCACTGTCTCGCGTGAGCACAAGGGCAATGGGCGAGGTTTCGGTGGAGCCGTAGATCTGCCCGACCGGCACGCCGCGCTCGTGGAACGCGTGAATCAGGGACTCCGGAACGACCATGGAACCGGTCATGAGGAGCTTCAGGCTGGACAGATCCGCGCGCGCCCAGCCCGGATGCGCGATGACCGCCTGCATGGTCGCCGGGACGAGCAGCGAGAGACTCGGCCGGCGTGCCTGGACGTCGCCAAGCCAATGTCCGGGCTCGAAGCGCTTGTGCAGCGTGACGGTAGCGCCGGCAAGCAAGGCAGGGACGGTCTGGTTGTTCAGTCCGCCCACATGGAAAAGTGGCAGGACGCTGAGCACATGATCGGCCTGCCCCAGGTCCTGCGCGTGAATCGCGTTATAGCCGTTCCACAACAGGGCCGATTGCGGCAGCACCGCGCCCTTGGGCCGGCCGGTGGTGCCCGACGTGTAGACGATGAGCAGGTCGTCCTCGTCCGATCCGACCGTGTCGATGCCGGCGGGGACGTCGAGGCGCCCCATGGGTACGCCCAATGCACGCGCCGCATCGGCGAAGTCCGCGTCCGCGAACATCCAGCGCGGGCGGCAGTCCTCGAGAACGCCGCGGTGCTCCGCGGCGGTCAGGCGCCAGTTGAGGGGGACGAGGAGGGCACCCCGACGGGCTGCCGCGAACAGCAGGACCAGCATGTCGGGATGGTTGAAGCCGAGCCAGGCGATGCGGTCGCCCTTTGCGACTTCCAGCGATTGCGCGACCTGCCCGATGCGCTGCCACAGCGCCCCGTAGGTCCAGTCCTTGCCTTCGAAGTGCAGCGCGATCCGCGACGGTGCGTGGCGCGCCCACTGCTCCACCACGCGCGACAGGTTCACGTCAGTCCTCTTCGCCCGGTTCGTACAGCGCCTCGCGGCCGACGCGGTCCAGGCAAAGCTCCGCGGTCCAGGGCAGCATGAGCGCGCCGCAGCGGGAGTCGCGGTATAGGCGCTCCAGTGGCAGCGATTTCAGCATCGACTGCCCGCCGCAGGTGCGGATGGCAAGCCGGCACAGGTCGTTGGAATTCTCCATGATCGTGTATTGCGCGGCGTAGGCGCGCAGGCGCGCGTCCTTCGGCGGATCGACGCGCGCGTCCTCCAGCATGCGCAGGAAGAGGGCGCGCGTCTGCTCCAGCTTGATCCACATCTCCGCCACGGCGATTTGCTTGGTCGGGTACATGCGGCGCTTGACGGGCGGCGTGCCGGGCACCTCGCCGCGCAGGTAGCGGACGGTGAACTCGTAAGCGGCGATCGCGATGCCCATGTAAGTGGGCGAGAGCGTCGTGAACATGTGCGGCCAGCGGCTCGCCGCCTGGAAGTACACGCCGCGCGGCATCATGGCGCCGTCGTCGGGGACGAAAACGTCCTGGAATACGAGCGTGCGCGAGACCGTAGCGCGCATGCCCAGCGGGTCCCAGTCGCCGGTGATGCTGAATCCCGGCGCATCGCCCGGCACGGCCAGGTAGAGCGTGTCGCGCATCGACAGCCGGGGCTTGTCCTCCGTGCACAGCACGCCGTAGTAGTCGGCGGCCCCCGAAAGCGAGGCGAAGATCTTCTTGCCGTTGATGCGCCAGCCGCCGTCGACCTTGGCGGCTGTCGTGCCGAAGGGCGCCTTGCCGGCGGCGGCGGCGCTGCCTTCGGAAAACGGCTGCGCATACACCGCTCCCTTGGCCACCACGCGCCCGAAATGCACGGCCCGGCAGCGCTCGTGCTCCGCGCGCTGCTCGGGCGTCATGTCGAGGTCGTCGGCAAGGATTCCCGGCCACAGGGTGGAGCATGCGTGCATGTTGAAGGTGAGGGCGGTGGCGCCGCAGTACTTGCCGAGCGTCGCCGACACCAGGGCGTAGGTCTTGAGATCCGCTCCCTTGCCGCCGAACTTCTCGGGCACGCAAAGGCCGAGCAGTCCCGCATCGCGCAGCTCGGCGTAATTCTCGAACGGAAAGCGGGCCTCGCGGTCGTAGCGCTCGGCGCGCTCGGCGAAGCGCGGTCCGAGCTCCTCGGCGAGCGCGAGCAGCGCCTTCTGCCTGCCGTCCAGGGGGTAATTCGATCCCGTGACGGCGTAGCGCGGGTCGGGCAGCGGCAGTCTGGAATCCATGGTCATCCTCAGAGCTTGCGGCGCTCGAGAAAACCGGCGAGCGCCGCGTTGAACGGGTCCGGCTGGTCCATGGGACCGAGGTGTCCGCAGCCTTCCAGCAGCACGTACTCGGCGCCCGGGATCTTCCGCGCCATGCGCTCCATGACTGCTGCCGGCGCAACGCGATCGTCGCTGCCGGCAAGGACGAGCGTGGGCACGTGGATGCGGCCCAGGTGATCCTTGCGGTCGAAGGTCGTGAGCAGCCGGACCGCCTCGCGGTAGGTCTGCGCAGGTACCGCGCCCATGAGCCGCTGGGCGAGCGCCACGCCGTCGGGCGCGGAGCGCGCGCCGCGCATCGCCGGAATGACGCGCGCCGCGACCTCGGGCATCGACTTGCCCGCATCCAGCGGGTCGATGCGCGCGGCGATGAACTGGCGGGCGAAGTCGCTGCCCGCGCCGCCAAAGGCGGCGCTGGTGAAGCACAGGACCAGCGCGCGCACGCACTCCGGAAAACGCGCGTAGGCTTCCTGCGCTATGAAGCCCCCCATGCTGTGGCCCACCAGAATCGCGGGCGCGCCGCCGATTTCGCGCACCAGCGCCGCCGCGATCTGCTCCAGGTCATAGGGCTCGACCAGGGCCGCGCCGCCGTAGCCCGGCTGGTTCCAGGCGCGTGCGCGGTAGCCGCGCGCCGCGAAATAGGGCAGCTGCCGGTCCCACGCGGCGCTCGAACCGCCGACGCCATGCAGGAAGAGCAGGGGGCTCACGCGGCGAGCTGGCCCGCGCGCACCACCGCCTTGCCGTCGAGCTCGACCGTGCAACTGCGCAACGGAAGGTCGAAATGCCCCAGCGTGTGGCGGCCGGCGACCTCGTTGGCACCCGTGGAGTAGAGGAAATTCCCGGCGAACGCGCGCTGCTCGGTCCCGTTCACGTCGGCGCGGTCGTACATGACGAGCGCGTCCCACCGTGCACGTTCGTTCATGCCCCAGCCCACGTGCGAGACCGCGTAGGCCTCGCGGTCGCTCCAGGCGGCGAAGTAGGAGCGCATCAGCTCGGCGTCGAGGCTGTCGCCCTCGATCCGCGTGACGTAGTCGTTCTCGATGGTCAGGCGCACGGGGGATTCGATGTAGCGCTTGAAGGTCAGGTTGAGGTCGCCGGGCGCGAGCACCAGAGAGCCGTTGACGCTCCCGGCGCGCGGAAAGCACAGGCACAGGCCCCCCGGCCAGTGCGAGAGCGTGCCCGGCTTTTCCGTGTAGCCCCAGACCCCGCCGACGCGGGCGCCCTCCACGCGAATGGCGAGATCGGTGCCGGCGGCCGAGGCGACCTGCATGAGCTTCGCCTCTTTCAAGCGGCGCATGCCTGCCCTCACCTTCTGCTCGTCCGCGGGGGAGGGGGCCAGCCGCTCGAGGACCTCGGGATGCTCGTTGGAGACGTACAGCACCCGTGCGCCGCCCTTGAGGATCTCGGGGAGCTCCGCGGCGTGCATCAGCCCTTCCAGCGTGCAATCGGCGACGAAGCTCGAGGCCGCGAGCGCCTGCAGCGCTGGCTTCTGGCCCTGCAGGGCGACCGAGGCGCCGGTGGAGCGGATAGGCACCGGCGCTTGCTGGCGCGGTGTCGGCACTACGACGTGGAAAGGCCGTGCCCCCAATCTGAGCAGGGCGAGCTCTGCGAGATGCACATTAAGCGTGCGCGACTGCGACTCCGAGAGCACCGCGCAGGCATCCTCGGGCGCGACCTTGCACAGAGCGAAGACCTCCGCGAACAGGTCGATCCATTTGCCTTCGATACGGTCGGCAGTCATACGCCCGGTATCGTAATAGAATCCGACACATGAAGATCTTCGACCTGCAGTGCGGGGCCGGGCATCGCTTCGAGGGCTGGTTCGCCTCTGCCGACGAATTCGCGGCGCAGCGCTCGAAGGGGCTGGTGGGTTGCCCGTCCTGCGGTGCGCACGAGGTGGAGCGCATTCCTTCGGCGACGCGGTTCAATCCCGGGGCTCCCCAACCCGCCGCAGCGGCCGAGACCGGGAAGGGACAGGAGGCCTTGGCGCTCGCGCACAAGCTCTACTCTCGCATGCTCGATGAGATCCTGAAGCAGTCCGAGGACGTCGGCCCGGAGTTTCCTGCCGAAGCACGCCGCATCCACTACCGGGAAGCGCCCGAGCGCATGATCCGGGGCCAGGCAAGCCCTGAAGAGCACGAGGAACTGGTGGAGGAAGGGATCCCTGTTGTCCGCATGCCCATACCACCTTCGAAGGCGTGGAACTGAAGAAGCGCCGGGTGTTAGTCTATCATTGTGTATTATGTTAAATAATAACCGGCTCCTGGTTTCCTCGTAACCCGCTCTAATCCTCAGGCATCCCTCGCAGCATCTCCTCCGCAAACAGCCGCGGATTGAGCGGATGCCGCGCCAATGCCCTGTTCCGCCCCATCAGCCTGGCATAGCGCAGCCACGCGGCGCCTCGGGCGGACGCCGAAGCCTTGCCGTACTTCCCCCGGCCGGAAAATGACGCGAAAGCCCTGTCGAGGGCGTGCTTCTGGAGAACTTCCGCCAGTTCTTCGAGCTGCTCCCGGTCATTGACGGCTCCGAGGGTCCCCAGATCCCGCGCTTCCAGGGCCTGGCGCAGCCGCGCCAGCCCCGCGCCGGCTTCCTGCGCGAGCTTCAGAGCTGCCAATGGAGCCCCCGACGCGAATGCCAGCCAAGGGGCCGCATCGCGCAGCCCCTGGACTTGCAACCAGGCCAGCGCCTCTCCCGGGTCCGGAATCCCGACCGGAACCGCCACACAACGGCTGCGAATAGTCGCCAGAAGCCGCCCCGGCCGATGCGACACCAGGAGGAACATTGCGTTCTCGGGCGGCTCCTCGAGCCCCTTGAGGAGCGCATTGGCTGCGTTCGCGTTCATGGCCTCGGCCGGATGGACCAAGGCCACCCGCCGGCCGCCGCGGTGTGACTTCAGGTTCAGAAACCCGTCCATGGCCCGGATCTGGTCAACCTTGATCTCGAGGCTCGGCTTGGCGGCACGCGTCGGCGTTACCGCCGACTCCTCGGACTCGTCCGCGCCGGCAGCCGGCTGCCGGGCCAGCGCCTCGGGCTCGAGAATCCGGAAATCGGGGTGGCTGCCGGCGGCAAACCAGCGACAGCCCTCGCACTTGCCGCAGGGGGCCTGCGCGCCGTCCTTTCCTTCGCAGAGCAGGCCCTGGGCGAAGTGCTCCGCCAGGGTCAGCTTGCCAATGCCCGCCGGGCCGCAAATCAGCAAGGCGTGCGGCAGTCGCGCGCGCTTTGACCGGAGCATCTCCAATGCATCGTTCTGCCAAGGATAAATCATATAAATCAGAGATCTGAAATCTCTTCCTCAACTATTTTCTTTATTTCCGCGGGCGACCCGGCCGCATCGATGATGCGAATGCGCTCCGGATCCGAGCGCGCCAATCCCAGATAGGCCTGGCGCACACGCTCGAAGAATTCGCGGTCCTCGCGCTCGAATCGGTCGGGCGGGCGCGCCGCACGGTTGAGACGCTCGCGGCTGACCTCGTAAGGGCAATCGAAAATCAGCGTGCGGTCGGGAAGCAGCCCGTCATGCGACACCTGCGCCAGGTGCGCGATCAGCTCGGCGGCGACCCCCTTCCCGCCCCCCTGGTAGGCGAAAGTCGCGTCGGTGAACCGGTCGCACAGCACCCAGGTCCCTGCCGCCAGGGCCGGGCCGATCTCGCGCCGCACGTGATCCGCGCGCGCGGCGAAGAGGAGCATCGTTTCGGCGATCGGATCCATCGGCTCGGCGAGCACCACTTCGCGCAGCCGCTCGGCGAGCGCGGTGCCGCCGGGCTCGCGCGTCACCAGGACCTTGCGCCCCGGCGCGCGCAGGCGCTCGGCGATCCAGGCCACGTGGGTGGACTTGCCGGCGCCATCCACGCCCTCCAGCGTCACGAAGCGGCCTCGCGTCATTTCCTTCTCGGCTGCAGCTGATATTTTGACACCGCGCGGTTGTGCTCCTCGAGGCTGCGCGAGAAGTGGCTGCTGCCGTCACCGCGCGAGACGTAGTACAGCGCCTTGGTCTGCGCCGGTCGCAGCGCGGCGCTCAAGGACGCCTGTCCCGGAAGCGCGATCGGCGTGGGCGGGAGTCCAGCTCGGGTGTAGGTGTTGTACGGCCCGTCGGCCGCCAGGTGCGCGCGCTTGAGGTTGCCGTCGAAATCCTCGCCCAGGCCGTAGATGACGGTAGGGTCGGCCTGCAGCGCCATGCCGATGCGCAGCCGGTTGATCAGGACGCCGGCGATCTGGTCGCGCTCGTCCGGCCGGCCGGTCTCCTTTTCCACGATCGACGCCATGATGAGCGCTTCGTACGGCGTCTTGTACGGAACCTCCGCGCTGCGCCGCGCCCATTCCTCCGCGAGGTGGCGCTGCATGGCCCGGTACGCCCGGCGCAGCACGGCGATGTCGCTGGAGCCGCGCGCGAACAGGTAGGTGTCCGGGAAGAACAGTCCCTCGGGATGCGCTTCCTTCGCTCCCAGGCGCGCTAGGAGCTCGGCCGTGCTCAGATCCCTGCTGTCGTGCCGAAACGCGGGACTCTCATCGAACGCCGCGCGCAGCTGCCGGAAGGTCCAGCCCTCGATGATGCGGATGTCCGCCTGCATGACCGCACCGCGCGTCAGCTTGTCGAGCAATTCCGCGGGCGTGGCCGGCGCGGTGATTTCATAGTTGCCCGCCTTGATCGTGTGCGCACGGCCGGTGGCGCGCGCCAGCAGCTCGAAGTGCAAAGGCCGCACCGCGAGTCCGGCCTTTTCCAGCACCCGCGCGGTGGCGCGCAGGCCGCTGCCCGGCGCCACCTCGAACTCCACCGGCAGGGCGGTGACCGGCACGGGCGTGAACGCGTACCACGCACCGTAGGCGATGGCCGCGATGACGCCCGGGATCACGACCGAGAGCAGAACGCGCAGGGAGCGAAGGGCGGAAAACGGCATAAAATCGCTCTGAGCATTCTACGATGGACACCAAGGTTTCCTACGCCGCCGCGGAACTGCGGCATCTCGGGCTTTTGTCGTGCAAGGGAGACGAGGCGCGCGCCTTCCTGCACGCGCAGCTGACCAGCGACGTCGCCGGCCTGGCCGAAGGCGAAGCGCGTCTCGGCGGATGGTGCTCCGCGAAGGGCCGCTTGCTCGCCACCTTCCTCGTCGTGCCGCGCGGCGACGAATTCCTGCTGCAGTTGCCGCGCGAGCTCGCCGCCGGCGTCGCCAAGCGCTTGTCGATGTTCATTCTGCGTGCCAGGGCGAAGCTCGCCGATGCGAGCGACGCGTGGACCCAGTTCGGCGTCTGGGGAGGCGCAGCCGCGGAGCGCCTCGCGGCGCTGAAGCTTCCCGTGCCGCAGGGCCCGATGCGCGCCGCAGCCACGGACGCCGGCGTCGTCGTTCAGATCGCGCCGCAGCGCTACCTGGTGCTCGCGCCAGCGGCGCAGCGCGAGCCTCTGGCGGCGCTGGCGGGCGATGCGGGCGAGCAGGCATGGCTACTGGAGGAAATCCGCGCCGGCCGCCCGCAGGTGGTGCAGGCGACCCAGGACCAGTTCGTGCCGCAGATGGTCAATCTCGAGCGCCTCGGTGCCATCGATTTCAAGAAGGGCTGCTATCCCGGCCAGGAAATCGTGGCACGCACGCAATACCGCGGGGTGCTGAAGCGGCGCATGATACGCGCGCGCGTTGGCGCGGCGGCCGCCGCCGGCGACGCGCTGTTCGCAGACGACGATCCGGCCCAGGCGAGCGGCACCGTGGCGAACGCGGCGGCGGCGCCGGAAGGCGGCAGCGAACTGCTCGCCGTGGCGCAGATCAGCGCTCTGGAAGGCGCGCGGCCGCTGCGACTGCGCGCGGCAGACGGCCCGCCGCTCGAGCTGCTGCCCCTGCCCTACGCGTGACCAGCTATTACGTGTACTACCGGGTCGACGCGACCCGGCTGCCCGCGTTGCGGCGGGACATCGAGCGGCTCTTCGGTGCGATCGAGGGTGCCACCGGCGTGCGCGGACGCTGGATGCGGCGCCGGGACGAGCCCGCGACGTACATGGAGGTCTACGAAAACGTCGCCGACGAGCAGGCGTTCGAAGCGCTGCTCGAGCGCGAGGCAGCCGGCCTGGCGCTGCAGCGCCATGTCGAGCGCTTCGTCTTCGTATGTGCCTGATCCTCGTCGCCTGGCGCGTGCATCGCGACTATCCGCTCGTCGTCGCCGCCAACCGCGACGAATTCCACGGCCGCCCGGCGGCGCGCGCGGCGTTCTGGGACGACGAGCCCGACATCCTCGGTGGCCGCGACCTGCAGGCGCGCGGCACCTGGATGGGCGTCTCCCGGGGCGGGCGCTTCGCCGCGGTCACCAATTACCGCGGGGGCACCGAGCCGAGCGCCGCCGAGTCGCGCGGTGCGCTGGTGACCCGTTTTCTCGAAGGGGTGGACGTACCGCAGTTGGCCGAGCGCAAAGCGGACTACAGCGGCTTCAACCTGCTGGCGGCCGACGCTGACGAGCTCTGGTGGCTGTCCAACCGCGACGGCGCACCGCGCCGACTGGCGCCGGGCTGGTACGGCCTCGGCAACCTGCTGCTGGATTCCCCCGAAGTCGAAGCGCACAAGGACCGCCTGCGCACGAGCCCTGCGTCGATCGAGCCCCTGTTCCGGGTCCTCGCGCCGGCGCGCATCGTCGATGAGCGCTACGGCACGCGCTGCTCCAGCGTCCTGCTGCGGGGCGCAGAGACCCGCTTCGCCGAACGGGGCTTTGCCGCCGACGGCAGCGAGGAGACGACGCTGCGCTACGAATTCAGCGTGCGGCGCATTTCCTGATGCGCAATCCCCGCTTCCTCGAATATCGCGCCCACTTCGCGGAACCCGTGCTTGCGGTAGAAGCCGAGCGCATGCGTCTGCGCCGATAGCACGGCTTCACGCATGCCGCGCCGCCGCGCCTCGGCCACGAGGCTGGCGAGGATCGCGCCGCCCACGCCGCGGGCGCGATTCTCCTTGAGCACCGCCATGCGGCCGATGTGGCCGTCGGGCAGCAGCCGGCCGGTACCGACGGCCCGGCCGTCCTCGTAGGCGAGCGCGTGCACGCACGCGGCGTCCCGCTCGTCCATCTCGAGCGCCGCCGGCACGCGCTGCTCCTCCACGAACACCCGCAGGCGGATGCGGCTCGCCTCCGCGCGCGCGCGTTCCCAGTCGAGCAGCTCGATGTGGCGCATGCCGCAAAAGTATAATTCGCGGCATGAAAAGCCTGTGGAACGACGCCGAGGCCGCGCAGCATTCCGGCCCTCTCGGCCCGCGCGTCTATACCTCGCGCCTGCTGGGGCGCGACAAGTCGCTCGTGCTGCACGGCGGGGGCAACACCTCGGTCAAGCTGCGCGAGAAGAACCTGTTCGGCGACGAGGAGGAGGTCCTTTACGTCAAGGGCAGCGGCTGGGACATGGCGACCATCGAGGCCGCCGGCTTCGCGCCGGTCAAGCTGGACTACGTGCGGCGGCTCGCTTCCCTGCCCGCCCTGTCGGATCCGCAGATGGTGAACGAGCTCGCGACCCACACGCTGCGCGCGGGCGCGCCGGCGCCTTCGGTGGAGACCATCCTGCACGCCATCCTGCCGCACAGGTACGTCGACCATACGCATGCCGACGCCGTGCTGTCGGTGTCCAATTCGCCCGACGGCGAGGCACGGATCCGCGACATCTACGGCGACAAGGCGGTCGTGATCCCGTACATCATGGCGGGGTTCGATCTGGCCGCCTACTGCGCGCGCGAGTTCCCGAAGCAGGCGAACAAGGGCACCGTGGGCATGGTGCTGCTCTCCCACGGCGTGTTTTCCTTCGCTGAAGACGCGCGCCAATCCTACGAGCTGATGATCGAGCTGGTCAGCATGGCCGAGAAGTATCTGGCGGCGAAGAAGGCGTGGAGCATCGCATCGCCCGCCCCGTCCGCCGCGCAGTTCAGGCGCGAGGAGGCGGCCCGGCTGCGCCGGGACGTGTCGCACGCGGCGGGCTTTCCGCTGCTGTGCCGCTGCAATGATGCGCCCGCCTTCCTCGGCTTCGCGCGCCACCCGGACATCGCGCGCATCTCGCAGGGCGGCCCCGCCACCCCGGACCACGTGATCCGCACCAAGCCGACGCCGATGCTGGGCCGCGATGTGAACGCGTTCGGCGCGGCCTATCGCGCCTATTTCGAGCGCAACGTCGCCAGGGCCAAGGCGTCCAAGACCATGCTCGATATCGCCCCGCGCATGGCGCTCGACCCGCAGCTCGGGTTCGTCGCCTTCGGGCGCACTGCCAAGGACACGCGCATCGTCGAGGACCTGTACGCGCATACGATCGACGTGATCCTGCGCGCCGAGGCGCTCGGCGGCTGGCGCGCGCTCGAGGACCGGCACACGTTCGACATCGAATACTGGGACCTGGAGCAGGCCAAGCTGCGCAAGGGCGGCAACCCGCCCCCGTTCACCGGCCAGGTCGCCGTGGTGACCGGCGCGGCATCGGGGATCGGCAAGGCCTGCGCGGAGGCTTTCCTGAGGCGCGGCGCGGCTGTCGTGGGACTCGACCGCAACCCTGCCATCGAGACGCTGTTCGGGCGTCCGGACTACCTCGGTGTCGCCTGCGATCTGACGGACGCGGGCGCGGTGGACGCTGCCGCGGACGCGGCCACGAAGCGCTTCGGCGGCACCGACATGCTGGTGCTCAACGCCGGCATTTTCCCCTCCTCCGCGCCGATCCAGAGCCTCGCGCGCGAGGCCTGGCGCAATGCCATGGCCGTGAACGTGGAGAGCAATCTGGTGGTGATGCAGGCGTTTCACCCGCTGCTGCGGCTCGCGCCACGCGCGGGCCGCGTGGTGGTGATCGGCTCGAAGAACGTGCCCGCGCCGGGGCCGGGCGCGGCCGCTTACTCGGTGTCCAAGGCCGCGCTCAACCAGCTGGCGCGTGTCGCCGCCCTGGAGTGGGCGAAGGACGGCATCCGCGTGAACACCATCCACCCGAATGCGGTCTACGACACGGCCCTGTGGACCGACGAGGTCCTCGCCTCGCGTGCCAAGGCCTACGACATGACGGTCGAGCAGTACCGGACGAACAACCTTCTCAAGACCGAGGTCTCCTCCGGCGATGTCGCCGAACTGGCTGCCGAGATGTGCGGCCCGCTCTTCGCCAAGACCACCGCGGCGCAGGTACCGGTCGACGGCGGCACCGAGAAGCTGGTGTGAAGGTCGAGGCGCTGCGCTGGAAGGGCGACGCGCTGGAGGTGCTCGACCAGCGCCTGCTGCCCGATCAGATCCGATATCTGACGTGTCGTACTGCGCGCGAGGTCGCCGACGCGATCCGCGACATGGCCGTGCGCGGTGCTCCGGCGATCGGCTGCGCCGCGGCTTTCGGCATCGCGCTCGAGCCCAAGGAATCCTCGTACGGGCTTCTGGCGAAGAGCCGTCCCACGGCGGTGAATCTGTTCTGGGCGCTCGAGCGCATGCGGCGCGCGGGCGACAAGCGCGCCGCAGCCGAAGCGATCTTCGCCGAAGACGTCGCCGTGAACCGCGCCATCGGCGCGAACGGCGCGCAGCTCCTGCCCGAGAACGCACGCGTCCTCACTTACTGCAACACGGGCGCCCTGGCGACCGCCGGGCACGGCACCGCGCTGGGCGTCGTGCGCTCGGCGCGGGCCAAGAACGTCTCCGTCATCGCCTGCGAAACGCGCCCCTACCTTCAGGGCGCGCGGCTCACCGCCTGGGAGTGCGTGCAGGAGGGCATCCCCTGCACGCTGATCGCCGACAACATGGCGGGGCACCTGATGAGCCGCGGCGAAGTCGACGTGGTCATCGTGGGCGCCGATCGCATCGCCGCCAACGGCGACACGGCGAACAAGATCGGCACCTACACGCTTGCCGTCCTGGCGCAGCGGCACGGCCTGCCCTTCTACGTCGCGGCGCCGCTATCCACGTTCGATGCCAGCACCGCGGATGGTGCGCACATTCCCATCGAGGAGCGCGCCGCATCCGAGATGACCGGCTACCGCGGGCAGCGCTGGGCGCCCGAGACGGTGGCGGTGAAAAATCCTGCATTCGACGTGACGCCGGCGGGACTCATCACCGCCCTCATCTGCGAAAAAGCCGTGGTGCACGCTCCCAGCCGCGAGCGCCTTCAGCCCCTGATTTCGACCACGCTGTAGGGCGGCACGAGATCGAACAGCTCGGCGACGTCCGCGTTGCGCATGCGGATGCAGCCGTGCGAGCCGGGCTTGCCCATCTCGGCGCTGTCGGGCGCGCCGTGGATGTAGATCATGCGGCGCATGGTGTCGACGTCGCCCAGGCGGTTCTTCCCCGCCTCGCAGCCGGACAGCCAGAGGATCCGGGTCAGCATCCAGTCGCGCCCGGGGTACTTCGCGTGCAGCCCGGGGCTCCAGATCTCGCCCGTCGGCCGCCGCCGCACGAACACGGCGCCGAGCGGCTGGCCGGCGCCGATCCTGGCGCGCACGATGTGCCGCCCGCGCGGCGTGCAAAAGCTGCCGTTCTTCTCGCCGACGCCGTTCTTCGCCGTCGAGATCGCATAGCGCTTCCCGTTCGACAGGCGCAATTCCTGGCGGGCGATGTCGATGTCGATCTTCATCGGCGTGCGGCGAAGAAGTCCTTCAGTGCCGCGCCGCACTCCGCGGCGAGCACGCCGCCCTGCACCTTGGCATGGTGGTTGAAGCGCGACATGAACAGCTCCGACGCCCCGGTCTTCGGGTCCGGCGCGCCGTACACGACGCGCGCGATGCGCGCGTGGAACATGGCGCCGACGCACATCGCGCAGGGCTCGAGCGTGACGTAGAGCGTCGCCCCGGTCAGCCGGTAATTGCCGGTCGCCTTGCCCGCGGCGCGCATGGCCTCGATCTCGGCGTGCGAGCTGGGGTCGTGCGTGGACACCGGCCGGTTCCAGCCCTCGCCGACGATCCTGCCGTCGAGCACGACCACGGCGCCGACGGGTACTTCGTCCTCCGCGCGCGCGGCCAGCTCGAGCGCCCGCCGCATGTACTGCGCGTCGCTCATCGCATGCCTACGAAATGACGCGGATGGTACCTTTTTTGTGTGGTTCGGCGGGCGCGGCGGCGCAGCCCTTGCAGCTGGCGCAGCCGCCGCTCGCGACGCTCGTCTCCCCGAGCACCCGCCGGCGCAGCGCTTGCGGTGCGAGTTGCCACGCAGCATAAACGGCCGCCGCGCCGACGACGAGGAAGACGATCGCGCTTTCCAAGGTTCAGCCTCCGCCCAGCGCCAGCGCTACCCGGTGGGTCACGAACGCCGCCAGGTACGCCAGCACGAACAGGTAGCCGGCCATCAGCAGCGGGTAGCGCATCGAGTTGGTTTCGCGCTTGACGATCGACAGGGTCGAAATGCACTGCGGCGCGAACACGTACCAGGCGAGCAGCGAGAAAGCCGTCGCCGTCGACCAGCCCTGCGCTATCATCGACGAGAGTTGCGCCGCCAGGTTTTCGCCGGTGGCAGACAGCGAATAGACCGTGCCGAGCGCGCTGACCGCCACTTCGCGCGCCGCGAGGCCCGGGATCAGGGCGATCGAGATCTGCCAGTTGAAGCCGATGGGCGCCAGCACCGTCTCCAGCGCGCGGCCCAGCATGCCCGCCAGGCTGTACTGGATGGCCGGCCCCGCGGCATCGGCGGGCGGCGCCGGGTACGACGACAGGAACCACAGCAGGATCGACAGGGAAAGGATGATGGTGCCGACGCGGGTAAGGAAGATTCTCGCGCGCTCCACGAGGCCGAAGAACAGATTCCGAAGGTTGGGCCTGCGGTACGAGGGCAGCTCCATCATCAAGGGGTGCAGCGCGCCGCGTCCTGCGGAAATCTTCACCACCCAGGCCACCGCCAGGGCGGCGAGGATGCCGGCGCCGTACAGCGCGAACAGCACGAGCCCCTGCAGATTGAGGTAACCGAGCACCGTGCGCCGGGGAATGAAGGCGCCGATCAGCAGTGCGTACACCGGCAGGCGCGCGGAGCAGGTCGTCAGGGGCGCGATCATGATCGTCGTCAGGCGGTCGCGCGCGCTGCTGATATGGCGCGTAGCCATGATGCCCGGCACCGCGCAGGCGAAGCTCGACAGCAGGGGGATGAACGAGCGGCCCGAGAGCCCTACGGTGCCCATCAGCCGGTCCAGCATGAACGCGGCGCGCGGCAGATAGCCCGAGTCCTCGAGTGCGAGGATGAACAGGAACAGGATGAGGATTTGCGGCAGGAACACCAGCACCCCCCCTGCTCCCGCTACCACGCCGTCGACCAGCAGGCTGCGCAGGGGCCCCGCGGGGAGCGCGGAGGTCAGCAGCGCGCCCACCGCCTCGACGCCGCTCCGGATCGCGTCCATCGGCAGCTGGGCCCAGGCGAATACGGCCTGGAACATCAGGAACAGCGTCGCCCCCAGGATCACGTAGCCCCATAGCGGGTGCATCACCACGCGGTCGAGCGCGTCGTCGATGCGCAGCTCGTTCGGCGGCTCACGCACGGCTGCCGCGAGAATGCGCCGCACTTCGCGCTGCGTCGCCGCCGCGTCCGTGGTCTGTGCGGCGGGCGGCTGCACTGCGATCGGCCGCGCGGAAAGGTGCTCCTGGATGCGCCGCACCAGGTCGTCCGCGCCGCCGCGCCGTACGGCGACCGTCTGCACCACTGGCATGCCGAGCTCCGACTCGAGCGCGGCGGCGTCGATCGTCACGCCGCGCCCCCGCGCCACATCGGCCATATTCAGCGCGAGCACCGTCGGCAGGCCGAGCCGCCGGGCTTCGAGCACCAGGCGCAGGTTCAGTCGCAGGTTGGTCGCATCCGTCACGCACACCAGCAGGTCCGGCCGCTCTTCCTCGGCATTGCTGCCGAGGACGATGTCGCGCGTGATGCGCTCATCGCTGCTGATCGGATTGAGGCTGTAGGCGCCGGGCAGATCGAGCACGCGCACGCGCTGCCCGGCGGGCGTCTCGAACAGGCCCTCCTTGCGCTCGACCGTGACGCCTGCGTAATTCGCCACCTTCTGCCGGCTGCCGGTGAGCAGGTTGAACAGCGCGGTCTTGCCGCAGTTCGGATTGCCGAGGAGCGCGATGCGCAGCGCCGGCGCCGACATCGCGTTCATGCCGCGGTTCCGGACCCGGGGACGACCAGCACCTGATCGGCTTCGAACCGGCGCAGCGCGAACGTCGTGTTGCCGATGCGCACGGCGATCGGCTCGCGTCCTGGAAAGCCGTGCGCGACGACGCGCAGCCGCTCGCCCGCCACGAAGCCGAGCTCCTGCAGACGCAGGCCGATGTCGCTCGCCTGCCGCACTTCGTGGACGACGACGGCCTGATTCAACGGAACGGCGCTCAGGGGAATCGGGCTCACGTAAGCTATCAGGCAATAATAAGAACGATTCGCATTATGCTTCAGCTTTACGCCCCCCTGCATTGCCTTGGATCAAATTGCCGCTACTTTCCTGTATTCCTTTGTAATTACATGTTGTTATGAACAACAAGCAGGGATGCCGCCTATCTCCGCGCCGCAGTGCGGCGTCGCCTTGACGATCTCCATCGCCGTCCTCTAGCGCCGGATCGGGAAGAACTCGACCGGCGTCATGAGCCGGTTTTCCTGCGCCTCGAGCGCGCCGAGCTTCGCGCTCTCCTTCGTGTACGCGACCCACTCGGCATCCGCCCACATCGCCGCGCGGCGCTTCTCGCGATCGCCCGCGTTCTCGTACACCCAGATGTGGACGTACTGGTTGACGTTGCCGCTTTCCGTGACCAGATAGGCGAGCGGCTGGCCCAGATGCCGCGTTTGCGGCGTCTTGCCCAGCTTTTCGTACAGCGCGATGTGCGCCTTGATGGTGCCGGGACGGCAGGTATAGGTACGTACGTCGAGCAGCATCAGGTCTCCCTTCGTCGAGTGTCAGTTGCGTGGTCGGCGCGGATGTCGGCACCACACGCCGGTCAGCTCGGCGTCGAGCCACGACACGCCGATCGCCCAGGCGCCGCCGATCAGCGCCGTGATGCCGAACCAGCCGGTACGCTCGCGCGCCAGCGCGGGAATGGCGTCGTCCGCGCCGAATGCGGCGTAGGCCCCCACGGCAAGAAATCCGATACCGATCAATGTGCCGGCGACGCGCAAGGTGAGCTGGCTGGTATGGACGCGCACGCCGGCAAGATGCACTGTCATCCGCGCTAGCGGCCGCCCGAGACAGGTCCCCCGTCGCGCTTGTCCGCGACCGACGGCGCGGGATGCGCGCGAATGTCGTCGATGTGCGCCGCGTCATAGCTCTTCGAGTGCAGGTCCAGCGTGCGCTCCTCGACCCAGGCGTCGTCGGCCGCGGCTGCGCGGTGGAAGAAGAAGTGCACCATGAACACAAGGCCCCAGACGACGAGCGGCCAGAATGCCCACCACGGCGGACCGCCGTAGACGTTGATCCCGGTGAGCACGGCATTCACGAGCACGAAGGCCCAGGCGTGCAGCCGGAACGCGCTCATGCCCGTGAATCGCCCGACGGGGCGCCCTGCGGCAGCCGCGGATACGCGCGCGCCACCGCGAGCAGACGGGTGCAGTAGGCGACCCACAGCACCACCAGAGCGACCAGCAGCGTCTTGTCCGCGACATCCAGGTCCGGGTGAAAGCCGTACAGCGCGAAGTACGTGAGCGCCGCCAGGGGCGCGCTGGCGCAGTAAAGCGCCGCCCACGCACTGCGCGTCATGCCGAGGAGGAGCGCCGCGCAGACCTGCGTAAACGCATACAGCGAGACGCCGGCGGCATTGCCGTGCGGCAGCCGGTCGGACAGCGCGGCAAGCGCGATCACCGCGAACAGCACGCCGCTGAGGATGGCGTAGAAGAGCATCTCGTATTCCGCCTGCCGTCGCGTCATGCGCGCCACGGCCACGCGATAGGGCGTGCGCTGGTCGTCCCAGACATACTTGCGGAAGAATTTGTCCATGTGCGTGGCGCCGCGCGGGCCGCGGCCGCCGGCCTCAGCTGCCGGTCAGTATCTTCGACGTTCGCTCGCGCAAGGTATCGTCCGGCGCGGCGAGGGTATCCGGCGCCTCCTCGAGCCTCACGCGCTCCTTGCCTTCGATCCGCGTGCCCCCCTCCTCCGGCCACTCGAGCGTCATCAGCGGAAAGCGCCGCCGCGAGTCGCCGAACAGGACCAGCACTATCTGCAGCCACACCGCCACGCCCGCCGACAGCGCGACGATCAGCCCGAACACCAGCACGCTCTTGATGATCCAGCGGTGGGTCAGGCCCACGGTCGAGGCCGATTGCTCGCCCATCACGTACGAGCCGTAGGCGTACTGAATCGCGAACCAGAGGATGGTGAGGGTGAAGGGGATAAGAAAGAAGGTGATGCCGAACAGTTCGAGCCATGCCTTCTTGCGGAAGGCCAGATTCTCGCGGATCAAGTCGACCCGGACGTGCGCGTTGTGGATGTAGCCGTAGCCGAGCACCAGTGCGAACAGGCCGGCATGGAAGTGCCACTCCAGCTCCTGCAGCATCGTGGATTCGAACATCCGTCCGAATATCGAGACCAGGAACACCTGCATGCCGTGCAGGTTACCCTGGTCGTCGAGCCAGTGGATCTTGCGCCCGACGACGTCGACGATCGTGAACAGCACCATCGGCATCACCAGCCACGAGCCCCAGCGCCCGACGAAGTCGACGAACGCGCGCAGGCGGTCGCTCAGCCGCAGAGCGAAGGGCCGCGATTCGAGCGACTCGCGCCCGGCCGGCGCCCCGGGCTGGATCGCTTCTTCCGCTTCGATCATGGTCCGCATCCTCAGCTCGATTTCCGGATCAGCCACAGCGCCACGTCGGGAAAAGTGAGCACGATGATCACGGCCGTGAGCTGCAGCAGCACGAACGGGATGATGCCCTTGTAGATGCTCTGGATCTTGACCTCCTTGGGCGCGATGCCCTTGAGGTAGAACAGCGCGAAGCCGAACGGCGGCGTCAGGAACGAGGTCTGCAGGTTGACGGCCATGAGCACGATGAACCAGTACGTAATTTCCTCCTTGGCGACATGGTCGCCGAAGTCGAGCCCGGCGACGAGCGGCGCGAACACCGGGAGCACGATCAGCGTGATCTCGATCCAGTCGAGGAAGAACCCGAGCACGAAGGTGATCATCATGATCAGGATCAGGAAGCCCCAGTCCGACAGGCCCGAGCTCCTGATCAGGTGCTCGACGATGTCGTCGCCGCCCAGCGAGCGGTAGACGTAGGCGAAGCAGGTCGCGCTGATGATGATGAAGAAGATCATCGCTACCGTGCGCGCCGCCGTGTGGCATACGCCTTCGAGCATCGCGCGCGTCAGGCGGCCGTTGAACAGCGCCAGCAGAAGGGCGCCGAAGGCGCCCACCGCGCCCGCCTCGCTCGGCGTCGCCCAGCCGAGCAGGATCGACCCCTTGATCATGCCGATCAGGAATACCGGGGGGAAGAAAGCGCGCCCAAGCAGCCCCGGCATCTTCTCCCTGGGCACCGACAGCATGTCCTTGGACAGCGGCGGCGCCATCTCCGGCTTTATCCAGGCGACGCCGACGACGAACAGTATGTAGAGCGTTGCGAGCGCCAAGCCGGGAATGATCGCCGCCGTGAACGCGTCGCCGGCCGACACCGACAGCAGGTCGGCCATGATGATCAGCATGATGCTCGGCGGGATCAGGATGCCGAGCGTGCCCGATGCGGCGATGGTGCCGCAGGCGAGGCCGTGGTTGTAGCCCTGGCGCATCATCGTCGGCAGCGCGAGCGCGGTCATCATGGTCACCGACGCGCCGATGATGCCGGTCATCGCCGCGAGGATCGTGCCCATGATGGTCACCGCCAGCGCGAGCGCGCCGGGCACGCGCTTGAGCAGCACCTGGACGCAATACAGCAGGTCGTTGGCGATGCCGCTGCGCTCCATCATGACGCCCATGAAGACGAACGCCGGGATCGCGACCAGCACGAGGTTCTCGGCCGCCTGCCCCCAGATGCGGGGCATGAAGTTGAAGAACTCGATCAGTTTGAACACGCCGAGGAAATAGCCGATCAGGCCGAACAGCATCGCCAGCCCGCCGAGGATGAAGGCCACCGGAAATCCTGAGAACAGCAGCAACGCGAGCGTCACGAACATGATGATCGGCAGGTAGTCGTGCACCGCGTAGAGGAATTCCTCGCGCGCCTCGCCCTGCAGGCCCGACACGTACGCGTAGCCGGCGCCCAGCAGCACCAGCAGGCCGATGATCAGCACGTACCGGTTGAGCAGTCGTCCGCCGATTCTGAGCAACAGCTCCATCTCAAGGCCTTGAAAGTGAGCGGGTCAAGGTGAAACAAGCGCCGGGGCGCGTCTCCGCGCCCCGGCCTTGCAGTTGGTCACGCTGCGCGCGCACCGCGCGCGTCGCCCCGATTACTGCAGGTACGTCGGCTTGATCG